>Ga0102942_1000617_pt1 | contig 13463 bp, 9 predicted proteins | sample SalPon2_C_H2O_MG_FD_78171 | JGI IMG/M metagenome (GOLD analysis project Ga0102942, IMG submission 78171) | Salt pond water microbial communities from South San Francisco under conditions of wetland restoration - Salt Pond MetaG R2_C_H2O_MG | ecosystem: Environmental > Aquatic > Non-marine Saline... | reverse complement strand
CAGCGGTAGAACGCTCACATCTGGTGAACAGAGCCAGCTGGACTACCTCTCTGATCCGTACCGCATCGAGTTTATCTCGTTCTACCGACGCGGGCCGGTCCCGGGCCTGACGTTCTACCAGCAACTCGCGGAGTTAGCCGAGGACGGCACGCTCGACGGCTACGCCCACCAGTACTCCGGCGACCATCGACTGGCTTTCGCGTATCCGGAATGGCATCCTCTACATATCCGTCGCGAGTGGACTGATAGCATTTCTATCGAGAAGCCGCCCGAGATGAATCACTCGCACGTCCAGAAACCGAACCTCGCCGAGAGCGAAGTGAAAAACTGGATCAACTCCAACGGGCTCGACAGCTACGTCTGGAACGGCGTCATGATGGACAACTACGACGCCAACGAGGTGAACAGCTTCACCGGCTGGAAGCAGGCGCTTTCGAGAAACGCTGTCAGCTTCACCCAGGTGGCGAACTCCACTCCATCTGCCGATTTGAAGAACCAGTGGCTCCAGGGCGCCGCTGACTGGGAGGAAATCCTCAACGCCTACGCCGCCAACCTCCGAGAGGAGACCGGGTTAAAAATCCAACTCGAAGGCGAATAGTCGGTTCCCGACCAGTCTACACCAGAGTGTCCGTCCGTAGGTAGTGGTGATTTTATAAGGATATAATTACGTTTAATAGGATAGACAATTGCTACCACGCCATGAGTGTAGATCCGACATTCGTAGTCGGGGTCGGGCAGGCCGGCATAAAAGTGGCGAACGCTCTCGCGGAAGTTACGGAGGAGAACGACGAGCGAGAGTACTTCGAGTTCGTCACTCTCGATTCCGATTCGGAGATGTTGGGTCAGGATCCAAGCGGTTCGCTCAGACTCAAAGTCGAGCACGACGCGGGGTTCGTTGAAGAGGACGCCCACAAGTATCCGTATCTCACGCGGAGCATGGCGGAACATCTGGGCGCCCAAGGCGCGATGCGGCGTCGTCCGGTCGGCCGATACATGCTCGACTCTCGGGGCAAAAAGTCTTTCTCCGATATCTACGACGCGCTCTGGGACAGCGCAAAGAAACAGTACGACGAAGCAACAGCGCGGACCAGTGCTACTGACGACACATTCCGCATCTATCTTATCCACTCACTGGGTGGTGGTACCGGCAGCGGCACGTTCCCGTTACTGGCGGCCATGCTCAAAGAGCTCGGTTCTGCTCTCGAACAGACTGAAGCTAACACTGAGGTGTATATGCCAGGCGTCGGAGTCGTCCCCCAACTTGTGTTTGATCCAACTATCAGAGACGGCCCTGAACGATATCTGGAGAATGTATACGCAGCAATGCGTGATCTTGCCACACTCGAGTCACTGTCTGATCCAGAGGAAAGCCGAACGCTCCCTGTTTACGCACAGACGCTTGGGGGTTCAATGACTGCGCATGACAGTAAATTCGAACTGGACAGCCCACCGTTCCACGATTACTGGCTCTTCGATATCGACGAATCCAGGATGCTAGATTTGGTAGATCAATCCGGCATCGAATCCTACACTGAACGGGTTAATCAAACCATCGCTGGATCACTGCACGCTATCTCAAAGGGCAAAAATGTCGAAAATTGGACAGACGAGAAGCCGTGTGTTGGATCGTTCGATGAATCCGAGATTCGCGTGCCCCACGACGAAGTTCTCGACTATTACGAATTACGGATAGAGCGTCAAAAGAAGATACAGAGAGTGAATGAAGAGATCCCGGAAAAGATCGCTGACTTGGAGTCCCGGAAAACGGAACTCCGGGAGCTCAGGCAAAGATTCACCGAGGGTCCAGTCCCGGATTCCGATTTCGAAGAGGCTGTGACCGACCGAATTCATCGAGCGATTTCGAACAGTTCTGAACTGGTGTTGTCGAAGACAGCGGAAGATATCGAACAGCTCCTCGATGAAATCGAACATGAGTACGACGAGGCAGGGGTAATCGTCGCAACGAGTATTCTCAGCGAGATACTCTACGATGACAACGGCATTCAATCTGTTAAGAGCGACTGGAATGAAGTTGTCACCGAGCTCTGGTCGGCGTACAATATGTCAACCCGGTCTGAGTTTAGTGGCCAAAGCGCTACAACTATCGAGGCAAAGGCCGCGATGCTCCGGGATTTTTTCACCGACCACATAGACAGGTACGAGCAACTTATCGACAACTGGAATCCGAGCCTAGTTGGCCGGGTTCAGGACATGCTCCCACCACACGGCCCCTTTGAGAGTGATCGAGAAGAGGCCAAGCGAGTGCTTGAAAAACTACGGCATTCTCTGGACGACCTCGGGCGCGCAGAGCGTTCGTGGCTACAGGCAAATGAGATCCGAGAAGTCGTCGAAGACCGGCACCAGTCCGGCCGGACATGGATTGATAGGCAGCTGAACCAGACAGAAAAACGGCTCTCCGAACTACAGACGGAACGCGATCGGCTACAGCAGAATATCAATACAGTCGCCGACGATATCGAATCTATCGTGGCCAGTCTCGCCACTGAACAGGCTAACCACCGAACGACAGTATTGCCGATCAATACGGATGTACTCGAAGATATCGATCCGGAAAACGCAGACGATGTCCTGACCAGTCTTTCGGCCTACGTGGAGGAAGGGCTGATAAATCAGGAAGACATCGAGTTGGCGTCCAGTCACTGTCTCGAACTCGCCGACGCCACGGCTAACCGCAGTGTCATCGACGCCGACCTCTCCTCAGAAGAACTTCCCCAGCCCGTGTTCGAGCCAGCGACGGACACGTTCCTCCTCTATCACGAGGACAACGACAGGTACGAAAGTAACATATCTGTAAATAGCCGCGGTGAGACATGGATATCTGGTAAGCGTCTGGACTACCTCTCTGACCCGTACCGAATCGAGTTCGTCTCGTTCTACCGACGTGGACCGGTTCCGGCCCTGACGTTCTATCAGCAGCTTGCAGAGCTAGCCGAGGACGGCACGCTCGATGTCTCCGCCAGCCAGTACTCCGGCGATCATCGACTTGCCTTCGCGTATCCGGAATGGTATTCGGAGGACATACGGAGAGCCTTCGACATCTCATAGTCGGCTCGGCCAAGCGAACACTGGTGCTGGATCGGTATCCAAATAAGGGACTTTCGTCGATTCTACCGTATGGTGTGAGGAGAAACGAGGGTATGACGGCCTGAAAGCCCCATTTGGGTCTAGAAGAGGTTGATCGTTCGGAAACGTATGACAGTGCTCGAACCACGTCGGCAGTTCCATCCGGATGCCAGCCGCCGAAAGTGTTAAATCGGCACTCTACGGGGGTTCAGCCATGCAGAAGTCGATGGCTTACGTCATCGGTGTCGGAGGTGCGGGTGTCGAGGTAGTGGAGAGACTATACTGGCGGCAGGGGGACGAAGGGACCAGTCGGACTGCTCCCGGACTGATGTCGATCGACGCAGACGGGTCCCGTCTGGACAAACTGCCGGCCGAAGTTCCGACAGTCCACTTAACCAGTGACGATGGACTCGTTGGCCACTACGCAGCCGAGTACCCGTTCCTACCGGAAGACGCCACCATTCCAGCCGATAACGCTGACTGGCGGCGACATGTCGGCCGGTACAAATTCGATAATGGTGCCTCACCAGAGTATGAGAACTACTACGAAGAGGTTGAAGCGGTCCTGGAACAGTTTATCGGTGAGCGTAGTACAGCACTCTCTGGACCAACAGAGGGTACCACGTTCGATATCTTTCTGGTACTGTCTCTGGGTGGTGGCACGGGTAGCGGGGTCTTCCCGTTGCTGGCAACGATTCTCGCTCACGTCGCTGACAAGTTCGATAACCTGAAAATCCGGATATTCGGCATCGGTATCGTTCCCCCACTCGATTTTGATCTCGAACGCGGATTCCCGCCTGCAAACCCTGCCGTGTACCCGAACACGTACGGTGCACTTCGCAACCTGTCCACTCTGTTCGACGCCCGAAATGGGAACCCAGTTCGGCTGCCGATCTATTCGACGGTTGACCCGACAGCGTTCGATGGCGACACAGCTCTGGGAGAAGCTATCGACAGTGACGGAACTGTATTCGAACTCACCGAATCGCCCTTCGACGGATTCTGGCTCGCGAGTACCCGGCAGGGGTCCTCCGGACAGGAACCGTTGCAAGACGGCATGGCGCCGGCGCTCTCGATTGTCGCCGGTGCCGTCGAAGGCTTCAGCAGTTGTGGCATGTACCCTGCTGACAGACCGGATTCATCAGCTTGTGAACGCTCTCCGTTCTTCGGGACAGTCGGGTACGCAACGCTGCGTGTGCCTCATTCTGAAGTCCGGGGCTACTGTCAGCGAAAGCGAGAGCGGAACGAACTCTCGAACCATCTCGATAGCGTCCGATCCCGGCTGGAAAAGCTGCACCGCAAGCGTGAGCGTCTTGGGTCGGCTTTGCGTACACGGACCGCCGAATCCGAATCCCGTGACTGGATCACTCGGGTTCGTCATAGAGTTGACTCCAGTTCAGGGACCGAACTCGACGACTTGGTCGAGACGTCTCAAACGGCGTTTGAGAACGTTCTCGACGACATCTCTGAGGAGTATCGGACTGGGTCCTACATCCAGATGTTGTCGGCGCTGGAGCGAGCGTTCTCCGAAGGAGAGTTGCAACAATCGATTAACGCGACTCTCGAACGTACGTATCGGTCAGTGTGGAGTAACCATGCAGAAAATCTTACCACCGATCATACCCAACTGAGTGGCTCCCTTGATGAGAGATTCGAACAGCTCGAAGAGCTACTTGACGAACACATAGACGCGTGTCAACGACAGCTGGAACAGACTGATTACGGGGTACGGGACCTGTTCCCGCCGAAACACGATCTGTTGACGACCCGTCGTGAGCGGCTCGAAGCCCGGCTCGCACAACTTCGCAGGGACGCTGACAGAGTTGCGGAGGCCCGAGCCGCGTTTGCCTCGTTCCAGTTGAAGCGGTCTGATGTCGAGCGGCGGCTCGAAGTAACACGCACTGAGGTCCACAGCCGACTCGACGAACTCGAAACCGAACTCTCACAGGCCAGGGCCCGTCGTGACGATATCAGAGACGAGCTAAGCGCCTGTGACGCGGACCTGGCCTCGTACCGTCAATCATTGACCGATCCGGAAGACAACGGTCCCGAATTTGTACTCCCGTTGGATCGTGAAGCGCTGGTCGATCTGACGCTTGACGAACTTGACTCGACTTGTACGAGTATCGCCGGGTACAGTGATCAAAACCTCCTCGCAGGTGGTCCGGCGGAACTCACCGAGTCCCTAGAGCGGTGTATCGACTTCAGCCGCGACTGGCCGGACGCGATAGCCGACCATGATCCGGCCAAAACCGTCGCGCCACGTCGGGAACAGACGTATCTCGTCTCCGACGAGGCAAATAGTTCACTGCTATCCGAACTCCACCGGTCCCTCTCGGTATCGGACGAGTCTTGGATACCGTCGGCCCCTGACCAACAGTCTCCTACTGTACCGTACCGCATCGACGTGGTATCTACTGCACGAAAGGGCCGCCCCGATTCGCTCTTGGGCTACCAGTGGCTCCATGAACAGGCGGCAGACGGGGTGTTCGATGCGTATAATACATACGACGACTACCGTTTAGCACTCGCGTATCCGGAGTGGTACGCTTCCGAAATCCCCGACGGACTCGATTAAGGCAGGTTGCTGAAGTTGTTTACCGGTAATGGGTCGACCCGGGAGTCGGCGACACTACTACAGCAGACCGTATGAGATCATATGAGCAGAATTCGCTTGGAAGATGTGGGCGATAATGGCCACTGTCGACCGATTCACCTGATTTCCGCCCGAAATAAACTATCAGTTAGATGTCATCCCCACCGGATGTCATCATGAATAGAGATACGACAATCGCGAGGACTCCGACGCCGGCCAAGCCCTGCATCCAGATCGGTGCTCCACCGGTGCTATTCCCGTCGTCGTCACTCTGTGAGGCTTCGAGATCGCTAATTACCTGTGGTGCTGAATTGTTCATACCGGTAGTCACTCCAAACGTCTGTCGCTCGCCCTCTCCGCCAGGACGTTCGTATCTGACCGTCACCGATGCGCTCTCAATCTCGGATTGATCTAGATTAGCAACCGGATACACGACGAACTGGAGATCGAAAGACGACCCTGCTGGGATCTCCTCCGCGCGATACCGGACGCCTTCACCGACGTTCTGTCTCGTGAAATCGATCGAGGAGTCAGCGCTTTGGGTTAACTCCACAGTTTCGTCGTCCAGCACGGTGTTCTGAGACGGGGATACCGTTATGAGAGGAGTGACTGCATTCTCGCCGCTGAACTCGAAAGTCCCAGACACCTGAATCTCGTGACCGCGAACGTCGGTATCTGCGCCGTCATTGTACCCATCGTAACTGCTCGAAAACTCACCTGCGACCGCTGCAGAGACTATTCCGCTTGTGATGATAGTGAGTACCACGATGACAAGAATTGTCGTTGCAACTTTATGGCCAAATACCCTTCTCATATTGTTGAGCAAATCTACACAGAGGTATTTATAAGCACCGCAAAAGTGGTGTCCCTACGATTGAATATTTCGTTCGACCAGCAGGATCAGAATTCCGGCAGCCCTTCCAGGTTATCTGCCGGATTTTCTCCCTCTTTAGTCGTAATGAACAGTTCACCCTCGAACTCATATCCTTGCACGTCGTCTCCGCGCTTCCACTCGCCGCCACCATCCCTAATTGCGGTGCAGTATTCCATCCCGTACTCAAGATCCTGGGCCACCGCCCGACGGGGAATTTCGATAGGGTCTGACAGGGACCCGTTCTGGGCCCGACGCCGACGGACGGAATCGATTTTGGTGTCATCGTACCGGACTGCAGTTATGACGTAATTTGGCCAGTCTGTCATGTATGATAGCGTAAGTCACATATATTTAAATTTTTCGTGAGCAGGATACTTGCCAAGGCGCATCTATTCAAACGACGGTGATCGCTTTTTTCCTCGATTCGAAGAGTACGTCACTGCCGACCATGCGGAACATTTCATTCTCGCGTTATGCAACGAATTGGAAGATGATTTGCTTGTTGTGCTAGATGGAGCGCCGTACTTCCAGGCATCGGCCGTCACGGACCCGGAGGCCCGTGACGGCCTCGCCTTCGTGACGTTACTGTCGTATTCGCCAGAGCTCAATCCTGCCGAAGAGTTCTGGAGACAGTTGCAATCAGCTCTTAGCAACCGGTTCGACTCCCTGACTGAGCTAACAACAGCAATTGATACAGCCCTCAACCAACTTTCGATTCCAAAAGTGAGCAACTATTTCTAATGATTATTATATTTCTAACGGTCAGAACCAACGCTGTACAGCGATTCACCAGAGCCATATGTTAAACATTAATTGTAGATTTTAAACACAAGTCCGGGTAATTAGTGTAGAATGGGATTTCGGTGGTGCTTAGATAGGCACTACCGCTCTCCGAACCGAAAAAAGTAGTATTATTCCACATTATGAACTCTAATTATCTGTTGTGTAACCGAGAGCGGCAGGATGGTCAAGTACCGCCTTGACTTGGGTTACGTCTTTATTCCACTCCCCATCCATTTCAGCACGAAGGGACTCGACTGAACGAATATCTGGATGATACCGCTGTCCACGCAGTGCCTGTTCCCCGTCAGCGGAGCTCCATTGGTCCATTTTTTCACTGGGCAGCGGCTCCCAGCCATCGAGTATCTTCTCTGCACACCAGCGCCGGTGCTCCGACTCAGCTACTGCACGAATGGTTTGTGGACTGGGGGTAGTTTCATCTCTGGAAAGGATACCGGCCATCCTAAGTTTCACCGCTGCATGATCTGCTGCATGACGGTTCGATTCTCGCTGGTATTCGGGCAAGTCCCACCAGACTGCGCTGGCACATTGTTCCCGTTCCGTATGTGATACCGATTCGAGCCACTCCATGACTGATTCAATAGTATCCCCAATCTCCGCTGGCACCGTCTGACTCCGGGGGAGTTTCTCGAATGGATTCTCGTGGTAAAGGAGATGGTAAACCAGTGCAAGGTTTCGTGCGATACGGTCTCGGTCTTCTCCACGAACAGCTCCGATTGAGCACCCATCTCCGAAGGCTCTAAACGTGAAGGACTGAATCCGGGAGGTCGTATCAGTGCTAGTTATTTTTTCTGAACTCCGGTAAAGGAGTGTGGCATCAAGATCGAGATCCTGTACTAACTCATCTAGTTTTGGACCCCAAACCGAGATGAGGGCACGTAATGACCGTTCGTCTTGATCGTCAGCGATGATTGTCAGTTTATCATTTGATTTGAGTGTATCGTAGAGAGCAAGATTGTCTGAGAGTAATTCCAGATCTGAGGTTGGCATCGATTGGACATCGATATCGGGGAACAGTTTCTCCACGAATTTACTCATAGATTCATCGTCCCACCAGTCCGATGCAATGCCAGGAAATAGGGCTGCTATCTCATCCTCAACATCAGCTGGCGCCTCAGTTATGATTGTTATCTGTCGCTCGATTGCTTCAGGATAGTGCAAAAGATGGAGTAGCTGGTTGACAACTGCTCTAGAAAGTGGCGTCCACCCAACGACCCAGATGTGTACACGCTGATTGGGCTTCTCGATATTGTCCACGGGATGGGCAGTCAACAGTTCACGTGCAGTGGCCTCTGGTTCGTCGTATGTACGCAGGTGGGCCCCATCGGTAGATGTAAATTCCTTGTGAAGTGTTCTCCGGAGGCGAATATCCTCAATACGCGTCGTGATATCAACCACCTGGGGCCAATCACTTTCACTGGCCACATGTTGAATAGTCTCAACAATCGCGCCATTGGTTTCATCACTTCCCGCTGTAACGAACATCTCCGAGGCCAGATGGATCTGAGCACGATTAGTGAGGACCACTTCTTGATGAGCATCTGCTTCAAACGTCACGGCCCCCATGATTTCGAGGTCATCGAGTCGGTCGTTATGTTCGATATCAATGGCGACGACATTTCGTCCATTCTCTAGGGCCTCAGCTGCGAGTGAGTATCCGTCATCACCAACACCGCACACAACCACGTGTCCACAGTCATCAATTCCGGGAAGGGACCCGAGGTGTGACCAAAGTTCAATTCGAAGAGGTTGTAATTGCTCTGCGAATACCAAGCCGATACCCGCAAGAGCCGCGTAGGAAAAAAAGAAAATACTGAAAAATCGACTGATACCAAGTAGTGTGTAGGAGATGGTATCCTGTGCAGTTATCCCGCCCAACCCGAGAACCAAGAAATTGATTGATCTGAAAAAGCCCTCGATGAGTAATTCTACTGTAGATGCGTCACTGTAGGCAGCAAGGGTCGGTAAATAAACGAAGTAACCAGCAGTACCAGCTCCAACTGCGATAGTAGCTAATCCAGCAGGAATAACGATTGAGCGAATGATATCTCGCACCTGATCTGGATTTTCCTGTTCACCAGTAGTTTGCATCGCTATCCCGTTCCATCGATCTCATCACACATTTTAATTCTGTATACCACAGAAGGTTGGAGGTAATCATACCCCCATACCCTTGCCACCAAATCGTATATTCTTCGCTATATCGCCCGATACGAAATGATGCATATAATCTTGAAGTGGCATATTGTTATCATATTTATTATATTTATTAGCAGGAGTGTGGAGGAAACGCAATTAACGAACCGCATTATCAAGTTCTCTCTGGTTACCGGGTACAAAACCATCTTGGTATCATTCCCCTCATGGACGGCGTACCGAGCAGTACTCAACTAACCACAGCAGGCCGGCTTTCCTAAATTACGTATGATAAAAATGAAATCCAATTCCCCAAATCGCCATAAGCACCACAGAGATAAGGAGCATTCCGCTAATCTGGTCTGGAAGCGATACTCCTGTTATACCGGTGAATATATTTCCTGCTAAGTGCGATAAATCTCGGAACGACGGCAGGAATGCTGTTACGTGCTCAACTAACAGCGCTGAGGCTAAAAGCGATATCAAATGGCCTCCGGCATGGGACCCACTCGATTCTGTTGGCATGTGTGAGTTAATATAGTACGGAAATAAAATATTATCGACAGTCCTCAAGTTTATTAATAAATCCTCTTATCACAAATTTTTGCCGTCTGGCACGATGCTGCTAACTAAACGCTACCTAAGGAAAAGGAATAAGATACAGTCTCTTAATAAGAGTAAACGATGGAAAAGTATGCCAACTGAAGCTGATGTCTACCGAGTTCTGATCGCTTCACCGTCAGATGTCAAAAGAGAACGGCAAAAGGCCCGTGAAGTGGTTATTAAATGGAACGGTACACGGTCACACAACGATGTATATTTAGAACCGGTTATGTGGGAGACTCACGCTGCCGCAGATCTAGGTAAGGAACCACAAAAAATCCTCAATGACCAAATTGTGGATAGCTGTGACTTCGTCATCGGCATGTTCTGGAAGCGAGTCGGTACAGAAACTGAGACTGAGCCAGGAGGCGCCGTGGAAGAAATAAAGCGAGTTTCACAGGATGGTTCGACGGCTATTGTTGGTTTCTCCGAGAGAGATGCTTCTTTGAGTGAGATAGATTCCGAACAGCTAGACCGGGTGATGGACTTCCGGAAAGAATGCGAGAAGAACGGTCTTGTATTCACGTATGAGTCGCTGGAAGAGTTCGAAAACCGACTCTCACAGCATCTAGCTAAGACGATGAATCAGTTATTGTCCAAGAATAAAGAGTCGGATATCAGTTTCACACGAAAGACCGATGATGAAGACAGTTACTACGACCCCGAGATTGATCCGGGCCGGCTCAAAATTCAGGCACAGATGCATCTTGATCTTGATGAAAGAAATGTTCAGAACATCGTTAAACATCTTGAAGAAAAAAAGATAGAACCCCCATTTCGTGTTCTAGATGCAGGTTGCGGCTATGGTAATGTAACCAAACATCTGTTTGGTGATCGGGACGAATTTGATGTTCTTGCTGTCGATAACTCAGAAGAGAGTATTAGTATCGCAAAAAAGGAATACTCTTCAGAAAACATCGACTATAAGGCTCTTGATATAAACAACATACATGAAAAAGAAGTTGGGGATTTCGATATCATTTTTAGTGCTTTCCTTTTTCATCATCTGAAAAACAAAGAATCGGTCATGTCACAGCTGTGGGAATTGATTCCACAGGCAGGAGGTGGCTTCCTGATCAGGAGTGTTGAAGATGGATTACACATGCATTATCCGCCTGATGAGGATCTTGAGTATATAATGCAGAAATCGGATCAAATAAAGAAAAGCTCAGACAGGACACATGGGAGGCGACTTTATACACAACTGAAGCGATTGAAGCCATCGCCAGAACAAGTTGACGTTGACTTCAAGATACACGACACGGCCGGCCTCAATAGTCACGAGCGAAAGGAGTACTTTGAGGTATTCCATTCATATCGCAACAATCCGATTGAACGACTTGTGCGTGGAAATGAAGCGACCCCTGCTGATGAAAGACTATATGAAAAAATGAATGCGAAAATGGATAGCGTGAAGGAGCGATTTATTGGGAACGAACACTTTTTAGATATCAAGCCAGTTCCGGTCGCTGTAGCTTACAAATAAGCGCTCAATTCGGATACGCTTCGATACCAGTGAGTATAAAACGTTCTCTGGCAACAGTAGTTGAAAGCACAGAGGGCACTGGTGAATCGCTGACTGCGTGGTTTCGACCGTTAGAACTAGGGAAATGAAGCGGAAAACCGTCGATGATTCAGGTCTAAGATCTCCTGCTTCACGACCAAAGTCGTCCAGTTAGATGAAAATGCTGTTGATGAGCGAGGCAAAGTCGCCGCCCCCGAACGGGGTGGCGCCATCGCCGAGTATGCGGTAGTGTCGCTGCACTATCTGCGGGTTTACCTGGAAAAATCCTATCGAGAAGCACTTGATTTGCTGAGCGAGATGACACATATTCTCTGGAAGATTGGCCTTGAACCGGCCGATCTCCCCGATCACTCTACGCCAGTCAAGTGGTTTGACAGAATCAAGACAGCCCTCTGGCGAGTGCTGCTGCGCCTCTCAGCACAGCTGCATGAGCCGAGCGGTCACGCCGCCATCGACGCGACGTTTTTGACCGCGAAAACGCTAGCAAACACTACTGTCTACGGACGAATTACTGGGTTCAGATGCTCAAAGCGACATTTCTAGTCGACACAGAAAGCCAAGCGATTCTGGACGTCCACCGTACGACCCAGAAACGCCACGACACACAGCTCGGCTGGCAGGTTGCCCTCCGCAACGAAGAGACCTTGCCAGCCTCGCTGCGGACAAAGGCTATAATTGGATGGATTTGCGTGAAAAACTCCGCGAAGAGGGCGTCAGACCACTGATCAAATATCGTGAACTCCAGCCCATCAATCACGCGCACAACGCACGGGTCGATGGGCCTCGATACCACCAACGAGCGACGTATGAGACCGTCTTTTCGACGATTAAGCGCACGCTCGGCGATGCCGTGCGTGCGCGAACTTGGTACGGTGAATTTCGCGAACTCGTCTTAATGTGTGCGGTTCACAACATCAAGCAATCTCTGAACCAGTAAAATCAAGCTACGTCTGGCGATTCACCACGGCCCAAATTCTTATATATTATTTCTCACCAGTACAGCCTCGTTCAATGCAGGTCACAATATGAGCTAATCAGGCGGGCCTGCCGAACCTAACGACATCAGTCACACTTGCATGTATAACAAGGACCCAACAAGATCGGTCAGCTAAGAGTGTAGATTTTCAAATCTTTTTGATACCTATTAGTACTTGAGAGCCTGTGATAGCAAATTCCCCGGGGAAGGCCACAATATTTTGAAACTGTATACAGAGTTCCAACGCCATGAGAAACGTATTGTTGGATAACGACCTCTTGAGTACAGTGGCCACCATCGTGTTCAGATAAGCTGGTTCCATGCAAAGCTGAATGATCTGAGCCAATCGTCGGCTGTTTCTGCTGCGGCGTTGCTGAAACAGTTTGAAAACGAAGAGGTTCGTCGTTTTACTTCTCGAAAGATACGTTCGACAGCATTCCGATTTCCATGTTTTTCGTATCTGAAATCGTAGCCATGCCGGTGACACGCAGCTTGTAATGAGTGCGAGCCATCAACGAGAAACACGGCGTCGTCGACGTCGTGTTTCTCGCTAAGTTCGGCAAGAAACGAATGAGCGAGAACCTTCGTCGTGGTCGGTCTCAGCTTGGTATGGAGCAGTTTGTTCGTTTCTGGATCGACAGCAGCGTACAGCCAATACTTCTCATTATTGAGTTGGATCATAGTCTCGTCAACCGCAACGTGATCCGGTGACCGACCATCTTCGGGCTGTAAATCTGCCTTGTGAACCCAATTGTGCACAGTTGAACGAGCGCGTTGAACACCGAATACCTCAAGAATAGAAACAGTATTTGAAAGTGATAGTTCAGCCAGATGCAGCTGAATACTCAGCTTCATCAGCAGTCGCGGT
>Ga0102942_1000614_pt1 | contig 13478 bp, 10 predicted proteins | sample SalPon2_C_H2O_MG_FD_78171 | JGI IMG/M metagenome (GOLD analysis project Ga0102942, IMG submission 78171) | Salt pond water microbial communities from South San Francisco under conditions of wetland restoration - Salt Pond MetaG R2_C_H2O_MG | ecosystem: Environmental > Aquatic > Non-marine Saline... | reverse complement strand
TTTTTTGTTTACTATTTTAGCTGTAGTCTTGATGCCTGGTCTTGGAGTTATTGAACCTTCTGCATTTGGAACAATTGCTGATAAGTTGGTCAGTCACCCTCTTCACTGGCTTTTTGTCGCAGGGGTCTTTGCAGGCTGGCTAATGGGTCTGCTCGCTTGGCTGGTTTCTTCAGCCAATAATACTATTGGAAGAGTCTTCTTTATATGGATGGTGACAGCTACAATCGGCATGCTCCATCTTCCCCACAGTATTGCAGGGAATGTAGAGGTATTATTTGGTCTTTTGACCACGTCAAGTGTCACAATTTCAGATTATTTGGCCTTTTTGACACTCTCTACTCTAGGAAATGCAGTTGGCGGGGCATTTTTCGTAGGATTGATGAAATATGGTCATGTCACGAGAGGAGCGAAGTGAAGAATTAAAAAATTAGTTCAACTACTAGTTATCACAATGATTGGTGGATACGTTCCTACACTTTGTGGTAGGTAAATTGTATTCGGCCAGTCATTTTTCTACCGAATTGAATGTGGTTTCTATGAAATGTAATGATTCAATTAAGGGTGGATGCGTTCCTCAAAAGAGAACAAATTCACTTTGATGGCGATGAGCAAAACAGTCAAAATCTTTCAAAACATTCATCTCAAGGAGTATTCTGCAAACTTAATTCAAGTTTAGGGGTGAAACTATATTCATGAGTCAAGAACTGGGAATAACAGTTGACAAAGATCAGAATCCTTCAGAATGGTACACACAGGTTGTGAAAAAGGCCGGGCTAGCAAAGTATGCAGAAGTAAAGGGCTGCATGATCATACAGCCTTATGGAATGAAGATTTGGGAATCAATCAAAGACAACTTTGGTGATAAAATAAGGAGCACGGGAGTTGAAAATGCGTACTTCCCATTGTTTATTACAGAAAAACAACTTGAAAGAGAAGAAGATATTGTAGAAGGATTCGACCCAGAAGTAGCATGGGTAACCCATGGAGGAGACAAAGAATTAGAAGAAAGAATAGCTGTAAGACCTACTTCTGAATCGGTTATTGCACCATACATGGCGGATGAGATTAGGAGTCATAGAGATCTACCTTTCAGAAGGAACCAGTGGGCAAACGTTGTTAGATGGGAGGCTACCGATACTAGACCTTTCCTCAGAACCCGTGAATTCCTTTGGCAAGAAGGTCATACAGCACATGAAACTGAAGGAGAAGCTGACGATGAGACAATGTTGAGACTGGACCAGTACAGAGAAATAATCGAGGACCAACTGGCAATTCCATCGATTTTGGGTTATAAACCTGAGCATGATAAATTCCCGGGTGCTAAGTATACAAGTACAATAGAAACTCTAATGCCAGACGGAAAAAGCATCCAATCAGGTACATCACATCAACTCGGGCAACACTTTGCTGAAGCTTTCGGTATCGATTTTGAAGATGAAAATGGAGAGAAACAGACATGTTGGACAACTTCTTGGGGTCTATCAACAAGAACGATTGGAGCCTTAATTATGGCTCATGGAGATGACGATGGACTAAGACTGCCGCCGAATGTCGCACCTATCCAGGTCGTTGTAGTTCCAATATTCCAAGAAGATAACAAGGAAGAAGTTATGGAGTATGCGGATGAAGTCTCTCAAGAACTTGAAGAACTGGGTGTTCGTGTGGAGTTTGATTGCCGTGACCATCGTACCCCAGGCTACAAGTTCAACGAATGGGAACTAAAAGGAGTTCCTCTGAGAGTTGAAGTTGGACCTAACGAAATGGAAGATGGAGCCGTTACAACTGTGAGAAGAGACACTGGAGACAAGCAGATTGGTATCGAACGTGAGGAATTCATCTCTGATGCTGAAGAGCTCCTTGAAGATATTCAGGAATCACTATACCAAGAATTAGAAGAATACCAGCAAGAAAACATTAGAGAAGCAGAATCCAAGAACGAGATTCTTGCAACAATTGGCAAGAACCGTGGGTATGTAAAAACCAAGTGGTGTGGGAAAGAAGAATGCGAAGGAGAAATCAAAGACGAAGTAAGTGCAGAGATAGTAGTTCTACCATTCCAGGAAAACTCCAAACCAGCCTCAATCCAAGACTCTGACGAAGAAATCGATGGAGAATGTTCAGTTTGTGGTGAGACGGCTGAAAGATGGGCATACTTCGCGAAAAATTACTAAGTCTTCCAATTATCTTTCTTACTTTTCTTGAACTGTATTAGTTTTTTGTGGTTTGTATCGGTGATCCAAGAATAATATTTAAATTTGCTAAAATATTTTAACTTGAATCAAATGAATATATTGGTCCTTAATTATGAATATCCTCCTATAGGAGGCGGAGCAGGACCTGCTACGAGAGATTTATCGCAGGGCTTTGCAGAAAGAGGACATGAGGTCGATGTAGTGACTATGGGTTACGGGGGCTTGCCCCGCAAAGAGAAAGTTGATGAAAATTTAACAGTTCATAGAGTGAGATGTTTAAGATCATCTGAAAGCTTCTGCTCTTTTTGGGAAATGTTAAGCTTTCTTCCTTTTGGATTCTGGCGTTCTAGAAAGTTAGTTAAAGAAAAGGACTATGACATAAATCACACACATTTCATATTTCCAACAGCAGTCATATCCTATTTTCTAAATTATCTGTATGATACTCCTTACCTGATTACTTCTCATGGAGCTGATGTGCCAGGATTTAATCCTGACAGATTTACTTTAGTTCACAAATTTCTGAGGCCTTTTTGGAATAGAATTGTTGGAAGAAGTGAAGGGATTTTGTCTCCCTCAGAACACCTGAAGAGTCTAATAAAGGAATCTGGATACGATTCATCTATCCGAGTTCTACCCAATCCCTTTGATTACTCAAAATTTCACGGAGAACTTGGAAAGAATAAAACCATATTACTAACCGGCAGGTTAATCAAAAGGAAAAAATTCCAAAACTTCTTGCAGTCCTTTGAAACTATAGATACGGATTGGAAGGTCATATTTACCGGTGAAGGTTCTTATAGAAAAAAATTGGAACGGGAGGCTGACAAAATTGACAATGATATAGAGTTCCTAGGATGGGTAGATAGAGAGAAATTAAATCAACTACTTGAGAAATCTCAAGTTTATGTTTTCCCTACAGATCATGCAAACTGTCCTGTAGGTCTCCAAGAAGCCATGGCATCAGGTAACGCGATACTCGCCTCAAATAAGGGAGGGGCTAAAGAAATGGTTGGTGATGCTGGGCTAAAGGTTGACATAGACAATTCCAGAGAATTCAAGAGGAAGTTAGAAGAATTGCTTCAAGATCGGTCTAAAAGGACTAAACTAGCGAGGAAAGCACGAAAAAGAGTTAAAAATAATTATTCTCAACAGAAAATTGTTCAGAAATATCTTAAAGTGTTTAAACAGAGTATAAGCTTATGAAAGATATGGAGGATTTAAACCTTTTTTTCCAGTATTATTCTTGCCAAGACAAGTCTGCTGCTACAAAGAATGTTCTGAATACTTCTGAAGCTCTTAATAAGCTTTTTAATGTATCCATTATGGGTACTTTAAGCCATCCTAAATCAATATTTGATCTTTACGGTGTTAATGATGAAATTGATTTTTACAAGTGTTCAGTTGGTATTGATGGAGGAATTCTTCATCAAATGCCTGATAGGCTGATATTCGTGCTTTCTAGTTATCTGAATATTTTTAGACAGGATATCGATGTTCTCTACAGTCGTGATATACTTTTCATGATATTTCTGTCCTTCCCATTTGTATCTAGAGATTATAAAGTAGTCTATGAGTCGCATGATAGGTTTAGTAGAAGACTTTTCATGCCAGAGAAGCTTGAGAAAAGAGGCCTCATGGAAGCTGATAGAATTATGGCAGTCTCAGAGGGATTAAGACGTGATTTTGAAAAAATGGGGGTTCCTGAATCCCATATCTCTGTTCAGAGAAACTGTATTGATGTTGAGGATTACAGATTTTCTCCTATAGAGAAAGAAGGAAAAACAGTTCTAACTTACGTTGGAAGTTTCAGTGAAAGGAAAGACGTAGAAACATTAATTGATTCCTACAAGATACTTTCAAAACAAAAAAAGGAGAATTTCAAATTAAACCTTGTCGGTAAAAAGGTAAAATGGGTTGAAAATGCTGTTAATGGCTTAGAAAACGTAAATTATACAGGATATAGGGGTAGTGAGAAATTAGGAGATTACTTTGAGCAGAGTAACATTTTCATTATGACTTCAAAGGATAATGAGCATCAGAGAAATTATACATCTCCTATGAAACTGTTCGAGTATATGGCATCTGGCAGACCAGTTATATCTGCAGACTTACCCACAATGCGGGCGATTGGAGGAAAAAATATCTATTATTACCAACCTGACAACTCAGAAGATCTAGCTGATAAAATAGATTATGTTAGTAAAAACTACAGTAAGGCTTTAGAGAAAGCTGAGAGAGCTCTTGAGACTGTGAAAAACAATTATAAATTGGAAAGAAAAGCTGAAAATGTCAAGGAAGTAGTAAAAGAAATCTAAATTCTAAAGATCTGCATCTTTAAGATCTAATTCTTCTTTGGCTCTTGGAATATCCAGCTTGTTCTTTATTTTCCTAAATTTTTGATGATCATTTTTCTCCAGCAATGTAATGGCTTCTCCTTTTCTTCCTTGTCTTCCAGCTCTCCCAATTCTATGTGTATAAGTGTCTGCCTTATCGGGAACATCATAGTTGAACACATGTGTCACATCATCAACATCGATTCCACGTGCTGCAACGTCTGTAGCTACAATTACTTTGATTTTTCCGTTTTCGAATTTTTCCAGTGTTTTTTCTCTTTGGTTTTGACTCATATCTCCATTAAGTTCCTGAGCATCAATATCATTTTTACGAAGTTTGTCTGCAAGCCATCTGGTAGTATTCTTTGTTTGGCAAAATACTATAGATAATTCTCTATCTCTTTCTTTGAGTAAAGTGTATAGGGTTGATAGTTTCTCATTTCGCTCTACGTTCATGTATTTTGCATTAAGGTTACGAGTATGCTCTGTTTGCTCAATCCTGATGGTTTCTGGATCGATATTGTATCTATCGCACATCTTTGTTAATGCTCTTGGGATTGTGGCGCCGAATAATAGGTTCTGTCTTTTTTTTGGGAGGAAGTCGATTATAGCCTCTAATTCATCCTGGAATCCCATGTCCAGCATCCTGTCTGCCTCATCGAGTACAAAGTATTCAAGGTTGGAAACATCGATTTTATCTTTCTTCAGTAGGTCAAGTACTCTTCCGGGTGTTCCAACCACTATGTTAGCTTTCTTGGCTCCCTCTATCTGTGGTTCGTATGAAACTCCACCGTAAATTGTCACTGTTTCGATATCTTGATCTCCGGCACTACTAATCTCATCTTCAACCTGTTTTGCAAGTTCTCTGGTTGGTGTTAAAATAAGAGACTTAACCTCTCCGTCCTCTATTTCCTCAATGATTGGAAGGCCAAACGCAAGTGTTTTCCCTGAACCTGTCTCTGATTCAACTAAAACATCCTTTCCCTCGAAAATTACTGGTATAGATTTTTCCTGAACTTTAGTGGGTTCAGTAATGTCCATGTAAGACAATTTTTCAATTATACTTTTCGAAATACCTAGTTCTTTGAAACTCATATCTACAATACAACTCTTATACATCAAATTTGTTCGGAACTCATATAATTAAGGTGTATAAATGAACCTATTTGTTTGATTCTCGATCCCATTTCCAAACTGTAATCTCTCTGAATGTACTGGAGTTTTGGACTTTATCAAGCTCTTTAATTATCTTCTTCCTTGACTTATCTTGGCTATTATATGCACGGTCATCTAGTACTAGCCATCCTCTCTCTGATTCATTTACTATGTTGCTCAACTGGCTCGCATTGTAAATTATCGGTGCTCCGCTATAGTAATCCTTGCCCTGATATATAGACATTGGTACAGAACTCTCAGGTATCAGTGCATAGTCAGGTTCTCTTAGGTAATGTACCGTAGGCGCCGTCCAGGAGGAAATTACGGTGTCATTATTTTGAATCCTTTCTCCAATATAGGTGTAAGCGGATCTGAAGTCTGCTTGAGGCGCTCTTAAACCAGGCTCATAATTTCCTGAAGCAAAGTTACCAAAAGAAAAAGTTAAGACTACTAAAAATATCAATATTGTAGATCTGCTCAGAGTATTTTTTGAATTAGCTCTGTGTATTAAATGTGAGAATTTTGATAGGAAAAGAGCGGAGAAAATGGCAAAGAAAGGGAATGTTACAAACAAGTATCTACTGCCAGGTGTTTCCCAGAACCAGAAAAATACTACAAAGATAGGAAGTATGCTTACAGCGCTAAGATAAGAAGCTTTCATATTCTCTTTCAAGCCTATGAATCCGCCGAGGATACCGAGTCCTAACATTACGTTGTAGTTATTGACCAACCATTCAACGTATAGGTTAGTATTAGAAGTAAATTCAAGCCATGAGAATATTAATTCAATAATATTTTGATGGAATAAATTGATAGATATGAAAACAAAAATTATCGGTAATGTAACATATATTAGAGACCTAATTGACTTGTTACTCTGAATAAAGACTAGAAAACTATAACTGATTAGTACAAACGGAAGAAGATATCCAATAAGATGAGTAAATATTGCTAATACCATTAAAACTAGTAAAGTAGCTATGTGTTGATAATCTGCATCTATATGGTAATTATAGTATATCATTAGGATTGTAGAGAGAAATAATAACTGAAGTAGTCCGTACATCCTAACTTGGTTGCTCCAAGTAATTTGCCAAGTTGAAAAAGCTATAAAAAAAGCAGATATAAGCCCAACTTCTCTATTAAAGAATTCTCGACCAGTTAAGTAAGTAACTCCGATGGTAAGAGTTCCGGCTATGGCAGAAGGTATTCTTAAGGCCCAATCACTATGACCAAAAATCTTAGACGAGACTGACAGTAATACTTGATTAAATAGCTCTCTTGTGTATAATTTTCCAGAAGGATATGTTGGTATGCCATTTTCGATAAATGATTTAACAATATTTGCAGTTACTGCTTCATCGTGCCAAAGCGAAAGACTGTTTATCTCATAAAGCCTAATTAAGAATCCTGCGCATATCAAAGTTATAATTAACTGCTTAGCGTATTTTTTATTGGTTAAAGTGTCCTCATCAGCTTTTTGATATACAAATGTGAATAAACCTGAAAGAGCTATCACTAATATGACCCAAGTAAGCTCATTCTGTATTGGAAAGAGAATTAAAGTTACTAAAGGAACTAAAATCATCAGTAGGTATCTATAATCTACTTTAATGACGATATCATTTGCTTCCATCTATATAATACCTTCTGATAGTAAATAATTTCGCCAAATTCATATAATTCATTGATGGATTGGTATAGTCACTTCTTCAGGAATAATCTAAATGTGTTCTCCCAGTTTTTAGGGTTTAGTTTGTCCTGTCTCAGCAGCTCACCCACTGATATATTGGGTTCATAGACGTTTCTTTTGGGGTAGGTTGGTATTAGAAAATATCTCATTAAGGGATAAGGAGGGTGCCTTACTATCTTTTTAACCTCAAACTTATTTTCTTCAAGTATATCCCAAAATAACTCATAGCTTGAATCTTCATATCTATTCATTTTTTTTGGATGTACTTCAATGAATAATTTCACTGAATCTTTTTCCAAAAAGTTCTTACCTCCCTCCAGTACTTTACATTCAAAACCTTCTATATCCATCCTTAAAGCATCTAATTCCGAATATTGAATCGAGTCTATAGATACTGCTTCTACTTTATGGTTCCCGTTTTTTGAAATCTTGCTTAGGTTCGGTGAATTTCTAATTCTTATCTCTTTTTCCTCTTTCTTATCAGAAAATGCTTTGTCTTTAACTCTAATGTTCTCCGCAGAGTTACTTCTCTTATTTTTACGAAGTTTTTCTACGTTACTGGGAACCGGTTCATAAGCTAGAACTTTACCTCTTCCTCCAACTTCTTCGGATGCTAGCAGAGCATAATACCCAATATTTGCTCCTATGTCTAGAACTTGATCGCCTCTATCTAAAAAATTTGTATAAATTTCTGTAGACTCTGCTTCTCTTAGGTCGTGTATGAAAAGATCTTTTTCTAAACCAGGATTTTTCGGATTAAATGATATACTGTAGCCATTAATTTCTTTCGAGATTTTTTCGTCTAAAAAAGGTTTTTTAATCTTGTACATTACTTCTGATTGAAAAGAATGCCTATAGAACTCCCATAATTGTTTTTCGGCTCCAAGACCTCTTAAAAATTTTCTTAATATTTCAGATATTTTCTTTTTCATGAATAAAACCAACTATGCTCTGGTAAACCATTTAAATCCTTAATAATCTATTTTTGATACTATGGCTTTAAAAAATTATTTTGATAAGTTTTTGGATAATTCTGTTATGGTGCATACAAAATGATACTAAAAAACATCTCTTACATAGTAACGCAAAACGAGAAAAGAGAGATTATAGAAAATAAGAACTTGAAAGTTAGAGATAGCAAAATTGAGGCCATTGGTCACGCTACCCCTGAAAAAGATGAAACGATAATTGATTGTAATAGCAAGTTGGTAATGCCGGGATTAGTTAACGCTCATACACATTCCTCCATGTCTATCTTGCGAGGTATTTCAGATAATAAAGAGCTAGAGGAATGGCTTCAAGATGATATCTTTCCTGCAGAAGAAGCAATGGAGGATGAAGACTTGTTACAGGGTGCTAGACTTGCATGCCTGGAGATGTTGGAGACTGGTACTACCTGTTTCAATGATATGTATGAAGGTATTGACTTAGTCGCTGAAGCTGTTGAAGAATCAGGTATCAGAGCTGTTCTTTCTCGAGGTCTTTTCGACTGGGACGATGAAGGAGAAAAAAGGGTTGAAGAGGCAAAAGAAGCTGTTGAGAAATATTCAAATCATGATTTAGTTACGCCGGGTATTGCCCCACACGCTGTATATACTTGTAGTGAGAGTCTTTTGAAGGAGATGAAAGATTATGCTGACGAAAAAGGTGTTCCTTATCATATTCATGTTTCAGAGACAGAGAAGGAAAATAGGGATCACGAGTCAGAACATGGCTTGAGTCCAACACAGTATTTGGATGAACATGATTTGCTTGACACAAGTGTAGTTGCTGCTCATGCTGCATGGCTCTCTGAAAAAGATAAAGAACTCCTTGAAAAAAGAGAGGCAAATGTCGCGCACAACCCTGCAGCAAATCTTAAGCTGGGAAGTGGTATAGCTGAAATACCTGAATTGTTGGATAAGGGAGTTAACGTAGCTCTCGGGACGGATGGTCCTGCCTCAAACAACAACTTTAATTTATTTGAGGAGATGAAGACTGCTGGTTTAGTTCACAAACTTGAGAGTCCACAGAGAATAGATGAGCAGCAAGTATTAGATATGGCAACAATTAATGGAGCAAAGGCACTTGGTCTTGAAGACGAAATAGGGTCAATAGAAGAAGGCAAGAAAGCAGATTTAGTTGTTATCGATCTTGAAGATCCTGAATTAACACCTTACCACGGTAAAAAAGGTTTGATTTCAAATCTTGTGTTCTCATTTACAGGAAAGCCTGAAATGGTGTTTGTCAACGGTGAAAAAGTGGTTGAAGCCAGTGAAGCTATGAATATTGATAGAAAAGAAGTAATGGGTGGTGTTCAAGGATTAAGTGAGAAATTTGAAAGATCTGAGGTTTAGCTAATCCATGAAAACTGGTTCTCCTTCATCTAAGATTTTTTTATCATCAAACCAGACTGTTGGCTTCACGCTTATAGAGTCCCAGTGTATTTCACATGGGTTTCTCCTCTCATCTCCTTCTTCTACGTAAGTACAGTTATCCCCAAATGCGAAGTGAACAGTTCCAAGCACCTTTTCATCCTGCAAAGGATTTCCGATTAATGTGGCTTCAGGATTTGTTCCAAATCCGAATTCAGCAATTTTCTTTGAGCAAGGATGTTTTTTAAAGACTTTACTCAGTTCAGAGGTCTCACCTTCTTCATCTTCTATACTGACTACTTTTCCGTCTTCTATCTCTACTTTCTTGGTTTTAGGTGAGAACTGGAAGTGGTCAATTACAAGAGTTCCGCTGATGTTCGCAGGATATCCATTAGGCTCCCCTGCAGGCAAATTACCGAAGGAACCATCGCTATCAAGAATTCCTGTATCTTTGTCGTACGTATCAATTTCTACATCAAAGGTTAGATTTGTCCCGGAAGGAGTCTCAACTCTAACTTTTTCAGAGTCTTTGAGAAGCTCATAGACTTTTTCAGTTATTCTCTCTACCTCTTCATAGTCTGCCAGTAAACTAGTAGTCCAAATTTCTTTATTTACTTCAGGTAAAGTAGCTACACGTGTTCCATTTTTGTTAGCTTCTTTTCGTGCCTCAGTATGTGAAAGGGACTTCATTGTGGGTGCTATTACCACATTGGCTCTCTTCATTTCTTCGGCCACAGGTAACGGAGGTTCGGACCCAGAGCTTTCAGGTTCTTCGTATTCTATAAGTTCATGTTCTACCCCTTGATCTACCAAAACATCTAGGAGGGATTCGATTAACTCCTCGTCGTTTGAATCATTTAGAACTAGTACTTTTTCGTCCTCGGTTACCTTTAGACACTGGTTTAGTATTGTTTCTGCTCCTTTCTTCAGTTCCATGATATAGAATGAGGTCTAATCAAATAAAAAGTAAAAGGCAAGCAAGTACTTTTTCCTGGGTCTTAGTCTTTTTCTAGGTTTTTCTAACTTGTTACTATGAGTTTAGCACTTTTTCATTTGTTTTATTTGTCTCTTAGGCTCGAAAGAAAAAATCTATTGAAGAATAAGATGGTTCAATAAGATCTAACCCTACAAGAGTATAGAAATGACTATGGATTGAGCATTAGTAGGATCAATTAACATGCTTGCATTCGCTGAAGCCTTAGACATCAAATAACTGCAAAATACTATAATATGTTTAATCCATAGCCTCATTAGTGATTTTTTTGGCCTTGAATCCAATCATGTCGTCATAACCTGTCGTCGACATCAAAACAGGGTAGAAGCTTTCTTCGGCTTCAAGAGACTGCTCTTCAGCCTGTATAGCATATCTCTCGCCTTCTTCCACTTTCTGGAAGTTTTTACCTAGGAATTGGAAGTTGGAGCCATCTACCTTATCATAAATTCTATATCTCTCAACCTCCGTCTTTTGAGATTCTCCATCTAAAATACCATTGTTTTTCAGGAAGTTCTTGGCAATATTGTAGGCGTTTTCAATTGCTTTCTGTGAACGAGTATAGCCACATTCGACAGCGATACGATCAACACCTTCTATCTGATCATCATAAACACTGCTAATATCAACGCTGTGTCTTACTCCTAGGCTAGTTATTTCATTGTCATATGAGCCTTTCTTTGAAGGTTTTAATCCAAATGCTTCCGGATGGGAAAATGAAGAGTGAAGGTCTAGAACCTTCATACCCTTAATTTCCTCCTTAATCTTCCTTGCCAGCTTTGCTTCATGCGTATCAAGGGTTTCAGAGTTCCAGGCTCTGTTCAAATCTTCTTCCGTCTCACTAACACCTTGTTTGAAGGCTTTCTCATTAGCAAATACTAGTTTGACAGGCTTCTGAAAATCAAGTCCCTCATGTAGAAGTCTTTCAACAGCTAATTTTCCACAAGGCTCATTCCCATGAACGCAGTACATTATAGCGTGCTCTGGTTCTCCTTCTCCAAGTTCTCTTACTTTCATACTGCTTCCACTCTTTCTGAATTGTTGCTGATTTTATCTGCTGCCCGAGCAGAGTATTCTCTCTTGATTTCTTCATCTATTTCCCCGTAATTTATATCATCAGGTAATTCGTCCGGATGAGAGACTGATCCCCACTCATCAGGATCGTAATCAAATTCTGTAAGTATGCCATTGTAGAACTCTTCTGCAACTTCATCTGAAGGAGTCATACCTCTATCTAACCTGCTTTCCAATATGTCCAAGTAACCTGGATCCTCTAAATTGATTTCTTTTAATCCTTCTCTTGCTTTATCAAGTTCGCCTCTAAGCACCTGCTCAGCTTCTTGTTTCTCGCCTCCATTTTCAACATTCCATCTATACATCTCTGAGTCAAGACCCTCTCTCATCGCATTGTACCGATTCTCATTCACAAGTTCCTCACTAGGAAGATCTTCAGGGTAATTTCCATCTACTATTTCTTGCTCATAAGCAATTCTACCTATGTAAAATGCATGTACAGCTATGTCTTCTTCTACAGTTGGCTGTATAGAGTTCTGTCTGAACTCAACCACTGCATCATCTTTTATTTCAAGACCTTCGTCTCCTGAATCTACTGTTTTGACACGGACGTCCTTCCAGTACATTCCCTGAGCTACGTCCAGAGCTACTGGTTCAACTTCTTCACTATTCATTATTCTGGGTTGTTCGAGCATTCTATCTCTGACATCATCAATATCTTCGAAGTATTTGTCCAATTTACCAATATCTGATTCATCCTTTTCAAATTCTCCAATATCAAAGGATTTCTCCCAGAGCTCTACTCGAGAATCATCAACGCCAAGATCCCCGCCATCATGGAATCTAGAGTTCCCTGTAAGCGCAGTGATGTAGGGGGCAATCGCATAGCCTATGTTAGCTTTCTCCACGGCATCCTCTAGATTATCAGCCTGCATGTTAAGCTGGGTTGAACAGATTGAAGCTGGAATATTCTCATTTCTAGGATCTACGGTATCTATTAAACCGAATTCTTCTTCTAAAGCTTCAACTCTCATCTCATCATACTTATCTGGAACAACTTTGTACTTTTCCTCTGAAGTCCGGTTAACTTCTTCCTGATTCAATACGGGTATTGTCCCATGTCTTCCTATACTGAACCCTCTTTCTTCAACTATCTTTCCTATAGCTTCTAATGGTGCTTCAACAGCACTTTGTAGATCCTGCAGATTTTCAATATCTCTGACAGGCTCAGATGCAATTTCAAACATATATTCTCCTAACTCGTGATCCACCATTTCATGGGCTTCTCTATCGCTTTCTTCTAAGTCACTAACTTCCTCAAGTAATTCATCAAATGTCTTATTCTTTCCAATTACCTCATCCCTTCTTTCCTCATCTAGGGGTTCTCCATTCTCATCAAGCAGATACAGTTCATCCTCAACACCTACTGTAACGCCGTCTGGAGAGTTATGATCCTGGTCTTTCACTTCTTCAAACTGTTCTCTCGCCCTTTGATTCATAGCTTTTTCTCTTTCTGGTTCCAAAATCTCGTCTATCCTGTCTTCCGCCTCTGTTTTTCTAGTCTTTTTTGTGCTGCTCATTATCTAAACCTTGTTCGTGTTGTTGTGTAGTTGTTTACAGTTGTAGTAGTGTTTAATTTGAATCACCTCACAGAAATACCAAGCAAGCCTCAATAATAATCAGCTTGCTCTACAGCATAAAGCTAAAGCTGTCGTCAAAGAATCCATACTGAAATGTGTCTGT
>Ga0102942_1000611_pt1 | contig 13500 bp, 15 predicted proteins | sample SalPon2_C_H2O_MG_FD_78171 | JGI IMG/M metagenome (GOLD analysis project Ga0102942, IMG submission 78171) | Salt pond water microbial communities from South San Francisco under conditions of wetland restoration - Salt Pond MetaG R2_C_H2O_MG | ecosystem: Environmental > Aquatic > Non-marine Saline... | reverse complement strand
GTTGTTCGGGCCGAGTTCGAGCGTGAACGCCTCGTCGTCGTCGACCGCGTTCTGGCCGAGGTTCGTCGCGATGATGTCCTCGTAGTTGGCCGGCCGCGGCGGCATGTCCGCGAGGACGATGTCCACGAACTCGTCTTTCTCGGCCGAGAGCGCGTCCATCCGCTCTCGGAGCTCGCCGATCGGTGCGGTGTAGGTGCCGTCGGCCGCGGGCTCGGCCGCGTCGCTGAAGTGTGCGCCGCCGATCAGTACGTCGTCGTCGAGCGTGAGCACGCGCTCTTGGAGCGAGTCGTACAGCGTGCGAGCCGCGTCGGGCGCGCCGTCGTCGCCCTCCTCTAAGTCCGGGCGGGCGACGCTCTCCGTGAACAGGCCGTCGCCCGTCGCGAGCAGGCTGTCGCCGAGCAGGTAGGAGGTCATCCCGGTCGTGTGTCCGGGCGTGAACACCGTCTCCACGGTGGCGTCGCCGACCGCGAACTCGTCGCCGTCTTCGGTCAGCGTCACCGCGTCGGTGTACGTGACGCCGCGGTCGGCGGCGGGCGCGGGCAACACTGCCTCGACGCCCTCGTCTGCGAGGTCGCGGAGTCCCGAGATGTGGTCGGCGTGGACGTGGGTGTCGAACGCGTACGTCAGCTCGACGCCGAGGTCGTCGGCGTCGGCGAGGTAGCGGTCGGTGAACGCCCGGAGGGGGTCGACGATAGCGGCCTCGCCGCCGTCGTACAGCAGATACCCCAGACAGCCGCTAGAGGGACGCTGATACTGCAGCAGCGTTCCGGGGCCGTCGTACTCGGTGACCTCGTGGGCCTCGTATATCGACGCCCAGCCGTTCATCCCGTCTTCGAGGTGATCGACGTCGTAGCCGCGGTCGGCGAGCGCGCCGGCGACGTACTCGCTCGCGCCGCCTTTCGCACAGAGTACGGTGACGTGCTCGTCGTCCGGGACCTGGTCGAGCACGTCGTCGTCTATCTCCTCGTCGAGGAAGTGGAAGTACGGCACGTTGATCGAGTCCACGTTCTCGCCGTCGATCCGCCACTCCTCGTAGTCGCTCGACATCCGCGCGTCGAGCAGCGTTACCGACTCCCCGCCGTCGATGCGGGCTTTCAGCGTCTCGGGGGCGATCGAATCAACGTCCGCGTCCGGCGTCGGGAAGTCCATCTCGTCTGGGTCCATGTACACCCCATTGTAACGGAGGCAGCAACTTAAGAGTTTGTATAGTAATTCACCATACACACAATATGGGAAAACCACACAAAAGAACCCGGTCGATTCGGCCGATATCGATGAGCGTAGCTTCGAGCGGGAAAATCGTCACCTCCGTGCGTGAGCGATCACACCGCTACCTGTTACTCCCGTGTTTCGGGGTCCCAGTCGTTCACACCGAGTACAAGAACCGACACACTTATACTGATCTGAACAGTATTGTGAGATAACCCCAACACGGGGAATTAACCATGAGTACGGAAACTGCAGCCCAGACGCTGGACGTGAAGGGACAGAACTGCCCGATGCCGGTCATCAAGACTCGCGGTGCCTTCGACGATCTCGCCCCCGGCGAGGTGCTCGAAGTAGTCGCGACCGACTCGGGAAGCATGAGCGACATCGCCGGCTGGGCCGACTCGACCGACGGAGCGGAGCTGGTCGAACAGGAGGAAGCCACCGAGGGGGGCGAGGACGTGTACAAACACTACCTCCGTAAGACCGAGTGAGATGAGCACGGACACATCCGCGTCCGCGGACGGCGACGACGCGAACGACCCCGACTCCGAGCCCGCGCCCGAGACGGTCGCCGACCTGCGGACGCGCATCGACGACCTCGAGTCCGAGGTGTCAGACCTGCGCGCCGAGGTCGACGACGGCGGCTCACAGAAGATGGTGATAATCGCCACGAAGGGCACGCTCGACATGGCGTACCCGCCGCTCATCCTCGCGAGCACGGCCGCCGCCTTCGGCTACGATGTCACCCTCTTCCACACCTTCTGGGGACTCGAGATCCTCCACGAAGAAAACTCGAAAGATCTCAAGCTCAGCTCCGTCGGCAACCCCAACATGCCGGTGCCGAACGTCATCGGCGCGCTCCCCGGGATGGACCGAATGACCACGCGGATGATGCGGAACAAGATCGCGGACAACGACGTCGCCTCGATCGAGGAGCTAATAGAGACCTCACTCGCGAGCGGCGTGGAACTGCAGGCGTGCCAGATGACGATCGATCTCCTCGGATACGACGAGGACGACTTCTACGACGGCGTCACCACGGGCGTCGGGGCCGCCTCGGCGTTCCAGGACATGGCCGACGCGGACATCCAGCTGCTCGTCTAGTTCTCGGGCGTCTTTTTCACGAGAGGTCCACCGGCTCCGCCGTCGCCGCGCTCTCCCCCAGCGCGTCGAGCACCCGCATGTTCGCGACCGCCTCCGAGCCGCCGGTACGCGGACTCTCGCCGTCGGCGACGCGGTCGGCGAAGTGCTCGACCTGCAGGCGGTACTGGTCCACCGGGTCGAACGTCTCCACGCCGCGGCGACCGGCAACGTCGTAGGTCACCTCGACGCGCTCGTCGGCCGGCGCGTCGAACGCTCGCTCGACCTCGATCCAGCCGTTCGTCGCGTCGATCCGGTACCGCTGGACGAGTTGCGTGTCGAAGCCGGAGGCGACCCGCGCCGAACGGCCGTCGGCGTACTCCAGCACGCCCGCGAGCTCCGTGTCGACGCCCGCGTCGCGAGTGTCGTTCGCGTGGGCGTACACGCGATCCGGCTCGCCGAGCACCGCCCTGACGAGAGAAACCGGATAACAGCCGACGTCCAAAAGCGACCCGCCGGCGAGGCCCGGGTCCAGTCGCACGTCGTCCGGGCGGTCGTACAGCGGGAACCGGAACGTCGCCGTCACCGTGCGGACGTCGTCGAGCGCGCGCTCGGCGAGCGTCAGGGCGCGTTCGGTGCGCGGGTGGTAACGGTACATGAACGCCTCCATCAGCGTGACGCCTCGGTCGGCGCAGTGATCGACCACCGCCCGTGCCTCCGCCGCGTCGGCCGCGAGCGGCTTCTCACAGAGAACGTCGAGCCCCGCGTCGGCCGCGCGCGTCGTCCACTCGGCGTGGAGGCCGTTCGGGAGCGGGATGTACACGGCGTCGAGCGCGTCGTCCGCGATGAGGGCGTCGTACGACCCGTAGCTCCGCGGAATCGATCGGTCGGCGGCGAACCGCTCCGCCCGGTCCGGGTCGCGCGAGGCGACCGCACCGACCGAGTGGTCGCTCGCCGCGATGGCCGGTATGACCGCAGTACGGGCGATCTTCGCGGTTCCGAGCACGCCGAACGTGAGTCCGTCGTCTGGTGTCGACATACGCAGACGGGGACGCCGTCCGTCAAAAAGCACCGCGGATCCGCCGAGCGCGCGACCTGCCCGACGCGCGGGTCGAGGCGAGCGCCGCGGGGTAGCGTCAGTCCCCGTCAGCCGCTCGCGACCGTCCGATCGCCTTCGAGATGGCGATGACGTAGCCCAGCCCGTACTGCACCTCCGGATCGCGGACCGAGCGCGCGAGTCCGAGCGCGCCGACCGGGGTTGGGTCGCTGCGCTCTGCGGCACCGACGCCTTCGAGAAGCGTCGTCGCGCCGTCGCGGACGCCGTCGTCGGCCGCGGTGTCCGCCACCTCGCCCAGCGCGGATCCGGTCTTTGCGAGCGAGCGGACCATCTCGTCGTCGAGAGCGTCGCTCGCGAGCGACCCGACCTGTGCGACCTCCGCGAGGTCCTCTAGTGCACCGCTTCGCTGAAGTTCGACGAGCGTCTCCAAGGCGTCGCGAAGCTCGGCCCCGTTCGCGCCGACCGCCTCAGCGAGCGCGACCGTCTCGTCCGTCGCGATCCCGTCCGCGGACTCCGCGAGTGTCGAGGCCGTGCCGGCGAGTTCGACGACCATCTCGTCGGTGAGCGCATTCTCGCCGAGCGCCACGACGTCGAGAAACTCGTTGACCGCGTCGAGCCGCTCGACGAACGCGGCGACCGCCTCGGGATTCTCCGCGACGATCGACTCGAGGTCGGCTCGGTCGAGTTCCTCGCTGTCGAGTTCCCCCCCGTCGGGGCTCTCGCCGTCGACGCCTTGGGCGGTTGACTGTCTGTCGTCGGCGTCGTCGGTGGCGTCCGACATCTCAGAGCAACCCCCGTGCGGTGAGCCAGTAGGACTCGTTGTACGCCAGTTTCGACCAGTGGAGCTTCTCGGACGGCGGCGCGGGTGACGGCGGATTCTCGTAGTCGAACTCGACGTACGAGGCCGCGTCCATCCCGGTCTCGATGAAACACAGCGTCTTGCCGTCGTACGTCGCCGTTGCGGGCCGCCCTCGGACCTCGCTTTCGAGCCGCTGGGCCACGATACCCGCTTGGTAGTGCGCGACGCTGCCGGCCTTCGGCACGCCGGTAGTCGCGGCGTCACCGAGGGCGTACACGTCTTCGGCCTCGTCGGCCTCCAGCGTGTGTTTGTTCACGTCGACCCAGCCGCGGTCGCCGAGACCGGCCTCCTCGACCACATCGACGCCGCGGTGCGGCGGGATCGCGGCGAGCACGTCGTAGTCGATCTCGGTCCCTTCCATCGACGTGACGGTTCCCGCCTCCGGATCGACCGCGTCGGCGTTGAAGAACGTCTCCACGTTGATCCCCCGCTCGTCCATGATCGGCCCGGCCCACTCGGCGATGTGGGGGTTACCGTGGACGCGCTGGATCGGGTAGGTGTAGGTGATGTCGATGTCCTCGCGAAGCCCGCGCTCGCGGAGCCAGTCGTCGGCCATGAAGACGAACTCGAGCGGCGCGGCGGGACACATGTGTGGCGTGCCGATCACACTTAATACGAGGTGTCCCTCGGTCATCGAGAGCAGGTCGTCGCGCAGCGCGAGCGCCCCCGACTCCGAGTAGTAGTCGTGGCCGCCCTCTTCGAGCCCGGATATCTCCGTCGGAGCGAGCGTCGATCCCGTCGCGACGACGAGGTAGTCGTACGCGACGGAGCCGGGAGCGTCGCGGAGTTCGAGCCGCTTCCCGTCGGTGTCGATCTCGGTTACCCGGTCGATTCTCAGGTCGATCCGGTCGTCGATGAGCGACTGCAGCGGCCGGCGGGCGTCGGCCGGTTCGCGCTTGCCGAACGGGACGTACAGCCACACCGGCTTGTACACGTGGTCCGGGTCGTCGTTGATCAGGGTGACGTCGACGTCCCCGGCGTCGATCTCCGGGCCGAGCCGCTCGGCGAGGTTGTTCGCGAGCACCGCGCCGCCGGTGCCACCGCCGAGGATCGCGATGCGGTCGGTCACGTCACGCCACCTCGACGTAGAACTCGTACTCGTCGCCCGATTCGTCGACCGCGAGCAGTTCGTTATCGGTCTCGTCGACCCACTCCGAAACGTCGGTCAGCGACTGGTCGTTGTCACTCAAGAGCCGGATCACGTCACCGGATTCTGCTCCCCGGACTTGGCTGATGAGATCCATGAGCGGCCCCGGACAGGCTGCGCCTCGGGCGTCGACGGTGTCGGTGGGTTCGATATCGGTAGTTGACATAGGTACAGGTGACTGTTCGTGCTCCACGGATATAGTATTGTGTAATCGTTCCAAAATAGGAATAAGAGCCGATCGGAACGCCGACACGCGTCGAATCGATCGGCCGGACCTGGGTCTTACTCGAGTGCGGCGAGCGCCTCTGCGGCCTCACGGGCCGCTCGCAGGTGATCTCGTGCGCGTCGGGGATCGTCCGTCGTCTCGGCCTCGCGGGCGAATCGCACGAGCGTCTCGGTGAGCGACTCGCGCGCGTCACCGACGGTGCGGGAGCTACCGCTCCCGGATCGCTCGCCGGCCCGGTCGTCCGCCGCTCGCGAGGGCGACGCCTCTTTCCCGCGGCCGGTATCGGGCGGTCGGAACGCTTCGGACCGATCGCCGCCCCGTCCTCCCGACTCAATCGCTTCGTTCGCTCGCGTCTCCGCCCGTGGCTCGGAGCCGGTCGGCGGTGCAGTCGAGCCGACGCCGCCCGAAGCGGCCTCGCCGTTCGCCGGCGTCTCCGGTGTCGTTTCCGCGGTGTCCGCGAGGGACGTGTCCGCCGGTTCGACTCCCGTGGTTTCCGGTGATGACGAACCGTCTGTTCCCGCGTTCGTCCCCGCGGCCCTCTCCGTGTCGCTCGAACCGCCCGACTGACACGTCGGGCAGAACTCTCGGCCGTCGTGTCTGAATATCGGATCACCGCAGTCGTCGCAGTGGCGGTTCGTCATCGTCGCACCCTGTAAGAGAAGCTCCGACATCCGCTGGGTGTGTTCGCGCTTCTCGTCGTCTCTCGCGAGCTTTTCGCGGAGTTTCTCTCGTTCGGCCTCCTTGTCGAACCCGTCGCTCATGTCCGAACGGACGTGGCTCACGAGCAAAAGTTCCGTGGGCTCGGGACGACCGAAGCCGGCGGGTCGGCTACTCCTCCGTTTTCGTCCGACTGCGGTCGGGATCGAGCTCCCCGCGGTGGATCTTCGTGCCGTCTTGGGCTACCTGCCGCCCGAGCACGGCGCATTTCACGCGCATCGGCGAGATGTCGACTCCGAGCATCTCGGTGATGTCGTCGGTGTCGAGCTCGTCCAGCTCCGCTATCGACATGCCGTGGAGCCGCTCGGAGAGCATGCTCGCGGAGGCCATCGAGATGGCACAGCCGTCGCCGGTGAACCGCACCGCCTCGATCGTCTCCTCCGCGTCGTCGAGGTCGATCTCCATCCGGATCGTGTCGCCACACGAGGGGTTCTCGCCGACGTGTGTCACGTCCGGATCCTCGAGTTCCCCGTAGTTGCGCGGGTTCTTGTAGTGGTCGAGGATCTGCTGTCGGTACATGTCCGAGCCCAGTCCCATATCAGAGACAGGTACGCCGGTGCGAGCCAAAAGGGTTCCGTCGGGGCGCGGGAGAAGAGGCCAGCGCGAGACGGCGACGAGTCGACTACTCTTCCGACGGCGGCGGTCCCGCGGACGGTTCCCGTGACGGTGTTTCTGACTCCGAGGCTACCGTGTCGCCGTGTCCGCCCCCGGCGCGTCGTCGACGAGCTCTCGGAGCCGGTCGAGGATGCGGTTGTACTGGCCGCGTTCCGGTCGCTTCGGGAAGTAGGCGTCTGCGCCGGCCGCGAGCGCCCGCGCTCCCGTCTCGTCCTCGCGGCAGGTGGTGTGAAACACGATCGGTGCGTCGACGCCTCGATTCCGGAGCCGCTCGACCAGATCCACGCCGGAGGCGTTCGGGAGTCGCTGTTCGGTCACGACACAGTCGATATCGTCGGCCGCGTCGAGCGCCGGCCCCATCCCGTCGACCGACCGGACCGTGAATCCCTCCGTGAACTGCTCCGCGAACGTGGCGAACAGCTCCGCGGAACGCGCGTCCGGTTCGACGTGAAGCAGGACGACGGGGTCGGCCCCTTCCGTCGGATCGCCGACGCCGATGCGCGTATCCGTCCGAGCAGTGGTTGCGATGGGTGACGGTGTTGAATTAGTCATGATCTGGTGATATCGATCTGACGCTTCGGACGACCGCGGCGGCCCTCGCCGCGCTCACGCTTTCGCCGAGCGCCGTGAACGCTCTTCGTCGTCCCCCGTCGGCTGAAGCGCGCGGCGAGCGGTCGTCCGGCGTTCCGATCGGCGTCATCACGTCTCACCGATCGCGCGCCGCACGGGTATACGGTGGAGATACTCACCTCGGATTAACCCGGATTAAGTCCGTTTAATCGTCCGCGTGCAGCGAAGAGACAGCCTGCGAGGGGGGCACAACGCGCGGCGTCAGGCGAACAGGTCTCGCGCCTCACCGACGGCGTCGACCAAGGCGTCGACCTCCTCGACGGTGTTGTAGAGGTAGAAGGACGCGCGCGCCGAGGCGGAGACGCCGAGCTTGTCGTGTAGCGGCTGGGTGCAGTGGTCGCCGGCACGGATCGCGACGCCGTAGTCGTTCAGGATGCTGGAGAGGTCGTGGGCGTGGACGCCCTCCACGTTGAACGAGACGAGCCCGCCGCGGTCGTCGCCGGGGGGACCGTAGATCTCGACGCCGCCGAGCGCGGACAGCTCGTCGTACGCGTACTCGGCGAGCAGGTTCTCGTGAGCTTCGATCCGGTTCATTCCGATCTCCTCTAGGTACTCGATCGCGGCCGCGAAGCCGATCCCCTGCGCGATCGAGGGCGTCCCGGCTTCGAACTTCCACGGGAGGTCTTCCCATGTGGCGTCCTCGAAGGAGACGCGCCGGATCATGTCGCCGCCGTAGAGGTACGGTTGCATGGAGTCGAGCAGTTCCTCGCGGCCGTACAGGGCTCCTATCCCGGTCGGTCCACACATCTTGTGGCCGGAGAAGGCGAAGAAGTCGACGCCCAGTTCGGTCACGTCGACCGGGCGGTTCGGGACCGACTGCGCGCCGTCGGCGAAGATCAGCGCGTCGCGGTCGTGCGCGAGGTCGGCCAGCTCGCGGATCGGATTGATCGTCCCGAGCGCGTTCGAGACGTGGACGACGGAGACCATCTCGGTGTCGTCGTCGATCAGGTCCGCGGCGTGGTCCGTGTCGAGTCGCCCCTCGTCTGTGACCTCGATGAATCGGACGTCCGCGCCGGTCCGCTTGCCGATCTGTTGCCACGTCACGAGCGACGAGTGGTGTTCCATCTCGGTGAGGACGACGTTGTCGCCCGGGCCGAGCTCTTCGAGCCCCCACGCGTACGCGACGAGGTTCATCGCCTCGGTCGTGTTCTTCGTGAAGACGATCTCCTCGCGGCCCGCGGCACCGACGAAGTCGGCGACGGTGTCGTGGGCCTGCTCGTAGGCGACGGACGCCTCCTGGCTCAGCTGGTGGATCCCGCGGTGGACGTTGGCGTTGTAGCCGCGGTAGTAGTCTGCGATCGTGTCGACGACGGGGTCGGGCGTGTGCGAGGTCGCCGCGTTGTCGAGGTAGACGAGCGGCGTCTCGTCGCCTGCGCCCTCACCGGGCGTCTCCGGATCGCCGCCGACTCGCCGATCGAGGATCGGGAAGTCGTCCCGGATCGCCTCCACGTCGAACGGGTACTGTTCGTGGACTCCCATTGTCCCGTATGGGGGCCCGAGCACTAACACACCTTCGGTCCGGTACGTGTTGCCCGTATCGGGGACGCGGCGCTCGCGCGTCCGCGTGTAGCGGCCGAACTAGTGCCCTTTTGAACGCGGGGGACCTCCGTTCGGATATGACCGAGACACTCAGGCTCGCCACCCGCGGGTCGGACTTGGCCCTCGAACAGGCCGGGACCGTCCGCGACGCCTTATCGAGCCGCCGGCGCGACGTGGAGATACGGCGCGTCGAGACGCGCGGCGACCAGATCCCGGACGAACTGATCCACCGCCTCGGCAGGACGGGCGCGTTCGTCCGCGCCGTCGACGAGGAAGTGCTCGCCGGGGACGCCGACCTCGCGGTCCACTCCCTGAAGGACGTTCCGACGGAGGGGATGGACGACGTGGTCGTCGCGGGCGTCCCCGAGCGCGCTCCGTCCGGCGACGTCCTCGTCCACCCCGACGGACTCGGCGTCGAGGACCTCCCCGCAGGTTCGGTGGTCGGAACGGGGTCGCTCCGGCGGACCGCCCAACTCAAGGCCGCGCGGCCGGACATCGTCGTCGAACCGCTCCGCGGCAACGTCGACACCCGGGTCGAGAAGCTGCTCGCTCCCGGACTGCAGGCGGAACACGAACGCCGACTGATCGCCTCGGGCGAGGCGCGCGCGCTGACCGCCGAAACGGGGGGAGACGACGCGGCCGACGAGGGGGGGCCGAACGAGCCGAACTGGGACGCTCTCGACGACGACGCGGGAGGCGATGACGCCGGAAGCGGGGGCGACGACGAGGAAGTCGAAGAGGAGTTCGAGCGCACCGTCGAGGAGTGGTTCGACTCCCTCTCCGATCTGGAACGCTCGGCGATGGAGCGCAAGGTGGAGACCGAGTACGACGCGATCGTCCTCGCCGAGGCCGGCCTCCGCCGCTCCGAACTGTTTCACGACATCGAGACCACGCGGCTCCCCCGCGAGGAGTTCGTTCCCGCCGCCGGACAGGGAGCGATAGCGGTCACGGCGTCTGACCCAGACGTGATAGAGACGGTTCGGTCCGCGATCGACCACCCGCGCACCCGCGTGGCGGTCACGGTCGAACGGACTATTCTCGGCGAACTCAACGGCGGCTGTGTCGCGCCGATCGGCGTCTCGGCGCTCGTGCAGGGAGAACACGTCCACACCCGCGTCCGCGTGCTCTCGACGGACGGGACCGAGGAGGTGGCGGACACCCGCGATCTGCCGATCCGATCGCACGCGAAGGCGGCCGAGTCGTTCGCAGCGGACTTGGCGGACCGGGGCGCGGCCGATCTGATCGCGGCGGCGCGCGAGGAGGCCGAAGTCGACGGGGAGCCCCCGGCGGAGGCGGACGATGCGTGACGAGTCGGCTTCGAGCGATGGGTCGGAGGTCGGCACCGTCTACCTCGTCGGCTCCGGTCCCGGCGACCCCGACCTGCTGACGGTGAAGGCGGCGCGACTGATCGACTCGGCCGACGTGGTGCTTCACGACAAGCTTCCCGGCCCGGAGATCCTCGGTGAGATACCGGCGGAGAAACGGGAGGACGTGGGCAAGCGCGCCGGCGGCGAGTGGACCCCGCAAGAGTACACCAACCACCGGCTGGTCGAACTGGCTCGCGAGGGGAAGTCGGTCGTCCGCCTCAAGGGCGGCGACCCGTTCGTCTTCGGCCGCGGCGGCGAGGAGGCCGAACACCTCGCCGACGCCGGCGTCCCCTTCGAGGTCGTCCCCGGCGTGACCTCCGCAATCGCCGGGCCCGCGGTGGCCGGGATACCGGTCACACACCGGGACCACGCCTCCTCCGTCTCGTTCGTCACCGGTCACGAGGACCCGACGAAAGACGAGTCCGCCGTCGACTGGGACGCACTCGCGGCGACCGGCGGCACCCTCGTCGTGCTGATGGGCGTCGGCAAGCTCCCGGGGTACACCGCGGCGCTGCGTGAGGCCGGCCTCGACGGCGACACCCCCGTCGCGCTGGTCGAACGCGCCACGTGGCCCGAGATGCGCGTGGCGACGGGCACGCTCGACTCGATCGTCGAGGTTCGCGACGAGGCCGAGATCGAGCCGCCCGCGATCACCGTGATCGGCGACGTTGCGGCGACCCGCGACCGGGTGGTCGCCCTGCTGCAGAACGAACTCGACGATTCCGACCGGGGTGATGCCGCGTGAGCGATACGGACGCCGACGACGTCGAGTCCGACGCTCCCCGCCCGCGCGTCGCCGTGTTCCGGCCGGCCGACGAGCGTATCGACGCCGCCGCCGCGCTCTTGGAGTCGCTCGGCGCGGACCCGGTCGCGGACCCCATGCTCGCCGTCGAGCCGACGGGGGCGGTCCCCCGCGACGCCCCGGTCGTCGTCCTCACGAGCAAGACCGGCGTCGAACTCGCGGCCGAGGCAGGCTGGGACCCCGGCGACGCGGTGCTGGCCGCGATCGGTCCCGCGACCGCCGACGCGGCCCGTGCGGCGGGCTGGACCGTCGACGTGGTCCCCGACGAGTACACGTCGGCGGGACTCGTCGCGGCGCTCGGCGACCGCGTCGCGGGCGAGCGAGTCGAGGTGGCACGCTCGGACCACGGCAGCGACGTGCTCTTGGAGGGACTCCGCGAGGCGGGTGCGGAGCCGACCGAGACGGTGTTGTACCGCTTGACGCGTCCACCGGAGGCCGGCGAGTCTGCCGAGCTGGCCGCAGCCGGAGAGCTCGACGCCGCGGCGTTCACCTCGTCGCTCACGGTCGAGCACTTCCTCGCGGCCGCCGCGGAGCGGGGCGTCCGCGACGCGGCCGTCGAGGGGCTCGACTCGGCGATCGTCGGTGCCATCGGCGCGCCGACCGCAGAGACGGCGGCCGACAGCGGACTCGACGTCGATGTCGTCCCCGACGACGCCGAGTTCGACGCGCTCGCGACCGCCGTCGTCGACGCGGCGACCGAGTGAGCGACCGGATCGATTCCGAACGTCGCTGACCGCGACCGGTCCCCCTCCAGTTCTCGCAGCCGACACCGTCCTCAGCGGAACCGACCACGCGCCGCGCGAGAGGCCGTGACCCCGATTCCCGCGTTTCCCTCCCCCTGCTCTAGTTATCAAAATTGAAAATATACTCCGCGGGTTTATTATCTGGGAGGGGAGAGCGGATGGTATGGAATCGAGCGAGCGCTGGGCGCTGCGGGTCGACGACAGAGTGATCGTCGTCGAGTTCCCGCACGGGACCGGAGTGAGTCCCGACGACGCCGAAGCGCTCCTCGACCGATGGCGGACCACCGCCGCTGACCGGCCGCTCGACGCCGTCGTTATCGTCGTCCGAACGAGTCGCCCGTGCTCCGACGCCGGGCGGCGTGCGCTCCGCGAGTCCGCGCAAATCGCGGTCGCTCGCGGCGTGGATCGGTTCGCCGTCGTCGGCGAGCGCTCGAAGCGCCAGTACCTCAAACGGACGATCGATATCGACGGGATCGACGTCGAGACGTTCAACGACACCGCCGCGGCGCGCGGCTGGGCGGAGAGTCCCTCCGCGGCCGCGCCGTCGATCGACACGTCCCCGTAGCGCGTTCCTCACTCGGCTCGTTCGCGGCGTTTCGTCCGTCGACGCCTCCACGCCAGCGGGCTTACAAAAGACCGAACGGCATGGTACACCCGTGATTCGGTGGACGGCGTCGCCGGCCGCCCCTTAGCTGTCGGTCTCGGAGGCGTTCTCGGCCCCGTCGCCGCCGTCTCCGGACTCCGTTTCGTTACCGCCGTCACCGTCATCGCGCTCCCCGCCGTCACCGCCATCGTCGTCAACCTCGTTGACCTCCACGTCGCGGCCCGCGACGCCGCTCCCAGAGATCACGGGCGTGAGGATGTACCCGTTGTCCCGGCCCCGCTTGACGACGTTGATGTCGAACACGAAGCTGACGGGTTCCTCCGGCGTGACCTCGAAGCTGTTCGTGATCTGGAGCTTCTCGCTCGGGAGTTTCACGTCGACGGTCTCGCCGTCGACCACTCCCTCGGTCTCGGAGACATCGACCTCGACCTTCTCGTAGCCGCCCGCCGGGATCTCACCTTCGAACACGGCGACCGCGTCGTCGCCGATCACCCGAGTGAGGTCGACCGTCGCGCCGTCGAGGTCGACGACGGTGAAGCCGCGGTCGCCGTCCTCTCCGCCCGCGCTCTCGTCGTCCCCGTTCTCGTCGTCACCCTCGCCACCCGCTCCGTCGCCGTCTCCGCCGGCGTCGGTCTCGTTCTGCGGGTCGCTCTCGTTTTGCGGGTCGCTCTCGTTGCCCTCCAGACCGTCGTCCGCGGTCTGGCCGTCGTCTTCCTCGCTCCCGGCGTCTTCCCCGTCGTCGTCCTCGCCGTCGCCGCCCGCGGCCTCGAAGAGCCGAGCCTCCTCGAGCGTGACGTCGAGCCGGTCGAAGTCGCCGATGTCCGCCGGCGCGTCGCTGACGAGCAGCCGGAAGCTGCCGGTGAGAGTGTTCGAACCATCGGAGCCGTCGGAGCTGTCGCCGCCGT
>Ga0102942_1000609_pt1 | contig 13526 bp, 9 predicted proteins | sample SalPon2_C_H2O_MG_FD_78171 | JGI IMG/M metagenome (GOLD analysis project Ga0102942, IMG submission 78171) | Salt pond water microbial communities from South San Francisco under conditions of wetland restoration - Salt Pond MetaG R2_C_H2O_MG | ecosystem: Environmental > Aquatic > Non-marine Saline... | reverse complement strand
GTGCTGGATTCGATGGCCGATCCCCGTCCGAAACTCCGCTTGCAGCGACAAACCGACGAGGAAACCATCGAAGATGAAATCGCAGCCCAACTCGAATCTGCGGCGGTGTATCTCCCGAGTCGGGCCGGACAGTATGGCGAGTATCTCGATGATTTCGAGGCCGCCGTCGCTGGCCGAGTGGATAGCAAATTCCCGAATCGCAAAACGATCGAGACTCAGATCCAACAGGGCGATCTACAAGCTCTGATTGACTTCTTTGAGGGGGGTGGCTCTTGGCCATTGACTGACCGTGACGCCCAGACCTTGGGTGTGAATACGGTTCCGCGGACGATCGATAACGGCTGGGTCGCAGACTTCCTCGACAGCTTCGAGGGAGAGGATCGAGTCAGCGGTGAGCGGATCGTCGAGACGATTAACGGCCGTCGGGGTGAGTTCTTGGGCACCCCGATGAACGCGTTACATGCCCTGTTGTTCGTCCTTGTAGCCGCCAGAGAAATCGAGGTTCGGGCCGACGGCGAGCGACTGACAGAGCCAGCGACGATTGCCAGCCACATCACTCGGAAAGGCAGACTCACTGCTGCTGTCATCGGCTTCGACCCACAACCACCTCCGGAAGGATTGGAGGAGGGTTATCAGAGCCTCTCGGGTCGCGAGCCAGACACGAACGACGCCGCCGTGCTCTGTTCGGACCTCGCCGAGTGGGTTACCCAAAACAGTTCACGATTCCGAACCGTCGTCACCCGGACGAACATGGTGTTTGGCAGCGACATCACCCTCGAAGATCTCAAAACAGCCCTCGAACCGGCGTTGACCGGTGATCCGCTCGATCCACCCTTACTTAACAAGCAATCGATCGTCGATCAAGCGGCGTTGTATGCCACCGTCGAGCCGTTGTTCACCGGCGAGGACGAGCCCACACGCTGGGAGCAGTATACAGCCACCTATGAGACCGTCAGCGAGCTGTATCCGACCGCCTCTGAGGTCAAGCAAATGCAACCGTATGCTGATGGCCATCGGGTGCCAGAGCAGACACTCGTTGCCGACCAGATCGAAGCTGCAGAGAGACTTCGCACCAAGAAGCTCCAACAGTTGTATGAACAGCTGGCCAACACACAGACACCGACCGAAGATCTCGAGACCCTTCGAACCGACATTACCGATGTATTGGCAGGTTCTGAGTTTGAAGCGACACTCAGCGAGATCGAGTCGACCTTTGAGGCAGTCTCTGTGGAGGCCCTCAGAGAACTGACCACCACTGCAACTGAACAAGAAGAGCCACTGGCAGAAGCTCCCTTGGCCGACCCAGCGGTTCGAAGCCAAGCCGAAACGGTCGCCGCCGGGCGTGCGCTGCTTGCGGCCGACATCGACGGTGACTCACTGTATGAGGAACTGCAGGCCGTCTACGAGGCCCTGCAAGACGATCATGAAACCTCATTCGCTGCGGAGCAGTTAGGACGGGCCATCGATGGGACAGCAATTCCCGAAGCGGATCGCGCCAGGCGATTGCTGTCGCAAGGAAAGTCATTGCTGGACAGTGATGACGATGACGAGGAGCTGGAGGAACCAGATGCCCTCGATCAGTTATGGCAACAGGTGACGGCCCATGGTGAAGGTACCATCGTCGTCATCGACACGGAGGCCGACCAATGAAACAACAACCATCCCAATCGTTGACCGAACTGGCAGTCGAACACATCGATGCGGCCTTCCCGGATCAATACGCTGGCCCGGTGCGGGTTGTCTGGTGGGACGATGGGGGATATCTCGAAGACGTCGTCGCCTCAGCGGCCGAACAAGCCGGGGTTGGATTTCGCGCAGCCCAACGGTATCCTTTAGACCTCCGGGAGGGAGCCGTCGAGGAGGAAATAGACAGTACGCCACAAGTGTGGTATATTCCCGACGGCAAGGACGGCCGGGATTGGTTCCGCGATATCAAAGAAACCGGCGGCGAGGTAACCAGTAGCCTCGAAGCCCTCACGGCGGATCTCTATGGGGTCGATCCATGGGAGATCTTCGATGCCGAACGTCATGACCCAGGCCAACGAGACACGGCCGCCGATATCATCCTCAACCAGTTTGGCGGTGTTGGTACCCCCACACTGGATAAGCTGCGAGAAAAAATCATCACCAAAGGCGAGGGGCAACTGTTAGATCACCTGTTGAATCGGGGCTGGCCCGATATCGATCGGGATCCAACGACACGGAAGAAAGTCATCGGCCAGCTACAAAAGGCCGGGATCCCAGTTGACGCGGATCAATCCCCGGAGGCGATCACCGACACGGTTCGCAACTGGGCGGTGGCTCGCTGGCTCGTTGCCAGTGGCGTTGACGAATCAGCCTTCCCGGAAGCCATGCGCGACACCGGTGATGGCCCGGGGACGATGAACCCACTCAAGGGGTTGCTCGAAACACGAGGGTCGCCAGACTTAGCGGAGATCTATCTAGCGGAGTCCTACTGGGAGGATGTCATTGCAGACCTGACAGAGCCCTGGACGTATGCGGACTGTCCGGTGGATGGAGCCCTGGATGCCGCGCTGTGGGAACAGTGGACTCAGTGGTTCGCGGACGGAAAAATCGAGCACTGCATTGATACGGCCCACCAGCGACAGGAAACGGTCGCGATATACGCAGCTGACTCAGCGTGGGCGAGACTTTGGGAGCAAGCCGGCCTGGTGGCTGAACTCAAAGAGTATCTCATGGCCTGGGAGTCCAGATCGGATGACACCGGGCCATTCGAAGCGTATGCAGATCACTCAGAGGGGAGTTGGCGAATCGATGATCAAGTGCTCCAACTCCAACTGACTGGGACGCCAGAGGCGGAGCTGCCAGACACCCATCCCGCCGTTGAGTGGTTGGCTGAACGTCGTAACGAGCTCACGCATGAACGGTATCGAGAGTACATCCAATCACTTGGTGATGAAGTTCGAGCGACATTGGGGGTTGGCGATCCCCTGGCGAACCTTGAGCCCGCCTACAAGTGGTGGGTCGATCGAAAAGACGAGTTCACTGAAGCCGGTAATGTGGCGATTCTGTTTATCGACGCACTGCGCTTCGATCTCGCCCAACACCTCGCCGCACAGTTAGAATCGGAGTATGAGGTTCGTCAAGAAACCCGCCTATCGGTGTTGCCCTCAGAAACGAAATTCGGTATGGCCGCGTTGACACCGGGGGATGCGTTCCGGTTCCAAATCGGCATGGACGGTGATACGTTGAGTGTCAATCGTGGTGGTCGATCGTTAGGCCGGAAATCCGATCGGATCGAAGCCTTAGAAGATCGTGGCTGGACTGTCCCTGCTGACGCCGAAGAGTGGGGAGATACCCGTATTGGGTACTACGATAAGGAACTCGATGATGTCGGAGAAGGCGAAATCGGGGATATTGAAGCCCACTTCCGTGGGTATATTGATTCCCTCTATGACCTCATCGAACGAAAACTCGACAACCACAGCTGGGATCGGATCTACGTGGTGACAGACCACGGCTTCGTGTTGTTCCCCGATACGCCAACAATGGAGGCAGTCGATGCCGACGAGGGTAACGTTGAGGTAAAATACCGGCGTGTCGCTGGTGATGATGTCGAAGGCCCTGGCAATGGGATCGTCCTCGAAGCTGGATCAGCTGGTGCCAATTATCTCGATACGAACCTTCGAATCTTGGCTGATCCCCGACAGCATTTCAGCAAACAGAACTATAACTCCCAACGGTACTTCCACGGTGGGTTGCTTCCCCAAGAGTGTCTATTGTCGTTCCTCCGTGTAGAGTGACTGCCAAACAGTGCGTCCTCCAACACTCTCAATAAGCGACATACAAAGACGATGAGACAGGAAAACTATACCCATCCAACTACAAACAAGCTCTAATCAAATGAGTATGCGAATTGCCGTTGACGTTGATGGAGTTTTAGCGGATCACGTGAAAGCAGTTCTTGAGCGGCTTTCAGAGGAATACAGCGACTTCGATCGTACGAGAGCATCGATGACCCATTGGGACGAAGACCTGCCTTCGATAGATACCAGCCTCAAAACCGAGATCGAACGTGCCGAGTCCGACTCCGACTTTGTGAGGGAAATGAAACCGATCGAGGGAGCTATTGAAGGAACCAATCTCTTAGCCGATCACGGCCATGAATTAGTAATTGTCACGGCGAGGCCTGAAGAGAACCTCTCAGCAACGCATGACTGGTTAGACGCACTCGGGATTCCACATAACCGAGAGGAAAGTAAATCAACGAATGGCCAACTGAAAACCATCGCTGATGCAGCTGTTTTGATCGATGACTTCCCAGGGCATGTCGAAGACTTCGCTGAGAGTGGGAAGTATGGGATCATATTCAAGCAACCGTGGAACAAAGACCAATTATCGGAACTTCAGCAATCACCGCGCATCTTCGCCGCTGAGAGCTGGGATGAGATCCCTGGTATTATCGAGTCTATCGAAGCTAAAAAATCTGAGTTCGTGTGAACTCATCAGCTTCTATACTGAACGCTCTCATCATTCTTTACTCGGTCAATCTTCTCTTGTTCACCACGGACTTTCCATTTAACTTTGTCAATCCGATAAATCAATGTGATAACCAACAATAGAATGATAGTGGAAAGATCCTTCCAAGTAGTAAAATCCGCTAGAACGGATGATAATTGAAACCAACTGATAATAGCTATTGGAATTAGGTAAACTGCAGATTTTCTTTTATGTAGTGTTTCTAATATGTCCCACATGGAAAGGTTAGTTTTGATCTCACTACAGATTGTGACTATAGTAATTGAGTCAGAGTCAAAGTTGATCGTAAAGTCAAATGGCTCTTCGCGATATTCGATGAGCTTCAATAAATCCCAGATTGAGTAGAGAACAAATATCATAGTAAGCAAGACGACTACCACGTCAAGTCGTTTGAACATAATGAGCATGAATCCATAAAGCACGATAAGGAATGCATCTAAGAAGAAACGGAACATACCCGCGACAGACCCGTATAATACCGGTTTATTCGAGATAGAGAAATTGAATCCATACCAGCTGAACAGAAGTGTACTTATTCCGAGTGCGAAGCTCCCGAGGGTAACCAGAAAGTTCAGGTCCGGAACAGATAGCACCCAATCATAGGACGCCATCCCGTCTCGCCCAACGAGTTCTGGCGCAATCCCGATGGTCAACGCAAGTGTAAATAAAAAGTCCAGCAGACTTGGTTTAACCTGCTCTTTATACTCTTGATTCTGCTCTAGTATTTTCTGTTTACCCCCCGGGATCATTAATTCTCGAACACCGCCCACACAATCGAGCGTTGATATAGTTCATTGTCCACCTCATCTTCAAAAACCAACTCTGAGGCGGTTTCTGGAGACTTCCCAAATGGCAATTGGACCTTTAGTTGATCCGCATCATAGAGTCGCTTTGCAATCCCATTGAGCGGATCGACGATCGTATTCGTAGCCGGATGGGTGTCAGCGATACTATTGTAATACTCGTCTGTCGTGCCCAATCCCGCCCAATAGAATTTCCCCTCCGGTGAGAGCACTCGCCGAACCTCTGCAAAGTATTCTTCCAGTTGTGCTTCTTCGAAGAGATGACAGGACATGTACGAGTCAACTATCAAATCAACCGCATCATCAACAAATGGGAGCCCCTCGGTGACATCAGTCAAAAACATCGTAACCGCATCGCTTAGGCCTGATTGAGCCAATTGTTGTTGGGTCTTAGCAATGGCTTCTTCAGCGAAATCGAGCGCATAAACATCAATCCCTTGTTCAGCTAAGTAAACGGTATTGCGACCATTTCCACACCCCATATCAATTGCCGTATCAACTGATTGGAGATCCAATTCCTCTTCTGCAGTCAATAGGGCTTGAGATGGTTCAGCTCGGTCACTGCTCGGGATCGCCTTTGTATCTCGATATTCCTCATTCCACAGGGTTTGCCCTGCTGGTGTCGGGAGACCGCCACCATCATTGGTGTGAACGAGTGAACGGTCTTCATCAGAAGTTTTCATAGATAACCCTTCTACACCGAGGTATTTGTTAATATGGGTTCATGATTCAACATTTAGCTCATCAGCGGACTCAAATCAAATGCAGTTCGGCTCTATTTCAGTTCAAAGACCGTTGGCTTTCGAATGCGGTTTTGTCTCGATATACTGTTGCTCGAACCGATTCCGTGACCTCATACACTGACCGCATACTCTTCGGCGGTTTCCGTGAACGTATCCCATGCTGGAAGCTGTTCTGCAGTCGTGTCGCCTTCTGTCTCCAAGTAGTCGAATAGGATTTCGACAATTTCAGACACATCAATCGAGGCTGCAGGCTGATAGTGAGCAGCTCGATCGAGTAGGGTGTCTTCAGCAATCCCTTGGGTCACAATAACCAGCAGACAGTACGTTCGGTACCGTGAACTATCGTCGATCAAGAGCATATGGCAGACCACATCAGCTGGCGTAAGGTCCGGGTGCCTATCTGTTTTGAAGTAATGATGGCGATCCCGGGTGAGCAATGGAACATCGAATTCCTCAAATTGCGCTGAACCAGTTGGAATAAACGAATCAGCCTCGATCGTGCTGTCACAGGCGAAGAGATACTCATCATGCGTTTCCCACAGAAAATTGATCCCAGTCGTATGCCGCTCGATCTCTTGTCGATGGGACTGATGGAACAAGCCCTGTGCAACCGACGATAACACAGTAAATGGCTCGTTGAGCTGATAGCGGGAGTTTGATTTCCCGACGATGCCAACCTTCTGTAGCTCATCCAACCGGCGGTAGATCGTTGCGCGGCTCACCGTACACCGTTCGAGTAACTCAGTGGCCGTGCGGGCAGTATCAAGATAATAGAGGAGTTCCAATCCAGATCCCCCGATAAGGGAAGGAAACTCCATATGGCTGTATTCAGTCAGCAGCCCTTCGAGTTGTTCGATCGGTTCGATATCGGCGAGTGTCACCAGTTTTTCGCGGCCGCTGGATCGGGTTTGGGCTATCCCATGTGTCTCCAGCTCAGTCACAATGCGGGAGGTGTGCCCGCGACTCAACTCGAGTTTGGACGCAAGGGTGGTGACACTCACCTCTGATCCCTGCTCAGTTATGAAATATGATATGAATCGGAAATGGCTTTCTGCAATCATATTGTCTCATATAACGCAAACAATTTATAAAACCGTTTCGCTATTTGAGACAACCTTCTTTCTATTCTACATACATCGGCTGCAACATCAAAGAAAAAGATAACTAACTCCGCATGGCTCCCGAGACCACTGAATGAGATGACAAGGGGATCCATTTCAAGTAATCACCAAGACATAAGCCAAGCAACTTACTACGCCTCTACAACGAATCCCACATAATGAGCAATGATTCGCCTGTCGATGCTCTCCTCGATTCCAAACCTGCCTATAGCACAGCTGCCGGTTCGGCCTATTTAGGCGATAGCCGCAGACTCCTTGAAGAACTACCAGACAACAGTATTGATTTGCTCGTTACCTCACCTCCGTTTGCCCTCCAACATCAGAAAGAGTACGGTAATCAAGACCAAGACTCATACAACGATTGGTTCATCGAGTTCATCCCGGAGATACGCCGGGTACTCCAACCCCATGGGAGTTTGATCATCGAAATCGGTGGAGCATTCAAGCAAGGGTATCCAGAACGCTCGACGTACCAATTCAGACTGCTTAATCGAATCATCGATGAGGGCGATCTGCATCTCGCTCAAGATTTCTACTGGTATAATCCTGCGAAGCTACCAAGTCCAATCGAGTGGGTCAATGTACGGAAAATTCGCGTTACCGATGCGGTGACTCACATCTGGTGGCTGACACCGGAAATTAACAAAGACTCAGCTGTCGAAGACGGTGAACAGCCACACCCAGAAGCCAACAATCAACGCGTCCTCCAAGACTACAGCCAATCACAAGAACAACTCATCGAGACTGGAGAATTCAATGATGGCAAACGGAGTTCCGGTTGGAATATTGATTCAGAATCCTTCGCGAACGATAACGAGGGCTCGATCCCGGACAACCTCATTGAGGCCCACGACGGAAATCTACGCGATGTGAATCTCGATAAAATCGACGCTGTCGAGTTCTTAGAGGCCTTGAGTGGAGGTGCTGACCTCGAGGAGATGTCTGTCGCTGATCTCTTTGCCGCAATGGACGTCGATATGAACACTGCTGATAGCTTGATCGAGGCCTCAAATACAGCCAGTAACACCCACTACCTGCGGATGTGTCGTGAGTTTGGGTTCGATTCTCATCCCGCTCGCTTCCCCCGGCAAATCCCTGAGTTTTTCATCGACTTCCTGACTCCGAACCCGCCATACGACGAATGGACCGACGGGGAGTTGGATCGCCCAGTCGTGTTGGATATCTTTGGTGGCTCAAATATCACTGGGAAAATTGCAGAGGAAAACGACCGCTATTGGATTACCTTTGAGGCCGAAGAAGAGTATCTCGAAACGTCTCAGTTCAGATTCCTCGAAGAAGAACAGATTCGAAAGCAACTCAATGAGGATCAAAGCGACTTCGGTGACTTCAGCACCGTCAGCAGCAACGGATGATGATCGGCCTCAGAGGCGAACTCGTTAGGCATCTGCTCAACCGTCGTAGCCTCCAATACTCGTCGCAGATGTTTCTACATCCCAGAGACACCGACCAGAGCACCCCCTGTTTATTAGCCTCGCATTCATCGAGGCGGTAGTGGTGACAACATACGACGATCTTGGTGATGACGGAACCTTTGAATTTTTAGTTCGCCTTCGAGATTACTCTATATCGACTATCGAAAACAGAGCCTATGAACTCAGTCTTGAGGATGTTACTGGCACCCGATTTCAATTGATCGTATGGGAGAAAGCCACGGCCGCCAAAGACTATCAGTGGGAACCAGGACAGTGGTACCGGCTTGGAGGTGTGACCGCCAACGAATGGCCATCAGGAACAGTCGCCCACGGAGCCACCCAGCTGACAATCGAGGAGGCCAGCGGGCCAGCTACGGAACCAACAACCATCCTGTATCTGACCGATAGCCATCTTGGAAAAACAACGCATACCTACCAAGGCAAGACGTGGGCAGTCACGCCATCAGAAGGATTCCAGGCAGCGATCGATATGGCGATTGAGAATGCTGTGACGGCCGTTGTCCATGGTGGCGATTGCTTCCATAATGCAGGCGAGGGTATTGGTGATGCAGAGACCAAAGAGTGTCGAGACGCCCTGACGAGGCTCGCAGAGGCAGGCATACCATTTTATTTTATCCATGGGAACCATGAGGAAGAAGCGGGAAAACGAGTGTTTCAGCGGCTCTGTGATGATACCTTAGCGACAAAACTTGGATCCCGATACGAGGTCATTGGAAATACCGTCGCTCTCTATGGAATCGATCATCAACGAAAGTTCTCTGAGTACGTCTATGATTTTGAATCCTCTGCAGAAGGTTTGCAAAACATCCTATGTATGCATCAATCACTCGCCCCCTTCACAGCAAGTTCGAATCCTGATACCAGACTTGAGGAGGTCAAGGCGAACGCAGGAATCCCCCTTGAGTTAGTTATCACCGGTCATGTCCATACCCGGAAAGCCCAGCTGACTGGGGCTCAATGTGGGATCGCAGGGGGTGCCACCGCCAACGTAGGAGCGACGGAGACTGACTTGTCCAGAAGTGTTGAAATGATTTCAGCCAATGAAGAGAAAATTACGGTACAACGGTGTCTGGTTTGACGTCCTCTACGGCGACCTTCCCATTAGTTCTCCGTACCGACCGGAGGACGTCGCAGTACGCATTGATAATTGTAACACAGCCCTAGCCAGAAGCTCTCAAAACAACGACTGCATGTGGGCGGTATCCCAATGTTGGATGGCCCCGACAGCATCAGTCTCCGTGGTCACCGAATCAGTACACAGCAAGCCATGGACAGCCGCCTCATCAAGGGATTCATCGAAAAGATACCCGTCGGCCTGTCGCCCTAAATGTATGTACTCAAGCAGTTGGCGAAGCCCACTAGAAAACAGACTGTCGCGGGCGGTGTATTTGAACTCACAGATAAGCACTTCCTCAAGGGTCTCCTCGCCATCAGTATTCCACTGGAGAACCACTGCATCCGGACGGCCACTGTAGAAACTCGATTGGGAGCCCTTCGAGAGGAAGCCATCCACATATTCAGCATGGGATTCAATCGCTGCAGCCTGTCGACGCAGCATCTCAGGGACATCGCGATCGGCTAACTCCTCGGTGGTGGGATACTGCTCGTAGAACGACAGTGGGCCGCCTGCATCGTAGTAGACGGCCACTCGTCGAGTGTCTTTGGTCATGGTTGCGATGGCTCCACTGTCCGGTTGGATCCGCGTTAGGGTCACCGCAAGCTCTTCGCGGAGATACCGAATGAGAGCAAAAACACAGAATAGCTCGAAGAGGGTCTCATCACTCGGTGTGATGAGTGTCTCTTGGAGGAAGGTCGCAACCTCCTCGGTGTGATAGCGATCATTGATGAGGTCAGTGTACAAGCGATAGAGATCAGCTCCTTCTTGATAGAGTGGCTGTCGAGCTCGGCGGGCTGTCGTCAGATCGCGTTCCGAGATCGTAATGTCGTCGGGCTCAGGCAGCGCGTCGAGATAGACATTCGATTGTAACGTTCGCTTGAGGCGGGCGATCGTTCCTTCATCCCACTGAGACCGCCAGGATTGATCGACTCCCTTGTGATCCTCAGTCAGCGGATCGGCAACGACCGCTAAGAGCTTTTTGACGATCCGATTTTCCGGGATGTCGATCTCCACAGCTGGGTTCGAGACGACGAAGACTGTGGGATCATCAAATCCGATTTTCGAGCGGTGTTCATAGGTTTGTGGCCAATCGATTGCGCCTCGGACGGCCCCCCGGGAGACCTCACTAGTGATAGTATCCTGTGTTTTGATCCGTCGCAATCGCTTGGGAAGGGCTTCGACGTAAGCGCGGACATCCTCATGCAGCGCGAAATGTAGTCGTTTGAGTCGGTCGAGATCCTCGATCTCGAGGTCAGTATAATCGAGTACCCGTGTCAGTTGCCGACGGTTGAGCGAGCCTGCCCCGAGATAGGTGATCAGATCGGCCGCAACGACCTCAAGGATGGCCTCCGATTGGGTTTTCGGCATGGTGGATGTTCACTCCTCGCTGTCGAGATCGATATCATACATATCACTGGCTTTCCGGGTGAGATACTCGACATCGAGATCAAGCGTCACCGACTCTTGCTCATCACCTCTCATATGCGTCCACTCCGAGCTGAAGGCCGAAAGCACTGCTTTTTGTTTAGATTCCCGCAAGCCCTCGAGTTGTGGGAAAATCAAACTCGAGACCGCAGAGGTCAATGGGGCCGTCCGCTCGCCGCCTTTGTAGGCCTTGAGGTGTTTGAAGATATCCAATACGATTGATGGCCCAATCGAGCGATATTGATTCACCATCGCCCAGATGATAAGCACTTGTTTGTGATACTCCTCGATGGTGGCTTCGAGTGCTGGGAAGGTATTGATCCAGACAGTCGCATAATTCGGCCCAGCGTGTGGGTCTAAGATCGAGCCATCGGCCTGTTGGGTTCCGACAGTGAGTTCTGGAACGCCAACATGGATGAAGGTAAACCGACGCATGAAAGCATACGATAGCTCATAGAGTGACGTTTTATCGAAGGTATTCATCGTCCCGATCAGTCGCCAAGCCGGCGTTACGGGGAACCGATCCTCAGTATCGGCAATCGCTGTCAGCGTGTCCGCATCAGTTTCTGAATCAACATACTCCACCTGTACGCGGTTGGTTCGCTCATACGGGAGTTCGACTGAATCACCCGACAACACCGAAAACAGTGGCCCCAACGCTTTATCGATATTCGCACGGTTGAGTTCATCAATCACCAACCACTGATTGCGGATTTCCTCGTCGTCGCCCCGAAAACACCGAAGGAACAATCGTGGATCGAAATCGAGTTGACTATCTTCTGCATTGGGTACATACCCGCCGATCGTATCGAAGGTCGTCCACTCCGCCGTCGCCGTGGTGAAGAGGAAATCATCGACCGGGGGTGTGTCGGCCGCCCCAGCGGCGATGTGTTTCGCAAGTTTGCTTTTGCCAGTCCCGGGTGGGCCGGTGAAGATGATATGATTGCCAGCATTCAGGGCGGCATTGATTTGCCCCTTGAGCCGGGCAGCTTCACTCGGCGGGAAATACAGCTGGTCGGGGAGATCGAAATCAACGTCTGGCAGCGACAAACGATCAGTCATGCGATCGACAGCAGGATCGGTTCGGACGCCGCCGGCCTCGAAGAGGACGTTTGCCGCCCCCTCAGAGAGATTAAAGAGGTACTGTTGGTTGATCCCGCTTTGATTGACTGGGTAGTAATCGACTTTGTATTCCGGGGTGAGCAACTCGCATAACACCTCACACAGAGGCACCGGCGTATCGAATTTTGTGAGTGAGATGTCAACCCGCCAGTGGTCATCACCATCGTCGTCCTGGAATTGTGTAGGCCCATCGACCACCTCGGAATAGCCGATGATTTCGCCATCGGTGAAATTGAAGATGGTATCCCCCACCTCGAGTTTGCCGAGATCATGCATCCAGCGACCACTGACTGGGGCTTGGAGGTACTCGCCTTTGAGCTCGGCCGGATCGTTTTGATTGACCCAATAGTAGGGAGCGGTCTCTGTGGCGATTTCATAGTCTGGTTGGTCGGGCGTCTCACTCGGTGTTGCCTCATCGAGTGCAGCTTGTTCGGTTAAGACGTCTGGACTATCCGGAAGGTCGGCCAACGGTTTCTCTGTGACATACTCCTGGAAGTAGGCATCCAACCCGCCTGCTTGCTCTCTGAGTGCGTCGACACGCCCATCACCTATGCGCTTGAATCCACGGTTGGTGAAGTTAGCATCATACTCCAAATCCGCCCAGAGCGTCTCTTTGGGTAAAGATAGCCGGTGATAGCCAACTAGGGTGTAGATGTGTTCAGAGTCCTCGCTGTCCCAGATGTATGCGCCAGCTGCCGCACTGGTCAGCGTATGGTGGACACGACCCATGCTAAAAATCTCACTAGCATGCGAAAAGAGAACGATATCCCCAGCTGTCAATTTCCCATGTGTGGCTGCATTTGGTTCACCGACAGTTGGCCCCCAAATCCTCACTGCACTGTATTGATCTAATGCAGCCGGTCGTTCGACAATGGGGCCCAAAACAGTCGGAGTATTAACAGTAGTAGCAAAATGCTCTAGCCAATCCTCGCTAACTGGCTTTATGAAGACGTTTGTGTCATCAGTTTCTGTCAGCAAGTCATCACGGTAGACCTCTTCAAGTAATTCTAAAGAGCGGTCGAAGTACTCTTGTAGGTATTCCTCATCCTCAACGTACTGTTTCCATGTTTCGCGACCACACTTTGAGTCGATAGTTTGCTCGCTTACCTCAAACCGGTCAGCTACGATTTTTTGCGCTTCCCGACGACGATCCCCTACCGACTCCGACCGATCTGTATCTGTAAGAAACGCATGAACCACTGCCTTGATCTGTTTTTCACGCTGTTGGCTATCATCCCAAT
>Ga0102942_1000607_pt1 | contig 13531 bp, 13 predicted proteins | sample SalPon2_C_H2O_MG_FD_78171 | JGI IMG/M metagenome (GOLD analysis project Ga0102942, IMG submission 78171) | Salt pond water microbial communities from South San Francisco under conditions of wetland restoration - Salt Pond MetaG R2_C_H2O_MG | ecosystem: Environmental > Aquatic > Non-marine Saline... | reverse complement strand
CAGTGGTCCTGCCGGTGTGGGAAAGACCACCGCGGCCACCGCCATCGCCCGGCAGGTGTACGGCGAGGACAACTGGCGCGGCAACTTCCTCGAACTCAACGCCTCCGACCAGCGCGGGATCGACGTGGTGCGCGACCGTATCAAGGGGTTCGCGCGCTCGTCGTTCGGCGGCGACTTCCGGATCGTGTTCCTTGACGAGGCAGACAGCCTCACCGACGACGCCCAGTCAGCGCTTCGGCGGACGATGGAGCAGTTCTCCGACAACACGCGCTTCATCCTCTCGTGTAACTACTCGTCGAAGATCATCGACCCGATCCAGTCGCGCTGTGCCGTCTTCCGTTTCTCGCCGCTCTCGGACGCGGCCGTCGCCGGGCAGACCCGCGAGATCGCGGCCGCGGAGGGGATCGAGGTGACCGACGCGGGCGTCGACGCCCTCGTGTACGCGGCCGACGGCGACATGCGCCGCGCGATCAACTCGCTGCAGGCGGCGGCGACGACCGGCGACGTCGTCGACGAGGAGGCGGTGTACGCGATCACGGCGACGGCGCGGCCCGAGGAGATCGAGTCGATGGTGACGAACGCCCTGGAGGGCGACTTCTCGCGGGCGCGGGCGACGCTCGACACGCTCCTCACCGAGACGGGGATGGCCGGCGGCGACGTGATCGACCAGCTGCACCGCTCGGTCTGGGAGTTCGACCTGAGCGAGCGCGAGGCGGTCGCGCTGATGGAGCGCATCGGCGAGGCCGACTACCGGATCGCCGAGGGCGCCAACGAGCAGGTGCAGTTGGAGTCGCTGCTCGCGTCGCTGTCTCTCGACGAGTAGCTCGGCCGGAGGCGATTCGGCGACCGTCAGCTCAGCGGGATTTTATAAACGGGATCGGCGCCGAAGTTATGACGTTGTTAAAATAGTTCTGTATTGATAGGTTTGTCGCGTGAGATACAGAGCGTGAATTCAGCACCCAGCCTTGTTCGTTTCACTTCGAAACCATCGAACCGGGCAATCACAAGCCCCTCGATCAGGCCGGTACTTAGTGTTGGACTCGCGCCCTCTGAACACGCCTTTGGCAGTCCTCTACGATTGATAAGGTCGCTGACTCGGTTCTTTCAGGTTCCTCAAACCGATGCTGCGTCGTGGGCGAGAGGCTAATACTGTACGGTGCCTGAAAGATGTATGAGTGTCGTCGCCAAGTTTTCGATCGAGGCCAAGGAATTCCTCCTCGGGCGGATTATCGCCGACTTCCCTGCTCTCACGGTCGAGATCGAGCGCGTCGTCCCGGCTGCGAATCGGGTCATGCCCTACATCTGGGGCTATGGTGACGACCTCGACGCGTTCGTCGGGGCGATGCGCGCCCACCCGAACGTCAAATCTACCACAGTGCTCGATCGACTCGACGACAGGGCACTGTACAAAATTGAGTGGGAGGATCCGGCCGAACAGCTGATCGCCGGGATTGCCGAGATCGATGCGACGATACTCGAAGCTCACAGTGACGACGCGTGGACGTTCCAGATTCGGTTCGAGGATCACTCCGGCCTGGCCGCGTTCAGCCAGTACTGCGCCGCACACGGGATCGACTACCGGCTTGTCCGTGTCGCGGCGCTTGCAGACACGATAGACGCGGGTGGTAAGTACGACCTTACAGAACGACAGCACGAAGCGCTCGCGTTGGCCGTCCAACGGGGCTACTTCGACATCCCGCGTCAGGTTACGTTCGAAGAGCTAGCGGTCGAACTCGGCGTGTCAGCACAGGCCGTTTCGGAGCGCGTGCGCCGAGGCGTGCGGAAAGTCTGTCACATAGCCTTCGATGCCCCGTTTCTCCCAAACGACTAATATCGAAAATCGTAGGCTGCTTTCGAAGCGATATAATAGACCTGACCGCACAAGGGTTCACGTCTTACCGTCAGTCAGCATATATCCGTTATGGAAAAACACCACCCTGACGAAGGACCTGATAAGATCAGGGATGAGCTTTACCAAGTCCTCGCCAACGCGGACAGGCGACGGGTGCTCCGGTACTTGACGACTCACCGCGAGTGGGTACCCGTGAATCGACTCATCGCCGAACTCGTGACAAGTGAATCCGCGGACGAGGATTCCTCCGCCGGCCATAGCGCGCTAGTTAGCCTCCATCATATGCACCTGCCGAAGCTGCGGGAGGCCGGGTTGATCGAGTGGGACCGAGAGGGCCGTAAGGTATTGGGGACGCTGCTGCTGAACGAACTGCCGTGGGTACTGAGTGACGGCGTTTCCGGTTTCTCGGGAAAAACCCCATCGAAGCGACAAGCGTAACGCTGGGAGAGCGATCAGGAGTGGATAGATATGTATGAAGACTCCAAGCCTCGCCGTTGTCGAAGCGGTTTCAGCGAAAACGGGAGTCGATCCGAGAGACCTCGATCCGCCGCTGGCGACGGTGATCGATACGACCGCGCTTGACGCACTGGTTGATCCGGCGGACGACCGGTCGCAAACTGCATCGATCGAAGTTCGATTTGGCTACTGCGGGTATCGAGTTGCCGTGAGAACGACCGGAGCGGTTACACTCGAACCTTTGTAGCGACGAGGTGCTCCAATCGGATGATCACCGGTAATCATCGACTCTGCACGAAGGGGGTACGTACCCTCCCTAACAGTTGGATCGCGTTACTAACTGGCCGTGTTATTTCTTCGGAGGCAATTTAGTATATCTACTCACAGGTTTGACACGCTGATCAATTTCCCCTCGGAAAGCTGGACGTAGCTCCATACGAGACTCGCGCCCTGTATGCAGCACGGCCGCTAAAGCCCATGACAGGCTGTTTCAGCAAGGCACTTTTCGGGATCCTCGAGGTGCAACGTGCTCTGGACGGCATATCTGATTCCGGTTGGACTCCGTCGTCATGCCCGAGAATTACCACGTCCGAGAGCGCCGATTGACCGAAGGAACCGCGACGTCACGACTTGTCGAGTAGTGTGATTTCCGTTCGCCTCCGACGATACGGAGACGAAGCGAGTGGCCGACCGGCGGGGTGGACTCGTCCGACGAGTCCGTGAACTGCCCGAGTTGTAGCGTGAAAGACAGAGAGACAAGTTACCCAATTGACTCTTATAGAATGCGGTCGTAGTTTTATAAAATGAACCACGCCAAGGGCCCGCTCTTGACCATCGACGTGGGAACGCGCGAGTGGGGCACGGAGGACGTCGACGGCGTGCTGTCGTCGTTCGTCGGCGGACGGGGGATCGCGACGAAGCTCGCACATGACCGCATCCCGTTCGATGCGGACCCGTTCGGTCCGAAGAACCGGGTGTACTTCTCGACAGGACCGCTTCAGCTCTCGGAAATGAGCTTCACTGGACGGATGAACATGACCGGGCTGTCGCCGCTGTCGGATGGCCTGCTGTCGACGAACGCCGGGGGGTACCTCTCCCGGAACTTCGCGGGGGCGGGCTACCCCGTCGTCGAGATCACGGGCGCGAGCGACGACCTGCTCGCTGTCAACATCGCCGACGACGGCGTCACGTTCGAGGCGGTGCCCGAACTCGCGGAAGCGACCGTGCCGGAGGTGACGGCCTACGTGGAGGAGAACCACGGCCTGGGGAGCGAGCACGTCGCCGCCGTCGGTCCAGCGGGCGAGAACGGGGTCCGGTTCGCCTCCGTGATGACCTACGAGAGTCGGGCGTTCGGCCGCGGCGGCCTCGGAGCCGTCCTCGGCTCGAAGAACGTGAAGTACCTCACCTGGCAGGGAGACGCCCCAGCCGACGCGGATCTGCCGACTGACCTCCAGAGCGATATCCACCGGGAGGCCGCCACGACGGACGACGTCATGAAACGCCAGGGGACGACCAGCGGGACGGAGTTCATCAACGATAACTTCTCGCTGCCGACGCGGTACTTCTCCGAGCAGGCGTTCGAGCACGTCGCGGACATCGGCGGCGACGCGGTCGAGTCGAAGAAGCACAAGAAGGGAGCCTGTTCGATGTGCGCGTTCGCCTGCAAACTCCCCACCCGAGACGAGGAACGCGGCGTTGAGACGGAGGGGCCGGAGTTCGAGACCGTGTTCTCGTTCGGCAGCAACTGCGGCGTCGGCGACGTCGTCGACGTGATGATCTCGAACGAGCTGTGTGACACCCTCGGGATGGACACCATCAGCGCGGGTAACAGCGTGGCGGCCTACCTCATGGCCGAGGGGGAGTTCGGCAACGCCGACCTCGTCCACGACCTCGTCGAGCAAATCGCCTACCGCGAGGGTGTCGGCGACCTCCTTGCCGAGGGCGTCGCGCGCATCCACGACGAACTGGGCGTTGGGAACTGGTCGGTCAAGGGCGTCGACTTCGCCGCCCACGACGGCCGGGCCGTCCACGGGCAAGGGCTCTCGTACGCGGTGGCGAACCGCGGTGGCGACCACATGTACTCCACCATGCTCAGCGTCGAGTACGACGGCGAGATGCCGGCCAAGGGCCTCGAGGACAAGCCGGCGCGACTGATCGAGGAAGAGAACCGCCAGGCACTGCGAGACATCGGAATCTTCTGTGCCTTCTCAGGGAGTTACATCTCCGACGAACAGCGGTCGCGTCTGCTCGACGCCGACTTCGAGGACCTCCTCGCCGTGGGCTCGCGGGTCGTCGAACTGGAACGGCACTTCAACAACCGCCGCGGGATGGACCGGACAGACGATCGCCTGCCCTACGACCTCCCCGGCTTCGAGGCGGCGTTAGACGAGTACTACGAACTCCGAGGCTGGAACGACGACGGGACGGTCCCCGAGGAGACCGTCGCCGAATACGCCCGCATATAGCACCACCCCCGCCACGGGGCAGTCCTCACCCGCCGCGGACCGGCGGCGCCGCGCGAAGGACGTCGCCGTCCGCGAGTGTCGTCTCTCCGCCGTCGAGTTGCCTGACGTGTGTCCCGTTGATCGTGACTGTGACCCCCGTCGAGAGGCCGTCCTCGTCGAACAATCGTCCCGCTAGGTCAGGGAACTCGGTCGCCAGTTCCTCGAGGACGTCGCTGACGGTCGCGCCCTCCGGGACCTCGCGCCGTATCGCCTTCTCGCCGACGGCGTCCCGGATCGGACCGAACGAGGCGAACTCGATCTCCATGCCGAGAAGGGCGACCCGGACCAACGTCAGTTTTCGGTTCGGGGAGCGTGACCGACGGAACTGACCGCGATCTCCTCGCCCCGTTTCGCTGTTCTCCACGTTGATCGACCTCGTCGGCGAAAGCGCGAAGAGACTGGCTGTCGTCGGTCCGGGCGTGCACGTCGAGGTCGCGTACTACGGTGAGATTCGAGAGTACGTGGGGCGGAAACGCGAACGCCGGGAGGTACCCCCGCCAGGGACCGTCCAGGCACTCGTCGAGGACGTGGCGCGGGAGGCTGGCTTCGACGAGTCAGCGGTAGGTCGCGCCGACCTAATCGTCCTGGTCGACGGGACGAACGTCAGACAGCTCGGCGGGCTCGACACTCGACTCTCGGACGGAGCAACCGTCTCGCTGTCCGGGCAGCCGATGGCCGAGTGACCAAGCGGGCGACTGGACGCAGAGATACCTCACCGCTCCCGGGTTGCTTTCGGAGCGTGCAGAATACACGGCGCATAGCCGCCAGACCGCTTCTATCTGTTTCTGAGGGTTACGACAGATCCCGTGATGGCGCTGTTCACACAGGGAGAACGTCGTACGTCGGCTACCAGACCGAGAGCCGATGGCGGAGACGCGCTCCGGATTCGGCACGGCCTCATCAAGCCATCAGGGACGGAGGAGGACAGTAGAAACGACGTTACCCGACCACGGCGAGCGCGAGGAGCATCCCGGCGGCGGCGGCCGGCGGAATGGTGAGATTGTCGTCGACGGCGACCCCGCGGATGAGCGGGGGGAGCCCGTCGGCGACGGCGGCGGGGGCGGCGCCGGCGACCGCGACGACGACGCCCACCTCGGTCCCGAACTCGGACGTGGTGAACGGAAAGGCGAGTACGAAGCAGACGAGGAACATCGCGATCCACGCGGCGGGGCGTTTCGCCTCCGTGGCGTCGTTCTCCCCGAGCGCGCCGCTGATGGGGTCGCCGATCGACAGCATCCACATCGCCGGGATCGCGAGCGTCGGCTCCAAGGCGAGGACCGCGCCCGTCATGCTCACCTGGTACAGCGCGTAGCCGGCGAGCGCGTCCGACTCGTACTCGCGCGTGAGCTTCCGGTAGAGGGAGTGATCGAGGCCGACGACCAGCCGGAGGAACTCCAGCCCGAGGACGACGGCGAGCGCGGCGGTGAGGAAGTAGCGCGTCTCCGTCCACGTGAACCAGCCCAGCAGGTACGGGACCGGGTAGAGGGTCCCACCGGAGTGGACCAGCCGCCGCTCGAACTCCACGCGCTAGCGCCACGCCGTCGCCGGGAGCGCCACGTCAGTTGGTCTCGACGTCGGTCTCGACGGTCTCGTACCGCTCCAGCAGCGCGTCGAACGAGTCGCCCGCGCGGAGCGCGGCCAGCTCGCCGGCGAGCTCGTCGGCGGGGACCCGGACCTGCGCCGCCGAGTCGCGCTCGCGGACGGTGACGGTGTCGGGCCCGTCGCCCTCGATCCCGTCGCGGTCGACCGTGACGCAGAACGGCGTGCCGACCTCGTCCTGTCGGCGGTAGCGCCGACCGATCGAGCCGGAGTCGTCGTACGTCACCGCGAGGCCGGCCGCGCGGAGGTCGGCGGCGACCCGGTCCGCGAGGTCGACGAGGCGGTCGTCGTTGGTCACGAGCGGGAACACCGCGGCGTCCTGCGGCGCGATTTCGGTCTCAAGCGAGAGGTACGTCCGCGCCTCGCCGTCGACCTGGTCCTCGCAGTAGGCGTGCGCGAGGAGCGTCTGGACGGTGCGCCCCACGCCGAAGGAGGGCTCGACGACGTGCGGCGTGATGTGCTCGCCGCTCTCGGTCGTCTCCTCGACCGCGAAGTTCGCGACGTCGACGTCGACCGCGTGGGTCGCGGCGTCGTCGCCCTCGCCCACGGTCACCTCGACGGTCTCACCGTCGAAGGCGTCGGGGTCGCGCTCGGCGAGCGTCTCCAGCGCCTCGGCGACCGCGCCGGCGTCGCCGCCGAACTCGGGACCGAGGACCGACATGTCGGGGTCGACCGTCGCGCGTTCGACGGTCTTCGGCTCGTCGTACCGTTTAAATACCGTAAAGGAGTCGTCGCCGTACTCGCCGTGCTTCGAGAGGTCGTAGTCGGAGCGGTACGAGAAGCCAGCGATCTCGATCCAGTCGCCGTCGACCTCGCTCTCGGCGTCCCAGCAGTCGGCCGCGTAGTGGGCGCGCTCGCCGGCGAGGTGCTGCCGGAACCGGAACCGGTCGAGGTCGACGCCGACCTGTTCGTACCACTCCTTCGCGACGCCGAGGTAATAGCCGACCCACGGGGAGCCGATGATCCCCTCGTCGACCGCCTCGCCGATCGTCGTCTCGACGTAGTCGCCGTCCTCGGCGTCCTGTTCGGTCGCCGGGTAGAGCGTGACGTCGACGTCGCGGACGCGGTCGAGCGGGGGTTCGTCTTCCTCGGGGTCGATGAACTGCTCCAGTTCGGCCTGCGTGAACTCGCGGAGCCGGAGGAGCCCGCCGCGCGGCGATATCTCGTTGCGGTAGGCGGGGCCGATCTGGGTGATGCCGAACGGGAGGTTCCCGCGGGCGTACTCCTTCAGCCGCGGGAACTCGACGAAGATCCCCTGCGCCGTCTCCGGGCGGAGGTAGCCGGGCTGGCCGTCGCCCGGGCCGATGTCGGTCGCGAACATGAGGTTGAAGTCCTCGACCGGCCGGCCCGCCAGCGGGGTGCCACAGGAGGGGCAGGCGATCTCGTTGTCGGCGATGAGGTCCTCGACCTCGTCGCCCGGGAGCGCCTCGGCGTCCTCGACGTCGGTGACGGCCTCGACGAGGTGGTCGGCGCGGTGCGACTCGCCGCACTCGCCGCACTCGACGAGCATGTCGTCGAACCCCTCCAAGTGGCCGGAGGCCTCGAAGACGGCCTCCGGCATCACCGTCGGCGCCTCGATCTCGCGGTTCCCCTCGCGGATCGTGAACCGGTCGCGCCAGGCGTCCTCCAGGTTCCGCTTCAGGGCCGCGCCCTGCGGACCGAACGTGTAGAAGCCGGCGGTGCCCCCGTAGGCGCCGTTCGACCCGAAGAAGAAGCCGCGTCGCTTCGCCAGCTCGACGAGGTCCTCCGCGGCCATTTATAAGCCCTCCAGCAGGTCGACGTCGCGCACGACGCCGTCGAGGTCGGTGCCGTTGACCAGGGGGACCTGCTCGATGTCGTTGCTGATGAGTTCCTGAGCGACCTGTTTGGCCGTCCGAGTGCCGCTGACGGTGATCAGGTCCTCGGTCATGAAGTGACGGACCGCTTCCGCCGGGATCTCCACGTTCCGGGTCGGGAGGTAGCGCGCGCCGGTCGCCTTGATGCCCTCCCACGACCACTCGGAGTCCTGCTCGGCGATGGAGTCGCCCGTGCTCGCCTCGCCCTCGACGACGCGGGCGACTTCGAGCACGTCGACCTCGGTGAGCATGCCCGCGATCGCGGCGTCGTCGTCGAGCACGACGGCGTACGGAACGTTCGCGAGCCCGATCTCGCGCTCGGCGACCGTCAGCGGGGTCTCGGTGTGGGTCGCGTTGACCGCGCGCGTCGCCAGCCCGCTGACCGGCGTGTCGCCGTCGATCTCGCCGCGGGCGATCGCCCGCACCACGTCGGTGACGGTGAGGATGCCGACGAGCTCGTCGTCGTCGACGACCGGGAGCCGGCGGGAGCTCTCGGCGACCATCGTGGCCGCCGCGTCGACGATGTCGTCGTCCGCGTCGACCGTCGGGACCTCGCGCATCAGCAGCGCGAGTTGGTCTTCGTCGGGCTGCTCGATGAGGTCGTCTCGCGTGACGAGACCGCGGTACACCTCGTCGCCGTCGACGTCCTTCACGACGGGGACCGAGGAGAAGCCGAACTCCTGGATGTACTCCAGCACGTCGTTCCGGCTCCCCGGAATCTCGACGACGACGAGATCCGACCGCGGCGTCATGGCGTCTGATACGTTCATGCACCGTCTTTCAGCGTGGCACCTCTTGTATACTGCGAAGGTGAACGACGACGGCGGCGGATCCCCCGGCGACCGTCGCTCACCGGGCGGACGAGACGGGGAATCGGACAGCGATCCGACGCGTCCGGCGTATCGACGCCCAGAACGACCGATTTCCGAGTGATCGACGGCGACAGTCGGATTCGACCGTCGATTCCGCCACTCGAACGGCGTCTCCGCCGACGACGGTCGGCGCTGGTTCGGAACGTTTATATCGCCTGTGAGCAATTACCAAACATGTCACGGAGTTCCACCCCTTGGGACGACCCGGACCCAGATCACCGTCGGACGGCGCTGCCCACGGATCCGACGCTCGGCGCCGACGACTCCCCCGACGTGATGGCGTCGATCGACTCGTCGGCGTCGCGATCGGAGCTGGTGATCGCGGACGTCTCGCGGGAGAACGCGTGGGTCTCCGTGGACGAGACCCACGCGACCGTCCTCGAGGAGTGGTGTTGAGCCGGTAGCCGGGTCCCGCCGTCGCGCTCGACGGGACCGCCGTCTCCGTTTTCGACGCGGTTCGAGTCTCCGTTTCGTCAGTCCGGGTCGCGAGCCGCTTCTCCGCGAGCCCCTTCCCCGAGTTCCCGCGCGCGGATCAGCGACGCCAGCGTCCGGCACGTCGGCGCGCCGACGCCGAAGCCGTCGGCCCGGTCGACGACCGCGCCGTAGATCGCGTCGACCTCCGTCCGGCGACCGGCGGCGACGTCCTCGAGCATCGACGAGCGGTTGGCGGCGGTGTCGGCGGCGACGCGCTCGACGGCGTCGACCGCCTCCGCCTCGCCGAGGGCGGTCCCGTCGGCGCGGGCGACGCGCGCCACCTCGCGGGCCGCCTCGCGCGCCACCGCGCCGGCCGGCCCGTCGAGCGTCGCGCCGTTGGAGAGGCGCGCGAGCGCCGACGGGCCGTTGATCCCCGCGTTGACCGCCAGCTTCTCGTACCGCCGCCGGGGCATGTCGGCGGCGACCGTCGTCTCGATCCCGGCGTCGTCGAGCGCGGCGCCGACGCGCTCCGCGAGCGGGTCCCGACCGCCGGCGAGCGAGCCGACGACGACCTCGCCGACGCCCGTACACGTCACGCGCCCCGGTTCGACGAGGAGCGCGCCGTAGCTCGCGGTGCCCGCGAGCACGGTCGGTTCGAGCGCGGCGACGAGCCGCTCCTCCGTGAGCCCGTTCTGGAGCGAGCAGACCGCGCCGTACTCGCCGGTCGCGAGCGCCCGCGCCGCCGCGTCCGTGTCGTACGCCTTCGTCGTGACGAGCGCGAGGTCGGCGGCGCGGTGCGTCCCGTCGGTCAGCGCCCGCGGGTGAACGTGCGCGTCGGCCTCCCCTTCGATCCGGAGTCCGTCCTCGCGGACCCGCCGCATGTGCGGGTCGCGGCCGACGAGGGTGACGTCGTGCGCCCGGGCCAACAGCCCGCCGATCAGGCTGCCGAGCGCGCCGGCGCCGTAGACGAGGACCTCCATACGCGTTCACAGGGGGCGCTATTGAAAAGGCGTGACGGTGGTGGCGGCGGGCCGTCCGGCCTCCGGCGCCGCCGTCACCCCTTCAGGCCGCTCCCGGTCAGCGGGACGACCACGTCGTCGTCCGGCGCGATGGCGCCGCGCTCGCGGAGCGCTCGGAGCGCGGCCGGCGCGACCGCGCAGGTCGGCTCGGTGTAGAACCCCGCCCGGTGGAGCCGGTCGAGTTCGCGCTCCGCGGTCGCCTCCGTCACCGCGAGCGCGTCGCCGCCGGTGTCGGCGACGGCGTCGAGGATCTCCGCTTTCCGCACCGGCTCCGCGATCTGGATCCCGTCGGCCGCCGCGTTGACGCGCCCGTCCGGATCGGCCGCCTCGGGGCCGTGAAGCTCCCGGACGATCGGGGCGACTCCCGCCGCCTGCGCGCCGAAGAGCCGCGGGACCGAGTCGATCCAGCCGGCGCGTTCGAGCCGCCGGAAGCCGCGGTACGCACCGAGGAACAGCGTGCCGTGGCCGAGGGGGGTGACGACCGCGTCCGGCGCCTCCCAGCCGCGCTGGAAGGCGATCTCGTAGGCGACCGTGGCCGTCCCCTCGAAGAAGGCCGGGTTCCAGGCGTGACTGGCGTACCACGCGGCGCCACCAGCGCCGCCCGCGCCTCCAGCGTCGCCCGCACCTCCATCGCCGCCCGCGCTCCCATCGCCGAGCGCGGCCACGCAGGCGTCGGTCACGTCCGCCCGACTTCCCTCGACCCGGACCGGCTCCGCGCCGGCGCGGCGGATCGCGCGGAGCTTCGACTCCTTGACGTCGGCCGGCACGTACACCGCGGCGTCGATCCCGGCGCGGGCCGCGTACGTCGCTATCGCCGCGCCGGCGTTGCCGGAGGAGTCCTCGACGACGCGGTCGACGCCGAGTTCTCGGGCGCGCGTGAGCGTCGTCGTCGCACCTCGGTCTTTGAACGAGCCGGTCGGGAAGACGTACTCCAGTTTGAACTCGGCGTCCCGGTCGCCCGCGTCGACGAGCGGCGTCGTCCCCTCGCCGAGCGTCACCCGGTCGGCGGGGTCGTCGCCCACCGCGAGGAACGCTGCGAACGCCCAGAGGCCGTCACGGGCCGCGAGGCGCGGGATCTCCGCCGAGTCCGGAACCGACCGGTCCGGGATCGGCGGATCGGCGAAGTTCAGGGGGGCGCCACAGTCGCAGCGCCACCGGTCGACGACGGTCTGCCCGCACCGGGAGCAGGCGAGCCGCCTCGGCGTCGCGGCCGATTCCTCGGTGTCTGGCCCGTCCGATCCGTCGTCGGTCGGCATCAGTAGCGGTCCACGTTGGTGCCGACCGAGCAGACGTACTCCCCGGCGGCGACCTGCGGAAGCCGTCGAGTGCGCCAGAAGATTCCCTCGTCGTCGGCGGTCACGCGGCTCTTCAGTTCGCCGAAGGTGTCGGTCACCTCGAAGAGGAGGTCGCCCGCCGAGACGCGCTCGCCGAGGTCGCGCTCGAAGCGGACCAGCCCGCCCGCGGGCGACCCGTACTGGTCGAACCCGCGCGCCCGGTGCTGTCGTTCGAGGTCGACGCTCCCCTCGAGGAATCCGTAGTGCCGGAGGACGTTGAACACGCCGTCGACGCCGTACCGGATCGACTCCTCGTCCCAGCCGACGGCGCCGCCGAGTTCGGGGTCGATCGTCGGGATGCCGTGCTCGGGGCCGGCCCGCGCGAGCTGGCCGTCCGGTCCCTTGATGTCGAGGACGTGCCCGCAGCCGAACACCTTCGCGAGTTCGAGGCAGTCGCCGTGGAGGCGGTGTCGGATCCCGCACCGCACCCGCGTCTCGTTTATCATCCGGCTCGTCGACCCCTGGTGGAGGTCGAGGATGTAGTCCGCGCGCTTCGCCGCCTGAAACGTCGCGTGGGCGATCCGCTCGCTCGTCGTCCCGCTCTCGTCGCCGGGGTACCCCCGGTTCATCTTGCGGTCGTCGATCGGGTTCCGGTGCTCCGCCACCTGAAAGCCGAAGTAGTTCACGATGCCGACGACGAGGACCGCGCCGGACAGCTCCGTCGGGTCGATCCGCGGGACGACGCGGTTGATGACGCCCAACCCGTTGAGCTCGTCCCCGTCGCTCACCGCCTGCATGTACAGCGTCTGTCCGTCCGTCGCGCCGTTGATGACGGCGACGGGCAGTCGGACGGGGCTCCCATCCCGCGTCTCGCCCACTTCGAGACGACCCGTGTCCGTCTCGCCCGGCGGGGCGCGGGCCGTTCCAAGCGTGATCATTACGCGAATGTGGGCCGGCGGCCTCTTTATCGGTTCGATCCGTGGCGATCCACCGACACAAGCTTTATCGCCGCTTCGACCGAGGAACCGGTAACGAGGACCGCGTTCGCCCAGCTCTTTTGGCCGGGCACGGAGCGACCGGGGCGGCGCCCGGCGTCCCCGTCCGCCCGGCGGCCGGGCACAGCCACACATGAGCATCGACATCGAACCGCTGGCGGACGACGCCGGACTCACGGTCACGGACCACATCGAGAACACCCAGTTCGAGGTGTACACCGGTCGGCCCGTCGAACCGGTCGCGAGTCCCGAAGCCGCGCACTACTTCCCCGTCGACGCGAGCGTCACCGTTGAGACCGCGTCGGTCGAGATTCCGCGCGTCGCGGTCGTCGAAACGCGCACCGGCGACGGCACGCTGCTCACTCGGGGCGACTCCTACAGCATGCCCGCGGGGACGTACCACGTCGGGATCGACCCGGCGCCGACGAAGCTGTACCTCGCCTTCGACGCCGGGTTCACGGTGTCGACGACGGAGCGGACCACCCGGATAGACCTCGACGCGCCGGTCGAGGTCACGCTCGGGTTCCGGTCGCTCCACCAGGTGCCGGCGGGGACCGTCGAGACGCCGACCGACCCCGAGTCGCTGATGGAGGCCGTGTCGCTGCTCGGCTCCGCGCTCCAGACGACGAGCCCGGAGCGGTAGTTCCCCACCCTTCGCGGCCACCCGCCGCTGATCGCGCCGGGAGACGAGCTCCGGGTTCCGGACCGGAT
>Ga0102942_1000606_pt1 | contig 13542 bp, 9 predicted proteins | sample SalPon2_C_H2O_MG_FD_78171 | JGI IMG/M metagenome (GOLD analysis project Ga0102942, IMG submission 78171) | Salt pond water microbial communities from South San Francisco under conditions of wetland restoration - Salt Pond MetaG R2_C_H2O_MG | ecosystem: Environmental > Aquatic > Non-marine Saline... | reverse complement strand
GAGGCAAAAACAACTCCGGGAGTCCGAACACGATGGAAGATAAGAGTACCGGGGGCTTGGCACTCCCAGCAGTCACACCCGCCACAGTCCATGACCCCGATACGGATTCTCACCGTACCGGGGGTCGGTGGAACTGCAAACCTGAAATCTCCAACGCTCAGGATTCCTCCACGTTCACGCGGAGGAGGATGTCAATTCGCAACCGTACACGTTTCTGTTCGAAACTGAACCAGACGCAGTTCGGACTATCTGCGGGACGCACCCGGATGTTTGTTTCTGGGCGCTGAACGACGAAACTGCCACAGAATACTCAAAGACACAACAGCCAGCAGGTGCGTTCTGGGAACGAGTAGAAGTCCTCAACACCTTTGACGATACGGTCACGAAGAATATCCATGACGCAGCGAGCGATCTTGATGCCGACATGATCGCTTGAATCTTGCAGCCGTCAAAAAGCTTTTTTAAGACGGTTCCCAGTGCATAAGCGAGATAATTTGAATATATCGGCTACGGTGTTGGACTAATGGCTGATAACCAGCAACTCGAAGAGTGGTTGGAAGTAGCCGAAACAGACCCTGATGATCTTGTCGACAAGGTAGCCGCCATCACCAATGAGATCGATCAACCGGACCCAGAGAAACGAAACAAGGCGGTGAAAATTCTCTCGCAAGTCGCGACGAGGAACCCAGGTTCAGTTGCGGACGAACGAGCTGCGCTTATTGAGCGACTGTCTGACGAACACCAAGCGGTCCGTTATAATGCGGCACTGACACTCAAGCGCATTGCGACCGCCTACCCCAATGCGTTGCTAGGTGTTCTGTTTCCCGTCGCCGGAAGACTCGGCGATGAGGAACAAGACGTTCAGACTGCGGTCGGCGATGTTCTGGACGCAGTTAGCGACCAGTATCCCGAGGAAGTGATTGAAGCCGTTTCCACAGTTCTTACCGATTTAGCCACTGATCTCAACGCTTCCTCTTCAGAGGAACGCAAAACCGCAGCTATGGGGTTTGCAGTCGCCGCGTCGGTCGCACCCGAGGCAATCGCTGCTAACTTGGAGGCGCTCATCGACTCATTCACTGACGGATCTCTTGATGTTCGGTACCATTCGGTGATGGCGGTTAGTCGGGTCGCAACAGAGGACGGCAGTGCCGTGACCGCTGCTGTAGACGCTCTCAGTCAATTACTCGGCAAGTCTGACGACGATGTTCGAAAACTGGCAGCGTACACGCTCGCGGAAGTCGCGGGTACCGTCCCTGATATGCTTACCGCTGAAACCGACTCGCTAGTTGATGCGCTCTCTGATGACTACGACGAAGTCAGGCAGTTCTCTGTGAAGGCACTAACGAAGGTGGCGGACCAACATCCAGAGGCGATCGCGCCGTATGCCGACGTCCTTATTGAGCGAGTGGCACGCGATGCGGATGACATTGCTACCGCTGCCGCAGAGGTACTAACCGCTCTTGCTGCCGCCGATGCTGAGCCGGTCAAGACCGCACTGACGGATAGGGGAGTGAGTATCAACGACGACCCACCTGCGGCCATCGAGGCAGTCCGTCTGGGTGAGAAGACGCTAAACTCTGTCGCCGACGATGACGGTCATAAAAACGGCGAGAAAAATAGGCAACTGGACAACGTCATAAACGATACTGGGCGGACACGCGTAGAGTCCCTGACGGATGCGGTTGACGAGGTCACTGTGGACGACGCGGCGGTCGGTGCAGTTGCTGACACGGTCAATTATAAAGATGATGACGCTATCGAACTGAATTTTGAAACCAACGGTGACTGTGCTTACACACGGGAAGTGGGTATCACTACTTGGCGGTGTCCTCACGATCCGATGGAAGAAGGCGATTTCTGTCTGTTCCACGCCCCGGTCAACGCGAAAGATGACAAGAGGGTCGCGGAGGCATTACTCGAAACCGCGAACAGCAAGGGGCGGCGCTTGAAAGAATTTGTGGGGGCTCGCTTCGGAGATATCGACCTTTCGTTTGCCATCCTTGCAGCCGACGACAACTTCCCGATTGACCTCCGTCACGCACATGTCACCGGCGACCTATTGTGTGATCGGTTATCGATCCGCCAGCCGTTGCGGGCACAGGGACTGATTGTTTCGGAAACCGCCGACTTTGAGGCAGCCGTTTTCGAGACGCTGGCTGACTTCGAAAAAGCGACTTTCGGGGCGGCTGTATTTAATCAGGTCGAATTTAAAGGTGAAACGGTTTTCCGGGGTGCTCGGTTTGCGGGTGATACCAAGTTCAGAGACGTGGTTTTCTCACGTGCGGTCAACTTTGAACAGGCGCAGTTCGAACAGGACGCTGAACTTCGGAAGATGTCCGTAATGGATATAATAAAACTTGACGACGCTACGTTCAATAAACGGGGGATGCTCGCAGGGATAGACGCTGATCAGGTTCGTCTCAATGGCGCAAGCGTGGATGGCGACCTCAACCTTCGGGCCCTCAATTCGGGGCAGTTAGTCTCAATCGACGGTCTCACTGTAGCAAACGATCTTATTTTTTCGGTGGCAACCATTGATGGTGCGCTCACGGGCGAAGATGTTGAAGTGGGTGGGAGCCTGAATTTGACAAATGCAAACATCTCTCGAAGCCTGATGTTTGAAAACGTGACGGTTAAGCGAACAATTGAGGCAGCGGGGATGGAAGCCAATCAAATTCACATTAAGAAACTAGCTGTCGACGACTTTGAACTCCGAACGCTCCGAGCACACGGGTTTTGCCTTGTCCAAGATGCCGATATTACCGGTGATTTCACGCTTTTCAACAGCCGTTTTGAGAATGGTTTCCAGTCGGAGAACGTGACGGTCGGCGGCAAGTTGAAGGCATCACAGATGCAGGTGCAAGGCGAGTTCCTGTTCGTGAACGGATCAATCGGGGAAGCAGCCACCTTCAGATCAACTATTTTCGAACGGGGTGGATCGTTCTTAGAGACCACATTTCGATCGAAAACGACGTTTCAGGACACGACGTTCTCTCGCGGCACGTCGTTCAGCGATGTCAATTTTATAGGTCTATCGTCATTTATCGGAGCCGAGTTCGCAGAGTCTGTGAATTTCAGCGACGCGACATTTGATTCGACACCTAACTTCAGTGACGCAGTGATCAGTGATGGACAGTTCATTCGTGTGAATACGAACGGCGCTGGCATCATTGACCTTTCTGGAGCAACTTTCGCCGACGGAACTGTGACGGTTCCCAGTGGCGAGGATATCGTCTACGACCTCCGTAATACGACCGTTGGGGACGTCGAATTGGGTATTAACAACGACGAAGAGGCTCGCCCGCTATTCGAGCACTTTCGCTTTCTGAACACAACATTCGATGGTTTTGATTTCGGCCCGTACAAAGACGAACTCTCGGCGACGGACTGGCAGATTCACACAACTATCAAGGGCGTCAACCCAGTCGACAAAGAGTCAATGCTGGCAACGCTGGCTGGGATGGATGCAGACGAGCACAACTCCGAGAGTCTACAGTCAATGGCAACTTGGGAACTAAATAAAAGTGAACTTGTTGCCATCGAGGAAGCGATCTCCTACGACGACCCCGTCAAACTCCAGACAGAGTGCGGAGAGCGATTAGCTGACGAAATAGAGAGTATTGAGCCTCCTGGTGCGGTTGCCGCATCGCCAGGTCAACTTGAGAACACGTATCTTAGGGCTAAAAACGGGGCAAACAATATTGGCGACAACACCGCAGCAGCGGAATTCTTCCGAAAGGAAATGCATTATCGACGGATGAAGTATGGACATCTCATTAGGTCGGGCGGGTATTCAAAATCGTCGCTCAGGCTGGCGGTGAAGTGGGTGGGTAACGCCTTACTGAACGTGAGCTGTGGACATGGCGAAAGACCGTCACGGACGGTGTATTTGTCTGTGGTTACCATCCTTGTTTTTACAGGTTTGTACGCATTCCTGGGTATCGAACTGCCATATGAAGGGATGGCAGGATATCTTACATTCAGTTTGGAGTCGTTTGTTGCACTAGTACTTGGGCAACCGCAAACAACGAACTCCATCACGACGTTTGCGGTGGCCCTAGAGAGTTTCTTGGGAGGGTTCATCATCGCCCTGTTTGTGTTCACGCTCACGCGGTCTATCAACCGCTAATGCCGCTTCAGCCGTGAGCCGCTAAAATCAACGGATAGAGCGTCTCTCGATTGATTCTAGTAATTCAGGTCTGAAGCTCCACTAATACGACAAAATGATGGCGATGATATTCATCAGGAGTTCCATCTTGTGCGATGTCTCATCAGACATTGATCTCTCTATGTTTGAACGGTCCCCGAAACGGATAATAATGGCCAACCAAGTATATCTAACATGGCTGACAGGCGGGGTAGAATTGATCAAGTAGTAGGGATTGTGCGGATCGGGGTCCGTGGAATCTCTGTTCGTCGACTTATTGTCGCGATAGTCGGCGTTTTCGTTGTTGTTCCAACACTAATAACGCTGTTTTCAGATGTCGCCCCCGGCTCAATTCCGGTTATCGGTGGGACCTTTCTCCTCATTCTTTCTCTGCTTGAGGCGGCGGCTTGGATGTTTATCGCAACCGGGTTAGTGGTATGGGCTGGAATAGGCATACTGCTGATCTACGGAATGCAAAAAAACAAGCTCAACGACTGGGAGTGGTTCCCATTCAATGGATTAGAAGAGGCTGCGAGGCCAAAGTCCAAATCCCAGAAGGGTGGCAAGCAAAGAAGTATCGACCTTCCGTCGGCGTCATTGGAGGACGCCCAGAAGGCGTTCAAACGTACAAAAAGCGGTGTTAAATCTGCACGGCGGATGGTTGAGAAAGCCCGAGAGAAGGCAGAAGCGACGCCCTCCTCAGCAAATAATCAACAACCGAAGACACGATCCGATGAGGACACACAGCATGACCAATAAGTGACACTTATCAACTTAATCTGGTGTATTTTCTTCTAATTTATTCACTATTTTGTGTCTGGGATTAATGCAGCCACATAATGGAACCGCTTGAGATCGGGCTACGGATTCTCGGTGGGATCATCCTTATCGGAGTGAACGCCTACTTTGTCGCAATCGAATTCGCGTTAACGCGTCTTAGACAGTACCCTGAGTCGGAGTTCAACACGCCTGGACTTGAGCTTGCCTGGAAGATGACCAACGATCTGGAATTCTATCTGACGACCTGTCAGGTGTGGATCTCCGCCACGAGTATCGCACTGGGTATCATTGCCGAACCCGGACTGGCAGCCCTCTTCGAGCCACTGTTTGAAAACACCACACTCGCATCGGTCGGGGCTGGTTCGCTCCTCGGCTTTTTCATCATCAACCTGGTCCATCTCACACACGGCGAACAGACGCCCACGTATCTCGGCGTTGAACGCTCCAAACAGGTAGCACGCTACGGGGCACGGCCACTGTACTGGTTCGCCAAGATACTCGCCCCAGCCATCTGGGTTGGTGACTCGGTTGCAAAGGCAACACTCGGCCTGTTTGGTATCAAGATGACTCAGGCATGGACAGAGACGGAAAAAGAAGTCATCGAAACTCGTGCTGAGCTTCGAAACCGGCTTGGATCGGTACTCGAAGAGGGAGACCTACCTGCAGAACGCCGCCAAGAAATCATGAACGCGTTAACTATCGGTGAACAGTCAGTGGGAGAGATCATGATTGCCTCCGGAGATATCGTCTCGTTGTCTACCGAAGATGATCCCGAATCGAATTTCGAAAAACTCGAAGAGCACCCACACACGCGGTATCCGCTAGTCGGTGAGGATCTGACCGATTTCCGTGGCATCGTCTACAGCCCTGCTCTATTCAATCACCGTGAGAGACTCTCCAGCGATAACGCGTCGTTCTCCGAACTGGCAGCACCAACGATGACGCTCTCGCCAGATACCGACGTGAGTGATGCGATTGATCAGTTCCAAGCAGAACGACAAGAGATGGCGCTCGTCATTGAGGACGGCGAAGTAGTCGGACTGGTGACCGTTACTGACCTATTAGAAACGATTATCGGGGATATTGAAGATCCACTTGACTAGGACGATCCAGCAGTCGTCGATTAGCGAGAACGTGCGTCCGCTAGCGAAGGATTCTATTAGCGTAATTACTCCCCTGTGACGGCCCCCAACGATTATGTCACCACCATTGTTTTGTATCGGTGATGCGATGCGGGATGGAGAATACAGAGCAACGCCATTTTGGGGGAAAAGATGAACGAGGATGACCTATTGGGTGCAGTTGATGAGCTTTGGGGCTTACAGGAGGGACTCCTTACTCAACTGGAGACCGCGACAGTAATGTACGTTGATCTGTCCGAATCGACCCGTTACAAGGAAGAACGCGGTCACATCCGTGGGATCGCAAAAAACATCCAGTTCAATACAATGGTGAGCGAGACGCTCACGGACCGAGCCGCAGAACTAGCTGCTGATGGCCTCATCGATGAGTGGGATGTAGTGAAATATATGGGGGATGAGGTGATGGCCTATTTTGCTGGTGAGGAATCTTCACGAGCTGCTGTCGATGTAGGGAAGTCGATTCAGACTGCCCTTCGCGATCAGAACCGGATGCAACAGGACCCACTTGAGGAGAGCCACGCGAAGGTCGGTATCAATACCGGCGAGGTGCTTTTCGCTCAGTATCACGAGGCGGCCCCGGAAGACCCCCAGGGACTACCTGTTGACATCGCCGCGCGTTTGACTTCGCTAGCGAAACCAGGCCAGATTCTTATTGGCGGAGCAGTTGCCGAAAAAATAGACCACGCCGGCGATATCAGGCTTGGTGATCGCGTAACCCGCGACCTCCAAGGCATTGAAGAGCCAACAGAACTGCTTGAGGTTGACTGGGGTGACGGTCTAAAGAACATCGCGATGAAGGAGCTTCAGTCTATCTCCACTATTGATGCCAATCCCTCCGCTGTGGAGCAGTATATTGGAGAACGAGACCTGCTCTCAAGAGAAGGTACCATCGATCTGTCTCTGTATACCTTTGAGACCCTAGCCGCGACGATGCGATCACAATTGACTCGCACCGATGCTGATCTGAATTTCCGAATTCTCATCCGAAATCCTGCCGCTGACCGCGCCAAGGCGGATCACGTCCGTGGGTCGATGCGTACAATACGCGAAATACTACACAAAAATGAGAACCTACAAATCTCGGTCCGATTCTACGATTCGGCACCGATGCTTCGAACATATGCATTCCACCCTCATGCAGCTGACGAGCCGCTAGGCCTCTGTGGCATTTATAAATACGACCCGTCGGCTCCATCTAATTTCGTTGGTGCGGAGGACAACCAGCTTATTGCTTGTGAAGGTGGTTCGGTTATGGAAGAGAAGCTACTTGATGCCCATACGAGTCGTTTTAGATACAACTGGAGCGAACAAAGCGAAGAACGGGCACTCATTTTCGACCTCGACGGTCTTCTCATCGACACCATGCCCGCCTACGAGGAAGCGTGGCTTTCAGCGTTCCAACAGTTCGGCCTGAACAACGTGCCCGGTCGGACGTTCTATGAACGCGAAGGTGAGGCGAGTCGGGTCACGGTCCGCGAGGTGTATGAGGAACACCGCGGGAAAGAGCCTTCTGAGGACATCATCACCGCGATGATCAACCGACGTGATGAGGTACTTGAGGATGTTTACGAGCCGACTTTCTTTCCATACGCGAAGACGCTAATTGAGCGACTAAGCCGCAAGGACATGCAGCTGTGTCTTGTTACTGGTTCTGAGAGACTGGAGGAGAAGTTCGGCGACGATATTGAATTTTTTAACGCATTCGATCACGTGGTGACCGGTGCAGACAAGTCAGCCCACGACTCCCCTCAGAATCCGTTCTCAAGAGCTCTGGAACTCCTCAATATGTCACCAGAACAGTGCCGAGTCATCGAAAATTCTCCTCTTGGTGTGGAGGCTGCCCAAGCAGCCGGCATTCCAACCATGGTAGTCAACGATAACTCACCGTTGCCTGCACGTCGGTTCAAAAAAATGGATGTCCTGCGTGTCTTTTCGGATCTTCATGAGGCTGCCAGCGTGCTCTTACTGATGGATACGAACGTCCCACCGAACCAGTTACTAGAGTTCATCGACTGATGTGCTGGTCGAACGTTTCTTGATTCCGGATGAACGACAAGCCCAACCGCGTTCTGGGTTAGTGACATTCTCCGTGTCCTGAAAGACTGAAGGAAACAGCTTCCTTCCCCGCAAGTCGGGATATTTGATTTCGCTCACTCAAACAGATCTCAGTGGTTGGCTCAATTACACCAACCGCAACATCATTGAAAAGCTCTTTCAGACCTACACGATGTGGATTCAACGTTCTACAGCACCGGGGATCGCAGTCAGGCCAGCGCCGAGCGCTGGCTGACTCCCCACACCACCTACTATAATCACCATCGCAGCTACCGAGCGCTCAACGATCAACCGCCAGCGGAAGCACTCAAAGAGAGAGGCTCAATCCAGCAGTGTCCATTACGATTACTCCTTTGTGAGTTCGTAAACGACCTCAACACGTTTCGAGACTTCAACCGGTGGTGGCGATATATCCATGTTGGTGGACTGGTCCAGTGCTTCGTCAACTATTCCATCCATATCAGCCGCCGGCTGCGTGGTGGAAATACTCTGAATGCCGGCGACGGCCATTCCCTCAGCTGTGGCGAGTCGCTCGGCTTTTTTTCGAGCTCGATCTAATGCAGCCTCTAGCGTTTCGTCTTCAAGCTGCCGTTGAGCATCCATGTGAAGTCCAAATTCTACGTTTTGAACCGTGCCACCGATCTCTGTAACATCAATAACGACATCTTCAGCCGTTGATGGGAGACATTCAATCATGAGGCGTTCCTCCGCTCGGTAGTCTGAATCAGTATCCGGTCCAAACACTTCATCCGCTTCCTGAACCCGAATATCGACTGTATCGACTTGGTCGGTTGAGACAGCCGTGAGCGAATTCCTAATGGTTTCGGCCCGGTCGCGTGCCGTTGATCGCGCAACGGCGGGTTCGTCACTATCGCTGCGCACCGTAACCTCGACCGTAGCTAAACTGGGCTGCTGTTCACGATATGCGGTTCCAGCTGTAGTGAGCGTAGGTGTTGTCATCAATGATCAGTTCAATCCTACATCTGCAGGCAAAATGAATGTTTGGTAGAAGATGCTAATGGTCAAGATGTAACGCCACTTGAGTGCAGGGAGATACTTCATGTGGCACAAAGAGCTGGAGAATACTCGTTTCGCGGGTGATCCTAAGAAAACTTGATATGGAACTCGTCAGAAAAGTAACCGTGGTTGGATCAAACAACGATACGAAATTAGAGATACTGCGGCATGAGTATGAATCTCTTCGTTCAGAAATTGAGTTGGCAATCCGGAACCAGATACGAATTCTCGGATATGGTGGTACCGTCTTGGGGGTTTTTGCTGGACTTGGAATAATCCGCCCATCAATCTTGATTATTGCTGCACTCCCCTTCATTTCGTTTTTCTTTGCAATCCTGTGGAGCATCGAACAAACACGTATGATGCGAGCGGGTGACTATCTCGCCACTATAGAAGATAGAGCTAATGACGAGTATTTTGATGAGCCCGTGTTACTTTGGGAGAGTTGGTTGCGATATCGTGGTGAACGGCAACCAGAGATCGATATATATCAAATACATTACTTCACACAATACATCGTGATTGGAATTTTTATTCTGACAGTCTTCATTGGTATCATAACCGTATGGACTTGGAAGCCAGAGTCTACGGGCTTAGAACTGAAAATTGGGCTTTCGCTACTGTATTCAATTTTTATACTGATAATGGGGTACGTACTCACAAAAGTAGTAAAACATAAAGACGTATCCGGTAGCTTTCAAAGGTTCTTCAAAAATACAAGTAGATGATTCAGTGGTAGCTTGTTCTCCCGGGAAACGCTCGTTCAGATTGATGATTGGTGAAATTCTCTGGTACATCCAGCACTGTTGGATTAATTGCTCCATTTTCAACTAACGCACGGAACGTGAGTTCACGGAGATGAAATCTCGACGGATCCATATTTATATTCTCTAGCGTATCGTACGTAGCCATATCCGCCGCATTGCGGGCCGCAATCGATACAATTGCAGAATCGATTGGCCAAGAGGATATTGGCTGATGTTCGCGATACGATTTTCGAAGAAGGCTAGGTGAAATTCCGAGCCGAATAGCATCTCGATAATTTTGATATTGACGTTTGAGTCGGTATCTTAACGAGTCCCACTCAAAATTACTATGGCTTTTCACCACCGAGATTGGCATCTGATATAGTCTACTCTCCCCTTCGGCTCGAATCCAGAGATCTTTGTCTTCATGGACCTGCAAATCGTTCCATCCTCCGACCGATCTAATCGTCTGCCGGTCGCTAACAAAACAGCCGTGGGCGAGAAGTAATCCGCTTCCCCGTTCGGACCGAACTTTTTGATAAATATCAGCTAGGTCGTCTAATATCGGATAAAAGATGGCATCTAAATCTGCATGTGCAATCACGATATCTGCGTTAGACTCCTCAAACGCAATCTGTCGTCCACGCCCACGCGACACCCCGTCGACATAGATGAGTTCTATTTTCCCTTCCGCATCCAAACTTTCAAGTATATGAAATGACCCATCGGTAGAACCCGCATCTACTACATAAATCGTGTCATCGTCTGAGAGCTGTGATTCGATACTACTAATCGAATCTCTGAGAGTCGTTCGTTGCTGGTAATGCGTTATCAGGACGTCCATTACGAAAAAATAGTCAGCAGGTGAGTAGAACTTTGTGGAATATACAAATAATCGCTATAGGCTGGACAGACGCAATACCACGCCGTTCACAACGTGGGTACGCACCTCACTCACACTAATAGGCTATCGTCCAAACAAATGCATGAGTCTCCCATGTAGTGTCTAATTAGATCTATTCAAAATAACTAATTTGCCAGGATATGTTGCTCAAAATATGGATAAGCCAGAGTCGGACTCTGCCCAGAAATCATATTGGAAGCGGTGGACTGGGGACACGGGTCCGTTTTATCGTGCCTGTACGGTCTATCCGTTCGACAAACGTCCTAATGGAGAACGCACAGTATCTGACAAAAAGAAGCCAAATATTGAGGTAACCGCTGGAATCACTCGACAGGTACTGAGAAACCTCCCAGTAGTTTTGCTGACTATCTTGCTAATCTATGTTCCGGCGACAGCGCTTGGGTTTATTTTCGAGGGGCGACTCATGTTTTCGAACACTGTCCCCAACGTCGGAACTGTCGGATTGCTACCCTTTGGCATCTTGCTAGTAGTTATTTGGCTTTATATCATCTACCGTATTCTCGTCAGTCCACTGTATGAATCGTCAATGTACCGGAGTGTGGTATTCTTTGGAACTGCACTACCACTTGGAGCTGGCACAGTTTATTCACTGTATCAGTCGGTGATGAACAGCGGCCCCATGAGCGAACCTGCTATGACCGTCCAGGCTGGCTACTTTCTCTTCGTTCTTGTTACTGGACATCTGGTGTACGATGGTTTAGTCCTCAAAACAGAGAATCTCTTCGCTCGGCTGGGAGATACGAACATCGTAAAACAGGAAGCGTACAACGATTTTTATAGAGAAATGACGGAAGAATTAGGCTATCAATACGACATCCGTCCGGTTCCTATCCCACGTTCGATCGTGTTTGCGCTCGTAGTTGGGCTTGTGCCATTGTCGCTACCGTTCTTGTTTGATTCCTTTGAGCCATGGGAGGCACTTTCCTACGCGGCGTACAATCTCGTCACCTTGTTCGTACTTGCAGTGTTCTATGACGTGTTCGTGTTGATCTACTATTTCGTGGAGCTGCTGCGGCGAGATATCCTTGAGTATCAGCCGTTTCATCCGGACGAACATGGTGGTTTTCGCGACTTGGGACGGTTCGCGACACGAGTGAACCTAATCCTGTTTGTGGCCGGGATGTATGTCGCGTATCGGTTCTATTCGGAAGGTCTGGTACATCTCTCAGGTGGCGAGATATCATCGTCAATTGCTGCTCTAACGTGGGGTTTCTTTTATATCGGTCCTATCGCTGCGTATATATGTCTCGTGGTGTTCTGGTTGTATCACTCGTTCCTTCGGCTTCACCGCAAGATGAAGGAAGGACGACGACGACAGATTGAGAAACGCCAGCGTGAGACACGAAATGAGAATAGCGAGTCGCCGCATGATTTCGCAGATATAGAGAGCGATGGCCAGCCGTGGGAGTCGCTTCGTAGTGCTCCAACTTGGCCTATCAAACGTCAGAGCCTACTTGGTATCATAGTTGTCGATGCGTTACCTGTGCTGGCATCATTTCTTTTGTGAAATAAAGAGCGTTGGCCGGTAGCTCAGCTTTATTTTAATCAAATACCCAATATATCTCTGATATATATGTCAAAAATTATGAATAAGATAGGCAGAATAACCGAACTAACGAGCCGGGTAATGATGCTTATCGAAAGGGGATACAATTGTACATTTTGGTTATCACGGAACTCCTGTCTGGCACGTCGAATCTCCATCTGAAGCAATTGATGCTCTCTTATTGAAGCATCGTCGTCTTCTTTCGGAAGCTCCAGTTTCGCCTCAAGTTCTCGAATTCGCTGTTTATTTTCTTCTAAAACACGTTCCCGGATCTCCTGCGCCCGCCGATTCATTTTGTATGTCGGATACGCGAACAATAAAACGATATTCAAAATAAACAGAAACACACCGATATATACGAAGAGGCCAAAGTTCACTTCCGAAGCTAATTCAAAAGATAGCGGCAATGCGAACGACCCTAATGAGTAGATTAGTGTGACCTGTATCGCGAACTCACCAACGCTACTGAGACCCCCGAGTCCATCTGGATGTAATGGATCAATGTTGAGAGAAGCTTTCTCTGCAAAAGCCCGGATTGATAAGACTGTGATGAGTGCAGCATGCGTCCGCAAGCCAGCGATAATGAGCCAGTAAACAAAAAAGACGAGATAAGCGGCTTTCTCAGTTATTGTCTGGATACCTTGGGCTTCAAAATACGATTGGCTAACCACGAAGACGCCAAGTACCAAAACTACCCATACCGCAACGTTCACCCACCAAAAGCGAGCATAGTAACGATCGTATTTTTTAGAAAGATCCGCTAGCGTGGTGTCATCCGCTGAAACCAGCGTATCATCCGCATGTTGAAAAAACCCTGGGAGGAGTTTTTGATCGAAGTACCACACGTCAAAAGGCCCGATAATAACCATAAGACACGCTAACAATTGTCCGATTAAAAATATCTGATCGGTCTCGGACGGATCAACAGCAACCGCGGTCGCCACCACCGGAATCCACCCAGCCGTCAGAAGGCCGGAAAAAAGTGCGGAATTGGTGTATTGGCGTCCCCATTCAACGATCTTACTTAACCAGATTACATCAGCATGATATCGGTCTTCGTTTCCCATGTTTACGTTGCACCCCGAGATAGACGAATGATCAGCGCTCAGAGATATAAAACTCCGTACCGGGCGTCAGTCGAAGCGTCATATCCGCCGTCAACGGTGGCTCAGAAACAGACCCTT
>Ga0102942_1000605_pt1 | contig 13564 bp, 10 predicted proteins | sample SalPon2_C_H2O_MG_FD_78171 | JGI IMG/M metagenome (GOLD analysis project Ga0102942, IMG submission 78171) | Salt pond water microbial communities from South San Francisco under conditions of wetland restoration - Salt Pond MetaG R2_C_H2O_MG | ecosystem: Environmental > Aquatic > Non-marine Saline... | reverse complement strand
GATGACGAATTCAAAACCGAACGCCGATTAGTGCGAAAAGAACTCGAACGCGTCAATCTATTCTCTGAGGCTGCTCGCAATCATCCTGATGATGACGTACCGGGACTCCCCACGAGTTCAGGCTCCCTGTCCGAGCTCAAAACCCGGTACAACCTTCGACAATTGTAGGGTTTCGACGACAATCTATTTTTTAAACCTAAACGACCCATGACACATCATAACACTGTGGCAAAGTTTTATTCTGGGTTGGGGGTATGCCTCAAAGTATGGAAAAGTCTGGGGTCTCGATAGATTCAGAAACACTCAATCGAATCCGGGAGAAAGTCCTCCAAGAGGAACAAGAGCAACTCCATTTTAATCGACCACCGTCTATTCTCAACGATATCGAGGAGATCATCTCAAATGAGATTACTGAGGTCGATTTGGATGAAGACTAATCGGAGGTCCATATGATACTCAAAGATCTTCATCTCACCAACTTTCGTCCCTTCGTCGATGAAACGATCAATTTCCATCCCGGCGACGATCACAATGTCGTCGTCGTTCACGGTCAAAACGGCTCTGGGAAAACGACACTTCTCAATGCCATCCACTGGGTGTTGTACGGTGAAGCAGATTTCGACACCCACCCTGATCGCCTGGTTAATCAAGGCGAGATGTCGAATTTAGAACCTGGGGAACGGATCTCCGTCAGTGTCGAATTGAATTACACTCATGATAACGATGACTATCGGTTATTGCGTGAGACAGTCTTTGAGCGAGCCCATGCTTCTGATTTCGATGGCAACCAAGATGACGGAACCGTCACATTGGAAAAAAAGAATGGTGACACATGGGAAGAATTGGGTAACCCCTCCCATATTGTCGAACAGGCCCTCCCTGAACGCCTGAGCGACCTGTTCCTCTTTGATGGTGAATATATTAATAAGCTCTCTGGGGTGGATCACTCCGGGGAGATACAAACGGCGATTCAGAACATTATGGGCTTAGAGATTCTCGAAAGGTCAAAAAACCACCTCAAAAAAGTTCAATCCCGCTTCGAGGATGAATTAAAATCAGAAGGGAGTAGTGAACTAGAGGAATTGGTTACCCGGAAACAGGAATTAAATGAGTCGATCGAGGATATAGATCGACAGATCGATGAAAAACAAACTACCATCGACACCCTCCAAACTGAGATCTCGAATATAGACTCAAAACTCGAACAGATCGAAGAGGTCGCAGAATTACAACAAGAGCGTAACGAGTTGGAAGGCGACCGCATCGACCTCAAAGAGCGGCGTGAGGAATTGAAAGAGAACCTGCAATCTAACATCTCTACGCAGGGGTATCTGCCGTTTGCGATGGATGCTATCGAAGAGACCGCAAAAGAGATTGATCGACTTCGAGAGCAGGGTAAAATCCCATCTGAACTCGGGAATGAATTGGTCAGTGATCTCCTAGAGGCAGGGGAATGCATCTGTGGCCGGCCACTCGAAGAGGGTTCACAGAGTTATCGGTCAGTATCCACGTACAAATCGGACATGGAAACCGAAGGGATAGATCAAGCTGCAATCAGATATATCGCCCATCTTGGCAATATCCAAGAGAAACATTCGGGCTTCTTTGAAGAAGTCGAAAATATCGTGGATGAGCGGAAGAACCTCCAGGATGAGATCGACGGTCTCAATGAGGAGATCGATGAGCTAGGCACCCAAATCGCTGATCACGATGAGTACGATCCCGAGCAAGATGAATCCCCGAAGGAATTAGAGGCAAAACGAGAGGAGAACATCCAACGGGTTGGACAATTGGAAGCTGATATTGAGAACTTAGAGGAAAATAAAGAAGAGAAGGAAGCGACGTTAAAAACAGTCAATGACGACATTGAGGATGCAAAAGAAGAGCGGGAAGAAGTGTTGTTGGCCCGTAAGCGTATGAAAGCAGCAGAAGAAATTCGCGCTGATATTGAAACTTCATACGAGGAGCTCCAGCAAAAAGTCCGGAGTTGGTCCAACAAGCGGGTCGGGGAAACCTTCGATGGCATCGCTACAAAAGAGTACAATGCTGAAATCACTGATGAGTTCGAACTCAAGATTCGCGAAGAAGTCGATGGCAACTCAGTCACTGTCGATAAATCCCGTGGAGAACGCCAGATTGCCAGCCTGGCGTTCATCGGAAGCTTGGTGGATATTGCCCGACAGCGATATGAGTCCGACTCTGAAAGTGAGTATTTCAAAGGTGGAATCTATCCCATCGTTATGGATTCACCATTTGGCTCACTCGATAATGAGCACCGTCGCGAAATCAGTCGCGTGATCCCAGAACTGGCGGATCAAGTCGTGGTATTCGTCACTGACTCACAGTGGACGGGTCCCGTCGCCGAGGAAATGGATGGAATTACCGGACGGCAATACCGACTCAATTACGACACTGGTGGCCAATCGGGGCATCCACGAACACGTATTGAATTAGAATCACCACAAGGAGGGACATAACATGAGTTCAGATGCCACCGTTCGGGTCAACTACGAGCAAACCGACGTATATGAACAATTCGTCGATGAGTATGGCGTCTTCAGTAGCTATCAGGACTTCTTCGTTTTTGCCGCGGCGGTTGGATACGCCCGGAATAAACACGACGATCCCGGCAGCGGTAATGAAATGTTATGGATGCACTTCACCAACAAAACCTTGTACAAGGCCACTGCTGCGGCGATCGCATACAATCATCACAAGACGCCGGAGGCGTTGATCGACCCTGAAAAGCAGTTGGAGACATTAGCCAGATTCCAAGCCGGCGGCGTAAAAATCTTAGAAGAGGAATTCGGTGATATCGAAGGTGACCCTACAAATGCCCTGCTGAATTATATTCAAGATGAACGCAGTGAGGATGATCATAAAGGAACTCAAACAGTCATTGAGCAAATCGTCCAGAGCTTCGATGATGATATGTATACTTACGATGAGTAGGGATTGCTTAGCAAGGGTGTGAGTCTCACCATCAGGCAGTTTAGAAGTTCTTGTTGTCTTTTTGATGCATCCAGGCTGGCACCCACTTTGATTACGCTGGTTGGATCAGTGACGTTATGGAATTCTCAGATTCGATCAGCGACACAACTACAGATGACACCACAGACTCACCCTCTCGAAGAGCCAGATGTGGTCGAATATTTCAGCGATAATCAAAGTGCGGCAGCGGCCGGCTGAATCTTACGCTTAGGGGTACAAGTGGCTTGGACTGCCGAAAGCACCGAGGAAATTCTCGTGTTTTGAAACGTAATACCACCGTATTCCCTGGATCCGTTTGAGTCAATCCTTTGCAAATTATTCCGGATTTAGGTTCGGGAACACATATCCCCCCTCCCCGCGATCATACTGGCCAACCTCTTGCAAGACTGGCCGTAGGTTCTGTTTCCAAAAGCTCCCCCGACTCGTGTACAACTCTTCGTCATAGAACTGATATTCAAGTTCTCTCCGTCCCAATGCCTCATTTGTATTGATTGCTGTTTGAAGTGCGGCAGCAGCGTTCTGCCGTCGTGCTTGTAGTTGAGGAGATATCGTTCCCTCTGGGGGCTCAAAATTGGCATTGACTGCTTCCACTATGTGGGTGTCATATTTCTCGCTGATCCGGTCGCCATCGGGGGCGTCGGAACCACTGTGTTCTGGTGGAATTTCCGCAGGTGTATCTTCATCGCTGTCGGTCTCTTCCGACCGGGCCGCTTGCGCTGTCGCATCGTGAATATCAGTCACGATTGTATCTAAAATGTCAGATGGAGCGTCATCTTTAGCGGCAGCCGCTGCGTTTGATGATGATGATTCGTCAGCCTGGGAGGGGCTGGGGGGATCCCCAATCTCCTCTTGCTGGTCAATATATTTTTCTTTAGCCGCTGCCCAAGATGCAAAATGGTTGGTGACGATATTAACTGAACACTCACCGTGTTGCTTGTATTGTGATACCGATGGGATCGTCCCAATATCGGCATGCACACGATTGATATCATGGAGGATTCGCTGCTCCACATCGAAGCCACAGGCTTCGAAAGCTGCTTCAATGGAACCGAATTCAGCACTGTAATCTTGATGGTTCACCCACGTTTCTTCGTTGATCTGACTGGCTGCAGGGAGATGGTTCAAGGTTTGTTCAAGCTGTCGTAACTGATAGATGAGCTCTTCGCGGTAGCTCGTCGTTTCCGTACTGAATCCTGATAGCGACTGATGTCGATACAGCTCTTTCTTTCCCTCTCTCCATGACCCGAACAGTGATTTGATGATCGATTGGGGGAATCGACCCTCAGTTTGATACTCCGACAGTGTGGGGATAGTCCCACGCTCTTCAGCAACTGCTGCGATATCCGTTAGCACATAGTGTTCGAGATCGAGATCTGATTCTCTAAAAGCACTCATGTATGAGCCGAATTCCTTGGCGTACTGGTCTGGTGTATACGGTGTCTGTTGCTTGATTTCGGCCTGTTCAGGCACTCGATTCAGATCTGCAGATAGCTTCTCAAGAGCCTCAAGCAAGGCTACCCTATCTACCTCAGCAGCCGCCGCATCGATTTGCTCCGAATCAATGGGTGCGTCCGCCGCTTGCTGCGTATCGGTCTCAGTACGGTTCTGCGCTCGCTGCTGGGTCTGGTAATCGTTTGGTAATTCTGTTTCGAGTTGGTCAATCAAATAGTCAGCATGTGTGAGCATCTCTCTCAGCTTTTGTTCACTCTTTTGATGCTCTTCAATTGATGCTTGTAATGCAGACACAGTCTGGCGTAATTGTTCTTGGGTTTGCTGATGATAATCGATCGCGGATTCAATCGTGCTGACCAACGCCGACAAATCGGCCGTGTCATCACTCGTTGTATCATCGCCTGCAGTATTGGTGTCATCAGTCATACTACTCACTCAATTACGATAGGCGGGTGTTGGTTGGCTCATACTCACCCCTCTTCAGAGCGTGATTTCTTTTCGACGCACCATTCATTAAGCAGTGTTTCTGAAAGCATTTTCTCGTCGTAATACCCTGGGACCCACGTGCTTGTATCGACGCCATCGAGATCATAAACGTAGGTTTCTGTAATTTTTCCATCAGTTCAAAACCACGCCATCGATGGGGAGACTATCTGGAAGCGACCCTAAGCCCTTCCGTGCTGCGTCATTGAGCTGGATCGAAATCTGTTCGGTGCCAGTGGTTTTATTATCGTCGCCGTGCACGTGTAGTAAGTCAGCCGAATATTCGATCCGGTCTGGCTCAAACCACGTTTTGTATATTACGACAGCACGAATTTTTGAATTCGGCTTAATATCATGCCGTTTGGCATTATTCCACGGGGTGAATTGTCCAGTGTGGTTTGACCACCCATTGTTCTGAGGATTATCATAGGAGAATCCCTCTGTCGACGTTACTGCCAAATCCCGGGAACCCCTGATATTCCACTCATACGACGTTTTGTTTTCGATATGCAGGCAAATGACGGTATACTCGCGCTCTTCCAAGATGTCTTCATCCCGATCTTCGTATTCGATGTGCTTCTGGTCAAATCCAACTACATCAATCGTGAGATAGTCACCCTCACCTACGACAGGGCTCGTAGTCGCAGCACCGTTGTCAGCCTCCTCCTGAGTACTGCTATCGGAAGGTTCTGTCCCAGCAGTTTGCGTTCCTTTCTCATCGCTGGCTTGCAAAAAGCCAGTGTCAGCTGTGATATCTTCTTCCGAGGTGGTATATTGAATGACGGGCTCAACCAGATTCCTGCCCAGGATATCTTGCGCCAAATCCTCTACATCGATTACCTTGAACGGAGTTTGTTGGATCATTTCTGTCGCGTTCTCAGTCGGTGGGGTTGAAACTACAATGGTTTGTTGTCCTGATTTGTCTTCGGTATCCTCATCAAGTAGGTTCTGGACTGACTCACCATCGATCTGTGACGTGGTGTGAACGACTATTCTGACTGACTGTGGATGAGGGAGGGCCTTTCGGGCATGGATTACAGTTTGTTCCAATGGTTCATTTTGGGTGATCTCCGTTGTCCACCCGCTGATCCGGCACAACTCTGTGATCACCGCTGAAAGCGTTTCTCGATCACACGCAGTTAGGATCTGTTGGAGCTGATCGACCGTCTGATCTGTAGCTGACTGAGGTTTACTGGTGGCTGATTCCTTTTGTTCTGTTGTCTCACCAGTCGCTTCATCCACTCCTTCCCCCATTCGTAACTTTTCTATAACTTCATCAAACTCATCGATATTCTCATCCATAGATAGGTATCCAACTACAGATCGCTTAACAGTTCCCAAAAAAGGATATTACAACGGCTACTGATTAGAAACGAATTGTTGGTAGTTCAAATAAAGATTGCCAGAACCTGATCGTTCTATCACTGCTACACTCCCTCGCCTTCGCAAAGTGTGTCCGCAAGGGTGTATCGACTATCACATTAGAGCCCCTTCAAATCCAAAATTGACACTAATAAGCCCCGTTACGTCTGGTTGATTATTCAAAAAAATCCATTGAATCGGGTGGTTCCCCAGTGATACCGTCCCGTTCGGCCGCTTCGATGGCATCCGGATCAAACGTACCAATATAAATCGGGCCGTCCTCCCCCATCGTCAGCATGTGATTGGCCTCGTTGATGATTACTGTGCCGCCACCTTTCAACTCATACACGTACTCTGCAACATCGATTAGCTCCGGATTAGTGATGTCTTCAGTCGCACCTGTGTGTTTGAGTATTGGGTCAGCATCTGCGTTGACAGTAAACTCAAATCCACGTCTGGGGCCCTCGTATGGATCGCCCCGCTCAAGCTCATCTTCATCTGGAATCTCAGCCGTAAAGTCGCTGCCACCTGATGGCAGTGGATCATCAGTTTCTCGAAGTTGTCCATCAAGTACCCCGTCATCTGATTCCCAATAGAGGTGATTGATTTCGGCTCCGGCTAGTTGCTCATCCCAGTCATATTCTCTGAACAGCCGTTCATCAACCGTATCGCGGGCATACAGCACGTACAATTGGGACTGTTTAGACGCATCGTCGCCGGTTCGAAGCACCCGACCGAAGGTTTGGATCCGTTGTCGAAGACTACTATTCGACACCCGAATGATGCCAACGTCAGCACTCGGCACGTCAACACCCTCAATGAGGGCTTTCACACTCAACATAACATTTGCAAATCCATCATCCCTGAACCACTCCATGGCAAAATCATTCCACCGATCGCGTGAATGCCCGGAATGATACATCACTGGCCAGAAATCTGGATCATTAAACAGATCTTCGATGGCGAGATCAATGTCGTGGAGCTCAGGATACGTCTCGTAGAGTTCCTGACGGGTGTCTCCAGTGCCGGTCAATTCGCCTGTACGAGGGTTTCGGTCACGGCGTTCAAATGGGGCAATGAGTTGTTCAAGTTGGTCGATCCGCTCTTGGAAGACCACTGTCTGTTTGTCCTGATCGATAGATCGCTGCAACAACTCTAGGGTGATCGCTTGGCGAGCAACGGCATCTGCGATCAATTCTCGTCGGTCTTGGGTAAACTCGAAATAGTCACTTATCGCTGGCGTTGGCCCGTCACTCTCGTTTTTGATGATCTGCAACTTCTGTGAATAGCCCCCATTAATCTGAGAGAGTCGGTGTCCGTATTGACTTTCGATATCGCCGATGGCATTCGAGAGCTTTCGGGTAAATTGATCATACAGACGTTGTTCGCGATCGGTGAGATTAAAACCAACATAGTTGACCTCAAACGGTGAGATCAACTCCCTGTCTAAGGCTTCATCATAGGTGAGCGAATAATAAATGCCACCGAGTTCGTCCAACAGTAATTGATCCTCCTGAGATATCTCTTCTTCCCCATCACCAAAGCCAGCATTCGACGTTGGGGTGGCCGACAGGCCGAGTTCAGCCGTTCGATGATAGGTGAAGATATCTGAAAACGTGTCACCGGTGTATCTGTGACATTCATCAGCCACAAGAAGGTGCGATGGCTTGTCGACTGCGGTCAACTCAGCTTGGAGGAACTCATCCAATACGGCCGTATTAATGATGCTCACGACAATCCGTCGGCCGTTCGTGAAGGCATCGCGCTGTCCATCACCGGCCCAGCCAACTTCTTCGGGGGGCACATTGAGCTTCGTGAGCAACTCAGTCAACCACTGTTTCATCAAGACCCGCGTCGGCACAACGATTGTAATGACGCCATCATCGGTAGTTGTAATCCACTCTTGGATCACATCGAGTGCCATGACGGTCTTGCCAGCCCCGGTAACAACTTGGGCGATACCTGTTGCTGCTTCCCCACTTTCAGCTGATCGCCACGTTGTTGCGGCTTCACTCTGCCACTCATACAGTGAGAAACCCTCGGGGAAGGTGTATGCCGGTCGGCTGTCGTCGTGGAGTGTTTCGAGATCGGCCCGCGAGACACCGGCTCCCGATGCAACTCGAATCCGATGGGCTTCCTGTGGTGAGTCGACAGCGGCGATCCGCTCTAAGGTCTCCGTCGAAAGCCCAGATACCTCGCTACTATCGAAGCCAAATTGATCTTTAATCTGGTTTCGGAGCCTTTTCCGTCGGTCTTTGGCAGTGAGATATTCTTCGGATCGGTTTAATACTGGTCGCTGTGTTTCCCCGTTACGGGCACTGTCAGAAAGATATTCCTTCCAGAAGGATTTGAGCCAGTGTGTTTGTTTGCCCCACCCCTCTGACTCGCGGTACATGTAATATTTCATCATGTCCCGCTTTGTCGTGTCTGTCGGCAATGCACCGGTCGTGCCCTCTTTCCGGAGCCAACTTTCGAACTCTCGAAAGAGATCTGCTTGCCGAAATTTGGTGAGGTGTGATTCTGCATCGGCCGTGGCTTGATACCCGTTTTCGGTCTGTCGTATCGCCCCCATCAATTCGAGTAGTTGCGGGTAGCTTCGGATCCCGAGTTGGCTGAAACTGTAATCGTGATCTGTCTGGAGTGTCTCCTCGATATCGGATTTTTCACAAGGAGACTCGGCGTGGATCACGACATACAAAACTCGCTCAAGTGCCTCAATTTTCTCTGGGGCGTTCCCATTGATCACCCACCCGCGTTTCAGCGACCGCCACAAGAATGTCTCAAAAGAGATTGAGCCAGAGAGCCACTCTTGTCCGGTTGGCCACATGGTTACAATATCCCGGTTTTCGACGGTAGAATCTGTTTCCGCAACGTCTACAACGACGTACTCAGAGGCATTTTCACTGGGCTCGGTTCGTTGTCGAACCGTCTGTGTCTCCCTGCGTACCAGCCCACTGCTTGCCATATCTGAAGTCAATCGTTGGATCCATGCCGCACCGTATTGCTCACCAGTGTCTGGCTTACGAATGTGTTCCTGACAGAGGTCTCGAAATCGATTCCACGTCAGTGGCTGGGCGGCGTTCGCAACGAGCTCTAAGACCGATCTATACTGAGCCTGCCGAGAGGGTAGCCCGACAGCCCCTGGCGGGAATCTACGTGTCATACAATGTGTTAATCGAAACCATCAGTTGGGTCACGGCTTGCGTCGATGAAGTACGACTGATCAGTAACAACTGGACGCGGAATAATCCCATCATCGAACTGGCTCAACGTGCCGATATACACTGGGAGGTGTCCCGTTTCAGGTTCATCGTCTGGCGAGGTCATCGTGAGTCGTCGGGTCACCAAGCGTTTTGCTGTTGTCCTCTCTTCTTGTTCGACCTGTTGATACCAGCGATCAACGAGTGACTCAATCACTTGGTGTTGGTCTTCGGGAACCTCTGACCGGGGGACATTGATCCAGATATGTCCATACTCGTTAATATACAACCGACCAGCCGTACGGCGATATTGCTGATAACAGGTGATCAATTCAGTGTGGTCAAACGCAGACGTGAATCGATATCCTGGTCGCTTCCAGATAAGTTGGTCGTTATGGCTGACGGCCCAGCGCTCTCCATGGTTGAAGGTAAACCCATCCCACAATTTGACGCCAGAATCGGGGGGCGTGGGATCAATGTTAACTTCATCAAATCCGAGCCGCCCGTGGAGTTGCCCAAGATAGACCGCGATCCATCCATCACTGTGTGGAGCTTGGTCGCTGTGTGTGTATGAGCTTGCTGCGACCTTGGTTAAGACTTCACCGTCGGCGGTGATCCGAAAACTGCCTTCCCCAGATGACTGTGATTTACCAACAGATTGCATCGCATCAAGCAGGCCATCAGGCGGTGAACAGAATGCGGGCAGTTCCTTGTGTTGCCACCGGACAACGTGATCACGACGCCGCTTCCGGCTTTGTACCAAACTGTATTTTGACCCACGATAGGCTGATGGCCACGGCTTGCCAGGATCGATCGTTACATCCCGACCGCCAGCGATTGGAACGCTTGTTGGTACGCGTCGGAGCTCACCCGTCATAGATGCGCTCCTCTGTGGCTTCCATATCGAGGCCCAACCACTCCTCTGGATCATCACTGAAATCAGGAGCCTCGTCGTCATTGTCGGTGGCACCCTGGGCAGTCGCTGTCGTATCCTTCTTGTCAGTGGTTGTTTCCTGCGAGTCGGTTTGTGTGGGCTCTTTGGTCGTGGTGTGGTCAGCAGTCTGTGTTGGCGTTGTCCCGCCAAGACTGGCAGCCCACCCTTCTAGAGCGTCTTGTTCGTCTTGGGTCATCTGATCTGTGAGGCTCGTTGGTGACTTCAATTCGATTGTTGTGTCACCAAGATCGCCCACATAGATCGGGAGCATCTCCAAATCTGCGCGTTCCTTGCGGAGTTTGATAATATTACGGACAAGCGCTGGCAGATCGCTAAACTGGCGTTTCACTGTCTTAGTCGCTGGCGATTCAACGAGGGTAATAACATCCTTAGTCGGCGTAATCCGGAAGGATCCGCCCTGCGGTTTCTGTTGCCGCAGGGTTGCTTGGATCGTCGTTGGAAGGTTTGTCGTGACGGGATGGCGTTTCTTCGTGGTGCTGTTTTTCCACCACATTTGCCCATTGGGGACAAATGAGTATCTGGCTCCATCATACACAGACGGCCAGAGATCACCGGCCGAGAGCCCGGTCGGGTGGGCGGGAATGGCCATCTCAGGCGAATCGTCTGGAACCAGTTTGCCGGAGAACTTGACGTTGCCAACCCAGACCTGGGTGTATTCATCGACGGTTTCTGCGGTGTCATCTTCATCCAACCGCGTCAACACATCCCCAGACTCTGTCAGGCGTATCCGTCCTCCAAGGGGTTTGAGTGAAAGCAGATTGTCGATGATCGCTTCGGGGAAAGCATCGACATACAGCCGATCAGTTCCATTGTAGACCTGCCACCAACAGTCCCGATTTTGGTTTATATGGAGTTTGAGACCACGATAGTGCTCCTCCCATTCATCACCTACTGATAGATTAGTCGTTGAGGTCATATTTTGTTGCGTGAAATGGTACCATGCTACGATTAGATACTCTAGAGAGACGGATATAAATGTTCATCTATTGAAAAAATAATTTTCAACTAATCTTTATCATGGTGTAGCCGGTTCTGATAATTAAACACACTACCGTGGGTCGTTGTGGCTCCAATCGAGCTGTGATCACCAGATCAACGTATTGCTTCCCAGCAGTCCCAGCAGTACCGAGAATCACTTTGGGAAAGCCATGGGGTGACTACGGCAGATACTAAAACGTCGTCGCCACATTCCTCACAGATAACCGGTGGGTATGTTGGTACTGGCGTTGGGAACCACTCGGGGAGATCAGAAGACACTATCCAATGTGGAATTTCTGTCTGGTTATCTAACAAGGAGGTTTTCAGTTCACGAAGACCTTCTTTTGTGATCCATATTTTTCCGGTGTTGTACCCTCCGTACTCGATGCGGTATCTATCGTCAGGTTCAGCGAAAATGTCAATTACATCAATTCCGTCTTCAATCAAATTTGGATTGGTTTGGTTTCGACTAAGACTAACATCTGGAGGTGTTGAGTGGCTGTCCCTGTCTTGTCTGTTGCCTCTTGTGATAATATTTGACTCTGAGAGTCCAAACATACGGGTGATTCGGTAGCTGCCGACAAGAAGCTATCTGGTCAGCCGATCTTGTGTAATACGTTGTTGGTGCAATGCCTTCGGGTGGTTCTGTTAGTTTAAATATCTATTATTTGGCGAGTTTAGACCGATTGATGCGATCGGACAGCTGTTGACTGTCATCGGAGCTCCATTTGGTATTTTACTTCTTCCTCTCATAGTGTTCGTCTTGGGCCGACGCGCTGCCAGATGAGGTGGTGTTATCCTCATCCTGTTCGGCCCGAAATGTGTGCAATTCAACTTGATTACTTACCGATCGTAGCTTCTTGGTACGACTCTTGATTTCATCACTGGACTCGGAAGTATACTGAGAGAGGGTTTTGAGTTGGACAGATCCCTCAATCAATTGGCTTGCCCTGCGAAGTGCAGCTAATCCCCACAGTGTGGCTTCTTCATCGACAGGATGGAGCGTGCCACGGGCATCGCGAATGAGCACTTCGGCAAGCTCTCTTGTTGACTTTGGAACCTCACAAGCGTCTGCCACAAAATCGATAACATCAATTGGATTATCAGGCAATGATTCCGTGGATCTGAGATACTCACGTTGTTCTTTATAACGGTTCCTGATGGTGACTTCAGAGGTATTGGAAACCTCACTGATTTCCCGTTGAGTTAGCTTCTCGTCGACATCCAACGCGGCATTATACACTGCTGCTGCCGCCCATCCAGATGGGCTTTTGCCGCTGGATAACCCAGCTTTCTCAGTGAGCTCCAGAATTTTGTGTGCCCGTTCGTTTACTGCTTGTGAGGTCATCAGCTCTGAACAGTAGCGGTCGATATACTGGGCAGATCCGAAAAATGCAGACGGATCCAGACCTACCGTGCTGGCAATATCTTTTGATCGTCGTAACAATGCTAATCGAGACATAATCGCTTCGTCGGCGTCTACGAAATCGGTTGGATCGAGTGGTTCCTCGGTGACCTTCACACCACAGTAGAGACAGGAGGCACTAACGAGTTCCAGGGAAGTCCCGACAAGGTCGCCTCGCTGGGTTCGATACTGATCTGCTAATGATTTTGCGAGGTCGACAGTCGCTGTCGGCACGTCAAGAGTTGCTGCCAAAGTGTCTATATATTTTGAAATTTCACCAAGTCGTTTGTTTGGGGCGACTGACTGGGCAAAGGTGATATTATCCGTCGTCGTATCGATCGTCTTCGGCTCGGTGTCTTCTAGTACATCGGAGAGTATCCCATCTATTTCCTCCGAGATCCTGTCGCTCATAGATATCTAATATTGAACCACTCTCATAACCGTTGGTGTCACTTACACACTGAGACAAGCTGACCTTCCTGTGCTTAATCTTGGTTTTTGTTCCCGCCAATCTAACTTAAAGGCGTAATCAGAGCGAAGATAGTCTACTCATACCGGATAGAAAGTATCGAATGTCGGTTAGTATGTCTGTGCTTCGTGCCATGGACCACAGATTCCAAACCAACTGCCTCCGATCTACTCTTAATCGACGCTATGCGCGAATATGATATCGGTGATCGAGTTCGAATCGATATTCCTGATGAGACTGATCCTGACCACGACCGATACCACGGTGAG
>Ga0102942_1000602_pt1 | contig 13603 bp, 9 predicted proteins | sample SalPon2_C_H2O_MG_FD_78171 | JGI IMG/M metagenome (GOLD analysis project Ga0102942, IMG submission 78171) | Salt pond water microbial communities from South San Francisco under conditions of wetland restoration - Salt Pond MetaG R2_C_H2O_MG | ecosystem: Environmental > Aquatic > Non-marine Saline... | reverse complement strand
CTCGTCGCCATCCGTCTCGGTCCCGTCGTCCGTCTCGGTCCCATCGTCCGTCTCGTCGCCGTCGCCAGTCTCGTCGCCGTCGCCAGTCTCGGTGCCATCGTCCGTTTCATCACCGTCCGTCTCAGTTCCGTCGTCCGCCTCACCGTCACCGGTTTCACCGTCACCGCCGTCCGACTCGTCACCGGACGGGTCGGACTCGCTCGTCGAGTCAGTACCGGTCGGGGTATTACTCCCCGACGAAGCACCGTTCGCGCCGTCGGCGGTGGAGTTCTCAGTCTCGGGCTGCTCCGCCGGCGGCTGTGAGCTGGGTGCCGGAGCCGTTTCGTTCTGCGCCGTCCCGTTCACCGACGTAGGAGTCGCCGTCCCATTCGGCGACGTCCCGTTCGTCGTGGCGTTCGTGGGCGTGACGTTCCCGGCGACCTGTGTCGGTTTCTGCTGCGTCTCGTTGGACACGAACACCGCGAACGGACTGTATCCGTTAGTCGTCACGGTGTCGAGTCTGATCGTGCCGTCGGTCTCCATGCCGACGCTCGTCTCCAGCCACACCCACTCACCGCGAACGTAGTGGCCGACGGTGGAGTTCTGTGGGTCTGCATCTCCGAACCAGAACGGTGCGAGCCAGAACGAAATCTGCGCACACTTCCCCTCGCCCTCGACGTCGAAGGTCTTGACCGGTTCTTGCTCGTCGGGGTCGGGAGTGACGCCCTTCGCTTTCGCCGACGTGGCTTGGTTGCAGGAGATCGGGGTCACTTGGTACGTCCCGAGAGTGAACGACGGTTCGACGGTTATGTTCCCCGTCGCCTGCTCCGTGTCGGAGAGTGACGTATACGTCGCGCCGCCGGAGGCCGCAGCGATGACGACGAACGCGGCGACTAGCGTCGCCACCGAAGTCCAGTCGAAATCGAGGTCGTCGAACGACATTCAGTCCTCACCTCCCGTCGAGTGGGTCACGGGGCGAAGCGAGGACTGGCCGCCCGGAGACTTGACCACGTCGTTGTTACCACTGGCGCCGTTGACCGTCTGGTTGTCTTTGCACTCCCACGTCTCCTCGTCGAATTCGTATTTGCAGCCGTACGACTCCGGACACGGAACACTGTTGGAGCGTGTAGGATCGGTTCCCGGGTACTGGGTGCCCTGTGCTTCGTACATTCCACCAGTCCCGACCGTGAAAGTCGACTCCGTGAGGTCGGTGAACACGTCCAGGAACGGCCCGTATTTGAGCGCGATAGTGCCGACTGCGTCCGGAACGCTCGTGAGCGTGAGCGTCCGTTCGTCTTCGCTCCGGGAGAATTCGACATCGCCCTCCGAGAATGGTTTGGACGCACAGAACGCGACCCAACTGATGCCCGGGAGTGACTCCTCCCCGCCTTCGCCACCGCCGGTCCCGTCGCAGTCACACTCCCAGTCGGGCGCGACGGAGTCCACGTTCATGACGTGGCGCGACTGCGTGGCGTAGAACACGAAGTCGAACTCGACGGTGGTTTCGTCGGCGATGTTCTCCTCGACTTTCCAGTCCACGACGAACTGCCACGTCGCCGTCGCGGGGAGTTCGCCGATACTGACGCCCTCACCGAACTGCTCGCGTGCCTCACGGAGCGACAGGTGGTCGTCGGTGAGCCACCGATCGACAGTGCCGTCGCCGTCTTCGTCGACACCGAATCGCAGGAACAGCGCCTCTTCGACCGGAGTCGCCGGATCGCAAGCGCACGCCGTCCGGAACCAGAGGTATCCGGGGTTGTCGGAAATCGAGAGCTCACGCCGTTCCCGACCGCTGTCCCCGTTCGAAACCGTGCCGTCTTCGAACGGACTCGGGCCCGCACTGTCGCTCGTCCACGGCCCGAGTTCGAGGTCCAGCGTCCCCGCCGTCATCGCCGACGTCGTCGTCTCCGAATCGTGGAACATCGCCGCCGCACCGCTCCCTGTCGACGCCGCAGCCCCGGTGGTAGCCACCGCCAGGAGGAGCTTACGACGCGACAGGGGGCGGTGGTCGCTCACGCGTCGTCACCACCCGTGTTCGTATCGTCGCCCTGGGATCGGTCTCCGGACGCCGACTCGCTCGACGCCCCGTCGGCGCTCACGCTATCGGCCTCCGATGTCCCGGCGTCGACCGCGGTCCCACCGTCGGTCTCCGGCGAGGCACGGTGTAGATACAAGGCGTCGTCCTGCGTCATGTAGTACGTGTCCTCGTCGTCGTCGTAGATGACCCAGTCGTCGCGGTCGAGCGCCATCTGGACCAGTGATTCGACCGATTCGAGCGGGATTGTCGTCCGTTCGCCGATCTGTGCCGGCAGCTCGCCGCGTCTGACGACACCGTCGACCGATCGACTCGCAGCCGACGCCGAACCACTCCCGGAGCCACGACTGGCGAGATAGAGGACGACGCCGAACAGGAACGCGATTCCGGTGGCCGTCGCAGCGGCAATCGACCACGCTTCGCGTGTCGTGTACGCGACGTATCCGCTGTACGGGACGTAGAGTCCGAGAACGAGTACGATCAGCTGAAGACTCGAACGGGTGAGGGTGAATCCACTGCCACCGCCGTCGTCGGTGCCCGTTCCGGCATCGGTATCGAGGTCGGCCGAACCGGAACCGGCGGCCGCGTCGTCCGGAACGGCGGGCCCATCGGTCGCTTCGTTCGTCGATGCGTCGGGCTCTCGAACCGACTTCGCCAACTCCCAGAGTTCCGAGAGCACGAACAGCGCCATCGGCGTGAGCACGAGCGCAAGGAAGCCGAACTGCGTGTTGGCGAACTGGATCACGTGGCCGATGAACGGGATCACGAAGATCACCTCGCCGATCACTCGATCCTGTGGGACGGTGCCGCGGTCGCGCTCCTCGTTAGCGTCGCCTTTCGTGACGTACTCGGTGCCGCTTTCGGTCTGTTGCACCTCGATCACACGGTGCGTCGTCGGCGTCTCGCTGCCGGCTCGCTGGAACGTGATGATATCCTGTTCCTGAATCTTCGACGCCGGCACTTCCCGGACGATGACCGCGTCACCCGGACTCATCTTCGGTTCCATGCTGCCGGAGAGGACGACGAGTCCGTGGTCCGCGCCGACGACACCCGGCACTGCGTACACGACGAAGGGAACGACGACGGCTGCAAGCACGAGCACTACCAGCACGTTCACTGCCAGCCGCGGAACGTTCCGGTCGTCGATCAGTTCCATGTGTAACACCTCTCAGTCGTGGAGGCGCCGTACCGACGACGCCGGCACACGAGCGTCACGGCTGCCCCCCGATGTGACTCGACCACTCGTCGATCGCCCCCGTTGCGTCCATCATCACTAGCGAGGCCTGTATTGCTCTTAGTTATCCGCCGCTTTGATACGACTCGGTATGGGGTAAGCGGTCCCTGAAGGGGGGGTGATAGCGGGTGGTCCGAGCGAACAGCGTCGACGGGTAGTATATTCTCGAATCGCCCGACCCCGCCGGTTTGTCTCGCGTTCAGACGGCCCGGTAATGGGACGTTAACCCCGAAGTTCGACACGGGAATCACTCCGGACACGGCCGGGGATCGAAACCGACCTGAAACGTGGCCGAATCCCCTTGGATGATGTTCCCGACACTCTCCGGAATCTCCCATTCGAACGAGACGTACACCTCGTCGCCCGGAGAGAGACACGTATCGCCGCCGACCGAAATCCGGTAACCACCGGTGTTACCGCGTGCGTCGCCGGCCAGGTCGGACGCGGTGGCGACCTGCACGAGCGATCCCTCCGCAATCGGCGTATCGCCGATGATCGGGAGGTCCTCGAGTTCGCCGTTGCCGTCACCGGTGAGGATACTTTCGTCCTCCCAGACGGTGATCCGCGTGAAATCCTCCAGTTCGCCATCGTTCGGCGACGTGTCCCCGGCCTTCTGCTCCGGCTCGTTGATCCCGTTTTCGGCCGTGTTAGAGAGGTGCACCAGTAGATACAGCTCCGCGTTCGCCGTGTTCTCGGCGTCGACTCCCTCGCCACTGAGCAGCCGGGAACGCATGGTTACGGAGCCCGAGTCGCCGGGCACTACCGCCTCGTCGACGATCAGACCGACGTTGCCGGCGTCTCCGTCCGTGGTGTCCGTGAGTCCCGTGTCTTCCTGTACGGCCCCGTTTACGATTTCGCGCCACGTGAGCCCGATCCGCGGCGGCGGATTCTCGTCGGCGAACCCCTGGGTCTGTGCGTACGTTCCGTTTACCGTTCGCTGGTTCATGTCGACCGTTCCGTACCCGAGCGTCGCCGCCGCTCTGTCTACGCCGAGGTAGAGAGCGCCGGCGCTCCCGACCGCGGCGAGAATCCGCCGTCGAGTGAGCGAATCGAGAGGCATCTAGGCCCGCCGACGGAATCGAACCGCCGTTCGGTTGCCCCGAGACGACCAGCGCGGGTGGGATGATGAGCGAGGCCGTCGGCGTTAGGCGTCGGTCTCCTCCGGATTGACTTCGGCGTTGTTCATGCCTTCGCCGTCGTTGTGGCGGCACTGCTCGGTGTAGAATCCAATGTCGAAGCTCACGGAGTCGGACTGGACTTCGTTGCCGTGGTCGGCTGGAAGCCACCACGAGAATCCGAAGCAATGGACCATCCCGGGGTTGTAACAGTCACGCGTTTCGGTGGTCGGGTCACTGTCGAGTGGCTGTCCGAGGCCGTTGTTGGCGGTGAGGAACGACTCGAGTTCCGCCAGCGTGCCGGTAAAGATGAACGGTTCGGCGGGGCCGTTGCCGCCGTTGGCACCGCCAGCGATGGTAGCGATTCGCAGGCCAATGTCCTGAGCGATTCCCTCAAGAGTGTTGCCCGCGAGGGTCGCGTCGAACGCCTCGTTTACGCTTGTTGCAATGCTGTTTTCGAGGTACGTCGGAAGCGTCTGTGACCCCTCGAATTCCGGATTGGCAGTGCCGACAGCAACGGTGAACGTCAGGATACCATCATCGTCGATGTCGTCTGCTTCATCCTCAGTCTCGTTCTGTTCGTCAAGCGAACTGATGTCGTCGTTGAGACCGTCCGAAGGAGTGTTGTCGTAGATCTGTCCGTCCGGGTCCACGGTCGCGTCCATCGAGTACGTGGTGTCGGGGTAGTTCGGCCCACCGTCAGTAACGAGCAGAATTACCTTTTGTGCGTTCGATCGTGATGCGTCGTTCAGGTACCGACGACCGATATTGAGCGCGGCTGACATCGGCGTACTGCCAGCACCCTGCTCGGGGAGGAACTGTCCGACGCTCGGACTGCCGCCACTGAAGAACTGACTGACCGAACCGATGGGCACCTGCAGGTTGATCCCTTCGAACCGATCTTCGAGGTCGGGACCCTCGCCGGGCCCATTGAACGTCATGAACCCGGCTTCGACCGAGCCATCCTGCGGGAGTTCGTCGACGAACTCGTTGGCCGCTCCTTCGATCGTGTCCATCTCGCCCTCATCGATAGAGCCGGAGACGTCCGCAATAGCGAGCAGGTCGACCGGCCGCCCATCCAAGTCGGGCAGGTTGTCACAGTCGAAGTCGTACCATAGCGCCGTCTCGATCGTCTCGCCGAGTTCGCCCGAAGCCTCCCCATCCGTCTCGTCAGGGTCGTCCGCTTCGGGTTCGGTGACGCCGTTCTCGCTCTCCGTGAGACCGCCCGGCATGTTCATCCAAAGGTAGCCGGGGTTATCACAGAGGTGTGCGCTGAATGTGACCTCACCGAAGTCGCCCGGTTTCACGTCCTGCAGGTTGATCAGCGGGTCGCCAGAGCCGGTCACGTCGTTGTTCGTCCGGAGATCAGAGCTGAGCCCGTCGTCGTCGTCACCAACGTCAACCGTGTTTAACAGCTCGCAGGACGACATCCCGTCGTCGGCCATCTGGTCCGTGGGGAACTCTGCGCTCCCGTTATTGTCCGTGTCGGGTAGCGAGTCGATTGCAGTGTTGTCCATGAACTGCGGGACGTCCTCCGCGAGCACCCAGATGGGGTTCTGACCGACCGTTGCGTCGGTCGCCCCTGCCGGGAACCGACGGTACATGCCGGTATCGTCTGGTTCCTCCATCAGGATTTCGAGGTCGCCATCGTCCTCATCGGAAGACCAGTCCGAGTAGTGCTCCTCCCAGTCCACCTTGAGATCAAGCTCGCCCGCAACGAGCCGGTTGTTCTCGAACGTCTCTTGATCGCTGAAGTACGCGGACGTACCGAGTCCCGCGCCAGCTGACGCCACGCCTATGCTGCCGAGTGCGGCGAGTGCTTTCCGCCGCGAAAGTTCGAAATCGTTTGACATTGTTGGATTTCCTCCTCGTGACCACGCGAGGCGGCCTCGCTCCCCATCCCGGGGATGCCCACCGGCGGAGTCGAACCGCCGTGGCACGGCGTCGCCGTGCCACGTGCCTCCGGCGAAGCCGGAGACGCCGTGCTCCAAATGGGTCGATGTCGGACGCGATTACGAGGGCGTCTCTGCGTCGTCGTCGGTCTGCGGCCCGAGATTCTCGTTGTTCATACCGCTGCCGTCGTTGTGGCGGCACTGCTCGGTGTAGAGACCGAGATCGAACGTTGCGCTATCGGACTGGATCTCGTTGCCGTGGTCGACGGGCACCCACCACGCGAATGCAAGCGAGTACTCCGTTTCGGCGTCGAAACAACCCTGTGAACCCGTTCCACCGCCGAATTCGGCGTTCATCGGGCTATTGAGTGGCGTTCCGTTCGAATCCTCGCTCACGATCCCGAGAATTTCACGCAGCGAGCCGATCTCGAACGGTGACTCGTCGCCGCTCTGGTAGTTGTTGCCGTCGTCGTCGATCCAGACGGCCGCTTGCACCACGTCAAGGAGTTCGACGGTCTTTTCTCCATCCTCGTCGCCGTCGGGGTCTTTGAGAGCCGGATTCCCATCGCCCTCGACCTGGTCCTCGTCGGGGTCGTCTGCCTCCGGTTCGGTTACTCCGTTCTCGCTTGAACTCTGGACCTCACCGTTCAACCAGACGTAGCCGGGGTTGTCACAGAGGATGAAGTCGAACGTGACCTCGCCGAAGTCGCCCGGCTTCACGTCGTCGAGTTCGATGACCGGCTTCGGCGCGTCGTCGGCCTGCGTCGCCGCACCCGGGCCCTCGGCAGCACACTCGATCGGACTCTGTGCGCTGGATGGCTGCCCTTCTTCAAGCTCGGGATACGCTCCGGTGCGCGTGTTGTCGAGGAACAGTTCAGCGTCACTCGCACTTTCGACGGCTATAAGCCACGCTTCGTTCGCAGGAAGGCCAACGGCGTCCGACCCGACTTGGTTCTCAAGTTCGGTTTCGTCGCCTACCTCGTTCGGTCCGCCGTCGTACATGTGAACATCACCAGCGAGACCGTCATCCTCGTCGTCGCTCCAGTCCGAATAATGCGCCGTGTACCCCACGCCCATATCGAGCGTGCCGGCGACGAGCGAGTTGTTCTCGAACGTCTCTTGATCGCTGAAGTACGCGCTCGTGCCGAGTCCGGCGCCCGCCGACGCGACGCCGATGGTGCCGAGGGCGGCCAGTGCCTTCCGCCGTGAAATGTCGAATCGTTCGTCCATGTTGTCTCTCCCCCCGTGAGGGGATGCCCACCGGCGGAGTCGAACCGCCGTGACGACCGACGTGGGTGACCGGACACCTCTACCCATAACACCTACCCCTATAGCTAATCGCCAATTCGCTCACATAACGAGGGAATAAGTCGAGTAAATGTCCGATTACCCCTCAGTACCGGATGACGAGGCCAGCAGTCGGCCCGCGTGCGGGTCGCGTCCGCGCGTTAACGAGTAGTTAACCACGTAGAAGCCTCGAAACCGGAGAAACCGGGACCGAGTAGGTTCGTATAATCGGCAGTTAGAATCCGTTTCAGGTTCGGCCGTCCACAGGGAAAGCTCCTGATAACTATGCCCTTTTGTCGTGTTAGTCGATTTACCCGGTCGCTACACATGAACATCGGACTACTCCAGACGGACGAGGTGCTTCCAGAGACGGACATCCACGACATCCTCCGGAACGACCGGCGACGGAACGTCATCAAGTGTCTCCAGGATCGGGGGCGCGAGGTATCGCTCCGCGATCTCGCGGAGCACATCGCCGAAATAGAGACGAGCGAGTCGCCGCCGCCGAGCAACATCCGAGACAGCGTCTACGTCTCGCTCCACCAGACCCACCTCCCGAAACTCGACGACGCGGGCATCGTCGACTACGACAGCGATCGAAAGACGATCATCCTCAGGAAATCCGCCCGCCAAGTCGACCTGTATATGGAGGTCGTCACCAAGTACGGCGTCACGTGGGCGACGTACTATCGTGCGATCGGCACCATCTCGCTTCTCAGCATCGTCCTCGCGTCTACCGACACACCGCTCGTGTCGGCGATCGATCCACTCCTGTGGGCGAGCCTCTTTCTGATGCTCATCGCCGTGTCGACGCTCTATCAGTTCTGGTCGCGGCGGTGGCTCTATCTTCAGCAGTTGTTGTGATACCCCGACGCCGTCTGCCGACCAACTCTCAAATTCAATAGTAACGTCCGATTACAGATCCCCCCGTTTAGAGACGGTAGCGACGCTTTGAGAGCCATTTTCTGCATCAGAGCCCACCTAATTATCTATTCTGAGATTTTGAGAGACACAGTTATTTCCATCATCCACGGATCGACGGGTATCGACATGAGTCAGAGTCACCCTGAATCGCAGCAGGAGCAACCATCCTTCCGGAACGTCGAGCCGTCCGCGTCGTTCATGGCAGATCAACTCTGTCAAGGCTTCATTTACCACGATCAGCGGGAGCGTGAAGACGCCGTAGAAGCGTTCAAAGCAGTCGATACGTTCCAATTTCCGCATCTCGACGAAGACGAAGTGTACCACGCCGCCGTCGGCTACGTCGACGCTCTGTGGGCCAAGGACGAAGTTGAAGACAGCTGTCGTATCGGCGGCGAAATCGACCCCGAGGCCGTCGTCAAGGCAGATTGGTCCCCGGTTCGGGCGGCCTTCGAGCGGCGCGCGGAGGCGGCAGGCATCGATCGGAAGTACGCCGATCTGACGACCGAAGCGTGGATCCAGCACAAAAGCGGCGGCGACTACTGGACGCCGACGATGCACGCTCAGATGCTCGAACTCCGCGTCGCGCTCCAGGACGAGGCGTACCCGCACAAGCCTCGGAGTGGGCAGGGTGGATTCGGTCCCGAACCGGTCCAGTACGCACTCGGTATCGAGTATCACGACGCTCGCCAGTGGGAGGAAGCACGGGACGCCATGATTCCGTACTTCCAGCGCATTCTGGACGCCCACGAATAAAAACCGGACTCGGTAACTTACACCGATACGGGGACGACAGCCGGCATCACTCCGCAGCCATCGCCTGTGGTGAGAACTGCGCTTCGAACACCCGTGCACCGCAGTCCTCACAGGTAGCGGCGATGACATCGATCGACCGACAGCACGATTCGACGGTGTCCTCACCGAGGGTCACCGGCCCGTCACACTCCGGACACCGCTCCAGCCACAGCCGAAGCGCGCCGAGGATTTCCGTGCGTTCGTCGAATCCGAGGCGGTGCCACGCCGGATGTCGCTCGCGGAACTCCGCTTCCGCAGCGATGTCGGCCAGGTACGCCGCCCGCGACTCCCACTGGCCCACGCGCGTGTCGTCGATGTACGCCTCGTAGGCGTTACCGTAGGATTCGATGCGAACCCGGTCCGGGTCGATGTCGAGGCCCTCGAACAGCACGGCGACGCTGTCGTCCTCGTCGCCTCGCTCGCGAAGGGATGCGATTCGATCATACCACGCGTTTTCGAAGTCGTCGGTCAGGCAGAGATCCGTCCCGTCACGGCACTCCTCGACGGCCTCGACGTCGAGTAGGAACGCCTCGATGTCGGCGTCGTCCTCCACGGCCGGTGGTTCGGGTGGCTCGTACTTATCGAACAGCTTCAACACCGAATCGGGCAAGTAGCGTTTCGTCAGCGTCGGCGTCCCCGGTACCAAATACCCCCGGAGATAGATGGCGGCGACGGAAACCGCGAACACGACGACGCCCGCCGGCGGGAAGACGGCTGCCACGAGACCGCTGACCACGACTGCGATGACGAGGTTGACGACAGTGCAGGGCACACACCGGTTCTCCCCGGTGTACTCCGGCTGGCGAAGGCGGTGCACGCGTTCACTGAGGGACATATATTGATCATATACAGCGTCTCGCTGCTCATAGATAATTGCTCGTTAAGCACCGTATGGAGGCCGTTTCTCGTCGCAGTCAGTCGCCGATCATCACGGTTCCGCCGGTTTGTACGTCACGTTCGGACACGTCGACGGTCGTCCCTTCCCGCCCGATTCGATACGTTCCCGGGTTGGCGACCCTCACCTCGAATCGCCCATCAGTGACTGTCGCCCGGCGGACGTACTCGAACTCGGCGCCCGGGATCGACACGTCGGCTTCGAGACGGACGCGCTCCGTCTCCCCCGGCGCTGGCCCCCGAATCGTCGCACCCGGAACGACGCGAAACACCTTGCGGGCGCCGTCGTCCGTCGCGAACATGGCCCGGAAGTGACCGACGCCGCCGATGTTGCTGATCGTCGCGCTTCCGAATCGGCTGTGGAGCGTCGACTGGATCGTCGAGGACGAGATGAGGCCGAGATGCGGCAGATCACGGGTGACGACGAAGCCCACGCGGTCGGCGAACTCCTCGTACCAGTCGGGCGCGCTGTTCGAGTTCGAGAAGAGGAAGTCCTCGTACGTTCGTTCGGCGTAGCTGTACGACGCCGCTTCCCCGTTGACGAAGTAGTTGTAGACGCGGTTGCGCCCCCACTTGCTGAGGACGTAGCTCTCGGGATACGGGATGTCGTGTTCGTCGACGTACTCGGTGATCCAGCGCGCTGCCTCGTAGGTGGCGTCGGTGATGACGAGCCGTCGGTCGATGAGTGCGGCGTAGAGCGAGCCGGAGCCGACGGCCACGCCCGCGAGTCCGGCGAGGAGTGCCACGCGCGTTCGGTCGGGGACGACGAGTTCGTCCTCGCCATCACCGCCGTCGGCAGCGACGGCCGTGGCGGCGGCATCCCCGCTGTCGGCCCGCCGCGGAACGGGCGGCCGCACGAGGTCGAACCACGACGCGAGCAACACGAAGCCGACGCCGCCGAGGATGGCCGCGAAGGGTGCGAGTTCGCCACCGAATCGGCGCTGGAGTCCCGCCAGCACGCCGAAGTGAACGGTGTAGACGGCGACGACGAGCCAGCCGGGTTCGAGTCGCTGCCAGCCCCACTTTGCCGCAAAGAGGAGCGTCGGCGCGGCGAGCACGGACGCGAACCCGAGGATAACGAGCACGCCGACCGCGCCGTAGTTGGCGCCGACGCCGGCGAGTTCGGCCGCCTGCGTCGAGCCGAAGAACTCGAGCCCGGACTCCAGTTCGCTCGCGATGACCGGGATGCGCCAAACGGCGACGACGGCGACGGTACCGAGCCCGGCCTCGGCCACCGCGAGCCACGTCCACGACCCGTCGAGTCGGCGGATTACGACGACGAGCGCCAGCAGCCCCACGCTCCCGAGCGCCAATAGGTCGAGCGCGTAGATGACGGCCTCGAACTGCCACCCGAGTAGCAGGTGGACGAGGTGAGCGAGCGCCGCCCCGAGGACGAGGCCGGCAGTGACCGGGGCGAGCCGTTCGGGACCCGATCGGCGAATCTCGACCAGCGCCGCGAGGGCGAGTCCCGGCGCCAGCGGAAGCAAGAGGAGCGGCGACGCCTCCCACGAGAGCGCCTGCGCGGCGACGCCGACGGCGAGGCCGCCGACCGCGAGCCACGTCCGGCGGTCACGCTCGCTCCGCGCGAGCAGTTCGACCACCGCGAACGCCGTCAGCGCGAGCCACACGTAGTCGAACGCGTGGTGGTCGGCGACGCCGAGCGCGGTCCGGTAGGCGTGGGCCGGCGTGACGGCCAGTAACCCGGCCGCGGCGAGGCCGACGCGGGCGTCGTCGGTGAGCCGCGTCGCCGTGCCGTAGACCAGCGCAGCGGAGATCACGGCCGCGACCACGGGGTACCAGGCGACGACGAACCCCGACCCCCAGGTTCCTGGACCGAAGGGCCATGCCGCGACTGCGAGCGTCGCCACGAGCAGCGGTTCGCCGCGTAGTGCGCGGTCCGGCAGGGACGGGAGCGGACCGTTCAGCAGCGACTGATCGACCAAGTAGCGGTAGAAGTAGGGATCGTTCGAAGGGAGGACGATCCAGTCGCCGCGAAACACCTCCATGATCGTCGGAAGGCGAACGAGGACGACGAGAGCGAGGGCGAGGGCGAGGGCCGTCCGGACGCGGATTCGGCGGCGGTCGGCGGCGGACGACTCGCTCGTCGGCTCACTCATCCCGGACGCCTCCGCACAGTGTCGGTTCGTCCCCCAGCATTCGTTCGGGTGGTGTGGTCACAGCTACATATAGTCGACTGCAGGACTGGCCGCGGCCGAGCGCACGCATGGAGTGTTATTTGAGCGCCCCCAGGGCGTCGGTAAATGCCATCCAGAGCTGTCGGAGGACGATTCGGACGTCGAACCAGAACGACTGATTCCGGATGTACGCCACGTCGTAACGGAGTTTCTCGGTGGGATCGGTGCTCGTCACGCCGTTGATCTGTGCGAGGCCGGTGAGGCCGGGTTTGACGAACCAGCGCTGACGCCACGAACTGATCTCGGACTCGATTTCGGCCTCCTCGTCGACCCATGCTGCCCGGGGACCGACGACGCTCATTCGTCCACTGAGAATCGTCAGTAGCTGGGGTATTTCATCGAGATGCGTCTTCCGGAGGAAGCGGCCGACGCGAGTGATCCGGTCGTTCTGTTCGTCGTCGATCGGCGTCGCGGACTCTCCCTCCGGAACCATCGTCCGGAACTTGTAGGCGGTGAAGGTGTCGCCGAACTCGGCGGTTCGCTGCTGCGCGTAGAGGATCGGTCCACCGTCGTCGAGCTTGATCGCAGTAGCGATGAGGAGCATGACCGGCGTGAGAACGAGCAACCCGATCACCGCGAAGGCGATGTCGAAGGCGCGCTTGAGAACGTGGGTCTGCCAGTCCCAGGGCTCGACGTCGATATCGACCAGATCCCCCGTCTCGACGCCGGTCGTCAGCACCGTATCGGCGTGCCGGTGGTGGACTTTGGCGCTCACGCCCATTCGATGGCACGTATCGAGGGAACCGAAGAACTCCTCCTGATCCGGATATTCGAAGGCGAAGACGACGGTGTCGATGTCGCGTTCGACGAGGACGTCTTCCAGCCGGGCGAGTCCGCCGAGACAGTCCGCGTCCGGGGCGGAAGTCGCGTCGACAGTCCCGCCGTCAGGAGTCACGATGGCGGGGCCGTCGATGTCGGACGCCCGACGGAACCGCGACGCGAAGGAGGAGATATACCCCTCGACGGGGACGTTCGTCTCCCGAATGACGTCGCGAATCGTCGACGGATCGTCGCCGACGACGACGGTCCGATCAGGATCGACGCGCGGACTCCGGCGGATGACGACGAACCACGCGGGCAGGAGAACGCTCATCGTGAGCGTGGCGAGGACGAGCGTCGTCCGGGGGAGGCGGTACGTGTAGTCGAAGTAGCCGACGGCGGCGAGGGCGACGGCGGCGAGGACCACCCGCTGCTCGACGAGCATGATCGTGTCCAAGACGCGGCGCGGCCGCGGCTTGAACAGCGGGACGAGGGCG
>Ga0102942_1000600_pt1 | contig 13607 bp, 10 predicted proteins | sample SalPon2_C_H2O_MG_FD_78171 | JGI IMG/M metagenome (GOLD analysis project Ga0102942, IMG submission 78171) | Salt pond water microbial communities from South San Francisco under conditions of wetland restoration - Salt Pond MetaG R2_C_H2O_MG | ecosystem: Environmental > Aquatic > Non-marine Saline... | reverse complement strand
CGTACTCCGAAGTACCTGACAGTAGGCTGACCGATCCAACCAGCGTCTGCAGTCCCGGGAAGAGGCTATACAGGCTCGCCTCCGGGATGCTTCTCCACGTCCCGGTCGTCGTGACGAGTTCCGTGAACCGGACGTGTTTTGGGATGTCGCCCCGGCCGAAGTAGAAGTCAGTCGAGAGCACCTTGGTGATCGGATCCAGTGAGAAGAGCGCGACGATCTGGGCCAAGAGCCAGTCCGGGGACGTCCGCTCGCTGACCTGCAGAACGAGCAACGTGTACCCGATAGGGAGGCCAAAGATGATGACGTCCGTTCGGACCGTAGAAGAGTCGACGAACGGAAGCAACGCAGCCATCGCGACGGCGGCGATGGACAGGAAGACGACCCCGAGCACCACCTGTCCGTAGTACGGTGCCACCCTGTAGCCGTTCGAGGCTTGCGTTCCTCTGTGCACGTAGTAGACGACCGATCCGAACAGCAGTCCCAGGAGCACGTAGCCGCTTTTGATGCCGGCGATGGGTCCCAAGAGACCGAAAACTGCCGTCGTGACGGCCGCCGCGGCGATCAGGAGTACTGGGAAGAAGTACTGGGGGGGCGGGCGCCGGACTTCGACAGACATTCGTGCGGCAGGCGAGGGCGGTTCAAGTTATAATTATGAACCGATGAACCGGAGCGACCGGCGAGTATGAGCATCTTAACCCGCGACTACTCCCCCGTGTATAATAATAACCCCCAGGATCGGCGTTCGGTAGCGGTGGTACAACACGGATTATGAGCTGGCCGCGTAAGATCAGATTACCGGCGGTTCAGCGTGGCGCGTCGGGACGCCGCGAACGACGACATCAGGACTCGTCCCGGGCGCCGATCTTCTCGGCGGGTGTGCCTCCGACGACCGTGCGGGCGGGGACCGACTCGGTGACGACGCTTCCGGCTGCGACGACGGACCCTTCCCCGAGCGTGACGCCGTCGAGTACGGTGCAGTTGGCACCGATCCACACGTCGTCGTGGATCTCGATACCCTCACTCACGACCTCCTGCTGAAAGATTGGTGTATCGGGATCGTCGAATGTGTGATTCCCGGCGACGATAGTCGTGTGTGGTCCGATCAGGACGTCAGTCCCAATATCGACCGACCCGGGGCCCAGCAGCGTCCCGAAGACGTTGAGAAGCGAATTTTCACCGATGGAGATCCGGCCGCCAGACGGACCGATGACGGCGTATTTCCGTATTCGGCAGTCGCGGCCGACGGTTATCGTCCCGCTTGTATTGAAGTTCGTCTCGGGATTGACCTCTGCTGACGGATGAATCGAGACGTTGTGCCGAGCGTTGAGAACTCTCTTGTGGAGTTCGCCCTCGACATACGACCTGCACATCGAGAGGAAGGTCACGATTCCCTTGTTCGACACGAGGTTAAGTGGGTTCGAATTCATGCGTTGTATCGAGTTGATTATCTCTGACGATACCGACTTGCGCCGGATTGTGACTATTCGGACTTAGTAATAGATAGAAAAACGGGAGTCACAACGTCCGCTGGCAGAAGTCACGACGGTTCCGGACCGAGGTCATCCGGGCTAATGGGAACAGCTCGAAGCAGAGTTGCTCGGGCAGGTGTTTCCCCGCCGACCGGGAAACCGTCGGTGGAAAGCATCTGCTTACTAAATGTGGTGAGGGCGTAAGCAACACGGTGTTGGGTGATGCCTGCTTCCAAGACGAGTCTGTGCAGGAGTCTTCTGCATCCACGAAAGACACGGTAGAGGCGGAACGTCGAACCTTTCTGAGGCGGACAGCCGCCGGCATCGTGACCGGAGTGAGTTCGCTATCGGGATGTATGAATCTGGGTTCGTCGGGCAACTCGCAGACGCAGACGGCCACCGAGACCGACACCCCGGGGACGGAGGTGCCCGCTGACGACGAGCCGAAGGTGGGGGTGTACCTGGGTAACGAAGAGGCACTGCGGCCGTGGGAGTCGTGGTTCGGCCGACCTGTCGACTACTACTCTTTCGACGTTCCGACGAGCGGGTGGGATATGTATCTCGTGGATAATATGCCCTTCGAGACCCCGATCGAGCCGATCGCGTCCGACCGAGAGATAGCCGTCACAGTGAAGATGTTTCCACCGAACGAGACGACGCTGAACGCCGTCGCAGCCGGGGACCACACCAACCAGCACCGGGATTTCGCCCGAAGTCTGATCAACCACGGGATGGCGGACGCGACAGTTCGGATCGGCCACGAGATGAACGGACGGTGGTCGTTCGACGGTGCGGTCGGCCGCCCGAGGACGTTCGTGCAGGCCTGGCGGCAGTTCGTCGAAGCGATGAACGCCGCCGATGGAGCGGCCTTCGATTACGTGTGGTCACCACACATCGGCCGCGTGCACATGAATCCCAGGGACGCGTATCCAGGAGACGAGTGGGTGGATCAGATCGGCCTGACGGTGTACGACAAGTACCAACAGTACTACCCCTCCGAGTGCGAGGGGTCGTGCGTCCGGGAGCTTCGAGAAGAGAACTGGAACCGCCTCGTGAACCAGGAGTTCGGGCTCGACGACTGGGCAGAGTTCGCCAGAGAGCACGGAAAGCCGCTGGCGTTCCCGGAGTACGGCGTCGTGGCGCGGAGCTGGAACGGCGTCGGTGGGGGGGACAATCCGCTGTTCTTCGAACGCTTCGCGGAGTGGATCGGGACGAACGAGGACCTCGTAGCGTGGCACAACGCGTGGTGCTTCGTCGCCGGTCCCCACTTCGTCGGACCGAGCCGACTGCACGTCTCGGGGGAGTACCAGCCGCTCCCGAGCGCGTCCCAAACGTTCAAAAGGCTTTTCAGCGGCGAATGAACCGCCCAAACGGGTCACGTCAACTCGGGCAAGACCCGACTCGACTCCCTCGTTACGGGGTGGCGGAGCTGCCCCGTAGCCGGAGGCTACTTACCACGAACCTCGCTGTCGTGTGAACCGATGGAGAGTGACGTACAGGCGGTGAGCGAACGGGCCCGGCAACTCTTTCACGACTTGGGGTTCTACTCGGTCGCACACGTCGTACCCGCGTTCTTCTCACTCGCGGCGCTGATACTTTTCACCCGGGCGTTCCAGCCGGCGATGTTCGGCCGGTACTCGCTCGCGCTGGCGGTCGCCGGAATCGTCAGCACGCTTCTCTACGGGTGGCTTGACTACTCGGTGCTGCGGTACGCTCCGCAACTCGACCAGGAACTCGTCATCAGGAATACGTTCTCAGTCTACCTCGGAATCTCGTCGGTACTGCTGGTGGCCGCCATCGGCGGATACCTCCTGTTGAGCCACCGACTGGGTCCGTACACCGTGTTCTACTTCGCAGCGCTGGGGCTGGCTCTCGTCCGAGGCGGGTTACAGGTGCTTCTCGCGTTCTTTCGGGCGATCCTCAGCTCGCGGAAGGTCACGCTATTTCGTCTCACGCGCGCCATTGTCGTCCTCGGACTCTCCGTTGTGCTGGCGATATACGTTCTCGATCACATCGTGGGGTGGATCTGGGGAACAACGATCGGCATCGCCCTCACCTGCGTCCTCATCTTCGTCACGTCGAAACAGGTTCGGACGACTCCGGTGGTCGACAGAGAGATGATCGGCCGACTCGTGGGATATGGAGCCCCGATGATCGGGTTCGTGATAGGGGATACGTTCCTGGTGCAGGCGGACCGAGTGCTGCTGGAAGTCCTCGCCGGCAGCGTCGCGGTCGGCATCTACTCCTCGAATTACATGCTCGTCGATCGGGGGCTCAGAGTGGCGTACACCCCGATAGTTCAGGCGATGTCTCCCATCATAATCGATTCTTGGGAGGAGAACAACGAAGGCGAGATTGCCAGGATGCTCACCACCTTCGTCAGATACTTTATTCTCCTTGGAGTTCCTGCGTTAGTCGGCGTTGCCGTCCTCAGCCAGACCGTCAGCACCCTCCTGATCGGGGACGATTTCACGAGCGGATACGTCATCATCCCTATCGTCGCCGTCGGGATGTTCCTCTGGTCGCTTGCGAACCTTGCGCAGGTCGCCATCGAGATCAAAGAGCAGACGTCGTTGCTCTCGTACGGAATCATCATCGTCATCGTACTGAACGTCTCCCTCAACGTTCCGCTCATCACCGCCTTCGGATACCTAGGTGCGGCGGTGGCGACGGCGCTCAGCTATGCGCTTTACTGTGCGTTTACGCTCGTGTTCTCCACACGGCACATCACGTGGCGGTTCCCGACGATCCCGTTCCGGAACGCACTCATCGCCGGGGCAGTGATGGCCTGTCCGACTGCGGTGCTGTACGCGACCGGAACCTACAGTCTCGTGGTCTCGCTGGTCACGGCCGCTGTCGGTGGAGTGCTGTACGTCGCCGTGCTCTACGTCCTCGGTGAGATCGACGAACAGGACGTGGCCACGATCCGGAGGCTGCTGCAGTGACCGGATTGCCGTCCGCGCCGCCCACCGGGTCGTGTCTGCTGCAGTACGCGACGAATAATTAAAGATTACCTTGCCCCCTTCTACGATGAGCCGACGACAGTGCGCCCCGGCCGGGTCACTCGGTCCATCGCCCCACCGGGAGGACCGCGCTCGAGGGACGCTGGCGGCTCTGACAACTGCGCTATGAACATCCTGCAACTGAGTCGAACGTCGATGTACCCCCCGAAGAACGGAGCTGAGGTTCGACTCTGGAAAACCGCACAGAAACTGAGCACGCTCGGGGACCTGTGGGTCGCCGCTCCCCCCGGGGAGGAGCGACCCGACGAGGATATGGACTTGATCGACGTGACGAGCCCGATGTTCAACTACCAACCGGTCTGGGACGAAATCTGGACGGGCCTGTTCGTACTGGGGGTGCAGCATCCGCTCCGACGGCCCCTTGGGAACGCGGTGGTCGACGCCGTAGAGCGGACCGCAGTCACCTTCGACGTCGTCGTGTGTGAGTTCCCGCAGGTCACGGACGCGGCTACCAGTCTCGCGACGTCCCACGGCGCGAAACTGCTGTTGAACAAGCACAATGCGGACTACGCTATGCTCGACGGATACCTGCGAGAGCGGAGTGTGCCGCCGATCCTCCGACGCCGCCTGGTCAGGAACTTCCGGGAGTTCGAGACGAACGCGGTCGACGCCGCCGACGTGACTGTGTTCCAATCCGAGGAGGACCGAGACCGATTCGATGCCGGAGCGACCACCGACACGTTCGTCATCCCGAACGGCTGTGACTACCAGCGCATCCACAGCGGCGGGGATCCGGACGCCGCCGCTCGGGAGTGCAATGTCTCTGCCGAGAGGTTCGTATGCGTCTTTCTCGGGTCGTACGACTACGCTCCGAACCGTGGTGCGGCGAAACTGATTATGGACGACCTTGCGCCCGCGCTGCCCGACGTCGACTTCCTGCTTCTCGGCCGGAATCCGCCGTCGGCGTCCGGAAACAACGTGTACGCGCCCGGATACGTGGAGGATCTCGCCGGGGCATTACACCTCGCTGACGCGGCTCTCTGTCCGCTGACGACCGGATCCGGGACTAAACTGAAGATGCTTGATTACTTCGCAGCCGAACTCCCGGTTATCTCCACACCTGTCGGGATCCAGGGCCTGTCCGTGGAACCGGGCCGAGAGGCCCTCGTCTGTGACGGCGCAGAGGGGTTCGTGAGAGGGATCGAACGGCTCCGCTCGTCGCCGGAACTCCGACGACGGCTCGGGGAATCCGGTCGCGCGATCGCGGCCGATCACTCCTGGGAGTCGCTCATGGCCGGCTACGACACGGTGATCGAAGCGCTGGGTGCCGAATGAAACGTGAAACCGTAGGGCCGGGGGCGCGTGCGGCGGCACTCACACCGGCTAGCCGGAGAGCTCGTCGTAGTCCCGGAACTCGGCGTCGCTAAAATGGTCAACTGCACCGAGCACCATCGCCCGGATCGTGTGTCGGTTCCCGGAGACGGCCCACCAGGCCGAGGTGAGGAGTCGGTACGCCAGAAGCGACAGGTACAGCGGGAGCCGTCGGGGAAGCGACAGGTTCTCCTGGGCGAACTGGAGTTTGTTCCTGGTCTTGTGGTAGATACTGAACGGCGAACTCGAGCCCGTCTCGCCGACGCGGTGGTAGATCCGGGACTCCGGCGTGACCAAGACCTTCCACCCGCTCGCCCGTGCTTTCCACGCGAGGTCGACGTCGTCCATACCGATGAAGTACTCTTCGTTCAACAACCCGATCTCACCCAGAAACTCCGGATGCAGCAGGATGAGACAGGACTGCACGAAATCGACGGGGTAGGGGTCGTCGGAGACCGGCTCTCGGTGCAGTTCGCCCTTGGCCGCGAGCCACGGGTGGAACACGTACCCGGCGTTGTGGATGGTCCCGGAGTCGGGAAGGAGGTTCACACCGCCGACGGCGGCGACGCTGTCGTATCGCTCCATCGTGTCGACCAGCGGCGTCAGAAAGTCCGGTTGCACGAGCGTGTCGTCGTTGAGGAGCAGCACGTAGTCCGTCCCCGTTTCCAGCGCGTACGAGATGCCGACGTTGTTCCCCCGGGCGAACCCGAGGTTCTCGTCGTTGACGAGGAACTCACACCAGTCGTATTCCTGCTGCAACCGGTCGATGGAGCCGTCCTCGGAACCGTTGTCGACGACGATGACACGGTAGTTGTCGTAGCTGATCGACCGGAGTGAGTCGAGGCAGTCGGCGGTTTCCTCGTAGTTCTCCCACGTCAGGATGATGATCGCGACCGCGGGATCGGCGGCCGGTGAGTCGACGGCGTCGGGCGGTTCGTCGACTCGCACAGACGCTGTGGCGTCGGACGCTGTCGAGTCGTGCATTGAGTTCGGGTCCTCGCTCGGTTCAGCGGGCAACGGAACTTAGGTATACGCCTCGTTCGGCAGCCAGACCCTCGAGTAACGAAGTCTTACCGAGAACGCAGCGAGGTGTAATGCCCCGGCGGGTGGTCGGTGGGCGAGGCGGCAGTCCACCCGCGGAGCGATCCGGGCGGCACGCCGTCTCTCCCCGTCGCCGTCTCGAACGTAGCCCTCTCGGGGAGAGCCCTCCGAACCTGTGCCCGCAGAGGGAGTGTCCGGTTCGGGTCTCACGACCCGCCGTGAGACGGCAGCCAGCGACTGCCCACCCGACCGTGTCGACCCGACGTCGAACGCGGTGGTCGGAGGTCGCAGAGTAAACACGGGGTACTAGTCCGTCGATCCGGTACCGCGTTTATAACTTTACCTTATAGTTGAACTACAGTTCGGTATCGGATCGGATATGAATCAGCATACGTGCGAGAACAAACCGGCTGACTCGGGCGGTTGTCCACACTGCGGGAGGACGAACAATGGGAGGTAGCGTCTCGGTCGGCCAAGACGACGCGACTAGCGCAGCCCCCACATCGAGGCCCCAGCGAGAGGACGACCCGGACGTCTCCGATCTGCTCTTGCAGGCGGACAGCACGCAGTCCCCGGTGCTGAGCGTGGTAATGCCGACGCTCGACGAAGAGGAAGGAGTCTCGATCTGCATTAGCAAGATAAAACGGGCTGTTGCCGAACTCGGCGTTCCAACGGAGATCATCGTCAGCGACAGCTCAAGCGACCGAACGCCCGAGATAGCACGTCAGGAGGGCGCAATCGTCGTCGAGCCCAACAAGATGGGGTACGGCTACGCGTATCGATACGCGTTCGAGCAGGCGCGTGGCGAATACATCGCGATGGGGGACGCCGACGTGACCTACGACTTCGAGTCGCTCCCGGAGTTGCTGGAGCCGGTCACGACGGGGAGCGCCGATATGGTCCTCGGAACGCGTCTCAACGGGACCATCGAGAACGGCGCGATGCCCCCGCTGCACAAGTACGTCGGGAATCCACTGCTGACGTGGTTCCTGAACGTGTTCTACGGCACGGGCGTCAGTGATGCCCACAGCGGGTTCCGGGTCTTCACTCGCGACGCGCTCGACCGGATGGACCTGTCTTCGGACGGAATGGAGTTCGCCAGCGAGATGCTTATGAAAGCGTCGACGAACGGCCTCCGCATCGAGGAGGTGCCGATCGTCTACCACAAGCGGGAGGGCGACGCGACGCTCCACAGCTTCCGTGACGGCTGGCGCCACGTCAGGTTCATGCTCGTCAACACTCCGGGTCACATATTCTCGCTTCCCGGGACAGCGTTCAGCCTAATCGGACTGGTGTTGCTGGTAGTCTCAGTCAGCGGCGTGGGAGTTGGCCAGTATTCGCCGGGCGTACTGACGACCATCGCGAGCGGACTGGCCCTCATCACTGGGTTCCAGTTTTGGTGTCTCGCGGTGTTCAGTGCGACCGCTGACACCGGCATTCGCAAACCCTCTGATCAGGTCACCCAATGGGCGAAAGAACACGTGCGGTTGGAACACGGTATGAGCTTGGGGGTCAGTATCAGTGCGATCGGACTGGTGTATCTCTGCTCCGTCCTGTTCGTGTGGACGACGGCCGGGTACGCGGCGCTTCCATCGGTGAAGACGATCGTCATCGCGTTCATCTCGATAGTCCTCGGGATGCAGATCATGTCCTCGTCGTTCTTCCTGAGCGCACTCGGGAGCGGACAATGAGATCCGGTCGGGGCTGCCCGGCCCGGTGTGGACCCGTCGGCATCTGAGCCGTCGACGGACCACGAACTCGTCCTGCTGGCAGTCGACGATACTCCCGGACACGCACGTCGACGGAGAATCCGCCCCGGTGTCGGGAGTTGTCCGTGCGACCCAGCGCCGAGATCGGCTCTTCGAGGGGGCTGGCACACCTTTCAGTCCGCTCAACGCGTTGGGTGTCGGCTGAAGCACGCTCGTCGGAAGTCCGGCTGCGGCCGGGCTCGTTCTCTGGCCGAGTGGATTCCCACCAACGGGGAGGTGACCGCCCGACAGATCACGCCCAGTATCGAATACGCGCCGTGAGACGCCCGAACAAGGTCAGTGAGATGGTGCGTAGGTAGCTCATAAATTAATCCATCTATTCCAATCGTGGATTGATGTCAGATGTTACCATAATCGGCGCCGGCGTCGCAGGATGCTCCGTCGGCCACCTCTTAGAGAAGGAGGGCTTCGACGTGACTGTCGTCGAGAAGGAGGCTATCGGTGGACTGTTGCGCGAAATCGAGTTCGAGACCGGATACCACTGCGATTCCGCTCCCCACCTGTTGTTTTTCGACGAGGAGGAGGAGGCAGTGGTGGGTGAGCTGTTCTCGGAGTTCACGCACATCGAGCCCCACGAGTTCTACGCGGCGACGTACCCCCGTGGCAACCTCGACGACCCGCACCACTACCCCGTCAGCAAGCAGAACATAGACGAGTGGGACGATGCGGATCGGATCCGCGACGAACTCGAGCAGGCGCCCGGAAAAACCGACGCCGAGTTCTTCGAGGAGTATATGAAAAACCAGGTTGGAGAGACGCTATACGAGCGGTACAACAGAACTTACACCCAGAAACACTGGGGAATCGATCCGAAGCGGATCACGGGCGATTGGTTCGATTTCAAAATCAGTTTCCCCGAGGACGAAGAGGAGTTCTTCGGGGGCGGTGCCTACTACCCTGACCACAAGTATACCGACATTCTCCGGTCGATGGTCGACGACTGCACCGTCGTCTTCGACGGGGTGACTGGATTGGAGACGGAGGGCACGCGCATAACTGCCGTCGAAACCGAGTCCGGAGACCGGATCGAGAGTGACCTGTTCGTCAGTACGATCGACCCGAGCATCGTCGTCGACACGGATGAATCCCTCGAGTATCGGAGTATGGTCATCCTCGGAGCCCACGTCAGCGCCGACGAGACCCTCTTTCCCGACCACGTCGACTGGGGATACTTCCCGAACCACTACGACTTCACCCGCGTCACTGACTACGGGTTCGTCCCGCAGGAGACGCCCGACGGGGAGTACATCCTCACGGTGGAGTTTCCCTGTTTCATCGGTGATGAGGTCTGGTCCAACGACGAGGAGTGGTACGCGGAATACCTGCAGGGGTTCCTCGATGAACAGGGTATCGACGCCGAGTTGCTTGACGCGCAGGTCCGTCGGGCACCCCGCGCGTACCCGTTGCCGGTGACCGAGCAGATCGAGACGTTCGAGCGCATCAACGGGAAACTCAGTGCGTACGACAATATGTTCAATCTTGGCCGAGTGAGTACGTACGAGTACATCTGGATCAAAGACATCGTGCAACAGGCCTACGAAACGCGTGAGAGAATCCTGAACGACGTCCAAGCCACGACGAGCGACTGACCGGCGACCTTTTAGCGGGTCCGTCGACCGCCCGTAGAAGACCACCCACGTCCAACACCAGCGGCAGTGCCGTCTCGGACGGAGCGGTGTCGGCAGGAGCAGGTGAGAACGGATTTCACGAAAACCGCTTTTCAGGCGCTCAGATCGGGTATTAGGATGTTTCTAAGAACTTGTAACTGACTTATAATTAAATCGTGAAGCATCTTACCAGTGTGTAGTGGGTTCAATGAAGCCGATCGATACGAGCGCCTCCGAGGACGTGTTCATCACCGGGATTGCCGGGTTTCTGGGCAGCCACCTGGCAGACACGTTCATCGAAGCGGGCCACACCGTCACGGGAAACGACAACTTCAGCGGCGGGTACAGGTCTAACGTCCCGGAGGAAGCGGAGTTCCACGAAGTCGACTGTACGAACGTCTGGGGTATGAAGGAGGCGATGGCGGGGGCCGACGTGGTCTATCACACCGCCGCGCTGGCGTACGAAGGGCTGAGCGTGTTCTCGCCGGCGCGAGTGAACAAGAGCATCTATCAGTCGACGAGTGCGGCGCTTTCGGCCGCCGCCGACGTCGGTGTCGACCGGTTCGTCTTCTGTTCCAGTATGTCTCGATACGGCGAGAACGAGACGCCGTTCACCGAGGATATGGAACCACAACCTCAGGACCCATACGCCGTCAGCAAGGTCGCAGCAGAGGAGATGGTCGAGCTGATGGCCGACATCCACGGGTTCGAGTACGTCATCGCGGTGCCACACAACATAATCGGCCCGCGGCAGCGCTACGACGACCCGTTCCGCAACGTTGCCGCCATCTTCATCAACCGGATGCTGCAGGGCGAGCAACCCATCATCTACGGAGACGGCGAGCAGAAGCGCTGTTTCACGTTCATCCAAGACAACGTGCGGCCTCTGCAGAAACTCGGCTACTACGACAACGTCACCGGCGAGGTCATCAACATCGGTCCGGACGACGAATTCGTCTCGATCAATCACCTGGCCGAGACGATCGCCGATATCATCGATTTCGACTTGGACCCCATCTATAAACCGGATCGGCCACAGGAGGTCAAGCTAGCCAACTGTTCGGCTGACAAGGCCCGAGACGTCCTCGATTACGAGACGGAGTACACGTTGCGGGAGGGTCTCGAGGAGATGATCGATTGGGTAGAGCACCACGGAGCCAAGGAGTTCGACTACCACATCGACTGTGAAATCGTCACCGAGCAAACTCCCGAGACGTGGACGAGCGAACTGATATGAGCGATGTCTACGCGACGCGCGATCCGGATTCGCACGCGTTACCCGAGTGATGGGTCCAGCAACCCCACGGCCGAAGATGACTCACACAGCCGCGGAGACGATTCGTACGCGAATGGGTGGTGTATGAAGGCGATAATTCTGGCCGGCGGCTCCGGAACACGGCTGAGGCCGTTCACGTACGCCACCCAAAAGCAGTTGTTGCCCGTCGTGAACAAGCCGGTCTTGGAGTACGTCATAACTGATCTCGAACGGGCGGGGATCGACGATATCGGCGTGGTTCTCGGTGGGGATTATCCGGAGAACGTCCGGGAACGGATTGGCGATGGATCGGCGTATGGGGTGGAGTTGACGTACATTCATCAGGGAGATCCCCAAGGGCTGGCAGACGCAGTCTACTGTGCAAAGGAGTTCGTGGGAGAGAGTCCATTCGTCGTATATTTCGGCGATACGATCACCGGGGGCAACGTCACCGCCGAATTGGTCCGTGAGTTCGATCCGAACGAACACGAGGTGGGGATCATCCTGAAACCTGTGGACGACCCGACGCGGTTTGGAGTCGCAGAGTTGGACAGAGACGGAGAGATTCGACAGATACTCGAGAAGCCGGACGATCCGCCCACGGACTTGGCGTACATCGGCGTCCAGGCGTACACGCCGACTGTGTTCGACGTCATAGAGAGCCTCGAGCCGTCTGATCGAGGCGAACTCGAACTCACTCACGCAATCGATGAACTGGTATCGGAACACGAAGCGTACTGGACAGACACGGATGAGGTCTGGATGGATGTCGGGACGGTCGAGGACCTCCGTAACGCAAATCGACATTTTTTGGAGTCGCTGACGCCGAAAATAGAGGGCGAGGTGTCCGACGAGGCCGACGTCACCGGGAGGGTGTACCTCGGTGACGGAAGCACCGTCGAGGCAGGGGCGGAAATCCGGGGACCTGTCCACATCGGGGATGAGACTCGGATCGGCGGTGATGCGAGGATCGGTCCGTACGTTACTGTCGGAAACCGATGCAGGATCGAGCGGGCGGACATTCGCTCAACCGTGATTATGGATGCCGTCGAGGCTGATTTCGATTTCGTGCTCGAAGAAAGCGTGATCGGTCCGGGGTCGTCGTTGTCCGGCGAGTGTGGGCAAACGATCGCTGTGAGCCTTACAATCGGTGCTGACTCGGCAGTGACATCCTCCCTTCGCTGAAGCGCAAGGCGTTCTGCTTGTACCTTCGTAACGCGCTGTGGGTGACGTCTGCGGTGGGTGTGGAGTGGTACAGCCGACCACCCGGGGCGGTTCGTCGCCGACATCCGGATCAGTTCAGAACGGACTGCGGGCGTCGCGGAGTCCCGATCCGATTCCGACGTCGACCCCCGCGAGAACGCGGTGCGTCGGTGTCGTATCGGCGTCGGCCGCGCCGACCGTCGCGTGACGGCCGAAGACGTCGCGGTCGGCTGCTGCCGCCGGCGCTGTCTGAGGATTATGTACGGCGGCGCAGGGCGCTAAAACCTCGCGCTTTAGCGCGGGGACACAGGGCCCGTCGTCGTCTACTTTCACTGTGTGCCGAAGGTTCGGGTCCCACCGCGTCGGTTGAGTGGATGTGCGTAGAAAACTGGCAGTTGACTCGGTGATTGCCGCAGCAAAACGTAAGCCGACCACGCCGACTGTCGTTCCCCACTCAGGTAACTCGAAGCCCCTTGCGGGTGCGAGTAACGGCTTCCTGGCAGCGCCAGTGGCCGACAGTCCACAACTCTTCGATTCCCAACCTTCCGAATCGATGGGAGTAACATCAGAACCTCGGGAAGCGTCGCCCTTCAGGGTGGCGAGGATGTCACTACTCACTCGGAGCCGAGCCGGGGCTTCGTTGGATTTCATCGTCCGGTACAGTGACATTGTCTAATGTAGCTCCTTCGAGGTCGGTGAAAGTGAGATCAGCAGAGGAGAGGTCGGCGTCAGAGAGGTCAGCAGAGGAGAGGTCAGTAGAGGAGAGGTCGGCGTCAGAGAGGTCAGCAGAAGAGAGGTCAGCAGAAGAGAGATCGGCAAAGGAGAGGTCAGCAGAGGAGAGGTCAGCTTTTGTGAGCCCAACTCCCAACCAATCAGGGAGGAGACCTATGGGGGAGAGATCGGCGTTAGAGAGGTCGGCGTCAGAGAGG
>Ga0102942_1000598_pt1 | contig 13626 bp, 17 predicted proteins | sample SalPon2_C_H2O_MG_FD_78171 | JGI IMG/M metagenome (GOLD analysis project Ga0102942, IMG submission 78171) | Salt pond water microbial communities from South San Francisco under conditions of wetland restoration - Salt Pond MetaG R2_C_H2O_MG | ecosystem: Environmental > Aquatic > Non-marine Saline... | reverse complement strand
CTCGACGGTTCCCGACGGGACGATCGAGAACCACGTCGACCACGTCGACCTGTTCCTCCGGTACACTGGCGGGGACGGGGACGACTGAGCGCCGGCCGCCCCGCCGGTCCCTCAGCGCTCTCGCTTCGCCTCCCGGCCGAGGTGGTCCTCGACGGCGTCGACCTTCCGCGCCGCGGTCTCGTCGCTCGTCCGCTTGTCGTCGATCTTCAGCACCGTCGAGACGCGGTCGCCGTCGACGGCGTCGTGGGCGGCCGCGGCGGCCGCGAACAGCGTCTCGGCGTCGTCGGCCTCGATCACGGTCCCCATCGGGTTCGTCTCGTAGCTCACGTCGAACTCGTCGAGCGCGGCGACCGCCTTCGCCACCTCCTCGGACATGCTCTCCTCGATCACCGGGGCGACGCTCAGCATCGCGATGGCTGTCATGGACGGAGGTGCGCCGCGGACTCACTTAAGCGGTCGCGGGAGCGGCGACTTCCGGATCCGACTCTCACCGGAGCGACCTACTCCAGCGCGTCGCGGAGGAAGGAGAGCTGGTGGCCGATCGCGCCCTCGAAGTCGTCGCCGAGCACCGAGAAGTGGTCCGCGGGCATCGTGACGACCGTCCCGCGCGAGAGGCGCTCGCCGGCGTCGGCGACCGACTCCGCGTCGACGATGGCGTCGTCGGTCCCCGCCAGCAGCAGGGTCGGCGCGCCGATCTCGTCGAGCCGCGTCACCGGGCGGTAGCCGACGAGCCCCAGCAGCGACCGCGCGGGCGTCTCGTTGCGCCACGCCGACTCGCGGTCGACGAGGTCGATGTACTTCCGCTTCGTCCCCGGCTCGGTGATCGCCGCGCGCTCGGCCGCGTCGCCCGCGATGGGGACGGTCCGCCCGCGACCGATCCGGTGGCCGATCAGGTCGCGGAGCCCCGTCACGCCGGCGCGGACGAGGTACCCGCCGCCGCGCCGCGTCGCGATGGCCCGCCCGTCGAGCATCGGGACCACGCCGACGACGGCGTCGACGTCGCGGCGCTCGGCGGCGAGCGTGAGCACGTGCGCGGCCGACAGCGACGCGCCCCACAAGACGAGGTCGTCGCCCGCCTCGTCGAGGCGGTCCGCGCGGTCGATCGCGGCCTCGTACGCCGCGCGCTGGCGGGCGAGGTCGACCGCCTGCGAGTCGCCGTCCGAGTCGCCGAACTCCGGGTGGTCGAAGAGGAGGGCGGCGTACCCCGCGTCGGCGAACCGCTCCGCGACGGCGGGGTAGCCGAAGGTCCGCTCCGCGCCGAGCCCGGGGGCCATCACGACGACCGGAGGGTCGTCGGCGTCGCCGCTCGGGAGGTACAGCGTGCCGCGACAGGTCGCGCCGTCGGCGTCGAACGCGACCGCGCGGGTGGCGAACCGCTCGCGGGCCGGCCGCGCGATGCGGCGCTGCGCCCGGTTGACGGGGTTCCGGCGGGTCACCGGTCGCCCCCCGAGTCGGTCTCGTCGGCGTCCGCGTCGTCGGGGGCCTCCGAGTCGGGTCCCGCGTCCGGTTCGTGGCTGACGGTCTCCAACACCCGGCTCGAGAACTCGGTCTCGGAGATCTCGTAGCGCGCGAGCGCCTCGAACCACTCGGCCTCGGCGTGCCAGGTGCCGAGGACGTCGCCCGGGGAGCGCACGACGGTCCCCTCGACGCGGACGGGCTCCCACTCGTCGGCCTCCGCGCGGTCGATGAGCGCGTTGAGCGCGCGTCCGATCTCGCCGCGGTGGACCTCGCGGCCGGGGAAGGCGGTCATGTACGTCAGCTCCAGCGGGTCGTCACCGTCGATCGATTCGACGCTGACGCCGTAGCTCCTGAGTTCCGGCTCCAGATCGGCCGTCCGCTCGTCGCCGGTCATACCCGATCCGTCGGCAGGGCGGGATAAATCGGTACCGGCACGCGGCGGCGCCGTGACTGGCCGAGCGACGAGTCGACGAAAGCCGCGGACGGGGTGCGGCCGCCGTGTGGCGGCCGCCGATAGGTTGTCAGAGGCACACGATTAACCCGCGCGGCCAGTTAGCGATAATCCGCGGAGTGACATAAACGCTCGGGCCGGCCATCATTTATGCTGCTTCCGTCCGTATACAGGAGTATATGCTCACCGCGGCCGCGACGGCGCTGGCGCGAACCGACGACGCCGTCGGCGTCGCTCTCGTCGGCGGCGCAGTGACCCTGCTCGCGTGGGTCCTGACGCCGCTGTGGCTGTTCGGCGTCCTCTTCGTCAGCCCGCTCGTCGCCGTCGCGGCCCCCGTCGCGCTCGCGCCGTCGCTCGTCGCGCGCGGCTACTTCGTCCGCGTGACGCGCAGCGCGATCCAGACCGGAGACGCGGGCGGCGCGCCGTCGCTCGTCGCCTGGGGAGAGCTGGTCCGGGACGGGATCAGGTCGGCGCTGTTGTCCGCGGCGCTGCTCGCGCCGCTCGCGGGCGGCCTCGCGGTCGCGGTCGGCGTCGTCGCCGCGCTCGTCGCCGGCCCGGCCGACCCGGGAGCGGCCGCGGCGACGGTCGAGTCCGCGCTCGGGCCGGCCGGGCCGGCCGCCGTCGCGGTCGCCGCCGCCGGCGTCGGGGTCGCCTTCGTGGGCGCGTACCTCCTCGCGTTCGCGTACGTCCGGCCGGCCGCGCTCGCCGCGTTCGCGGCGTCCGGGCGGCTCAGGGACGGACTGAACCCGCGGCGGGTGGCCGACGTCGCCGCGACGGGCCCGTACGCCACGGGGTGGACGCTCGCGGTGGGCGCGCTCGCGGTCGGGTACGCCGTGGCGGTCCCCACCGCGCCGCTGGTCGTCGGGGTCGCGCTCGCCTTCCTGGTCCGGGTCGTCGCTCACGGGCTCTACGGGCGGGGCGCGGCCCGCGCCATGGCCGCGGGGTCGGAGAACTGGGACGGGGCGGGAGCGGCCGTCGGCGCGGGTCGCGCCGATACGAGCGCCGGAAGCCAGACGATCGGTGTCGCGGGCGCGGCTGGCGGCACGGGCGCGACTCGCGGCGCGGAACCGCCACGGGGCGGGACGGCGACTCGCGGCACGGCGACGCCCGAGAGCGGTCCCGCGCCCGAGAGCCCGTCGGTTCAGGTCGTCTCGGGAGACGGCGGGCGGCCGATGCGGAGCGAGCCGCCGGCCGCGGTCCAGGTCGGCCGGGCCGTTCCGGTCGGGGACGAGAGCGACGACGTCGAGGGCGACACCGGTGCCAGCGGCGACGTGGCCGACGCGATCGATGCGAGCGACGGTGACGGCGTGGCCGACGCGACCGACACTGACGGGACGGCCGACGCGAGCGACGCGGCCGCCGACCCGAACTCGGACGCCGCCGCCCGGGACGACGGCTTCGAGTGGGGGCCGACCCTCGACGAGGCGGAAGACAAGGGTTGATACGGTCCCGAGCGAACGCTCGGACATGCGCATCTCCGAGCGGGGGTACGGCGAGGAGGGCCGGGAACGGCTCACGCTGGTCCCCGAGAACGTGGACGACCTCTGGCACCTCGCGCACGTCCTTGAACCCGGGGACCTCGTCGAGGGCGACACCACACGGCGGATCCAGCGGAACGACGACCAGATGCGGGACACCGGCGGCCAGCGCGAGCACATCTTCGTCACCCTCCAAGTGGAGGACGTGGAGTTCGCGCGGTTCGCCAACCGGCTCCGCGTGTCGGGGGTCATCGTCGGCTGCTCGCGGGAGGACCAGCTCAACGCTCACCACACGCTCAACGTCGAGGAGCACGACGAGATCACCGTCGAGAAGCACTTCAAGCCCGACCAGACGGAGCGGTTAGAGGAGGCCACGGAGGCCGCGGAGAACCCGGACGTGGCCATCGCGACCGTCGAGGAGGGCGCGGCGTACGTCCACACGGTCCAGCAGTACGGGACCGAGGAGTACGCCTCGTTCACGAAGCCGACCGGGAAAGGCGAGTTCTCGCGGCCCCGCGAGGAGCTGTTCGCGGAGCTGGGCGAGGCGCTCGCGCACCTCGACGCCGACGCCGTGATCCTCGCCGGCCCGGGGTTCACGAAGAGCGACGCGCGCGACTACGTCGACGAGGAGTACCGCGACCTCTCCGACCGGATCACCACGGTCGACACCTCCGCGGCGGGCGACCGCGGCGTCCACGAGGTGCTCAAGCGCGGCGCGGTCGACGAGGTTCAAAAGGAGACCCGCATCTCCAAGGAGGCGAGTCTCATCGACGACCTGACGGAGAACATCGCGACGGGCGCGAAGGCGACGTACGGCCCGGACGACACCGCCGAGGCCGCCGAGTTCGGCGCGGTCGAGACGCTGCTCGTCGTCGACGAGCGGCTCCGCACCGAGCGGCAGGGGAACGGCGACTGGGAGATCGACGTCAACGAGGTGATCGAGTCGGTGGAGCGACAGGGCGGCGACGTGGTCGTCTTCTCCTCGGAGTTCGCCCCCGGCGAGCAGCTGTCGAACCTCGGCGGCATCGGCGCGATCCTGCGCTACCGACTCCAGTAGGCGGTCCGTCGGGGGCGAACGGCGACCGGCCCGGAGCGGCCGCGGCCGTGTGCTTATCCGAGCGCGCCGTCAACGTCGGATCGATGGCGGACCGATCCGGGGACGGCGGCGAGACGACCGCGGCCGAGTCGGCGGGGGCGACCGCCGACGCCGCGGACGACGCCGGCCCGCTCCCCGACGACCTCGACGACGCGGGCGTCGACGACGAGGTGAAGCGCCGCCTGCGCGAGGCGTACCTCAACGACGAGGAGAACGCGCTGATCGTCACCCGGGTGCGCTCCGTCGGCGACCGGGTCGCCGTCGAGATGCGCCCGCCCCACGGCGACGCCACCCACACCGAGCGGTTCGACGCCCCGCGCGACGGCTCGCTCCGGGAGTCGGAGGCGTTCCTCGAGTTCTTGGAGGCCGCGGGCGTCTCGCCGCTCGACGTCGACGAGCTGGTCGGGGCCCGCGTGCCCGCGACGTACGACCCCGAGACGGGCTGGGAGGTCGACGCCGCCTACCGCGCCGAGGCGGACGGGGATGGGCGGCTCGCGGCCGCTCGGGACTGGCTGTGGACCTACCGAGCGTGGCTGCTCGCCGGGCTGCTCGTCGGCGGGGAACTGGTGTTCGTCGCCGTGCTGATCCTGCTCTACGCGTGACCGTCGAGGGCCCGACGCGTCGCCTCAGAGCACGCGGAGCCGGTACCCCTCGGCGGCGGTCTCGTCGGTGACGCGCCCCGTTTCGAGCGCCGCGTCGAGGATCTCGGCGACGAACTCCTTCGGGACCTCGACGCCGATGAAGTCGGTCCCCTCGCGCGCCGTCGTCAGCCGCGCCATCGTTCGCTCCGTCCCGTCGTCGTTGTAGACGCTGCCGACGCGGTCGCCGTCGCGGAGGAACCGCAGCGTCACGTCGGTCGGTTCGAGCGCATCGAAGCGTACCTCGAACACCCTGTCGTCGCTCTCCAGTCGTGCGAGAACTGCGCCGTCGTGTTCGACCACGGTAGTCTCCATACTCGTGCTACGGGGTCGACGCACATAACGTCGGCTCGCGGGCGGGAGCTGCGGGCAGGCGTCACTCCGAGGCGTCGGAGTCCAGGTAGCCGACGACCAGCTGCGGTGCGACGACGCCGACGAAGAGCACGACGCCGATCAGCGCGGTGTCGCTCAGCTCCGTCGCGACGCGACCGCCGTACCCGAGCGCCAGCCCGACCGCCATGAACGAGAGGATGACCGCGTTCTCGCGGGAGACCATGCGACACAGACGACGACCGGTCAGAAAAGCGTTGTCGAGGTCACTTCCCCCAGAAGGGGTCGCGCTTCCGCCGCGTCTCGAGGTAGCCCTGGAGCGCCTCGCGCTCGTCGGCGGTGATCTCCTCTTTCAGCTCCTGTTCGAGGATCTTCGCGTGCTTCTCGGGCACCTCGGTCCAGAGCGTGTCGCCCTCCTCGATGCCGCGGCCGACCGTCGGGCCGTCGATGGCGATGCTGACGCGCTCGCCGGCGCGCGCCTCGTCGACGTCGTCGCCCTGCTTCTGGATCCCGGAGAGGTCGCCGACGCGCTCGAACTCGTTGCCCTCGAAGAAGCCGACGTTGCGGTTGTTCTGGAGCGTGCCGGAGATGACCTCGACGCCGACGACCGCGGGGTCGTTCTGCCGGAACGTGTGGTCGGGGAGGATGCGGAAGCGGGCGGGCCGGACGACCTTGTCCAGCACCGTCTCCTGTTGCGCGCGCTGCTTCTCCTCGACGTAGCGCTCGTAGTCCTCGACCAGCTGGTAGATGACCTCGTTCTTGAACAGCTTCACGTCCGCGTTCTCCAGGTCCGACTCCGCGTTCTTGAGGAGGTCGACGTTGAACCCGAGGATCGCCTTGTGTTCGTCCTGGTTCGCCGTCTCCGCGACCGCGATGTCGCGCGGCGCGATGTCGCCGACCTCGGCGCGCAGGATGGGGACCTCCGCCTCGCGGAGGGCGTTCGCCATCGCCTCCAGCGAGCCGAGGGTGTCGGCCTTGACAACGACGCCGTTCTCCGAGGTGTCGACCTCGATCTCGGCGAGTTCGGCCTTCACCTCCTCGACGACCTGGTCGACGGTGCGGTCGCGGACGACCCGGACGGGCGCCCCCGCCATCGCCTCGTCGAGGTCGGGCGCGGCGATCTTCACGCCGGCCGCGGCGCCGATCTCGCCGACCTTCTCGAACTGCTTCTCCGTGCGGATCTCCGCGAGCGGCCGCGGACGGAGCAGCGCGCGGATCTCGGTGACGATGGGCTCGTTCTGGCCGCCCACGACCACGGTGTCGCCGTTGCGGATCACGCCGTCGTAGACGACGGTGTCGACGGTCGCGCCGAAGCCGCGCTCGTCTTTCACCTCGAGGACGGTCCCCTCGCCCGGCCCCGTGACGTCGATCGCCATCTCCTCTTTCATGAACCGCTGCGACAGGCCCATGAGGACGGTGAGGAGGTCGGGAACGCCCTCGGCGGTGAGCGCCGACAGGGGGACGACGCCGATGTTCTTCTGGAAGTCCTGAACCCGCCAGTAGAGGTCGGCCGAGAAGCCGGCGTCGGACAGCTGGCCGATGATCTCGTAGAGGTTCTCGTCGAGCATCGACTTCGCGCGCTCGGACTGCGCGTCCATGCTCCGCTGGATCGGTTCGCCGTCCTGCGGGTTCCACCCCGGCGTCGTGTCGACCTTGTTGGCCGCGACGACGAAGGGGGTCCCGGTTCGCCGGAGGATGTCGATCGCCTCCTCCGTCTGCGGCTGGAAGCCGTCGTTGACGTCGACGACGAGCACCGCGATGTCGGCGAGGGCGCCGCCCCGGGCGCGCAGCGTCGAGAAGGAGTGGTGCCCGGGCGTGTCGATGAAGAGGAGGCCGGGGAGGTCGAAGTCGGACGGGTCGATGAGCTCGCCGGCCATCCCGGAGATGGTGTCGAGCGGGATGTCCGTCGCCCCGATGTGTTGGGTGATCGCGCCGGCCTCGCCCTCGCTGACGGCGGAGCCGCGGATCGTGTCGAGAAGGCTCGTCTTGCCGTGGTCGACGTGGCCCAGCACGGCGACGATGGGGGTTCGCAGGGTGTCCGCGTGTGTGTGGTCGGTCATATGTGATCGCCCCGAGAAGGTTATAGCGTCTATTCGTCCCGGCCGTCAGTTAAGCCTTTCAAAACGCCGCCGCGAGCCGCGGCGAGCGCGGCCGGCGCGTCCGTCGCCCGTCGGACGGCCCGTGGCGTTTAAGACCGTTGCCCGGGACCGTGCGGGTATGGTCGACATCCTCGCGGAGAACCTCTCCGGGAAGGCGGTGATGAGCGCCGACGGAACCGAACTCGGGGACCTGTACAACATCACGATGAACCTCGAGTCCGGCGAGCTGAACCACCTCCTCGTCAGCCCGCACGAGCAGCTGCGACACGAGCGCGTCGACTTCGAGTTCGACGAGATGGGGCGGCTCCGCGTGCCGGTCGCGAACGTGCAGGCGGTGAAAGACTACATCGTCGTCGCCCGCTGATGCAGGTCCTCGACTCGTCCGCGTTCATCCACGAGTACACGACCGACGAGGACGTGGTCTCCATCCCGGCGGTCCACGACGAGCTGACCGGCGAGGTCGCGCTCCGCTTCGACGCGATGGAGGGCTCCGGCATGACCGTCCACGTGCCGGCCCCGGAGGCGGTCGACCGGGTCCGCCGCGCCGCGAAGGGCTCCGGCGACGCCGCGGAGCTGTCGGACACCGACATCCGGCTCATCGCGACCGCGCTGGAGCTCCACGGCGCGCTCGTCACCGACGACTACGCGATGCAGAACGTCGCCGAGCGGCTCGACCTCCCGGTCGAACCGATCGAGCGCGAGGGGATCACCGAGGAGCGCGAGTGGCGCTTCCAGTGCGTCGGCTGTAACCGCACCTTCGACGAGAACAAGGAGCGGTGTCCGATCTGCGGTAGCGACCTGACGCGGAAGAACCCGGCGTGAGCGGGCCGCCGAGGCGGCGCGGGACGGGTCCATCCGCCGACCGCCCGGTCCGTACGCGACCGGCTCTCACGCGGACGGTCCGCACGCGACCGACCGATTGAACAGGCGTCGCGCCGACAGCCCGACGTGAACGCATTCGAGGAGCTGTCACCGGACGCGCTCCGCGCCGGGCGAGCGGACGCGCTCGACGACGCGGTCGCGGCGGCGCTGGCCGAGCACCCGCTCGACGGGGTCGAGACCGAGTACCCGCATTACCAGGGGGTCGTCGAGGGGCCGGACGCGCCGCCGCGCCCGTCGGAGAATCACCCCGCCTTCTACGGCTGCTTCGACTGGCACTCGGCGGTCCACAGCCACTGGGCGCTCGTCCGCGCGCTGCGGCTCGCGCCGGACCACCCGGACGAGGCCGCGATCGCGGCCGGCGTCGACGGGCGGCTGACACCCGAGCACGTCGCCGGCGAGGTCGCCTACCTCGACGAGAACCCCGGCTTCGAGGAGCCGTACGGCTGGGCGTGGCTGCTGCGGCTCGCCGCCGAACTCGCCCTGTGGGACGACCCGCGCGCCGACGCGTGGCGCGAGACGCTCCGCCCGCTCGAAGACCGGGTCCGCCGCGGGACCCGCGAGTCGTTCCTCGAGATCGACCGCCCCCACCGCGTCGGCACGCACGGCAACACCGCGTTCGCGCTCGCCGGCGTGCTCGACTACGCCCGTGTCGTCGGCGACGCGGACCTCGAACGCGAGGCCGAGACGACCGCCCGCCGCCTCTACGCGGACGACACCGCGGCGGTCGTCGGCGCGGAGCCGGTCGGTTGGGACTTCGTCTCGCCGGCGCTGACCGAGGCGGACCTCATGCGCCGCGTCCTCGACCCGGACCCGTTCGCGTCGTGGCTCGACGGCTTCCTCCCGGACCTGACCGCGCCGCCGCACGACGCGCTGCGGTCGCCCGTCGACGTCGAGCCGGACGAGGGCGACGGGGCCGCGATGCACCTGATCGGCCTCAACGTCTCCCGGGCGTGGTGTCTCGCCGGGCTCGCCGACGCGCTCGCGGGGAGGGACGGTCCCGCGGCGACCCGGCTGCGCGAGCCGCTGGCGGATGCCGCGCGCCGCCACGCCGAGGCGGGGGCCGCGGACGTGCTCACCGACGACTACGCGGGGTCGCACTGGCTCTCGTCGTTCGCGCTGTACCTGCTGACGCGGAACGAGGGCGGGGTCGCGCCGGAGACGGCCTAGTCCGCGCCCCGCGACTCCGCCGCGTCTCCCTCGACCGTATTACGGGCGTCACCGTCGCTCGACCGGGGCGAGTCGGTCTCGGCGGTACCGAGGGCGTCCTCGGAGAGGTCGCTCCCGTCGAGCCGCGGGACCCGGTCCCGGAGCCGCGCGGCGGCGGCGCGGGCCTCGGCGAACTCCACCTCGGCGAGCGCGCGCACCAGCGCGGCGGCCCGCTCGGCCCGGGCGCGCTGCCACGACTCCTCGCGGGACTCGTAGGTACGGATCGCGCGGAGGAAGTCGACCTCGGAGAACTCCGGCCAGTACGGCGCACAGAAGTAGACCGCGGCCTCGTTCCCGTTCGCGTGCCACGGGAGGAAGTTCGAGGTGCGCTCGTCGCCGCCGGTGCGGACGATCAGGTCCACGTCGCGGATCGGCCGGTCGTACAGCCGGGACTCGACGGCCTCGACGTCGACGTCCTCGGGCGCCATCTCGCCGGCGTCGACGTCGCGGGCGATGGCGCGCGCGGCGTCGAGCAGCTCGGTCCGGCCGCCGTACGCCAGCGCGACGTTGAGCGTGAACCGGTCGTTACCCGCGGTCCGCCGCTCCGCGTAGTCGACCGCGTCGCGGACCCGCGGCGGGAGTCTGGGCACGTCGCCGATTGCGCGGACGCGGACGCCCTGTTCGTGGACGCGGTCGGCGTCGGCGAACTCGCGCAGCTTGTGCTCCAGCAGGTCGAAGAGGGGCTCTAGCTCCTCGTCCGGGCGCTCGAAGTTCTCCGTGGAGAAGGCGTAGAGGGTGAGCTCCGAGACGCCGAGGTCGGCGCACCAGTCCAGGACGCGCTCGGTTGTGTCCGCCCCGGCGCGGTGGCCGTCGGGGGCGTCGTCGCCGCGCTCGCGGGCGTACCGGCGGTTCCCGTCCTGGATGACGGCGACGTGGTCGGGGACGTCGTCGATCTCGCGGCGGAGGTGTCGCCGGTACGCGCGACCGGCGAGGCCGCGGAGTCGCTGCCACATGCTCGGGGCACACGACGCCGAGCGGTATACGTTTATGGATCGATCGGCCGAACCCAGGGGCATGGAGGCCGCCTACGTCTTCCGCGTCGCCGTCGGACTCGACCCGGCGGACGCGTCCGTCGACCCGGACCGGTTCGAGACGACGATGGAGATCACCGCGCCCGAGCCCGGAACGGACGGGTGGCTCTTCTTCCGCGACCGGCTGTGGCGCGGCGAGATCGGCGACGAGCCGTCCTTCCGCCGCCTGGCCGCGGAGCGGCTGGGGGTCGCGTCGGCCCCGGGCGTCGAGGTGGTCGCCGCCGACTTCCGGGAGCTCCGCACCGACGAGGGCTACCGCGACGCGCTGACGGACGCGATCGCCGCGGACCTCGCCCCGTTCAACGCCGAGTCCGTCGACGAGGTCCTCCGCAAGTACCTCGGGTCGTCGGTCCACGTCCGGGGCTGAGCGAGCGCGCGGCGTCCGGCGACCGGGCGGCTCCCGCCGGTGTGGGTCGCGGTCCCGCGGACCCACAACGCACTTGTCGGCCACCGGCGTAGAGGTGGATCCATGGCCGTCGCCGACTACGACTTTCACCTGTTCGACCTCGACGGGACGCTCGTCGACGCCGAGTGGGAGTACACCCGGACGGTGTTCGACCGCGTCGGCGACCGGCTCGGCCGGGAGTTCTCCGACCGAGAGGCGCGGGTCCTCTGGCACGGGCTCGGCGGCTCGCGGGCCGAGACGCTCCGCGGGATCGGCGTCGACCCCGACGCGTTCTGGCCGGCGTTCCACGCGGTCGAGGACCCGGCCGCCCGCGCGGAGGCGACGTACCTCCACGACGACGCCGCGCGGCTGCTCGACCGCGTGAACGAGGTCGGCGGCCCGACCGGCCTCGTCACCCACTGTCAGGAGTTCCTCGCCGACCCCGTCCTCGACCGGCTCGACCTCGGCGGGCGCTTCGACGCGGTCGTCTGCTGTACCGACGAGACGGGGTGGAAGCCGGCCCCCGACCCGATCGAGGTCGCGATGGAGGCGCTCGGCGTCGACCCGGGCCGCGGCCGCGGCTACTACGTCGGCGACGGCGAGAGCGACGTGGCGGCCGCTTGGAACGCCGGCCTCGACGCGGTCCACGTCGAGCGCGTCGGCCACGACGAGCGCGGCCGCTGCGTCCTCGGCGACCGGCGCGTGAGCCGCCTCGACGAACTGATCGACGGCGGCGCCCGGGGCGTCGCCGACCGGCGCGGCGGCGGCGAGGGACGCCCCGGTCCCGGCGACGCGTCGTGAGCGATTTATCCGGCCGCGGCGCGATCGGAGAGCCATGACGAAGTGGTTCCACAGCGGCCGCCGCCGCGACCTCTGCGCGCTGCTGTACGACCGCGGCGAGCTGCGCGCGCAGTCGCTGAAGAGCCGGCTCGAGTCGCACTACGACGAGCGGATCGACCCCGGCTCCTTCTACGGGACCCTCTCGGCGCTCGTCGAGTCCGGGTACCTCGATCGCCGGACCGAGGGCATCGCCGACGTGTACGCGCTCACCGACGCGGGCGAGACGGCTCTGCTCGACCACTACGCGTGGCTCGGCGACCGGATCGAAGGAGGCGGTGACAGCGAGAGGACCGGAGGAGGCGGCGACCGGACAGAACGGGAAGCGGAACGTGACGGCCCGGACCTCAAGGATTAACAACTTCCGCGGCATGATTTAATACATGACAGTCGTCAGCGTGTCCATGCCGGAGGAGCTGCTAGAGCGCATCGACAACTTCTCCGACGAACACGGGTACACCGGCCGCAGCGAGGTCGTCCGCGAGGCCTCCCGGAACCTCCTCGGCGAGTTCGAGGACGCGAAGCTCGAGGACCGCGACCTCATGGCCGTCGTGACGGTGCTCTTCAACTACGAGACGACGAACGTCGAGGAGCGGATGATGCGCCTGCGCCACGAGGACGAGGGGATCGTCGCCTCGAACTTCCACAGCCACGTCGGCTCGCAGTACTGTATGGAGCTGTTCGTGCTGGAGGGAGAGCTCGCGGAGATATCGACGTTCGTGGGCAAGGTCCGCGCGACGAAGGACACGCTCACGGTCGATTACAGCGTCACCCCGGTCGACGAGTTCGGTCCCGGCGCGCTCGGAGACGCCGGCGCGCACGGCGGGCACGACCACGGCGAGTCCGACGACGGGGAGGCGGGGAGCGACGAGGCAGAGCGCAGAGAGGTGGACGGGAAGGAGACGGATGACGGCGCGGCCGCCGAGTCGAGCGGAGACGACTAGCCGAAGACGAGTCGGCGGGAGAGACGCCGAACCACGCGACCACGGCGCTTTCAGGGGGTCTGAGGCCGGACGGACTCGAGCGCCGCGTCGAAGTCCTCGCCGGTGATCCCGACCTCGTCGGCGTGGTCGTTGGCGGCCTCGCCGTGCTCGTCGGCGACGCGCTCGATGGCACGCATCGCCGCCGCCCGCGAGAGCGAGGCGATCTCCGCGCCGGAGTAGCCCTCGGTCTCGTCGGCGACGCGCTCTAAGTCGACCTCGTCCGTGAGAGGCTTCCCGCGGGTGTGGACCTCCAGGATCTTGCGGCGCGCCTCGCGGTCCGGCTCCGGCACCTCGACGTGCGTCTCCAGGCGACCGGGCCGGAGCAGCGCCGGGTCGAGGGCGTCCCGTCGGTTCGTCGCCGCGAGGACGACGAGGTTCGGGTTGTCGCTGGCGCGGTCGAGCTCCGTCAGGAGCTGGGAGACGACGCGCTCGCTCACGCCGGAGCCGTCGCCGCCGGCCGCGTCGCGGTCCGTCGCGACGGCGTCGATCTCGTCGAAGAAGACGATCGCGGGCGCCGCCTGCCGCGCGCGGTCGAACAGCTCGCGGACCGCCTTCTCCGACTCCCCGACGTAGCGGTCGAGGAGCTCCGGCCCGGCGACCTGGATGAAGTTCACGCCGCTCTCGCCGGCGATGGCGCGCGCGAGCAGCGTCTTCCCGGTCCCCGGCGGGCCGTACAGCAGGACGCCGGTCGGGGGGTCCGCGCCCGCGGCGTCGAACAGCGGCCCGTACGACAGCGGCCACGTCACGGCGCG
>Ga0102942_1000595_pt1 | contig 13646 bp, 12 predicted proteins | sample SalPon2_C_H2O_MG_FD_78171 | JGI IMG/M metagenome (GOLD analysis project Ga0102942, IMG submission 78171) | Salt pond water microbial communities from South San Francisco under conditions of wetland restoration - Salt Pond MetaG R2_C_H2O_MG | ecosystem: Environmental > Aquatic > Non-marine Saline... | reverse complement strand
GGGCGCCCATCGTCCACGAGGGCAAGGTCATCACCGGCTCCGCCGGTGGCGAGTACGGCGTCAGCGGGTTCGTCGCCGCGCTCAACCCCGAGGACGGCTCGGAGATCTGGCGAACGAACACCACGCCCGCCGAGGAGTGGGCCGGCGACTCGCACGAACACGGCGCCGGTACCGTGTGGATGACGCCGACGCTCGATCCCGAGAGCGGCATGATCCACGCCCCGGTCGGCAACCCCGGTCCGGACTTCGACGGCACGGTCCGTCCGGGTCCGAACCGCTACACCATCGGGACGCTGACTCTCAGCGCCGACGACGGTTCCATCCAGTGGCACTACGGCGAGTCCCCCCACGACGTGTGGGACTACGACTCCTCGGCGCCCAAGATCCGTGTCAACGACATGGAGATGGGCGACGAGACGCGGGACGTCGTCATCAGCCCCGGCAAGACGGCCTGGGTCTACACGATGGACGCCGGCAACGGTCGTCTGCTCGAGCGGTCGCAGGAGACGACCCAGCACATCAACATGTGGAAGATGGTCCCGCACGTCGACGAGGACCGTCGCGTGGCCTTCGTGCCCGGTGCGCAGGGTGGGAACGACTGGCAGCCGCCGTCGTACAACCCCGAGACCGGCCTGGTCTACCTCAACCAGCACAACGCACCCCACGAGATCTTCTGGGAAGAGTCGCAGTACGAAGCCGGCCAGACCTACTGGGGCGGCGGCCTGAACGACTGGCCCGACGTCACGCCCCCGGAAGGCTGGAACGGCAACATCAGCGCCGTCGTGGCCATCGACCCGGTCAGCGGCGAACGCGTCTGGCGCGACTGGATCTCCGGCGAGGAGACCAGCGACTACCTCTGGGGCGGTTCGATCACGACCGCGACCGGCCTCACCTTCCTGGGGACCCAGAAGGGCAACATCGTCGCGTACGACGGCGAGAACGGCGACCGACTCTGGCAGTTCCAGCTCGGTGCGCCGATCTGCTCGTCGCTCTCCAGCTGGTACGACCCCGGCGAGGGCAAGCAGTACGTCGCCGTGCAGGTCGGCGGCTCCGGCTGGCTCCACGGCGGTCGCCGTGGCTCCACCGTCGCCGTCTTCGGCCTCAGCGAGAACTAATCGCCAACCGACTTCTCCGTTTTTTCACCACCCAATAGCGACGCGTCGCGTCCCCGGGTGACTCAGTCTCAGTATGAATACCCCCTAATTTTATTTAATGCGGGATACAGGGAACGGGTATGGCGACGCGAAGAACATTCCTGATCGGTGCTGCGGCAGCGACGACCGGACTGGCTGGTGCCGTGGGATCGGCATCCGCACAGGCCCAGACGTTCGAACTCGAACTGACGGAGGACGGCTTCGTCGGCCGTTCGCCCTCCGGCATCTCCGGCACGACCAACCCGACCCTGGAGATGGAGGCCGGCAACGAGTACACCATCAGCGCCACCTTCAGCTACTACCCCGAGATGGAGGGGCTGCCGGCGCGACACAACCTCGCCCTGCGGACGGAGAACGGGACGCCTTACCGGAGCGACTACATCTTCCCGGACGACGACGACCCGGAGAGCCCGTCGACCGAACAGAGCGTCTCGACCACCGTCGAGGCGACGTCCGACATGACGGCGTACCTCTGTGAGGAACACATGGGCGAAGGCGGCGACATCTCCGTCTCCGGCGGCGACATGGACGGCGGCGACGGTGGGGACATGACCGATACTGCCACGGATACACCGATGAGCGACGGTGGCGACGGCGGCGACGGTGGCGGCGGCGACGGCGGCGACGGTGGCGGCGGCGAGGAAACCTCCGGCGGCGGCCCCGGCTTCGGCGTCGGTGCAGCCGTGACGGCCCTCGGCGCGGCGACCTACGGCGCCCTCCGCAAGCGCGACAGCGACGAATAAGCGGCCCGGCACACAGCTTTTTTCGAGACGTACTCCCAACGGAGGAGCGATGCGTCCCGAACTCACCGCCGTCGGCGACCGCCTGCGGCGCCCGGAGTACACGGGCGAGAACCGCTGTCTCCCCTGTACCGTCGTGAACGTCTGTCTCACGCTCGTCATCGCCGCCGTCGTCTCTGTGGCCCTCACACCGCTTGGCGGCCTACTCGTCCTCACGGGCGGGCTGGGCGCGATCTACTTTCGTGGCTACCTCGTTCCCGGGACGCCGGAACTCACCGTCCGGTACTTTCCGCCGTGGCTACTCGAACTGTTCGGGAAGGAGGTCGAACTCCGCGAGACGCTCCAGCCGGTCGACGGCGTCGCCGTCCGGGCGACGCCCGAAGGCGGCCGTCTCGTTACGGGGTTCGCGTCGGCGTGGGACGACCGGATCGAGTCGCTGCGTGCGGCGGGCGTGGCGGACGACGACGTGGCGACGCTTCTCGGCGTCGACGAGGCGTCGAGCGTCCCCGGTGACGTGGCGTACGTCGTCGACGGCGGCCTCAGGCAGTGGCTCTCGGAGTCCGCGCTCCTGGCAGACGCCGCCGCCGCGGCGGTGTTGGACGAGCGTGGCGGCGAGGCGTGGGCGTCGCTCGACGCCGACGACCGGGTGGCGACGCTCCGCGATCTGCGAAAACTCCTCGACTACTGCCCGCTGTGCGGCGGTGACCTCGACAACGAAGAAACCGAGACGGTCGAAACCTGCTGTACCGAATCCGAACGGGTGTTGATGGCGACGTGTGTCGACTGCGACGTGCGGTTGATCGAGGATCTGGACGACCGCTAGTCGTCGGCGGGCGCGTCCGCGTCGGCGGCGTCCGTATCGACGGCAACCTCGATTTTGGCCGCGGCAGCCTTGTACTCCGGAATCTTCGCGCGCTCGTCGAGCACGTCGTTGGTGAGACGGTTCCCCGCCGAGTCGGCGAAGTGCGGCGTCGTCCACACCGTTCCTTCCTTGATGTCCTCGGTGACCTGCGCTTTCACCCTGATCTCGCCGCGACGGGATTTGAGCATCACGTAGTCGCCGTCCTCGACCCCGTACTTCTCGGCGTCGTTCGGGTGGACGTCGACGAAGTTCTCGGGTTCGACGCGAGTGAGCGTCTCGGACCGGCGGCTCATCGTCCCCGTGTTGTAGTGTTCGATGATCCGACCCGTGGTGAGGATGAGCGGGTACTCCTCGTCGGGCACCTCCTTGGGCGGCTGGTGACGGACGCCCTCGATCTGTCCGCGGCCGCTCTCGGTGGTGAACCCGTCCTCGTAGAGGTACGGGTCGCCCTCGTCGCCGGGTTCGTAGCAGGGCCAGTGGACGCCCTCCTCACCGAGGACGTCGTAGGTCATACCGTGGAAGATGGGCGCGACCTGACGGAGTTCCTCGAACACGTCCTCGGGGCCTTCGAAGTCGAAGCTGCCGTCGCCGAACAGGCGATTGCCCACGTCACAGAGGATTTCGAGGTCGTCTTTCGTGTTCGGATACACCGTGTCGACGCCGCGCATCCGCTGGGTGCGGCGGTCGGTGTTGACGACGGTGCCGTCGCGTTCGGCCCACGAGGTGGCGGGCAGGACCACGTCGGCGTACTCGGCGGTTTCGGTCGGGAAAACGTCCTGGACCACCATGAAGTCCAACTCTTCCATCCGCTTTTCGACCTGGTTAGTGTCGGGTTCGCTCATCACGGGGTTCTCGCCCATGATGTAGAGGCCGTGGATGGTGTCACCGATTTCGTGGGACACTTCGACGTTCGTCAGGCCGGGTTCGGACGGAATCTCGAAGTCCCAGACCTCCTCGACGTCCGCACGGACCTCGGGGTCGGACACGTCGCGGTAGCCGGGGAGGACGTTCGGCATCGCGCCCACGTCGGAGGCACCCTGGACGTTGTTCTGGCCGCGGAGCGGGTTGACGCCCGTACCGGGACGGCCGAGGTTCCCCGTGATCAGAGCGAGGTTGATCTCGTTCTGGACGTTGTCGACGCCGCAGGTGTGCTGGCTCATCCCCATGCCGGTGAAGATGGCGGCGTTGTTCGCCTTGGCGTACTTCTCGGCGGCGAGTTCGATGTCTTCCAAGGGGACGCCACACTCCTCGGCGGCCGCTTCCTTGTCGAAGTCCTCGAGCGTCTCCGTGAGATGCTCGAAGCCCTCCGTGCGCTCCGCGACGAACTCCTCGTCGACCCAGTCGTTCTCCAGAACCGTCTTGATGACGACGTTGAGGAGCGGGATGTCGGTGCCCGGCTCCAACTGGAGATGCATGTGACGGTCGGTCTCGGTGATTTCGAACGACTGCGTCGTCTTGTTGGCGTGGGGGTCGACCTGAATGACGGTCGCTCCCTCGAGGACGGCCTGCCGGAAGTACTGGCTGTTGGCGATGGGGTGTTGTTCGCCGGGGTTGGCGCCCTGAATCCAGAACACGTCGGCGGCCTCCTCTAGGTCCTCCATGCTGTTGGTCATGGCGCCCTCGCCGAGGCTGTTCTTGAGCGCGTACACCGTCGAGGCGTGACACATCCGCGTGCAGGTGTCGACGCTGTTGGTGCCGTAGCGGCGGGCGAGCTTCTGGATGAGGTAGTTCTCCTCGTTCATGGCCTTCGAACAGCCGTAGAAGCCCATCGCCTGCGCGCTGTACTCGTCGCGGATGTGCTCCATCTCGTCGACGATCCGGTCGTAGGCTTCGTCCCACGTCGCCTCGTGGAGTTCGCCGTCGTCGCCGCGGATCAGCGGGTCGGTCAACCGCTCTTCGTGGTTGACCGACTGCGTCGCCGCGCCGCCTTTGATGCAGATGCTCCCCTTGTTGACCGGCGCGTCGGCCCACGGCCGGAACGTTACCTCACCGTCCTCGTCCTGTGAAATCTGGATGCCGCACCCGACTCCACAGTACGGGCAGATGGTTTTGGTCGGCCCGTCGGACTCACCGCTGGATTCGGATGACATTGTATGTAAAAATCACGACGGTGGATCATCAATGTTGTCATCCAGTACCGTGCGAAACCCCGGCAACGGGGCCTAAAAGTCCCGATTGGGGCAAATACGGCGCCGGGGAAACGTTGACCCCTCGGGGGACGAATACGTTGCTATGACCAGTTACAGCGAACGCCCAGACGGTGGAAACGAAACCACAATCCACCTCACTCGCGAGCGGATCGACGCACTCGCGGCCGAGTACGAGGAGCGCGAGCCGTTCGATCTCGTCGAACGCGAACACATCGAGACCGTCCCGCGCACGTTCGCGTCCGGGGACTTCGGCCGCCGCGACGCGGAGTGGCCGGTCCAGTGGTATCACCGCCGCGACCTCCACCCCGACCCCGACCGACGCGCCGCCGAGGAGCGCTTCCTCGACAACGACTACGAGGCGATGGTCGACGCCATCCACGGGGCTACCGAAGCGACGACGCTCGACGGAAAACTCGACTCCTTGACCGCGCTGGTCGGCGTCGACGTGCCCGTCGCGTCCGCGTTCCTGGCGTTTACGCATCCGGACGACTACGTCGCCGTCGGACGGCGGGAGTGGGACGCCCTGCGCGCGGCCGGCGAACTGGCCGACCCGTATCCCGACACGGTCACACCCGCCGCGTACCGGACGTACGTCGAGGCGGTCCGCGCCGTCGCCGACCGGACCGAACACGACGTGTGGACGGTGTATCGGGCGCTGTGGCGCCTCGGCGCCGACTAACGACCGATCCGCTCGGCGTAGTTCGCGATCACCGGCTCGGTGTCGTCGACGTACTCGTTCGTCCACGCGTCGTCGGGGTCGACCGGCGACTCCAGCAGGTCCGTCTCGGCGAGCATCTCGCTCAGGTTCTCCCAGCGACGACCGTCGAAGTGGCCCCATCCCGCCTCGCGGACGAACTCCGTGAACTGGAGGTCCTCCGCCGAGGCGAGGAACTTCATGTGTTCTACCTCGCGGTTGTGTTCGAGTTGGGCGTTGCGGGCGATCAGCGCGTCGATGGCGCGGTCGGGGTCGTTCGTCGCTAGCTCCCACCCGCGGGCAGTCGCCCGCAGGAACGATCGGATCGTCTCGGGGTAGTCGGCCGCGGACTCGGGGTTGGTGACGACGGTCATCCCGTAGACGTCGAGGTAGTTCCCGATGAGGAGTTCGTCGGCCGTCCGGTCGTACTCGCGTTCGAGTTCCTTGCCGTTGGTGACGACGCCCACCGCGGCGTCGATGTCGCCGTCGAGCAACTGGTGTGCGACGCGGTGGTGGGTGTGTTTCTGCACGTCGTTGACCTCGACGTCGTCGCGGATGCCCCGATCCTCCAGCAGTTGGAGGGTGAGGATGCGGGTCTTCGTCGCCGACGGGCCGACAGTCCGGCCGCGAAGCTGTTCGGGTTCGGTGAACGGCTCGCCGAAGGCGTCACGGAGGGTGTAAATCGTCGCGGGCGTCTTCTGGCTGACCGCGGCGACGGCCAGCGGGTCGAGCCCCTGGCTCCGCACCGACAGGACGGCACTCCCGCCGGAGAGGCCGAGGTCGCTCCGGCCCTTCGCAGTCTGTTCGGCGGCGAAGGGCGAGCCGTGGCCCTCGACGAACTCCACCTCCAAGCCCTCGTCGGCGTAGAAGCCCGCCTCGCGAGCGAGGAAGTACGGTGCTTGGAAGCCGTTCGGTTCCCAGTTCAACTGGAAGGTAACGGTCTCTGTCATGGATCGATCTCGAAGGTTCCCTCGGGAATCTCTTCGACGCCGAGCGCTTCGGCGCCGGCGACGGATTTCAGGTGGTCGAACAGCCGGTACATCCCGTCGACGCTCTCCTCGTCCCAGTCGCGGACGACCATGTCGCGCCAGCCGTCACGAACCGCACGCATCACGTCGGGGTCGTCGTAGGTCATCAGCTTCTCGCTGATCTCCGCCCAGATGTCGTCGTCCGCGACGAGTTTGTCGACCGCGTCGCGGTACGCGTCCGCGAACGCCCGCACCGTCTCCGTCTGCTCGTCGAGATACTCCCCGCTGGTGAGGAAGGCGGCGATGGGGAGTTTGTTCTCCGTCTCGGAGAGCCGCTGCACTAGGTCGGCGACGGGCAGGACGTTCTCGAACGGCCCCGTCTCCGTTATTTCGGGGATGATCTGCCAGAACTGGAAGCCAGCGTCGACCTCGCCGTCCTCGATCATCCGCGTGAGTTCCACCTTCGAGCCGGCTTCGACGGGGGTCGCCGTCTCGTCGGGGTCGAAGTCGTGATACTCCCGACAGGCCGCGCGCGTCAGAATCCAGTTCTTGTCGAGGCGGCGCACCACGCCGATGCGCTTGCCCGACAGATCCTCTAACCCGTCGATATCGGAGTCCTCGGGGGCGACGAGGCCGCCTACCGTCCGGCCGTAGGGGTGGAAGGCGACGATGTCCGCGCCCTCGGCACGTTCGCGGGCGATGGAGATGTAGTCGATGTCGATGAGGTCGGCGTGCCCCTCCTGCAGTTGGGCCTCGACGGTCTCGATACCGTCTTCCAAGGCGTCGGAGACGAGTTGTACGTCGAGATGAAACCCGTGGTCGCGGTCGAAGCCGAACCGCTTGATCGTGTAGAGCAAGTAGCGCGGGCTGCCGTTGTGCTCGAACCGCGCCCGCATGGTCGGCAAATCGCCCGGATCGTCGTGGTACTCGTCGAGGGCGGCCTGCTGGGCGTCGACGTGACTCCCGGTCATCGGTCGCCCGCCGCGGGAGCGGTCGTCCGTCGTCTCGACTCGGAACCGGCGTACGTGGCGCCGCCGGAATCGGCTGGCGCCGCGATGAGCTCGTCGGTCGGCATACCCGCAGGGTACGACTGAACCGTTATAAAAGTTCCTCGGGAAGGTTCATATTGGCCGCCGCAGGGGCCGGATGGGCGTGCCGTCGGGGACGGCGACGTGTCCACGCTCGCCCGTGGCGCGTGTATTTATAAATGTTTCCTAGAAATAATTATTAGTGGTCCCCAGCATCGAACGTATGGGGGACGAATCGAACGAGGCGGATCGACGAGGAGCGCGCGAACAGGTGGCGTGTCTCTCGCCGACCGCGCGGCCGCCGACGAAACGCTGGCGAGTCGAACAGGGGGACCGCTCCCCGTCCACCGGCACGACGACGAACGGATCGGATACCGGAAGGGGATTCTCACGGCGATCGTCGAGGACGGGGGAACCTGGCTCCGGCCTGACGACTCGTACGGGTTCACGCCCACCGAACGTCGCGGCGACGACCTCATGGCTACATCGGCGTTCCCGTCTCGCCTCGCCGGGCCCGGACTGAAAGCTGTCCGAGCGACACCGGCCTCGCGCGCGGCGGGGAAACCTATATCGGCGCCGCCTCGCCAGTAGGGGCATGCACGCCGTCGACCACATCAACATCGACGTGGACGACCTGGACGCCACGTACGAATTCTACCGGGACGTACTCGACCTCGACCTGTTGCGTCCACCGGAGGATTTCAAGGGCGCCCACGTCATGTTCGAGACCGACGCTGGAACGGTCGTCACGCTCATGGAGACCGGCCGAGCGGAGAAGTGGGACGACGAAGGGCTGGATCATCCCCTCGACAAGGCTCACGTCGCTTTCGAAACCGACCGCGACACGTACCAGTCGCTGATGGACCACTTGGAGGGCCAGTTCCCGAAACAGGGCCCCTACGACTGGGGGGAGTTCGAGGGGTTCTACTTCCTCGACCCGTCGGGGAACCTGCTCGAAATCATCACCTACGACCCCGCACCGGCGGACCGGAAGCGGACGCTGCTGGATCACGACGACGTGGAGTGATCGAAGCGGCCGACGATCAGTCGGCCGGAGCGGGCGCGTTCCCCATCTCGGTCGTCACCACGTCGGTGAAGATCCGGCGTCGGGCGTAGAAGAAGTAGACGTAGGGTACCTTCGCCAACACGTCGAGGAAGGCGTACGTGAGGCTGACGCCGACGAAGCCGGCGAACCCCAGGCCGGCAGGCCCCATCAGCCAGACGAAGGGGTACGCGATCCACAGGAGGCCGATGTGGTTTTTCAGCAGGCTGAACAGCCCCCGCTGCATCGGCGCGTCGGGCACCTGTCGCGGGAACACGACGTACAGATAGCCGAACAGGGAGAGATGGAAGCACGCCGAGACGGCGAAGAGGCCCCACTTGAGCGTCCCCTCGGAGGCGACGGCCCCGGCGCCGGCGGCGATCATCAGAGCGTCGGCGATCATGATGCCGGCGATCGACCGCCGCGAGGCACCGGCGACGTAGCCGATATACCCGACGAGCAGCGGCGTCGTCACGATCCAGTCGACGTACCGAAGCCCGACGAGCGTCGTGCCGCCCACCTCGACGGTTCCGAGGCCGAGCGCCATCCCGGCGTACGAGAGCCCGGCGAAGCCGGGGATGATCGCGAGCCCGGCGAGCGAACGCTGATGCACCGATCCGTCGAGGGAGACGTACAGCCGGGCGACCATAGCGGTCCCGACGAGGAACGCGGCGACGGCGATACCGTACGCGGCCGTGACGGGGTCCATTAGCGATCACCTCCGTCGGTCGCGGCCGCGACCGGTCTCGATCCAAGGGTGGCGTCGGCGTCGACGGTGAACGCGTCGACGTTGGTCTGGAGCTGTGTCACCACCGTCTCCTGGAAGGTCCGGAGCGACGACGAGATGGACGCCACTACCTCCTCCTGATCCTCGATTCGGGTGGCCGTCTCGGCGGCCGTTTCCGCGGTATCCCGGCTGAGATCCGTGAGGGCGTCGACGGACGCGGCCGTGTTCTGTACCGTGTCCGCCTGATCCGCCGTCGTCCGTCGAATCTCTTCGAGCGATGTGGAAATATCGTCTATCGAGTCGGCGATGGTTTCGATGTCCCCGAGCGTCGACTCGACGGTGTCGGTGCCGGCGCGAACCCGTTCCTGTGTCGAGCGGATCGAAACGGTGACCTCCTCGGTCTGTTCCGAGAGCTCGTCGATCATCTCGGCAACCTCGCCCGCTCGCGCCTGTGTCTGCTCGGCGAGGGATTTCACCTCGTCGGCGACGACGTCGAACCCGTTGCCGGAGACGCCGCCGTTGCCGGCGCGGGCCGCCTCGATCGACGCGTTCAGCGCCAGCATGTTCGTCTGCTCGGCGATATCGGAGATGATGTCGACGATTTCGGTGATCTCGTCCATCCGCCCCTGAAGCGTCTCGACCCGTGTGACCGCTTGCTCGGCTTCCTCCTCGATGCGGCTCATCTCGTCGATGGCCGTCCGCGACGACGACCGTGCGTCGTCGCTCGCCGCCGCCACGTCGTCGGCCCGCGACGACAGGTCACTCACCGTCGCCGCAATCTCCTCGGCGGACGCGCTGATCGTATCGACGTCGTCGGCGACTGACTCCAGTTCCTCGCGCTGCTCCGACGACTGCACTCGAATCGTGGACGCGGTGTCGACCGTCTCCGTGACCTGCCGTTCGACCGTTCGACTCATGTCCGTCATCTCCTCGGCCTCGGTGTCGATCTGATCAGCCACGTCGGCGACGGTCTCGACCGTCTCCTGAAGGTCGTCCATCATCCGATTGAACGACGTGCCGATCGTCTCCAGCGCGTCGTAGTCGGTGCCGGTGTCGAGTCGCTGTGTGAGGTCGCCAGTGGCCGCCCGCTCCATCGTCTCACCGTACTGTTCGGCGATACGGCGGTAGTCCCGGGCCATCTCTCGGGCTTCGCGCTCGGCCTCGCGAGCCTCTGCTTCGGCCTGCTCCGCCTCTGCCCGAGCGTCGTCGAGTTCGGACCGTGCCTCCTCCATCTCCGTCAGCCGGCGCTGGAGCGACCGGCGCATCTTCTCGATGGATCCGGCGAGCTGGCCGAACTCGTCCGTTCGGGACGAGACGACCTCCCGATCCAGATCACCCTCGGCGACCCGCGCCGTCTGTTCGGAAATCTCCGTTACGCTCGCAATCGTCTCCGCGGCGTTGATCGATCCGAGGGTCAACAGCCCCGCAATCGCTGCAACGACCGTCGCCGCCACGTCGTTCGTAACCGTGCCGACCGCGACGATGAACGCCCCGGTGGCGACGTATCCGAGCCCCAACTTCGCGCCGTATCGGCGCCTGATAGCTCCGACCAACATGTACCGTTCTGTGGTACGATCGGATCGCAATAAACGGCGTCACGAAATTTTCACAGGTGGTAATCGGACGCCAGCGTCGAACACCGGCCTCACGGTCGATCCTCGATTCTCGTGCCTCCGAACCCACCGACGAGTGTCAGTCGTCGTCGACTCGTGCCTCGACCCCAGCCAAATCCTCGATCACCTGCATCACGCCGGAGTTGTCGTCCTTGCCACGGCCCGTCGCAACCATCGATTTGTACATCTCGTGGACGAGTTCCGTCTGAGGCATCGGCGATTCGTACGCCTCGCCGGCGTCGGTGGCGATGCGGAGATCCTTGTACTGGTAGTCGGCGAAGAAGCCGGGTTCGAAGTCACCCTGAATCATGCTGGGCGCGCGGTTGTCGAGCGTCCAGCAGCCGGCCGCGCCGCCGCTGATGGCGTCGACGACGGCTTCGAGGTCCGCATCGGCCTTGTACGCGAAGACCAACGCCTCGCTGACGGCCTCCATCGTCCCCGCGACGACGATCTGATTACACGCCTTCGTGACCTGTCCCGCGCCGTTGTCGCCGCAGTACGTGATCGTCTCGCCCATCGCGTCGAGGATCGGGCGACACTGCTTCAGTACGTCCTCGTCGCCGCCGACCATGATCGACAGCGACGCCTCGATGGCGCCCTCCTCGCCGCCGCTGATCGGGGCGTCGAGCATCTGGGCACCTCGTTGCCGTACCTCTTCGGCGAGCTCTTCGGTCACCATCGGCGAGATGGTCGAGTTGTCGATGACCACGTCGCCCTCGCCCAGCCCGGCGAGGACGCCCTCGTCGCCCCGTATGACCTCGCTTACCACGTCCGAATCCGGCAGGCACATGATCGTCACGTCGGCGCGTTCGGCCGCCTCCTTCGGCGTCTCGGCGGCCTCCCCGCCGGCGGCGACGTGGTCGTCGACGGGCCCTTGCGAGCGGTTGTGCCCGATCACGGTGTAGCCAGCGTCGAGGAGGTTCTTCGCCATCGGTCCACCCATGATCCCGAGTCCCACGAATGCGATTGTCTCGTCCGCCATGTCCAGTTCACACCGCTCGCCCGACATAAAGGGGCCGGAACCCGGAACCGGCGTCGGGGACGGGGACCGTTTGATGGGTCTGGGTCCCGAAGGAAAACCCATGACCGACGACGACAACGCCGTCGAACGCCGCCTCGGGCGTCGCCTGCGCGAGCGAGACGAGACCATCGCCGTCGCCGAATCGCTCACCGGCGGCCTCGTCGGCTCGCTGCTGACCGACGTGCCCGGCTCCAGCGACTACTTCGATCGGAGCGTCGTCGCCTACTCTAACGACGCCAAACTCGACTGCCTCGGCGTCTCCCGGGAGTCACTCGACGCGGCCGGCGCCGTCTCCGCCCCCGTCGCCCGCGAGATGGCTCGCGGCGTCCGCGACGACGCCGGAACGACCTGGGGCGTCTCCACCACCGGTATCGCCGGGCCGGGCGGCGGCACCGAGGAGAAGCCGGTCGGCCTCGTCTTCGTCGGCGTCGCCTACGCCGCCCCGTGGGGAACCGAAGACTCCTTCGTCCGCGCCGAGCGCCGCGTCGTCGACGGCGACCGCTCGACGGTCAAAGCCGAGAGCGCACGGTGGGCGCTACGGGCCGTCGAGGACGCGCTGGATTAGGTCGTCGTCACGAGTTCGATCACGTCGCGGTCATCGAGAACGTGTCCCCCGCCGATCTGTCGTGACGATCGACAGTCGACGCCGTGGAGCAACCCGTCACCCAGATCCGTGTGGATGTGGTTCGCGAAGTCCTCGGTCGTCGAGCCGTCGGGCAGGAGGAAACAGTCACGGAACGATCCTTTCTCGCTCGTCGATCCGTCGTCGCTCCCCGGAAACACCGCGATGAGGTCGAGGGCGTCGAAGAGGGCGGCTTCGAGCGACGACTGAACGCCCGTCCCACCGTGGTCGTCGAGCAGCGACCGGATCTGTTCCAGCCCCGCCTCCTGCTCCGCGCTCACGTCGCCGACGAGTTCGAAGTCGTCGTGACCGGGCGTGTAGTCGATTCGCCCCGCCTCGTCGGCCGCTTTCAGTGCCTTCTCCGCGTGTGCGCTCGCCGGGACGATGGGGAGGTGGTCGTAGGCGGGGTCGGCGGCGATGTCCGCAAAGTTCGCCGCCGCCGCGGAGTCGTCGATTTTGTTCGCCGCGATCACCATGGGCTTCGTGCGCTTGCGAATCTCCCTCGCCAGCGACTCCCGATCCGTCTCGTCCCACGTCGCGGGGTCGAGGTCGAGTCCCTCGGCGAGGATGATCTGTTTGATTTCGTCCTCGTTCGTTCGGAACGCGCTCATCTGCTCGGCGAGGTCGGCCTCGATACTCGCGTCCGCGCCGTGGTACTTCGACTCGAAGCGTTCGATCCCTTTCTCCAGAATCCCCAGATACCACATGTCGAGTTCGTCCTCGAGGAAGTCGATGTCGTCCCGGGGGTCGTGCCCCTCGGTGGGTTCGCCCTCGCTGTCCGTCTTCCCCGAGAAGTCGACGACGTGGACTAGCACGTCCGCCTCGTTCAGGTCGCTCAGAAACTGGTTGCCGAGGCCCTTCCCCTCGTGGGCGCCGGGGATCAGCCCGGCGACGTCGACCAGTTGGACGGGAACGAACCGCGTCCCCTCGTCACAGTAGCCGACGCTCGGCGTACACGTCTCGTCGAACTCCGGGGCCGCACACTCGACCCGGACGTACGCCTCGCCCACGCTCGGGTCGATGGT
>Ga0102942_1000594_pt1 | contig 13651 bp, 12 predicted proteins | sample SalPon2_C_H2O_MG_FD_78171 | JGI IMG/M metagenome (GOLD analysis project Ga0102942, IMG submission 78171) | Salt pond water microbial communities from South San Francisco under conditions of wetland restoration - Salt Pond MetaG R2_C_H2O_MG | ecosystem: Environmental > Aquatic > Non-marine Saline... | reverse complement strand
GACAGGCCCTCACCGCCGAAGGGCTGACTGGCGACGATCGCGCCGATCTGGTTGCGGTTGACGTACAGGTTGCCGGCATGGACGCGGTCAACGATGTGCTGGACCCGATCCTCGATGCGGGTGTGCACCCCGAAGGTCAGGCCGTAGCCGCGGGCGTTGATGGCGTCGATGACGGCATCGAGCTGATCGGCGCGATAGCCCGCGACGTGCAGCACGGGGCCGAAGACCTCGCGCTCGAGGTCTTCGATGCCATTAACCTCGATGACCGCCGGCCCCACGAAATGACCGCCGGCCGGGGCGTCGACCTGCTTGATCAGGCGGCCCTCGCGGCGGGCGATATCGATGTGATCGGTGATGGCGGCGGCCGCCTCGCCGTCGATGACCGGTCCCACATCGGTGGAAAGCTGCCAGGGATCACCCAGGCGCAGTTCGTCCATGGCGCCGGTGAGCATGCGCATGAAGTCATCCCGAACATCCTCCTGCACGTACAGGCAGCGCAGCGCGGAGCAGCGCTGACCGGCCGACTGGAAGGCGCTGGCGACAACATCGCGGACTGCCTGCTCGTGTAGCGCGGTGGAGTCGATGATCATGGCGTTCAGCCCGCCGGTTTCGGCGATCAGCGGGGCGCCGGGAGCGAGCGCGCCCTGCATGGTCCGGTGGATGGCGCGGGCGGTCTCGGTACCGCCGGTAAAGGCCACACCATCGATGCGCGCATCACCGGTCAGCGCGGCTCCCACCGTTGCCCCGTCGCCGGGCAGAAGCTGCAGTGCGCTGATCGGCACCCCCGCTTCGTGCATCAGCGCGACGCCCTTGGCCGCGGTCAGCGGGGATTGCTCGGCCGGCTTGGCGAGTACCGCGTTGCCGGCGGCGAGGGCGCCGGCGATCTGGCCGGTGAAAATCGCCAGCGGGAAGTTCCATGGCGAAATGCAGGCAAAAACACCCCGCGGCTCCGGTTCGAGCTTGCGCGACTGGCGGGCGTAGTAATAGAGAAAGTCGATGGCCTCGCGCAGCTCGCCGACGGCATCGAGCAGGTTCTTGCCGGCCTCGCGGGCGACGATCGCGAGGATCTCCCCGAAGTCGCGCTCGTAGAGTTCCGCCGCGCGCTCGAGGATATTGCCGCGCTCGCGCGGTGAGGCCGTCCATGGCCGGGCGGCGGCAATGGCCCGCTCAACGTCGGCGGCACCGGCATCGTACACCGTGCCCACCCGATCGCCGCCGTTGGCCGGGTTGAGCTGATCGCGGCCGTCGGTGCGTTCCACCGGCGTCGCGTCGGCGAGCAGCGGTCGAGCCTCGAAATGCCGGTTGTGATAAGGCCGCCGGGCGCCCTCGATGCAGTCCAGATCGGCAATGTCGCCCAGATCAAAGCCCCGGGCGTTGCGGCGCACTGGCTGGAACAGCTCCGGGCCGTTGGCGAGCCGGGGGTTGACCGGGTGAACCACGTCGTCGAGGGCCTCGAACGGGCAGGCGACCACCGTCTCCGGGGGCACGTCCTCATCCACGATCTGATTGACAAAGGACGAATTGGCGCCGTTTTCGAGTAGCCGCCGCACCAGATAGGCCAGCAGGTCGCGATGTTCGCCCACCGGTGCGTAGATGCGGCAGCGGGTGCCGTGACGCTGCATGACGATGTCGTGCAGCCGCTCGCCCATGCCGTGCAGGCGCTGGAATTCGTAGGCCGTGGCGGGTACCGCCTGCTCCCGGGCCATCGACAGGATGGCTGCCACCGAGTGGGCGTTGTGCGTGGCGAACTGCGGGTAGAGCCGATCGGTCATGCCCAGCAGCTGCCGGGAGACCGCCAGGTAGCTGACATCGCTGCCGGCCTTGCGGGTAAACACCGGAAAACCGTCGACGCCCAGCGCCTGGGCGCGCTTGATTTCGGTGTCCCAGTACGCGCCCTTGACCAGCCGCAGCGTCATGCGCCGATCGAGCCGCTGGGCCAGCGCGTACAGCCAGTCCACCGCGTCGGCGGCGCGCTGGCCATAGGCCTGGATGACCATGCCAAAGCCGTCCCAACCGGCGGTGCCCGGGTCCTGCAGCACGGCCTCGGCCACTTCCAGCGACAGGTTGAGCCGGTCCGATTCCTCGGCATCGATATTGAACCCGAGCCCCTTGTCGGCCGCCAGTCGGGCCAGGGCCGTAGCCCGCGGCACCAGCTCGGTGAGCACGCGGTCGCGCTGGGCCATCTCGTAGCGCGGGTGCAGGGCGGAGAGCTTGACCGAAATCCCCGGGTTGTCGCGGGCGCTGTCGTGATGGGCGGCGGCGCTGATGCGCAGGATCGCGTCGCGATAGGCCTCGAAGTAATGCTCGGCATCCGCCGCCGTGCGGGCGGCCTCGCCGAGCATGTCGTAGGAGTAGGTAAAGCCCTTTTTCTCCTGGCCTCTCGCGCGTTTGAGCGCGGCCCCAATGGATTCGCCCAGGACGAACTGACGACCCATTTCGCGCATGGCACGCCCCACGGCGGTCCGGATCACCGGCTCGCCCAGGCGCTTGACCGCGCTGCGCAGGTTGCGGGTAACGCCCTTGTCCGGCTCGTCGAGGATGCGGCCGGTCAGCATTAACGCCCAGGTCGAGGCATTCACCAGACTTGAGCTGGAGTGACCCATGTGTCGGCCCCAGTCCGAGGGACGGATTTTGTCCTCAATGAGGGCATCGATGCTGGGCGCATCCGGGACCCGCAGCAGCGCCTCGGCGAGACACATGAGCGCGATGCCTTCATCGGTGGACAGGCCGTATTCGGCGAGAAACACCTCCATCAGCCCGGGGCGAGCGCTCTGGCGGATCTCGCGCACCAGATCGGCGGCCTCCGCGACGATGGCGCGGCGCTGCTCGGCCGGCAGTGCCGCGCGGTCGACGAGCTGCTGCAGCGAGGCGATTTCCGACCGCCGCATGCCGTGGGTGAGCGCCGCCGGCAGTTCGACGGGGCGATGGCGATCGAGGGCACTGATTCGAATATCCATGGCCATCACGATACCTGCGAAAAAATGGTAGGTTGGCCTGAAAAGACGGATAAAAAAGGTCAAACGATTTATTCTGGAGGCCAATCAAGTGACGAGTGAACTGGAAAAACCCGCTTCCATTGATCGACTGGACCGCGCCATTCTGCGGGTCCTGTCCGTGAATGGCCGCATTAGCGTGGCCGAGCTGGCCCGTCGCATCGGTCGCTCCAAGACACCCACCCAGGCGCGGCTGCAGCGGCTTGAGAAAAGCCAGGTGATTCGCGGCTATCGGGCCATCCTTGACCCCATCGGTATTGGTGCGGCGCATGTGGCCTTTGTCGAAGTGCGTCTGTCCGACACCCGCGAAGCCGCGTTGCGCGACTTTAATGCAGCCGCCCGCGACATCCCCGAAATCGAGGAATGCCATCTCATTGCCGGGGGATTCGATTACCTGCTCAAGGTGCGTACGCCCGGGATCTCGAGCTATCGGCGGGTGCTGGCCGAGTCCATCTCGAGCCTGCCGTACGTGGCGTCAACCAGCACCTACGTGGCCATGGAAGCGGTCAAGGAGCTGGGTCCCTGAACGGCTCTAGGCCAGCAACAGGTCGTAGACGATCCGCGCCGAAAAACCCAGAAAGGCCAGCCCCGCCAGTCGCTCGATCCAGTGCTGATGATCTTCGAGCCTGACCAGCATGCGGGTGGAGGCGGTGAGCAGGCTCACGGTGGAGAACCAGGCCATGGCGCAGACGCCGATGACCGCGATGAGCACGCCGATGACCGGCACTGGCGTATCCGGCCTGATGGCGGTGCCGAAAATGCTGGCAAAAAAGACGATGGCCTTGGGGTTGGTCAGATTGATCAGCAGGCCCAGAAGGACGGGGTTACGGGGGCCCGCCGGTCGCCGGGGTGTCTCCTGCTCGATATGCCGGACCGGTGAGCGGGTCAGCAGCAGGCGGATGCCAAGATAGCCCAGAAACGCCGAGCCACCGACCCGTACCGCCACTTCAAACCACTCGATGCGGTTGGTGAGCGCCGCAAGGCCCAGTGCACTCAGTGCCGCGTAGAAGGTGATCCCGATGCTGACGCCCACGGCCGTGAGCACACCCGCCCGGGTTCCACGGGCGACGGTGTTGCGCACCACCGCCACGAAATCCGGCCCCGGCAGCATCAATGCCGGCGAGAACACGGCGAAGATGCCGAGGATGGGGAAAAGCGACTGCATCATGGGATTCAAGAGAAATGGTGGCCAGGGAGAGAATCGAACTCCCGACACGACGATTTTCAGTCGTCTGCTCTACCGACTGAGCTACCTGGCCGCCGGAAGCATTATATTCAAACCGATGCGCCGGGACGGGTCAAGGCGCGCGGGCCTATAATGGCCGCATGAGACAACGCATTCTCCTGCTGTCGGCCTACCAGGCCGACAGCCACGCCTGGTGGACGCAATGGCTCGAGCAACGCTTTGCCGACATCGACTGGCGGCGCCTGACGTTGCCCGGGCGGCATTTCAAATGGCGCATCCGCGGCAACCCACTGTCGTGGATCGACCGGATTGCCGAGGCAAGCGCCGGCGTCGATCGGGTGCTGGCCACCTCGATGGTGGATCTGGCAACGCTGCGCGGTCTGCATCCCGCACTGGCGGCCATCCCCACCGATTACTACTTTCACGAAAATCAGTTCGCCTATCCGGTCGGCCCGGATCAGCGGCCCTCGCTGGAGCCGCAGATCGTGCAGCTCTACGGGGCGCTCGTCGCTGATCGGTTACTGTTCAATTCCGAGTGGAACCGGCGCAGCTTTCTCGACGGCGTCGCGGCATTGCTGCGGCGCATGCCCGATGCCGTGCCGGCGGGCATTGTCGAGCGTCTGGCGCCGAAAACCGCGGTGGTGCCGGTGCCGATTACCCCGCCGGCGCCGGGCAACGCGGGACGGGACGCCCAATTGATCCTGTGGAACCATCGCTGGGAGTACGACAAGGCTCCGGCGGTGTTTGCCGATGCCCTCATCCGACTGGCCGAGGCCGGGTATGCGTTTCGGCTGGCGTTGCTGGGGCCCCGGCCCCATCCGCCACCCCCGGCGCTGACCCGACTGGTTGATGCACTGGGCGATCGTATCGTCGCCAACGGCCATCGCCCGCGGCGCGACTACGAGGCCCTGCTGCAGCAAGCCGGCGTGGTGGTGAGCACCGCCATTCACGAGTTCCAGGGCCTGGGCATGCTGGAGGCGACGGCGGCGGGCGCCACCCCACTGGTGCCCGACGCGCTGGTCTATCCCGAGCAGTATCCGCTCGAGTATCGCTATCCGGCCGGCGATGCCGATGCCCTGGCGCAGCGGCTGGCGGCCTGGCTGACGGACAAAAGCCGGCCGGCCGCTCCGGATGTGTCGGCCTGGTACGAAACGGCCCTGCAGCCGCTCTGGCAACAGACGCTCAGTGGCTCGGTCAGCCCGGACGCAGATCCGGGTCACTGCTCGGGCTGAAAATCCGGCGGCGGCGCCGAGCCCTCGCCAAAGAAGAACTTCTCCATCTCCTGCTCCAGGAACGTCCGCGCCTTGGGGTCCATGGGCGAGAGCCGATACTCGTTGATCAGCATGGTCTGGTGGCCGAGCCACATCTTCCAGCCCTCCTGGCTGACGTTGGCCATGATCCGCTCGCCCAGCTCACCGGGGTAGGGCTGGCGCTTCATTTTCTTGCCCTCGCGGCCGAGTTTGATGCACTGGATGGTGTCATCGCTCATCACGGAGCTCCTCTTTATGGAGTAGGCGTTGCACCGGGGCGGGCAGCCCGGGTGCGTTGTCTGCGTGGGGGTTATACCAGAGCCGGTCGGCGTCCTCGATGCCGTGATCGGCCAGCAACCGGGCGCGAACGGGCTGGATGGTCAGGCTGTAGTGGGTGAACTCGTGGCGCAGCGGCGGCGGTGCATCATCCATCAGCGCGATTTCCAGCCGGCGCTCGTCCCGCGCCCAGTCCGCGGCCGGCGTTGTTGCCTCGGGCAGTGACCACAGGCCCGCCCAGATCCCCGTGGGCGGCCGGCGCTCCAGCAAGATCCCGTCGGGGCCGTGGACGATGAGCATGGTGGTGGTCCGCAGCGGCTTCTCGCGCTTTGGCCGGCGGCCGGGGTAGGCGTCCGGGTTGCCCTGCGCGAACGCCTGGCAGCCTGACTGCAGGGGGCAGCGCGGACACTGCGGCTGCCGGGTACAGACCGTCGCGCCCAGATCCATCATGGCCTGGTTGAAGTCACCGGTTCGCTGGTCGGGCGTTACCGCCTCGCTGCAGGCCCACAGCGTGCGGGCGACGGCGCTGCGCCCGGGCCAGCCGGGCACAGCAAAATAGCGTGCGAGCACGCGTTTGACGTTGCCATCGAGGATCGGCTCCGGCGCGTCCCTCGACAGCGACAGGATGGCGGCGGCGGTGGAGCGGCCGATGCCGGGCAGGTCGGCCACCGCCTGGCGGTCATCCGGAAAGAGGCCCGCGTACTCGTCCACCAGACGTTGCGCGCAGCGATGCAGGTTGCGGGCGCGGGCGTAGTAACCCAGTCCCGCCCAATAGCCGAGCACCTCGTCCAGACCCGCCGCCGCCAGTGACTCGAGGGTTGGAAAGCGTGCCATGAACGCCTCGAAGTAGGGGATGACGGTGGTCACCTGGGTCTGCTGCAGCATCACCTCCGAGATCCACACCCGGTAGGGCGTCGCCGGATGCTGCCAGGGCAGGTCGTGACGACCCGCGCGGTCGAACCACTCGAGCACCGCCGCGGCAAAGCCATGCGGGATCGGGGGCGGCGCCACACTCATCAGTTGAGCAGCCCCTCCAGTCGGTCGCGGAGTTTATCGACCTCTTCCTCGACCCGTTCGCGGATCTGCGTGCCCTGGCTTTGCTGCAGCACCCGGGCGATGTCGAGGCGCACCGACGGCTCGCTCCAGGCGCCCTCGATCTGCAGCGGGATCGACACACCCCGCAGCGCCTCGGGGGGTTCGCCACCCCGCCCCTGCAGGCTGCCCACCACGCTGACATCCAGCGACAGGTCGAGGGTCTGCGCGGCCAGGTCGGTCTGGCCCTCGCCGCGCAGGCGCAGGGCCGGTGAGTCCATGGCGATGTCATCACTCCGTGCCACGCCATCACGCACCACCACGCTGCCGGTCAGGCTGGTGAAGTCGGTGCTTGGGTTGGCATCGGCGGCGGGTGGGGTCTCGCCGTTGAGGCGGGCCAGCGCCTCGCGGATCAGCCGGGCAATGTTTACGCCCTGGACGGCGCCGTCGCGGATGCTGAAGTCGCCGCGGGCGTTAAGGGTTGCCAGCGGCTCGGCCCCGCTCGACAGGGCCATGTCGCCGTCGGCGTTGATGCCGGCCGTGCCGGTCAGGCGCTCGATGCCGGTGAGCGCCTCGAGCAGCGGCCCGATGGCCACCCCGTTGAGCCCTTCGTTAAACGCCACCGGCATGCGGTTCTGCTGGCTGCCAAGGCGCAGGTCCCCGTTGTACTCGCCCTCGTAGAACTGCGCGGTCAGCGGATGCACACGCCAGCCCTCGGTGCTTTGACTCACATCGGCGTTGAGCCCGGTCAGGGTCAGATCGTTGGCGCTGATCGCGGTATCGCGCAGGGACAGTGTCTGATCACGGCGCACGTCCAGATCGCCATCGATGCGGGTCTGCCACTGCTCGCCGTCGCGCTCGATGGCCGCCTCAAGGGTGACGGGTGCGGTCTCGCCAAGGGCGATGGCGCCCAGGTCAAGATCGACCGGATCAACGACGAGGCGCTCGCCGGTGGTCTCATCGGTGTAGAACACCCGCCCGCCGGACAGGTCGATGCCGCCCAGGCTCAGTCCCGCCAGCCAGTCGGGCAGCCCGCCGCTCGCTCCCTCGGCGCGGGTGTCTCCGTCGGCCTGTCCGCCGCTGGCCGGAGTCTGCCAGTTGGCGTTGCCCGCGGCGTTACGGATGAGCCGCACGGTGGGCTGATCGATTGCGAGGGTCTCCAGCTCGATCCGGCCCGAGAGCAGCGGCATCACCGCCATGCCCGCGCTCACCCCCTCGGCGGTCAGAATCGGGGTGTCGGCAAAGCCGCTGCCGCCACCAAGCCGAATGCCGCCCAGCTCCAGGCTGAGTCGCGGAAACAGGCTCCAGCCGATGTCCTGCTCGATCACAAGGGAGCGTCCGAGCTGATCCTCGACGGCGCCGGTCAGCGAGTCGCGATAGTCGTTGGGGTCGAACAGCAGAAACAGTGCGGCGATGCCGGCGACGATCAGCGCGGCGATGCCGCCGAGCGCAATGAACAGCACCCTCATGGGATGGCTCTCTTGTTACGATGACGCCAGCGATCATAACGCCGAAAGGAAACCATGAGCGATCAGGCCGCATTGGCGCCGGGGGCGGGGCGCGTGTCGTTGTGGCGGCCATGGCTGATGGCCGGCCTGTTGCTGGTGCTTGCCGCCCCGGTCTCGGCGGCGTCATTGAACGTGGCAGTGGCCTCGAACTTTCTCGCCCCGCTCGAGGCGCTGGCAAAGGCGTATCGCGAACACGGCGGGGAGTCGCTTCGGATCAGCGCCGGCGCCACCGGCCAGCTCTATGCCCAGATCACCCAGGGCGCGCCCTACGATGTCTTCCTTGCCGCCGATCAGGCCCGGCCGCGGCGGCTGGTGGACGAGGGGACCGCCGTTGCCGGCTCGCGGATGACCTACGCCCGCGAGGCCCTGCGTGCCACCGGGCGGTGGGCGATGTTGAGTGACCGGATCGTTCAGGCGCAGAACGTCGGCCAGGCCCTGCAGTATCTCGCCACCGGCAATGTCAGCCATGCGCTGGTGGCGGCCTCGTACACGCGCCTCGACAATCGCCCCGGCGGCGAGGTCCGGCGCGTGGCGGCGCGGGACTACGCACCGATCCGCCAGGATGCGGTTATTCTGATGCGCGCCGCCACCCCGGATCAGGCCCGCGACTTTCTCGCATTCATGCAGACGGCGGCGGCTGAGGTGCTGCGCTCGTACGGGTATCGGCCCGGGGGAGCATCGCCGTGAACCTGACGCCGGTATGGATCAGCCTGCAGCTTGCTGGCGGCACCGTCGCTGTTTTGCTGGTGCTGGGTACACCGCTTGCGTGGTGGCTTGCCACCGGGCGCAGTCGCTGGCGCGCGGCGGTGGATGCGGTGGTGGCGCTGCCGCTGGTGCTGCCCCCCACGGTGCTTGGCTTTTACATGCTCATCCTGCTGGCGCCGCAGGGGCCCGTGGGTGGCCCCTGGCTGGCGGTGACGGGCCAGACGTTGACGTTCAGTTTTGCCGGGGTGGTGATCACGTCGGTGCTGTATTCGTTGCCGTTTGTCGTCCAGCCGCTTCGTGACGCCTTTCGCGGCATTGGACCGCGACCGCTCGAGACCGCGGCGATGCTGGGTGCGAGCCCGCTGGATGCGTTTTTCACGGTGGCCTGCCCGCTTGCCGGGCGCGGGTTTGTCACCGCCATCGTGCTGGGGTTTGCGCATACCCTGGGCGAGTTTGGTGCGATCCTGATGGTGGGCGGCAGCCTGCCCGGGGAGACACGCACCGTGGCGATCGCCATCTACGAGCACGTCGAGACCCTCGATTACGCCGCCGCGCACACCCTCTCCGCCGGGCTACTGGTGTTCTCGTTTCTGGCGCTGCTGGCGATCTACACCCTCAATGGACGCCGGCGTCTGGGGGTGGGGTTTTGACGGTGCCGCCGCTGGACTTTGATGTAAGCCTCGAGCGTGCGGGGTTTGGACTGCGTGCGGCGGACCGGCTCGAGGCGGGGATTACCGCGCTGTTCGGGCCGTCCGGCTGTGGCAAGACGAGTCTGCTGCGCTGTCTGGCCGGTCTGGAGCCCACCTGCCGCGGGCGTATCCGGCATGGCGATCAGCACTGGCAGGGGCCGGGCGGGGGCGTGCCGGCCCATCGCCGCCCCGTCGGGCTGGTGTTTCAGGATACGCGGCTTTTCCCGCACCTCAGTGCCCGCGAGAACCTGGGTTTTGCCGAACGCCGGCGCCGCGGCGAGGGGCCCGATCGCGCCGAGGTGATTGACGCGCTGGGTCTGCGGCCGCTGCTCAATCACCCTCCCGCGGCGCTGTCCGGCGGCGAGTCGCAACGCGTGGCGCTGGGCCGGGCCCTGCTGGCCGGGCCAAGGATCCTGCTGCTCGATGAGCCGCTCACCGGGCTCGACACGGCCCGACAGCGCGAGATCATGCCGCTGCTGCGCGCCATCCCCGCGCGGTTTGGCGTGCAGCTGCTGGTGGTCACCCACGCCGTCGATGAGGTGCTCGCGCTTGCCGATCGCCTGATCCTCATGCGGGACGGTCAGCTGATGACCCAGGCGCCGGTGGACGAGCTGTACTCGTCGCCGGCGCACTGGGCGATGCTGGGCCAGCGCGAGCCGGCCGTACTCTGGCCGGGCCGGGTGGTGGCGCGGGACAACGACTGGGGGCTGACCACCCTTGCCACCGATGCCGGCCGCCTGCGGGTGAGCGGCGTCAGTGCGCGTCCCAACGCCCCGGTCATGTTGCGGGTCAGCGCCCGTGATGTGGTGCTGAGTCTGGAGCCGCCGCTGGCCACAAGCGTACTCAACGGCCTGCCGGTGCGGGTGGAGGCCCTCGAGCGCGAGCGTGAGGGCCTGGTGCGGGTGCGCCTTGCGGTGGGGCACCGCGCGACTCTGTGGACCCGGGTGACCCGCCAGTCGGTGGCGGCCCTGCGGCTTGAGCCGGGTCGCCGCCTGCATGCATTGATCCGACCCGAGGTACTGGGCATCAATCATTGACAAAGGCAAACGCCGGGATCTTTACTCAGGCCCTTCCCGGCGTCAGACTCCGCGCGTTTGCAGTGCACCAAAACACGCGGAGAAGGGTTCATGGCAGGCGTTGCGGAGCAGACTTGTCGCGTCGAATACCGTGGTCGCGACATCGTGATCAATGGCCCTTCGCGCGAGGCCCACGCCCAGGCGCAACGCATCATCCGCCGCTTTGCCTGCAGCGCGGTCCCCTACCGGCTGGCCAGCGCCGGATCCGAGCAGGTCATCCTCAAACCGGCCTGATCAGGGCGGCCGGTCAGCGAGCCGCGCCGGCACGTCAAAGCCCTCGGCCAGGGGGTCATCGGCCTCGAGGCGAAAGATTCCGTGACCGCTGTAATAACCCCGCCCGGTGACGGTCACGATGACTCGCCCGTCGGCGCTGACCTCGCGGATCTCGCCGCGAAACGCGATCCCGCTCAACCCGGCCACATTACACGCCTGCCCGGGCGCGATCAGCTCCTGGTGATGGGCAAGCGCCAGACGCGCGGCGATGCCGGATCCGGTGGCGCTGCGATCCACCTGACCGCCGCCGAAAATGCACAGGTTGCGGGTGAACGCGGACTCGCCCGGGCGGTGGTCGTCGGTGACGATGCAGCCATACAGAAAGCCCAGATCCGCGGCATCGGGGTGGCGGATGGCCAGCTCACCGCGGCCCGCCTGAATGATGTCGCGTCCCGCCTGAACCAGCGATTCCGTGGGGCTGGTGGTCATATCAAGCCCCAGCCGGCGGGCCGGTACGATGGCGTAGTAGGCGCCTCCATAGGCGATGTCCACGCTGACGGTGCCGCAACCGGGCAGGGTCAGCGCCTGGTGGAGCGGGCCGGCAAAGACCGGCACGCTGTCAAAGCTCACCGCGCCGGCTGGCCCGTCGGCCGGTGTGTCGACACGCACGGCCACGGGGCCGCATGGACACTGCAGATTGAACGACGTGACCGGCGGGGTGGGGGCAACAAGGCCGGTGTCGATCACCCAGCGCCCCAGGGCAATGGTGGCGTGACCACACATGGTGCTGTAGCCCTCGTTGTGCATGAATAGCACCGCCAGTGCGCAGGTCGGGTCATCGGCGGGCACGGGCCAGACGCCGTACATGTCGGCGTGGCCGCGCGGCTCGAGCATCAGCTGGCGGCGGACGATGTCGTGCCGGTTCATGGCGTCGCGGCGTTTCTCGAGCAGGGTATCGCCGGCAAGCGGCGGAGCGCCGTCGGTGATGATGCGCACCGGCTCGCCGGCCGTGTGCAGATCGGTATAGCCGTAATGACGCTCGCCCTGCGTCACGGCCCGGTGCCCGGTTGCTCGACACCGTCCACCCGCCGCGGCAGGCCCAGCGGGTTGTCATCCTGCAGCGCCGCCGGCAGTGCCGCGGCGGGCATATCTTGCAGCGCCACCGGCCGCAGAAACCGCTCCACGGCGCGGGTGCCCACCGAAGTGGTGCGACTGTCGGTGGTGGCCGGGTAGGGCCCGCCATGCACCATGGCCTCGCCGACCTGTACGCCGGTGGGAAAGCCGTTGAAAAGCACGCGCCCGGCGCGCTGTTCGAGCTGATGGATCAGCGCGGCATGGGGCTCGAGCTCGTCCTCACGGGCATGCACACCGGCGGTCAGCTGGCCATCCAGCCCGGCGGCAATGGTGTCGAACGCGGTGGCGTCGTCCACCACGACGATCAGCACGGCCGGGCCGAAGACCTCGTCGGCCAGGGCCGGCTGGCGCTCGAACTGCGCTGCATCGGTGATGAACGCCATGGCCCGGGCGCGGCGATCGGCCGCCTCGCCGGCCGCGAGGCAGGTGACGCCGTCGGCGGCATCGAGCCGCTCGCAGCCCGCCTCATAGGCCGAGAGGATGCCGTTGTGCAGCATGATCGCCGGGGGGGTGGCGGTGATGGCCCCGGCGAGCTGATCGCGGAACGCTTCGAACCCCTCGCCACGGCGCACAAACACCACCCCGGGCTTGGTGCAGAACTGCCCGCAGCCCAGGGCCACCGAGCCAGCGAGCCCCGTGGCGATTGTCTCACCGCGTTCGGCCAGCGCCCCGGGCAGGATGAACAGCGGGTTCACACTGCCCATCTCGGCATGCACCGGGATCGGTCGTTCGCGCCCGGCGGCCAGGCGTTGCAGCGCCAGCCCGCCGCGTTGCGAGCCGGTAAAGCCCACGGCCTGGATCGACGGGTGCTGGACAAGGGCGGCCCCCAGGGCATGATCGCTGCCCTGGAGCATGGAAAACACCCCGCCCGGTAAGCCGCTGTCGGCGACGGCGGCCTCCAGCGCCCCGGCGGCGAGCGCCGAGGTGCCGGGGTGCGCCGGATGGGCCTTGACCACCACCGGACAGCCGGCGGCCAGGGCCGAGGCGGTATCGCCGCCGGCCACGGAAAACGCCAGCGGGAAGTTGCTGGCGCCAAAGATGGCCACGGGGCCCAGCGGGATATTGCGCCGGCGCAGATCGAAGTCGCCGTGCTCGATGCGCAGGCCCAGAAAGGCGCCTTCGCGCACGACACCGGCAAACAGACGTAGTTGCCCGGTGGTGCGGGCCAGCTCGCCACGAATGCGTGCCTCGGGCAGCCCGGTCTCGGCGCCGGCACGCTCGACAAAGGCATCGGCCCGGTCGTCGAGCCGCGCGGCAATCGCTTCGAGCAGGCCGGCACGGCGCTCGAGCGCGGCGGCCGCGAAGGCCTCAGCGGCGTCGGCCGCCGCCCGGCAGGCGGTGTCCACCTCCTGCGCCGTGGCCTCGGCAAAGGCCGGTGCCAGGTGCTCGCCGCTGGCGGCATCGCGGGCGTGGAACTGGATACGGCCGCCGGCGGAATGGGTGCCGGCGATGAATTGATCGACTCTGATCGTCATAAGCGCCTACTGCGTCGATGGAGTGGATTGTGGGTCCAGGGAGGCCGCAAGGACCTGCCCGGCGGCCAGATCCCAGAGCGACTGGCCAACGCTTTTGAAAAGGACGGGGCCGTT
>Ga0102942_1000591_pt1 | contig 13696 bp, 9 predicted proteins | sample SalPon2_C_H2O_MG_FD_78171 | JGI IMG/M metagenome (GOLD analysis project Ga0102942, IMG submission 78171) | Salt pond water microbial communities from South San Francisco under conditions of wetland restoration - Salt Pond MetaG R2_C_H2O_MG | ecosystem: Environmental > Aquatic > Non-marine Saline... | reverse complement strand
GCGCGGCCGGAGCCGACCCCCTCGATCGCCGTGAGCGCGACCGCCTCGCGGGAGACGCCGTGTTCGACGCGCGCCTCCACGCGACGGGCGAGGTTGGCGGCGCGGGGGCCGGCGAACCGGTCGAGGAACTCCGCGAGCGCGGCGAGGAGTCGGAGCGCGTTCTGCCGGATCACCCACGCGTCCGACCGGAGATCCGAGGGGATCGAGTCGGCCATCCCGGCGAGCAGGATGGCGAACACCTTGCGGTGGCCGTCCTCCAGGTCGGTGTCGCGGCCGTCGAGGATGCGGTCGATCGCGTCCGACTCGGCCGAGCGCGCCGAGACGGAGTCGAACTCGCCGGCCGACGCGACGGTCTCTAACACGGCGTCGGCGGTCAGGGTCTCGCGGTCGGCGAGCCGCCGGAACCGCCGCGCGGTGTCGAGCCGGAGGTAGTACTTCGAGGCCAGCCGGCCCAGCGCGGTCGGCTCGATCGCGAGGTCGTCGTCGGCCGCGACGAACCCGTCGTCGACGAGCGACTCGAGGGTGTCGCGGACGCGGTCGCGGAGCGTCGAGAAGTCGTACTGCTCGGGCTTCGACTGCGCGCGGACGTAGTAGAAGGTGGTCTCCAACCACGCCATCACGTCGTCGAGCCCGCGGATCGTCCCCATCGCGATCTCCGCGTTGAGGTGGGACTCGAGGTCGGCGGCGAGCCGCGACTCGATCGCCTTCCCCTCGCGCAGCAGCTTTCGGTACTTGTCGGCGTCGGCGCGGTCGCAGACGACCCAGCCGTACCCCACGTCGTCGTACTCGGGACGGCCCGCGCGCCCGAGCATCTGGAGCACGTCCAGCGGCGAGATGTCGGTCTCCCCCTCCAGCGGGTCGTGGTACTTCGTGTCGCGGATGACGACGCAGCGGGCGGGGAGGTTCACCCCCCACGCGAGCGTCGACGTCGAGAAGAGGAACTTGATCTTCCCCTGCTTGAACCACTCCTCGACGCGGTCGCGGTCGTCCTTCCCGAGGCCGGCGTGGTGGAAGCCGACGCCGTCCGTGACCGACTGGCGGAGCGTGTCGTTGGTGAGTTCCTTCGCCTCGTTGTGGAAGTCGTAGTCGCCGCGGGAGTCGATCGGGATGTCGCGTTCGGTGATCTCGTCGCGGGCCTTCTTCGCCGCCTGGACGGTGTCCTGCCGCGAGGAGACGAAGACGAGCGCCTGCCCGTCCTCGCGGACGTGGGGCTCGGCTAAGTCGAGGGCGCGGTAGAGCCGGCGGTACTTGTCGGCGAACGCGTTCGAACCGTGCGAGTACGTCTTCACGCCGGTCTCGAGGTCGACGGGGCGGTACTCGTCGCCGAACGCGTACGTCGTCTCCGCGGGTGCGTCGAGCCACTCCGCCACGTCGCCGATGTTCGGCATCGTCGCCGACAGCGCGACGACCCGGGGGTCCTGAAGCCGGCGGAGCCGCGAGACGGTGACCTCGAGCACCGCGCCGCGCTTCTCGGAGTCGAGCAGGTGGACCTCGTCGATCACGACGCAGTCCACGTCGGTGATGAAGGAGTAGCGCGCCGAGTCGTGCTTCCGGGTCGCGCTGTCGGCCTTCTCCGGCGTCGTCACCAGCACGTCCGCGCGCTCGGCGCGGCGCGGGTTCAGGTCGCGCTCGCCCGAGACGACGTAGACGGAGTAGCCGAGCTCCTCGAACCGCTCCCACTCGCTCTCCTTCTCGTTCGTGAGCGCGCGCAGCGGCGCGACGAAGAGGGCGGTCCCGCCCGCGGCGAGCGTCCGACAGATGGCGAGCTCGGCGAGCGCGGTCTTCCCGGAGGCGGTCGGCGCGGACGCGACCACGTTGTGGTCGGTCTCCAAGATGCCCGGCAGCGCCTCCCGTTGCATCCGATTGAACTCGTCGAACCCGAAGGCCTCCGCGAACTCCGGCACCGCGTCCGCGACCTTCACGGCACACCACACCCGTGCGCGAGTCGTCGGGAACCGCGGCTGTGTCGCATCGGATCGAGAGGGGGGCTTCGAGGGCAAAGGCGTTTCTCATGCGGGCGCGACGCGTCGGGACGGCGGTGGCGGGGGCGAGGGCGTGTCGAGGGCGGCGTCGACCGCCGCCGACCCACACCGTTTAGGCGACTGCGGTCGACCGCACGGACATGATCTCCTCGTCGCCGCTCGTCATCGGGGTGGGCGTCGCGGTCGCGCTGCTCGCGCTGTTCGTGCTCGCTCGCCGACTTCGCGGCCCGTCCGCCGAGGCGCGCGAGTCGAAGCGCGCGCACGACGCGGCCCAAGAGCGCGAGCCGCCGGTCGAGATCGGCGAGACCTACGAGTTCGGCGTCACCGAGCTCACCGACCACCACTCCGGCGACGAGGTCGCCGTCGGCAAGGTCGAGGGGTTCGTCGTCTTCACCGAGGACGTCCCGAGCGGCCTCGAACCGGGCGACGTGATCCGCGCGAAGGTCCTCTCGTTCAACGAGGGACGCACCTCCGCCGACGCGACCTTCGTCGGCCGGGCGTAGTCGAGGCGGGGTAGTCACCGGACCGACGCCGCGCCCGCCGCGACCACGTCCGCCCCGAACCGGAGGTTCATACGTGATGGTGACGAAGAGGTGTCGCAATGGCTCAGGCCGGCACCCAGGACCTCACGGAGCGGTTCATCCAGTTCTATCGCAACTACTACCGGGAGGAGATCGGGCAGCTCGCGCAGCGGTACCCCAACGAGCAGCGCTCGCTGTACGTCTCCTACGACGACCTCTTTCAGTTCGACCGCGACCTCGCCGAGGACTTCCTGAACAAGCCCGAGCAGATGCGCGAGTACGCCGAGGAGGCGCTCCGGCTCTACGACCTCCCAGCCGACGTCAGCCTCGGCCGCGCGCACGTCCGCATCGAGGACCTCCCCGAGAGCGTCGACATCCGCGGCATCCGCGTCCACGACGACCACATCGGCAAGCTCGTCTCGGTCCAGGGGATCGTCCGCAAGGCCACGGACGTCCGCCCGAAGGTGACCGAGGCCGCCTTCGAGTGCCAGCGCTGCGGCACGATGACCTACATCCCGCAGTCGGACGGCGGCTTTCAGGAGCCGCACGAGTGTCAGGGCTGTGAACGGCAGGGCCCCTTCCGCGTCAACTTCGACCAGTCCGAGTTCGTCGACTCCCAGAAGCTCCGCATTCAGGAGTCCCCTGAGGGCCTCCGCGGCGGCGAGACCCCCCAGTCGCTCGACGTCGACATCGTCGACGACATCACCGGCGAGGTGAGCCCCGGCGACCACGTCACTTGCGTCGGCATCCTCCACATCGAGCAGGTCGAACAGGGGAACGAGAAGTCCGCCATCTTCGACCTGTACATGGACGGCGTCTCCATCGCCATCGAGGACGAGGAGTTCGAGGACATGGACATCACCGAGGCAGACAAACGCGACATCATCGAGCTGTCCGAGCGCGACGACATCTACGAGGCGATGGTCGGATCCATCGCGCCGGCCATCTACGGCTACGAGGAGGAGAAGCTCGCGATGATCCTCCAGCTGTTCTCCGGCGTGACGAAGCACCTCCCCGACGGGTCGCGAATTCGCGGCGACCTCCACATGCTCCTTATTGGCGACCCCGGAACGGGTAAGTGTCAAAAATATGATACTAAGGTGACACTTGCTGACGGAACGGAACGGGCAATCGGGGATATAGTAGAGTCAAACCTCGAAGACCCGATAGAGGTCGACGACGGGGTATACGAACCGGTAGATATCGGCGTTCAAACAGTAACCGAATCGGGGGCCGTCGAGACTGGGACCGCGACAAAAGTCTGGAAACGAGAAGCGCCGGATAGGATGCACAGAATTTCGATGGCATCGGGGCGCGAAGTAGAAGTAACACCGTCGCACCCGTTGTTCAAACAGTTGGACAGAGGATTGTCTCCCCGACGGGCAGATCAATTGGCGGAAGGAGACCTCATTGCGGTCCCCGGAAACATCGACGCGGATTGGGATGATTCGCTTGATGTTTCGTTCCAGCAGGTCGAAGCCTACAACGCGAATTCGTTCACGCCGCCCACCCGAGTCGATCCCACTCTGGCTCGACTCCTCGGTTATATCATCGCAGAGGGCCACACCTATCTCTCGGGATCGAGTGCCGCTACCGAGGTTACGAACGTCGACGAAGAGATACTGACGGACGTGGAGAACTGCTTCCGCGAGTTGGGCGTTCGGTGGTCCCGTCTAGAGAAATGCGATCATGAGACTGCCGAAATCGTCCGCTGTTCCTCGTTGGAGTTCGTCCGGTTCCTCAGAGAACTCGAACCGGCAATTCTCAAAAACTCTGAGAATCAACTCGTCCCCGATTGTCTCAAACGGGCGAGTCCGGAGAACAAGAAGGAATTCCTACAGGCGTACGTTGACAGCGAGGGGACAGTCTCACCCAAAGAACGCGAAATCACGGTTTCCTCGATGAGTAGAGAACTGCTGACCGGAGTACAGACGTTACTCCTCGCGTTCGGGATCCAGAGCCATCTTCGGAAACGACACAACGACAGCCACCGACTGCGCATCAGTGGACGGGATTTCGTCAAATACGTCGACGAAATTGGATTCGTTACCGATCGCAAAGCGACGGCCTCGAAAGCGTTCGACGATGTTCCAGAGAACACAAACACGGATGTGATTCCGGGACTAAGTGACGATCTCCGGCAGATCCGCGAGGCGCTCGCGTTGTCACAGTTCGATATCGGAATGCCACGTCCGACGTATCAACACTACGAACGCGGCGACAGAAATCCGAGTAGAGCGAGTCTGAGAGCGGTTGTCGACACGTTCGAAACCCGCTTAGACTGGCTTCGGGAGAAGCGCGGAGAGCTGCTGGACGGTGACTGGCAGGCGGTCGAGACGCTACGAGAGGAACTGAACATCTCTCAGAAGGTACTCTCGGAGGGTATGGACGTCTCTCAAACCGCGATCAGCTACTATGAGCGGAACGACGTCGCTCCCGACGGTGGACAGACCGCGGATGCAAAGGACGTGATTTTGGATCGTCTCGACGAGGCATTATCCGTCAGCCAAGACGTCTCCGAACTCGATCGTCTGTGTACGAACGACGTTCACTGGGACCGGATCGAGTCGATCGAATCGGTCGAGCCGGATTACGAGTGGGTCTACGATCTGGAGGTCGCAGACACGCATACGTATCTTGGAAACGGCGTCGTCTCGCACAACTCACAGATGATTTCGTACGTAGAAAACATCGCACCCCGGTCGGTGTACACCTCCGGGAAGGGGTCAAGCGCGGCGGGCCTCACGGCCGCGGCCGTCCGCGACGACTTCGGCGACGGCCAGCAGTGGTCGCTCGAGGCCGGGGCGCTCGTCCTCGCAGATAAGGGGATCGCGGCGGTCGACGAGCTGGATAAGATGGACTGCGTCACCGGCGACACGCTGGTCTCGCTCGCCGACGGCCGCGTCGAACGCATCGACGAACTGGCGCGGGAAGCCGCCGAGGGCGGCGAGGTCGAGGACCTCTCGAACGGGCGCCGCGTCCGCGACGTCGACCTCGACGTGTGGTCGATGGACGAGGACGGCAACCTCGTCGAGCGGTCCGTCTCCGCGGTCCACGAGTACGACGCGCCGTCAGAGCTGACCCGAGTGACGACCGAGACCGGGGAGTCACTGACCGCGACGGCCGATCATCCGTTCTTCGTCCTCGACGACGGGGAGCGCGTCGAGCGCGAGGCGGCCGCGCTTGACGACGGCGACTGGGTGTATGTCCCTCGCGAGATTCCAACGAAGGCGGCGGACGGCGGAGCGATAGCGGCGAGGGGCGGAGACGGGCCAGCGGTCGAGCCGGGCAAGGCCGTTGACGACGAGGGGCTTGACGGCGACGGCGTCGACGCCGCCATGGCGAGCGTCCTCGGGTACCTCTCCGGCGACGGGAACGTCTTCTATGACCGCGACGAAGGCGTCTACGGCGTCCGGTTCACCAACGCGGACGAGGAACTGCTGGACGACTTCGAGCGCGCGGCGCGGGCGGCGTTCGACGCGGAGCCGGTGCGACCGCCGAGCGAACAGCGCGACGACGGCGTCGAGACGGTCCGCGTCACCGGGAAGGGACACGCCGACGCCGTCCTCGACGCGGGGATGAACCTCGGTCGGTACGACAAGAAGTGCTTCCCGACCCCCGTTTCGGCCGGAAGCCGTGCGGCGAAGGCCGCGTTCGTCCGTGCGCTCGCCGACAGCGAGGGGCACGTCGACGAGTCGGCGGGCAACGTCAGGATCGCGTCTGCGAGCCGGGACCTGCTTGATGGCGCGCGGAACCTCCTCTTAGGGTTCGGCGTGTCGAGCCAGCTCCAGCACCGCGAGCGGGACGGGGGCCGCGACGTGTACTACCTCGCGGTGACCGACGCCGACTCGCTCGCGGCGTTCCGGCGGTACGTCGGGTTCACGGCCACGCGAAAGGCGGAGGCGCTCGACTGCGTCGTCGACGCGGCCGGCGGCGGTCGCACGATCCTCGACGTGGTCCCGGAGGTCGACGACGTGCTCGCGCGGTGTCGCGACTCGCTCCGGCTTCACCAGAGCGAGTGCGGGGTTAACGCGGTCACGTACCACGACTTCGAGAGCGGCAGTGCGAACGTCTCGCTCCACCGCGCCCATCAGGTGCTCGCGGCGTTCGAAGAGCGGATCGAGGCGGCCGCCGAGGACCGGAGCCGACTCGACGGGGAACCGACGTGGGAGACGCTCTCAGAGCTGCGGCAGCGATACCACGTCTCGCAGTCCGAGTTGGCCGAGGGAACCGCGCTGTCCCAACAGCGGATCTCCCGAGAGTGGGGCGACCGCGACGAGGTCCGTCAGACGGTGAGCGAACGGCTGCGAGAGATCCTCAACGACGTCGCGGAGACCGACCTCGGGGACCTCCGCGAGTTCGTCCGCGGCGACGTGAAGTGGCGACAGGTCGAGTCGGTCGAGACGGTGCCGCCGGAGTCGACCGAACACCGCGGCGAGGTGCTCCGACAGCGTCTCGCAGACGTCATCGAGGGACCGGTTGAGACGGCCGAAGAGCGCGCTCGCGACCTGCTCGACCGCGGTCCGGTCGGCGAGACGCGAGCGGAGCTGTCGGCGGCGCTGGACGCGTACGGGATCAGTCAGGCTGACGTGGCGGCAGGGCTCGACGTGAGTCAGGCGACCGTGTCGCGCTGGCTGTCGGGCGCCGTCGAAACGGACCGGCTCGACGACGTGCGCGAGGCCGTCGCCGAAGAGGTCGACGCCGTCGAAGCGGAACTGCGGTCCACACTGACACGGATCGACGACGGGGAGCGGCCGCGGGTGTACGATCTGACGGTCGAAGGGACGCACAACTTCGTCGCGAACGGGCTCGTCGTCCACAACTCCTCTGACCGCTCCGCGATGCACGAGGGGCTCGAACAGCAGAAGATCTCCGTCTCGAAGGCGGGGATCAACGCGACGCTGAAGGCGCGGTGTTCCCTGCTCGGCGCCGCGAACCCCAAGTACGGCCGGTTCGACCAGTACGAGCCGATCGGCGAACAGATCGACTTGGAGCCGGCGCTGATCTCGCGGTTCGACCTCATCTTCACCGTGACGGACAGCCCGGACGCGGAACACGACTCCCGGCTGGCGAAACACATCATCAAGACGAACTACGCCGGCGAGCTCAACACCCAGCGCGAGGAGCTGGCGAGCTCGGAGTTCACCTCGGAGCAGGTGGCGGAGGTGACCGAAGAGGTCGCGCCGGAGATCGACGCGGAGCTCCTTCGCAAGTACATCGCCCACGCGAAGCGGTCCTGCTTCCCGACGATGACCGAGGAGGCGAAGGAGCTGATCGAGGAGTTCTACGTCGACCTGCGCTCGAAGGGGGCCGACGAGGACGCGCCCGTGCCGGTCACCGCCCGGAAGCTGGAGGCGATGGTGCGGCTCTCCGAGGCCAGCGCGCGGGTGCGGCTCTCGGACACCGTCGAGCGCGAGGACGCGGACCGCGCGACGGACATCGTGGAGTCCTGTCTCAAGGACATCGGCGTCGACCCGGAGACGGGGCAGTTCGACGCCGACGTGGTCGAGACGGGCACGTCGAAGAGCCAGCGCGACCGCATCAAGAACATCAAGGGGCTCATCGCCGACATCGAAGAGGAGTACCAGGAGGGCGCGCCGGTCGAAGAAGTGCTCGACCGCGCGGGCGAGATCGGGATGGACCCCGCGAAGGCGGAGGGGGAGATCGAGAAGCTCCGCACGAAGGGCGAAGTGTACGAGCCCAAGCAGGGGCACCTGCGGACGACGTAGATGGACCGCATCTCCGCGATACGAAACGTCGAGGACGCGCTCCGCGAGTTCGAGGACGGCGAGGCCGACCTCGCGGCCACCGAGCGCCGCGTCGCGGCCGTGCTGCGGACCTACGCCACCGAGTTCGACGGCGACGGCGACGTGTTCCGCGCGGTCGGCGACGACCCGGTCGACGGCACCGTGGTCGTCGCGCCGTCAGAGCCGGCCGCGCGCGAGCGCGTCCTCGCGGCGAGCGGAATCGACGACGCCGCGGACGACGGGAGTGGGCCCGATTTCGACGTCGAACGGTTCTGATCGTCCGGGTCCGGCGTTAGCGGGCCGCCCGTCGAGCCGTCGTCGCTGACGCCGGCTGAAACGTTCCGGTCCGGAACGGATATATTTCGAAATCGACCACCGGCGGGCGTGCTGCTGGTCGTGACGTATTCGGCGGCCGCCCGAACCGGTCTCCGGAACCTGTGTCGCCGCCACGAGTCGGTCGTCGCCCGGCGGTTCGGGCGGGCGGCGCTGCTCGACGAGACGGAGTACGCCGCGTTCCTGGCGCTGCGGCTGCGCGAGTCGCACGGCGGAGACGTTCAGATAGAGCGTACCGAGCCGTTCAACGAGTTCGTCACCCTCGATTCGGCGGTCCGCGAGGCCGCGGCGGCCTACGCCGATCGGGACGCGAAGTCGACGCCGTACGCGGCGTTCGCCGCGGGGACGGAGCACCCGGACCCGGACGCCATGCGGGGGAGCGAGCTGTGACCGAAGCGGCCTCGACCCCGTCGAACGCCGGCGGAGACGCCGAGGGAGACGGCTCGACTGACGTGGCGGGGACGCCGGACCCGACCGCGGTCCTCGGGCGGATACCCGCCGAGGCCGGGCTTCGGCGACAGCTCGCCGCCGCCGCGCGCTCGCGGGGGCGAACGGCGTCCGTCGCGGGAGAGATCGCGGATCTCGAGGCGGAGCTCGCGGCGATCGACGTCGATCCGGTCGACCTGACGGCGGCGCGGCGGCGGGTCGCCGAGGCGACCGGCGAGACCGAGCGGCTGAAAGAGCGGGTCGCGGCGCTCCGCGGCGACGCCCGGGCGCGCCGCGCGGTCGACGCCGATCCGGACGAGACGCTCGAGGAGTTGGAGGCGGCGGCCGCGGAGCTGTCGGCCGCGCAGACGGAGGCGATCGCCGCCGAGCAGGCGCTCGAACGGGCGCGAGCGGAGGCGGCCCGGAACCGCGACGAGCGCCGGCGACGGCTCCGGCTCCGCGACCGCCTCCGGAACCGACGGCGGACCGCTCGTCGGGAGCTCGCCGGAGCCGTGTACCCCGAGTTCCGGCGCGCGCTCGCGGCCGTGCCGGGCGGTCGTCCGAGCGCGGCGGGGGCGGACCCTTCTGCGTACGACGGGGATCCGGTCGCGGCGTCGCTCGCGGCGGTCAGGATCGCCGCGCTCGACGGGGTCGTCGAACTGCGCGGGGACGCGGCCCGAGCAGTCAGGGGCTCGGAGCGGAGCACGCGCTCGTTGCTTCGGACGGCTGAGGTCAGGCTACGGGACGCCTGCGGCAGGTCCGACGACACCTCCGGCCCCGGCGAGCGTGGATGCGGGCGCGGAGCCCGCCCCGACGGTTAAGTACGATTCCGCGGGACGCGGCGTATGGAGCTCGACTGGTCCGTCGATCACGAGGACGGCGCGTCGCTCGTCGGAGTCCGAGTGCGGAACGACGAGGCGGTCCCGCGGCGCGTCCGGATCGAGAGCCGGATCGACGGGCCGTTGTTACCGCCGCGGCGCGGCGGCGTTCCCGAGTCGGGATGGGACGCGACGGGCGTGACGGCGGTGCTCGATCCGGGCGAACGCGCGGCGTTCGGGTTCGCCGCGCTCGCGGACCCGAGCGATCCGCCGGTCGAGATCGCGAGCGTCGAGCCCGCGTCGGTGGACGAGAACGGCGGTCGCGGGACGGCCGACGGCGAGACCGATCCCGCGCGAGCGGCGGTACGAGACCTCGGATCGCACCGCCCGCCGCGCGCCGCGGTGGACGGAAGGGGAGGACCTGACCGCGCCGCGTCGGAGAGCGGCGACGCGGCGGCCTCCGGTTCGGGTGGAGACGGAGCGGACCGTGCGGGGGACGGTACCGACGGCGAGGCAGGGCGAGAGGAGTCGACGGCCGAGTCACCACCGGGAAGCGCGACCGGCGACGGCGTCGACGCGTGGTTCGCGGCCGTCGAGGCGCGGGTCGAGCGGGCGGAGCGGCTGACCGACGCCGACCTCGAGACGGCGACGGCGGTCGTGGAGGAGCGCGGCGGCCTCGACGCGGTCGCGGAGCTCGACGGGCGCGTCGCGGCCGACGCCGAGCGACTGCGGGCGGTCCGCGACCGCGCCGCGGCGCTGGCCGAACGCGCCGAGGAGTGCGAGGTCCCGGCCGAGGCGCTGGAGGTGTTATCGTGATCCTCGCGGTGGCCGGGGGGAAGGGTGGAGTCGGGAAGACGACGCTCGCGTACAACGTCGCGGCCGAGCTGGACGCCGCCGTCGTCGACGCGGACCTCGGGATGGCGGACCTGCCCGACGGTCGCGGCCCCGACCTCCACGACGTCCTCGCCGGCGCGGCGGACCCGACGGAGGCGGTCCGCCCCGGCCCGGTCGACATCGTGCCGTGCGGGCGGACGCTGGCCGGCGCCCGGGCGGCCGACCTGACGCGGTTGGCGGAGGCGGTCGCCGCGATCGAGCGCGAGTTCGGGACCGTCGTCCTCGACTGCCCCGCGGGCCGCCGCGCCGACGCCGGCGTCCCGCTGGCGGTCGCCGACGCCTGCCTCCTCGTCGTCTCGCCGCGGGCGTTCGCGCTGGCCGACGCGATCCGCACCAGGGAGCTCGCCCGCGAGCTCGACGCCGGCGTGACCGGCTGCGCGGTCAACCGCGTCACCGACCCGCCGCCGGTCGACCCGATCGGTGACGCGCTCGGCGCGCCGGTCGAGGTGGTCCCGGCCGACCCCCGCGTCGGCCGGTCGGTGACGGCGGAGCGGCCGGTCGCGACCGCCGCGCCCGACTGCGAGGCCGCGGCCGCGGTCCGAGCGCTCGCGCGGCGCGTCCCGGAGTGAGAGGCCGCGGGGCGACCCGCGGCCCGCGTCGCGACCGGGTCTTTTTACCCCGACCGTCCCGTCGACGAGAGCGATGATCGGACTGTCGCTCGTCGTCGGGGTCGGGGTGATCGCCGCGCTCGCGGTCGCCGTCGGACCGCTGTACGCGGCCGACCGCTTCCGCGACCTCCGGGAGCCGACGGCGGCGGAGCGCGCACAGATCGAGGCGCTCGCGGACCCCGGCGGACTCGCCGCCGAGAGGGTCGCGCTCGAGTCCGTCGACGGGGCAAGTGACGGGAGTACGAGCGGGAGCGGCGAGGCGGGGGCCACCGGTCCCGCGGACGTTTCGGTCCGCGGACCGCCCGGGCGGCGAGTGCTGTTCCTCACGGAGGACGTGTTGACCGACCTCGACGAGGACGTCGCGGTCGGGCTGTTCGCGGCGGAGGCGGGGCGGGTGGCGACGTACTACGCCGAGTTCCGCGCCGTCGCCGTCGGGGCCGTGCTGGCGATGCTGGCGGCGGTCGTCACGACGCTCGTCCCGTTCCAGTCCGGCTTCGGCGCGCTGATCGCCGTCGGACTCGTCTCCTTCTGGGCCGGTCGGCGGGTCCAGTACGCGGCGGACGGCCGCGCCGCGGACGCGGTCGGCGCCGACCGCGTCGCCGACGCGTTCGAGCGCGTCGCGGAGCGTCGCGGCGTCGAGCCGGAGACCGGCGACTGGTCGACGTGGTTCGAGGTCCAGCCGCCGCTCGGCGATCGGATCGCGCGGCTCCGCGAGCGGGGCACAGAGGAGGGGTAGGGGGGTCGGCCGGTTCGGCGCCTCAGTCGCGGGGGCGCCGAGCGACGGCGGACTCCGGGCCGACGCGGACGTCGTAGCCCGCGACGGTGAGCGAGACGTCGACGTCGGCGTCCGGGCGACCGGCGACGAGCGCGTTCAGCGCGTCGGGGTCGACGTGGTCGTACAGGACGACGCCTTCCTCGGGCAGCTCCGTGGGGTCGCAGTCGGCGAGGTCGGCGATGGCCTCGACGACCGCGAGGCTGGGACTGGGACCGCTGCCGCCGTGGGGGACGCGTGCCGTCTCGACCGATGACCGAGGGCCGACTGATTCGGCCGGTACACTACTCATACACACGTCCACGTCGAAACACTACATAAAATGGTCGCTCAGTTTATCAGAACTGATTTCTCGACGGCGCTCCGGTCCCGGAACCGTTACCAACCAGCCGCACGCGTGTAGAGACAACTCGAATGCGACTCCCGGAACGACAGCTCGCGGTCCTCGAGGCCGCGAGCGCGACGGACGAACGGACGGTAGCGGAGATAGCCGCGGCGGCGGACCTGAAGCCGGAGACGGCCGCCGGTGCGGCCTTCGACCTCGCCGACGAGGGGCTCGTCGAGGTCGGGTCGGTGAGCGACGAGACCGTCGCGCTCACCGACGAGGGGCGACGTTACGTCGACGAGGGGCTCCCCGAGACGCGGCTCTACCGCGCCGGCCGCGACGCGGGGGCCGACGCCGAACCGGTCTCGATGGGGGCGGTCATCGGGGAGGCCGACTTGGACGGTCCAGAGGTCGACATCGCGCTCGCGAACTTCGCGCGGAAGGGGTTCGGACGCGTCGACGGCGGCGACCTCTCGGTCGAGCCGGACGCCGACCCGGACGCCGACCCAGAGGCGACGGCGCTCGCCGCGCTCGCGGACGCCGACGGTGACGAGGGGGGCTTCGAAGCGGACGCGCTCGACGCCGACGAGTCCGTGATCGACCAGCTCGACTCGCGGGGGCTGATCTCGGTCGCGGAGTCGGTCACGCGCACGGTGACGCTCACCGACGCGGGCGTCGACGCGCTGATGACCGGCGTGGAGGCGACCGAGACGGTGGGCGCGCTCACGCCCGAGCTCCTCGCCAGCGGCGAGTGGCGCGACGCCGAGTTCGCCGAGTACAACGTCGAGGCCGAGGCTGAGACGGCCCGCGGCGGCCGCAAGCACGTCCTCCGGCGGACGGCCGACCGCGTGAAGGACGTCCTCGTCGGCATGGGGTTCAAGGAGATGGAGGGCCCCCACGCCGACGCCGACTTCTGGATCAACGACTGCCTGTTCATGCCGCAGGACCACCCGGCGCGGACCCACTGGGACCGGTTCGCGCTCGACGTGGACCGGATGGAGTCGATCCCGGACGAGCTGATGGCCCGCGTCGAGTCTGCCCACCGCGACGGCTGGGGGGTCGACGGCGACGGCTACCACTCGCCGTGGTCGCAGGACTTCGCACGCGAGGTGGCGCTCCGCGGTCACACCACGTCGCTGTCGATGCGGTACCTCTCCGGCGTGGCGGGGGCCGAGATCGAGCCGCCGCAGCGCTACTTCTCGGTCGAGAAGGTGTACCGCAACGACACCCTCGACCCGACGCACCTCCTCGAGTTCTTCCAGATCGAGGG
>Ga0102942_1000584_pt1 | contig 13792 bp, 17 predicted proteins | sample SalPon2_C_H2O_MG_FD_78171 | JGI IMG/M metagenome (GOLD analysis project Ga0102942, IMG submission 78171) | Salt pond water microbial communities from South San Francisco under conditions of wetland restoration - Salt Pond MetaG R2_C_H2O_MG | ecosystem: Environmental > Aquatic > Non-marine Saline... | reverse complement strand
GAGATGAGGACGATTTCGCCCTCGGATATCGTGTCGGTCCCCGGCACGTCGTCGACCACGTAGAACCCCCCGATGGTGCTCGACTGCAACTGCTGTTGCTCGTCGAAGTAGTCCGTCTCCTCGTCGACCATGAGCATCGCCTCGAACTTCGCGTTCTGGTGGAGGCGAGCCGCGGTCGAGACGTTCACCCCCTCCCGCCGGTCCCGCACGTTGGAGACGTACTCCTCGCGCGAGATGACCCGCACTGGCGGCGTCTCCTCGAACTCGATTCCCCGCACGACCTCGATGCGGGCCATCGACCGCGCCCTGACCTTCTCTATCTCCGCGTCGGTGTACCCGTCGTCGGGCGTCACGTTCGGGAGCGTCTCGTTGTGCCAGTAGCCGTTCTCCCAGCCCTGAACGTCGGTATCGGGGTCCGGCGGCGAGGTGACCATGTCGCCGGTGGTGGTGTCAGCCGACACTGCGGCCGCGTCCGTCGCGTGCGGTGTCGCGGCCACCGCTCCTCCGGCCGGCGCGACGATCATCGACACCGTCAGGAGTGCCAGCAGGACGCCCCGTGGTATTGACATACACGCTATTCGTCAGGACGGCGAAAAAACCTTCGAGCGGATCGTGGGTACCCGTGATCGATCGAAGGAAGTGCACGAATCCCATGAATTTGACTCACGGTCGTTCCACCCGCTTCACTCCCTGATTCGAATCCCACGAGGAGTTCGACGGGCCCCGCTGGCGCTCGACCACGCCGTCACGGGCACGATGGGAGTCCCGTGAGTGAACACCGCGAACGAACGGGACTACATTGTGGCCGGGAACGAGAAGCGAAGCGACGAGTGAACGGGCACGATGGGAGCCGGTTCTCTGGCGATGTACAACGCTGATAGTGACGAATGCAGTCCCTTCACCGAAACCTTTTGACTGTAAGGGTTGTAAGGATTGAACAAAGGAGTCGAGACGTATGTCCAACGCCAGCAAACGAATTCCGGTCACGGAGGAACGGTGGAAAGAACTGAACGAGCTCAAGAAGGCAGGCGAGACGTATGACGACTTGCTGGGGAAGCTGATCCAAGAACACCAGCGCCGACAACTCGCCGAGCGAGCAAAGGAAGTCCGTGAAGCAGACACTGAAGAACTGACGTCGCTCGATGAGTTATGAGGTTCTCCTCGCGGAGGAAGCCCGTGAGTATATCGCCGCGCTAGATGAGAAGAGCATACGTATCGTGAAGGACAATCTCCGGAAATTAGCGGACGATCCGTATCCGAGGCCGGATTCAGGCACTGGCGACAAAGAGAAGCTGGTGATCGAGGGAGAGGAGCTCTACCGTCTGCATATCGGGCGGACTCACACCGCGTTCTACGACGTACTCGAAGCGGACGAGGAAGTCCGCGTGATCGAGATCGTGGACATCGACGAGGCGCACAAGCGCTACGGATTCGACTGAACGGGTGCGTGGTTGCGTCCGTCAGTTTCTCGAAGTCGAGCGGTTCCGTTCGGAAATAAGGGAACCGGGTCCAGCCGCTCTTGTGGTCGAAACGCTGGAATGAACTCGTTCTACAGCCAAATTCTGCCGTTGAAGTACTGCCACGGGCACGATGGGGGTCTCGCGAGTGAACGGAGTGAACGAGCGGGACTACATCGTTCCCGTGAACGACCGAAGGGAGTGAACGGGCACGATGGGATTTGAACCCGATTGCGAGACTCGCTGGCGCTCGTCTCGCGTGGTTCAAATCCCAGCCGCCGCTACTGCTCACTGATGTTCGCAGATAGCGGGCACGATGGGATTTGAACCCACGACCGTCGGATGACTTCCCGCACACGCGACCGCGTACGGTTAGAAGTCCGACGCTCTATCCGGACTGAGCTACGTGCCCTCACCGACGCAACGGGGGGCGAATGAAAAAACCGTTCGATAAAGCCCGTCGCCAGCCGGTTCCGCTGGTCCGCCGCCCGGTTTCGGCGACCCAGCGACGAACCGTTCCCACAGGTCTCAGAAACCCTACCCATCGAACCGATAGAGCGACGTGACGAAGGGCAGCCGGTCGAACATCGGGATCGCGAGCGGGAGGCCGACGATGGTGATTGCCAGAAAACTCGCCACGTTCGCCCAGAGCCACCCGAGCCACCAGCCGACGGCGACGAAGTAGACGGCGCGAACGGCGAGGGACCGCTGCCCGCGGGCGGTGTCGGGGTCGACGACCGCCCGCGGCTCCTTGAGGGTGAGAACGGTGGGCACGAGGTTGATCAGTTTGACGCCGATGGGGGCGCCGACGATGGTGGCACAGAGGAACCACGCGGCGTTGACGACGGCGGGCGTCGCCCACCAGCCGACGACGACGAACCACAGGGCACGCGTGAGGAGGGAGCGTTGGGTCATGGTGGACGGAGGCGGAGGCCGGGCAAAAGGCTAGCGGGGGGAGTGCAGAGAGTATAAGGCCGCGAGACGGGTAGCGGGTACCGATGAGGGTACTCGGCACCGTCGGGCTTCCGGGAAGCGGCAAGGGCGAAGCGGCGGCCGTCGCCCGCGAGGCCGGCGTCCCGGTCGTCACGATGGGCGACGTGATCCGCGAGGCGTGTCGCGATCGGGGGCTGGATCCGGGGGAACACCACGGTTCGGTGGCGCGGGCGCTCCGCGAGGAGGAGGGTGAGACGGCCATCGCGGAGCGGTCGCTCCCGCACATCGAGACGGCACTGGAGGAGTCGGAGACGGTCCTCGTCGACGGCCTGCGCTCGCCCGCCGAGGTGGCACGCTTCGAGGACGCCTTCGGCGACGATTTCGTCCTCGTGAGCGTCGAGGCGCCGTTCGAGACGCGGGCCGAACGGCTGGCCGACCGGGGACGCGACGACTCCGACCTCGACCGCGAGGCACTCCGGACCCGCGAGGAGCGCGAACTCGGCTTCGGCATGGGCGAGGTGATGGAGCGAGCGGACGTGACCGTCGAGAACACGGGGTCGCTGGAGGGCTTCCACGAGCGGATTCGAGGGCTACTGAACGAGCCCGTGGAGGCCGATCGATGATATACCGCATCGACGTGCGGGTGGTCGCGCCCGTCCGCGACACCGAGGTGACGGACCGCGTCGCCGACGCGGTACGCAACCTGTTCCCGAACGCGGAGCTCAGTGAGGAGCCGGGACGGCTCGTCGCCGAGGCCCACTCGATGGACGCGTTCTCGGAGCGCCTCCACGAACAGGAGATCCTCGACACCGCCCGCCGCGAGTTCTTCCGCCGGGCCGACGACGAGGGGTTCGCCTTCGCGCTCAAGAAACAGGCGGCGTTCAAAGGCGTGATCAACTTCGCGGTCGGCAACCCGGACGAACTCGGCGACATCGAGGTGCGGGTGACGGTTCACGACCCCGAGGTGGAGGCGGTCGTGGATCACGTCGCGCCGCCGACGGAGGACGGACGGCCGGTGTCGCCGGACGAGTAAGTAGGGCCTGCGAGGCGTGACGTGGCCACGGTCGTGGATCACGTCGCGCCGCCGACGGTACTGCCCCGTGGAGCGAGTGTTAGAACAGCTCGCTGTGCCGCGAGGCGAGGTCGGTGTACCCGCCCGTGCTGTACGCCTCGAAGATCGATTCCGCGTCGATCCGCGTCTCGTCGAGCGGCGTCGCCCGTGCGGGCACCCCGCGGACGAACGACTCGGGCGGAATGTCGTACCCGTTCGGGACGACGGTCCCCGAGGCGACGATACAGCGTTCGCCGACGTGTACGTCGGCGTTGACGGTCGTGTTGAACCCGACGAGCGCCCCGTCGTCGACCGTCGCCTCGTTGAGGACGGCCCCGTGTCCGATCATCACCCGGTCGCCGAGCGACACCGCGTGCAGTACGGCGCCGTCGCCGACGTGTGACTCCTCCCCGACTTCGACCGGCGCCACGTCGCCCCGCAGGATGACTCCGGGCCAGACGCTCGCGTCGGCCCCGACGCGAACGTCGCCGACGAGCGTCGCCTCGTGGCTCACCCGTGCGTCGTCGTGAATCGTCGGTCGAACCCCTTCGAACGCGTAGTCGCGGCTGTCGACCATGACGGCCGTACGACACGTGGTACCGAATAGCTTACCCCGGAGTTTTGCGCCTCGACGACCGAGGGCGAGTATGGAGTTCACCGTCTCGACGGACGCACGGCTCGATATCGTGGACGTGACCGACCGGGTCGCCGCGGCGGTTGGGGGCGAGGGAACGGCGACCGTCTTCGTCGACCACACCACCGCGGGCATCGTCGTCAACGAAGCCGAACCGCGTCTGCTCGACGATATGCGAACGTTCCTCGCGGATCTGGTGCCCGACGAAGGGTGGCGCCACGACGAACTCGACGGGAACGCGGATTCGCACCTGCGGGCGATGCTGCTGGGGCCGTCGGCCACGGTACCGGTGGTGGACGGTGACCTCTCGCTCGGCCGGTGGCAGTCGGTGTTGTTGGTGGAGTGTGACGGCCCCCGGGAGCGGACGGTCCGGGTCGTATCGTAGCCGCCACCGGGTGGCACCGCGCACGACGTTCAGCCCACCGTCACCGTCGCCGGATCGACGACGGGGTTCCCGTCCGCGTCGAAGAACGGGATGTCCTCGCCGCCACCCGACGTGATGAAGTTGTAGGTCTGGTTGCCGTCGGTCTCCTCGTGCGGCATCGAGACGAGCGTCGCGTCGTCGTCGGGGAACGGGCTGGCATCGAAGTTGCTCTGTAACTGCCCCGGAACGCCCGAGAACAGCGTGATCTGGACGTCTTGGTAGAAGCCGGCGGTGAGGTAGTCAGAGACGCCGATGACGCTGGGCACGGCTTGCCCGTCGAACAGGCGGGCGTCATGGATCGCCACGTAGCCGTCCCGTGGGAGGGCGACCGAGTCCACGGTGACGGTGGTTCCGTCGCTCTCCTGGTCGTCCATCTCGACCTGCGCGATCTCCGGAGGCATGCCGCTGCCGTCGTTGTGGCGACACTGTTCGGTGTAGAGGCCGAGGTCGAACGTCGCCGAGTCGGACTGGATCTCGTTGCCGTGATCGACCGGCACCCACCACGCAAACACGACGGAGTGTTGCGTCCCGGCGGAGAAGCAGTTCCGGTCGCTCATCCCGCCACCCGCCTCGGCCGGGAGGTCGCCGTTGAGGGCGGCACCGTTGCTATCGGGCAGATCCATCCCGAGGATGTCACGGAGTGAGCCGGAAACGAGCGGTTCCTCGTCGCCGTTCTGGAAGTTGTTGCCGTCTTCCTCGCCGCCGGGACCGTCGCCGCCGTCGTCGACCCAGACGGCCGCCTGGACGACATCTAGGAGTTCCACGCCGTCGCCCTCGTCGGGGTCGTCGGCCTCCGGTTCGGTGAGACCGTTCTCGCTAGCGTCGCGGAGGTTGCCGTTGATCCAGACGAAGCCGGGGTTGTCACAGAGGACGAAATCGAAGGTGACCTCGCCGAAGTCGCCGGGTTTGACGTCGTCGAGGTCGATCACCGGCGCCTCGGCGTCGTCGGCCTGACTGTTCGCCTCGCCGTCGATACAGTCCAGTCCCCCGTCGTTGAACGACTGATACTGGGTGTTTTCGAGGAACTGGGCAGCCACGTCGGTGTCCGGTTCGCCGTCGTCTTCGTCGTCCGAGACGGCGATCAGCCACGCGTCGTTCGCGGGGAGACCGACCTCCTCGCCCTCCAGATCGCCTGCCGAGCCGGTCGTGCCGGCGGGACCGTCCCACATCCGTACGTTCGGAACGCCTCCGTCCTCGTCGTCACTCCAGTCCGAGTAGTGGGCCGAGTAGCTCACGCCCATATCCAGCGTGCCCGCCACGAGCCGGTTGTTCTCGAAGGTCTCCTGATCGGAGAAGTACGCACTCGTTCCCAGCCCCGCTCCCGCGGAGGCGACGCCGATGGTGCCGAGTGCGGCCAGTGCCTTCCGCCGTGAAACGTCGAAGCGTTCGTTTGACATCGTGTGTCGCTCCCCGCCGGTGATCCGGCGACCAGTGTCCGACGTTTGTAACGTCAGACAACTAACTAATTGGGGGTTGAACCGAGTTAATAACGCGTTAACCGGCCGGAGAAGGTGGACGGCTCCCGTCGCCCGGTGGTACGCGTCTCAGACGAACACCAGAACGGCGAGGTAGAGAAGCACCACACCGAGTACGTCGCAGGTGTTGGTGACGACGGGGATCACCACGTCGTCGGGGTCGAGTTCGAGGCGGTAGGCGGCGTAGGTGGCGACGACGGTGACGACGACTGCGAGGACGGCGAGCGAGAGGCCACTGGACAGCGAGACGGCGAGGACCGTCCACGGCGAGAGGGCGGTCGAGCCGGTGAGCGCGCTCAGGCTCCACGCCCCGAGGCCGACGACGGGGAAGACGGTGGCCGCGAGCGCGACGGTGGCGAGAGCGTTGCCCGCGAGCGTCTCGTCGTCCGGGGCAAAGGAGAGGGTACCGAGGTGGAAGGCGGTGGAGAGACGGGCCGCGAGGACGCTTCCGAGGTTCCCCGCGGTACCGATGGTGACGGGGACGAGAACGAGCAGGGAGGGGTACCGGAGGAGGGTGTCCTCGAAGCTCCCGAGAACGAGGCCGCTGCCGAGTTCGACGAGCGTCAGGAGGAGGAGGACTGGAAGCATCGCCCGCGTGATAGCGCGGACGGTCCAGTCGGTCGTCACTCAGACACCCCCGAGGACGAGCGCGACGGTTCGGACCGCGACCAACAAGAAGAGCACGCCGAAGACGTCGCCGGTGGTGGTGACCAGCGGCCCGACGAGCGTGTCGGGGTTGTAGCCGCGGCGATAGCCCGCGAAGACGACGGTGACGACGACGACGACGAGCGTACTCCCCGAGAGGAGGCCGGCGACGAGCGCGATACCGACCAGCCGCTCGAGGCTCGCGACGGGCGATCCCAGCGTCGTCAGAACCGCGAACGCGGCCGTCGCGGCGAACAGCGAGGCGACGATACCGTTGGCGAGCGCGGCCGCCGCCGCCGCCCGGATGCGCCGGTCGCCGGCCCGAATCCGCGGTTCGATCAACCCCTGATGGAGCCCGGTCGCCAGCCGCGCGCCGAGCGAGCCGTAGACGTTGCCGCGGGTGGCGAGGAGCGCGGGAACGAGGACGAGCAACCCCTCGACGGCACGGAGGTCGGCGCGCATTCCGCCGAGGACGACACCGGCGAGCAGGCCACCGACGAGGCTGGCGCCGAGGGCAGGGAGCGCCTCGCGGTACGCCGCCACGGCCACCTCGCGGACGGTCATCGTGGGGAGCAACGGGGGCCGGGATGAAAAGTCGGCCGACTCCCTCACCGCGTGAGTGTGACCCCTGTGACGACGAGCGTCGCCACTCGAGTACGGTCAGGACACCGAACGATACGGCTGAGGATGGACGGTTGCCGATAGCCGTCGGCCTATCCGAACGGGCCCATACCGCCCATGCCACCCATCCCGCCGCCCCCGCCGTCGCCTTGCTGCATCTTCTTCATCATCCGCTGCATGTCGCCGTCGCCCATCCCCTGGAACTGCTTGATCGTCCGCTCCATCATCTTGTGCTGTTCGAGGAGTTCGCGGATCGACTCGGCGTCGACGCCGGCGCCGCGGGCGATGCGCTCGACGCGTTCCTGTCCGATGACGCGCGGGTTCTCCAACTCCTCCTCGGTCATCGAGTCCATCGCCACGTCGAATTTCCGCATCCGGTCCTGGGTCACGTCCATCGCGTCGTCGGGCAACTGGTCCATGAGGCCGCCACCCATCCCAGGGATCATGTCCATCACCTGATCCAGCGGCCCCATGTTGTTCATCGCCTCCATCTGTTTCTGCATGTCCTTCAGGGTAAAGGACCCCTTCATGATGTCCTGGGGGTCCCAGTCGTCCTCTTCCTCGCCCGTCTCGGCCATCGCACGCTCGACCCGCTCGGAGAGCTGTTTGAGGTCGCCCATCCCCAGCAGACGGGAGATGAAGCCGTTGGGCTCGAAGCGCTCGATGTCCTGCACCGTCTCCCCGGTGCCGAGGAACGCGATGGAGGAGTCGGTTTCGTTGACGGCGGTGAGAGCGCCCCCACCTTTCGCCGTCCCGTCGAGTTTCGTGATGACGACGCCGTCGATGCCGATGGACGCGTCGAACTGCTGGGCCTGATCCTTGGCGCCCTGCCCGATGGCGGCGTCGAGGACGAGCAGCGAGCGGTCGGGGTCGACGGCCGATTCGATCTCCTCGATTTCGGCGATCAGGTCGTCTTCGAGGGCGTGTCGACCCGCCGTGTCGACGATGTGTACGTCGGCGTCGGCGGTCGCTTCAAGCCCCTCGCGGGCGATCTGCACGGGGTCGTCCGCGTCGGGATCGCCGTAAAACTCCACCTCGGCGCGGTCGGCCATCTGCTCGGCTTGATCGTAGGCGCCGGGCCGGAAGGTGTCGGTCTGGATGACCGCGGGGCGGAGCCCCTTCTTCGAGAACCACCACGCCATCTTCGCCGCGGAGGTGGTCTTGCCCGATCCCTGCAGGCCGGCGAGCAGGATCGTCTGCGGTTCCAGCGGAACCTCCGTCGACTCGCCGATCAGGTCGACCAGTTCCTCGTAGACGATCTTGAGGACGTGATCGCGGGCGCTCGTGCCACCCGGCGGCTCCTCTTCGAGCGCGCGCGTCTCGATCGAGTCCGAGAGCTCCATCACGAGGGAGACGTCGACGTCGGCTTGGAGCAAGGAGCGCTGGATCTCCTTTACGACCTCCGCGACGTCGTCCTCGTCGAGACGGGACTTCCCCTGCAGTTTCGAGAGGGTGCCGCGCAGGGAACTCCCCAGATTGTCGAGTACCATTACCTCTCAGTACGCGTTGGCGCCGGTAAAGGCTTTGTTCGCGACGGGAACGAGTATAAGTCACTCCCTACCCTACGCCGTCCGATGCAGCGGCGTGCCTACCTCATCGCACTGGCCGGGCTGAGCTCACTCGCCGGCTGTTCGAACGGCGGCTCGTCGGCGTCGACGCCCGACCCCGGGGAGACCACGACGGCGGCGACGGATACCGCCACGGCGACGAATACGCCGACCGCAACGCCCACGCCCGACCCAACGCCGACCCCCGGCGACCGCTCCCTCTCGCCCTACCGCCCGTGGCTCGTCGCGCCCACGCCCGTCTCGCCGTACACCTACGAGTTCAGCCACCTCTCGCTCGCGGCCGTCCGCGCCGACGCCACCGCCGACTTCGCCGAGTCGCTGGACACCTACTGGCGCCAGCGAACCGGGGCGTACTTCGGCTTCGAGATACCCGTCCCCGCTCTCGAATCGGTGCTCACGGTCAACCACACCAGCGTCGCCAACGAATCCTACCGCGTCGCGGGCGGGTCGTTCGACCCGTCGACCCTCCGCGGCGCCCTCGATACTGCCGGCTTCGTCGCCGACGGCACCGTCGACGACTTCCAGCGGTTCGCCCGGACGGAAAACGGCCGGCTCCGCGTCGTCGGCCTCCATCCCGACGTGATCGTCAGCATCGGCACCGACGCGTCCGCGACGGCCCCGCTCGAAACGGCCGTCGAGCAACACGCCGCCGGCACGGTCCGCCCCGACGAGGACGAGGGTCTCGCCCTCCTGATCGACCACTTCGGCACCGCCGACTACGTCACCGGGCGCGAACTCGAACCCGCGCCGGAGGACTACGCCCTGAGCAAGGCCGTCGCAACCGGCCGTCGCCTCGACGTGCAGGGTGCGACGACCCGAACCGAGCGCACGTACGTCCTCCCGCCCGACGCGACGATCGATCGGGATGCGGTCGAGGAGGAGATCAGACTCCGCCACGTCGGCCAACCCATCGAGGAGTTCACCCGCGACGGCCGGCTTCTCACCGTCGCCGGCGAGGTGGAGAACTCGTTGATCCGCTTGCTGTAGGCCAGAAGGCCCTTACGAGGCGATCACCGAACATCGTCCATGCACTCTAGACGCGCGGTCGTCGGCGGCCTCGGCCTGACGCTCGTGACCGGCCTCGCCGGCTGTAGCGCCGTCTCCGGGCCCGATCCGACCGTCGTCGAGACCGAAGTCGACGAAGGAATCGACGCCCTCCTCGGCGACACCGACATCTTCGTCACCGTGCAAAACGACGGCGCCGCCGGCGACGTGGCGGTGACGCTCGAACTGCTCGATGGCGAGGGGACCGTCCTCCTCGACGAGACGCAGACGACGGACATAGGGGCCGACGAGCGCAAGCGCGTGACCTTCTCCGTCGACGTGCCGGAAGGGACGGAGGACCTGCGGGCGACGGCGAGTCCGGCGTGAGAGGCGACAGCTGAGTCGCCACGGCGGAGCGGCGAGCCACCGGAACCGACCGTACGAGGCGCACCGGGGTCGCCCCGACCACACACCGGCCTGGACGAGTTTCGGCGCCGACCGATGTCAGGAGTTTCTTGACGCGCCGACGGAACCGGCCCACTATGGAGTATGGCGTCGAGATGTCGGACGAGGAAATCGGATCGTTTCTTGCGCGACGGGGCCACGGCGTGCTCTCGTTCGCCGGCGAGGTGCCGTACGGACTCCCGGTTTCGTTCGGCTACGACGTGGTGAACGAGCGCGTCATCTTCCAACTGCTGGGGTCCGAAGACGGCAAGAAAGCGGCGTATCTCGACGACTCGTCGGCCGCGAACCTCGTCGCGTACGAGTGGGAAGGCGTCGACGAGTGGCGCAGCGTCGTCGTCGACGGCGAACTGTCGTCCATCCCGGACGACTCGCCCGAAGCGGTCGACGCCGCCGCTGTCTTCGCCGATTTCGCCACCGTCGTCGGGGCGCCGGTGTTCGACCGACCACTCGCCGACATCCAGTCGGACTGGTACGAACTCGCTATCGACGAGTTGAGCGGTCGGCAGTCGCCGCGGGCGGAGTGAGTGGGCGGATTCGAACCACGCCGACTTCGGTTCCCTCGTCGTCTCCTTCGAACCGCCCTCGGTAACGACTTCGTGCTCGCTGTCGCTCGCTTCGTTCCCTGATTCGAATCGCTCACGTCGCGGATTTGTGACTCGCCGTTCGGCTCGTCACAAAATCCGTATGGGCTCGGGCGGATTCGAACCACGGTCACTCCGCTCGCTACCACTCGCTTCGTTCCCTGATTCGAATCGCCCTCACGTCGCGGATTTGTGACTCGCCGTTCGGCTCGTCACAAAATCCGTATGGGCTCGGGCGGATTCGAACCACCGACTTCGGCCTTGTAAAGGCCGCGTCATAACCAGCTAGACCACGAGCCCTCGCCATGAAAACCGCCCCCCGACCGAATAACGGTTTCTGTCTCGGGTCGCGAAACGCTTAGGGCCGCGGACGCGATTCGTCCACTATGCTCCGTCGAGCGATCCGGCCCTTCTTCGTGGTCCTTCTCGTTGGCCTCGCCGGCTGTTCGGGCGTGGGGCCGACGGCACCGACCGCGACGGCGACCGACGCGTCCGGTGCGGGCGACGCCCCGACCACGACGGCGACGAGCGCCCCCGTGTCGACGCCCGGCAGCGACTACGACACGGCGACCGTCGTCCTCCTCGACGCGAACGGGACGGAGGTGGCGACGGTCGACGCGTGGGTGGCTGACACCTTCTCGAAACAGTACACCGGCCTGAGCGACACGAGTGCGCTCGAACCCGGTCAGGGGATGCTGTTCGTGTTCGACAGCGAGGGCGACCGCGCGTTCGTGATGCGCGATATGGCCTTCCCGCTCGACATGGTGTTTATCGACGCGGACGGGACGATCACCACCATCCACCACGCGCCGGTCGAATCCGACGGCGACCTGACACAGTACTCGGGTCGGGCGAAGTTCGTCCTCGAAGTGCCGATGGGCTATACGAACCGGACGGGCATCGAAGCCGGCGACCGGGTTCGGATCGAGGGATCATGACGGACGCGGTTGACGCCCTCGCCGACCGCGAGGGATGGCGCGCCGAGGGGTTCGCCGCCCGCGTCCACTACCGCGGCGAGGGTGATCGCTACTCGGTCGAGTACTACGCGCCGAGCGACTGCGTGCTCTACTGGAAAGTGAACGACGACGGGGAGATTGCGGTGCCAGTGGGTCGGGGGACGGTCCCCGACCCGCTCCGTGAACGGGTGCGGATCGACCTGGACGCCGCGGGCGTCGATCCGGCGGTCGAGGGCCGGTCGTTATAGCTCGCGAACCAGTTTCTCGACGGCGCGGTCGATATCCTCGATCTGTTCGGTCTGTTCGTCCACCTCGTCGGCAATCTCCTCGGTCTCGCCGACGATCCGTTCGGCGTCCGTGGTGACGTTCTCGGTCATGCTCGCGATCTCCTCGTGGCCGGCGGCCTGTTCGTCGGTGGCTTCGGCCACCTCGTCGATCCCGTCGTTCACCTCCGAAACCGAGGAGTCGATGTCGTCGAGGATGTCGAGGGCGTCCTCAGTGGCGGCGACCCCCTCGCTGACGGCGGCCTGCGTCTCGTCCAAACTCTCCGCGGCGGTCGACGTCGAGTCCTGAATCCCGTCGACTCGGTGTTCGATGTCGGCGGCGTGTTCCTGTGACTCCTCGGCCAGGCTCTTCACCTCGTTGGCGACGACGGCGAACCCCTCGCCCTCCTCGCCCGCCCGCGCCGCCTCGATGTTGGCGTTGAGCGCGAGGAGATTCGTCTGATCCGCGATGTCGTTGATGATCTCGACCACGTCGTCGATTTCGGCGACCGCTTCCTCGACCGCGCGGACGTCGTCGACGACGTTCGTCGTCGACTCCTCGATCTGTTCCATCGCGGCGGCAACCCGTTGGACCGCCTCGTGGCCCTCGCCGGTGAGGTCGTCGGCGCGTTCGCTGGCGGCCGCGACCTGTTCCGCCGACGACGCCACCTCCTCGACGGCGGCGCTCAGATTCGAGATTTCGCCCGCCACCTCCGTCATCCGCTCGTACTGCTCGGTCGTGTGGTCCGTGATCTCCCGGGTCCGCTCGGCAATCTCCTCCGAACTCCCCTGTAACTCGGCGATCGACCTCTGAATCTCGCTGGCCGCCTCGTTGTCGTAGCCCTCCCGACGATCGATGTCCTGTTGGACTTCGTCACCGAGGGCGTCGTCGACTGCGGCGTCGAGTTCGGGTGCAGCGTTCGACATAGACGACGGTAACCGACCGACCGGAAAGAAAGCGAGGCGTAGATTATTATCTGTGAAAACGGCGGTGGCGACGGGTCAGCCTTTTGATCGCTCGCACCTCAGTGAAGACGATGGACGTCCCCGCGGCCGCGGACGACGACCCCTTCGAGGAGCAACGGGAGCGGACGGCCAACCCGATGCGACGGCTGTTCGCCGCGTACGGGCGCGAGCAGGCCGGTCCCTTCTCCGTCGGTGTCGCCGCCAGCCTCTTCGCTCGCATTCTCGACCTCCTGCCGCCGCTCCTCCTCGGCATCGCCGTCGACGCCATCTTTCTCGACGAGAGCGAGTTCTCCCTCCCGCTCGTTCCGAACGCGTGGCTCCCGACCGACGCCGAGGCGCAGTTCTGGCTGGTCGTCGGCATCGTCCTCTTCTCGTTTCTCGGCGGCGCCGGCCTCCACTGGGTCCGCAACTGGGGCTGGAACCGCTTCGCCCAGTACGTTCAACACGCCATTCGGACCGACACGTACGACGCGATGCAGCGGCTGAACATGACGTTCTTCGCCGACAAACAGACCGGCGAGATGATGTCGGTGCTGTCGAATGACGTGAACCGGCTGGAACGGTTCCTCAACGACGGGTTGAACTCGGCGTTTCGCCTCGGCGTGATGGTCGTCGGCATCGCCGCGCTCCTGTTCTGGATGAACCCGCAACTCGCCGTCGTTGCCCTCCTGCCCGTCCCGCTCATCGCCTTCTTCACCTACCGGTTCGTGAACACCATCCAGCCCAAATACGCCGAGGTGCGGTCGAGCGTCGGGCAGGTCAACTCCCG
>Ga0102942_1000582_pt1 | contig 13812 bp, 11 predicted proteins | sample SalPon2_C_H2O_MG_FD_78171 | JGI IMG/M metagenome (GOLD analysis project Ga0102942, IMG submission 78171) | Salt pond water microbial communities from South San Francisco under conditions of wetland restoration - Salt Pond MetaG R2_C_H2O_MG | ecosystem: Environmental > Aquatic > Non-marine Saline... | reverse complement strand
GGGGGTCGCAGTGAGGAAGAACGCGTAGTCGTAGGAGAGCTTCTCGAGGAGGCCGTATCGGTCGGTGTCCTCGTTCTTGACGTAGTGGGCCTCGTCCAGCACGAGGACGTCCCAGTCGCGGGCGAGGACGGTCGACCGATGGCGGTCGCTCTTGGCGGTGTCGATGCTGGCGATGATGTGGTCGTGTGCGTCAAATCCCCTGAAATCGTCGTCGTAGTTGCAGGTAAAGTCGAGGCCGAACTTTTCCAGCATCTCGGCCTGCCATTGTTGAGCGAGTTGCGCCGGCGTGAGGATCAGCACCGCGTCGTCGGTACCGCGGTGGTGCATTTCCTTGAGAATCATCCCGACCTCAATTGTCTTCCCAAGGCCGACCTCGTCGGCGAGGAGGGCCTTTCCGTCCATCTCGAAGAGAGCACGGTGGGCGGCATCCACCTGATGTTCGAGGAGTTTGACGTTCTCCTCGTCGAGGTGTGAGAGTGAGCGGAGTTCCGAATCCGGCTGGCCCGCTTGGAGACGATTGGCTTGTACAGTGAGCGCGTGTTCGTTGAGAGAAGAACTGCCGAGACAAGAATTGGATATGTTGTCGTTCTCCTCGTGGCGGATCTCAACCTCCACGAGGCGATCATCACTCATATATCTCAAACTGTTGGTAGGGTTGTTCAATAATCATGCGACCCCGCGGACGAACTCTATTTGACCGTCTCTTGGAAGATATGCTACGTCCACTCTCATTTCAACCTCCCTCAATCTATTTTCTAGTTGCGCCACGTCCTTCTTGAGTGTCTTGTTACCATACCCGTCCAGAGGCCACCAATCTAGAAACAAGAATTATCGGCGACCGACCTCGCCGGGATATTCTGCTAAAGCCTGAATATCGGTTTCTCCACCGCTTCTAAACTGACCACTCATATTCATCGAGTGCTTGATTTCACAGAGAACCGAGAGTCCAGTATCATTTGCGTCGATGAAGTTACCGATTCCCTCTTTCTTGCCTTGCATTACAACGGTCTCGTCAGCCGGAAAGACAACGAGATCGAAATCGCTCTTTGCCCCACCCCAAATCCCGTCGTCGTAAAACGTCACCTCAGGACGGATACGAGGTATTTGTTGACCCTCCTTTTGTACCCGATTGAACATCTCCCGATTGCGCCACTGCTCCATATCACTATGTTGTTGCCGGTATTCGAGTGGAACTGTTTCAGTAGTTAGTCGCTCGCGAAGCAGTCGGTACAGTTCCGGCATAATGGGATTCTCATTTCCATAGTGGAACGGGTGTCGTTGAAAATCTCGATGTAGTGCCAGAAGAGTATCCTCGAAATCTGTAATATCAGAGGGAATCGAACCCATACCCGTTAATAACTAATATACTCTATTAATGTTGTCTGAAGTTTTGCTGGTTGCTGAAGAAGGTGTATCAGCATTCGTCGTGTGGGTTTTTATTCCTACCTTGTTAGCAGTATTAATACAATGTCTGGAACAACTGGTAATCCGAAAGATGAACTCGGGTTCCGGGTTTTGGAGGCCATCCGCGGAGATCAAGTGAAAATCAACGGAAAAGAGTACGACGTGCTGATGTCGACTCGTCTCCGCGCCAAGTCAGATGACGGCAACCCAACTCACGCAGACCTATACGGGTACTACGTTGTCGACGATAGTGATCAAGAGTATCGCGTTACAGTGAAACCAGATCTTTCCGACTCGGACGAACACATTGATGAAATAGAAATCGCCACGATGGGTCTGCTATCCGCAACACATATCGACGAAATCACTGTATTCGAATTTATTGACCAAGTTGATGGAGACCGCGTTCCTCGCGATCGCTATCTAGAGATCTGGGAGGACGAGAGGCAGGAAAAGAGACAATAGCTGTGAGGAAATTCGTGGTAACGTATAGAGACAACTGAATCACGACACACGATGTTATCTTCAAGACTAGAATCTACACCAGATCAGTTCGATACGGAAGGGAGTATCCTCCAGAATTTGTGGTTTCCAATCTCAATTGGAGTATTAGCGTTTGCTCTAGCTGGAGTCCGTGGTGGAGTTAGTTCGACAGAACTCCTATTAGGGGGTCTTGTTCTCGACATAACAGGCGCAATCATACTCTCTACCCCGGATATTTCGTTGCGAAATTTTGTTGCGACTCCTGAGGAACTCGAAGAGGCGCGTGACCAGCTATTCGAGATTGGCCACATGATTCGTGGGGAAGCCAACGAGAAACGGATGGATGCTCTGATCGAAATTATTGAGGAAAACTGGGAGGGTGAAATGATTTCAGAGCCCCATTCAATTTATATCCGGAAAATCTACCCAAATGAGCCATCGAGAGGCGTTCGTGTTATGTATTCTGAAGATGCAGAAACACCTGAAGAACGGCTATTCAAAGGCGATTTTGAGGACAAAGGGGAAGCCGCCTTTGGTGGAGAAGACTATGATTGGATCGCTCAGCAGACTATTTTTTACCAGTGGATAGGCGACGAGATCACACGAACAAAGAAGCGAATTCGCCAGCTCCAGACTCAAGGAGCGGTTATTCTGACATTCGGATTTTTACTTCAACTACTCTCAGTCATTATGTAATGAACTCCGAAAGAATGGAGTTCAATCAGTAGTCGCTCAAGCGCGACTCCAGAATATTCCTGTAGGTATCATCGCCTGTCGCATCGGCCAGTCCTTCACACAGCTCGCGCAGGTCATCGGTGATTTCCCATTCGCTAAGATAGTCGGACACGGACTTACCGTGCTCCCAGCGGTAGCGGAGGAACTGCGCTTTGTCGAGATCTGTGAGTTCCTCGTTACCGTCGACACGAGATTGGATGTAAGCGATGCGCTTCTCGTCGTCCCACGTTCCGAGCTTGAACCCGTCGTCCATTCGGTAGAGACGCATATCTTCCATGCGCTCGGGCGTGGCGTTCGTCCCGCGAGAGAGCTTGTTGAGGTCGTCGTAGGACGCGTCCGGCGTCTCCAGCAGGTCGAGGAAGACGTCGATCTCGCCGATGTTACTGCCGTGCTGGATGACGCCGTAGATTTCGTCGACAACCTCTTTGGCGGTCATCGTCTCGCCAGCACGTTCGACCTTGCCGTGGTGCTTCGAGTACTCGTGGAAACACCGACCCATCTCGACGACGCCGATGTCGCCGCGGGAGAGGTCACGGTTTTCCTCGAGCCGCTGTCTAGTCTTCTTAGCAGTACGATAGATATTCCTACGAAGGCTGTTCCAACTGATTGGAGTACGTTTCTTCGCTGGTCTCGCAACGACGATTATATCGAAGGAGACAGATTCTCCATCAACTAACTTTTGAATATCTGCACTGATCGGATAGGTCGCAGTAACCTCGAACTCGGAATCACACAGGCCAGTAAGTAATTCACCCCAAGACTCTGAGTTACTGTGGTGGTACGAGAAGACGAGTGCACCATCTTTTTTTAGGACATCATTTATTTTGTCAAAAGACTCTCCAATCTCATTTTCAAATACTTCTGCATCTTTTTGCTGTGCTGGATTTGCAACAATACTCCCACTTCGTGGTGTATGAGGTTGACTAAACGCCTCATATTCATCTTCGAGTAGTATTCTCTGCCATACATAAAAGTATTCAGATATTTCTGAATATATTATATTATCGTAGTACGGTGGGTCAGTAATTACAGCGTCATATTTTTCATCAGGATCTATCTGTCGCATGTCCCTACAATATAGCTCCGTGTTCTGTCCTATGGGTGTCTGAAATGCTCCTGTCTTCTTTGACTCTCCGTCCTCGATATATCTCTCGATTGGCGAATGTGCATACTCTATTCCTCTCCTGATTTTTTTCCAGAGCCCACGGTACGTTCCTGTTCCGTCTTTTGCTCCCCAGAGATTATTTTCTGTTGGACGATGTGGTGGATCAAATGAATTTGACTTAAATATATTAGTAATTTGATTATTCGCTGAGTGATAACCAATCATCATAGTATTGTAATTAAGTGCCTGACTAAATGCCAATAGTAAGTATTCTTTCTCGTTTTGACTTTCGACTTTGTCAATTTCTTTCAGTAATTTACTCATGCTCAGAAGCTGTCGTTTATTATACAAATCAGACCATTCATCATATCCGTGCCTAAGGAGGTTATGTCCACCACCAATATTACCTTCAAATTGTGTGCTGTCTGTCATTATCCCAAGCGGGATCTCCTGAGACGGGATATATTCTCTCAGATCTGGATTGTCTTCCCACTCTTTTTTCGCCTCTTCAAATAAGCTAATATCATGCTCATCTGCTGGTTTGTACGATTTCACATCCTCGCTCGATAGATTACGCTCTTCACAAGTGGGACAATGATATTCTAGAGCGTAGAGACGAGTATCAAATCCATTCTGTTCTTGTATCGCGTCCACAATACCATACTTCTGCCCACAAGAAGTACAAATATACCCTCTATCAACATTACCCTCTTGAGGAGTATATTCGTGAGTACACTCTGGACACTTACACTCACTTCGCCAATCGTCTACATGGAATATGGATTCACAGCTCGGACAGATCACGTTGTACGTTCCCTTATTACTGTATCTGCCTTTTCCAATCCTGTAATCATTAAATAAGGAAACTGACTCGCCGCATGAGGTACACCCTAGCTCTTTGACCCAAAAATAATACATTACATCTGCCTTATGTTCGTCTTCTCCCTCGGCGTTCGGACATTTTGTTTTATAATATCTTTTTATATCTTCTGAGATGTCATTTTTTATCGTATCAAAAGATTCCTGTAAGGAATCCAAGTCTGTTGAATACCCGTCCATCTCTTTCTTGGTGACAAACCAAGCCACTGGATTGAGATCAGTTCCAGTAACATCGGCCCCAAATCGAGATGCTTCTCCAACGGTAGTCCCTCCACCCATAAACGGGTCAAGGACTTTTTTATTACCTATATTAATGTCTTTTGTGTACAAATCCCACAATGAATCGGGATTCCCCAAAGAGATTGAATCTAATAATGATTCAATCGAGTCCTCGGAATTATCAAATTCCTCTAATCCTCTATTTTTTCCCGGTTGATTGATTGTTACGTTAGATGGATCATCAACGAGTGTATAGAGACATATACTTCTAAAAACGCTTCCCAGCCTTCGTGCCCACCACTTGTGCATCGCATAAGTGGGACGGTAGTATTGCTTTGCCCATCCCTCTTTTTCAGCAATCTCATTCACTTTCTCGATCGGGAATCCCTTCTCGATCGGCAGCGTTTTTCGCTCGCCCTCCTCAGACTGCCCGATCTCTTTAGACATTGATTGTCTCTTACCTTCCGCGGGAGGGTTGTATATGTTTCTGGTCTGTGGATTCGTGACTTACGAGACAGAAAATCCACTATCGTCCTGTCGCCACTCCGGAACGATATTCTCCAGCTCCTCGGACTGGATCTCCCCGGGGCGATTCCCAAACACCCACTCAACGTCGTCAAGGTTCAGGTACGGCTCCTCCAGCCGCATTCGGAGCAACTCTTGAAGCACGTCAGCCTTCAGCAGCACGACGTTGTCGATGTCGGTGTTCGTGCGCAGGTCGCGTAGCGTCGACTCCTCGGTGTCTCGGAACGAACTCGAGACGATAGCGAAGTAGATGTGTTGTTTCCCTTGATCGCGGAGCCGACGCGTGTGCGTCTCGATGTACTCCCGGATCGTCCGGTCGTCGCGACCGATCCGGTATCCGTCTTGCCGCTTCTTTGCGTCGTAAATGACCGCGTAGTCGTTCCGGGCCGCGACCGCGATCCCGTCCGGATTGCGGCCCGATCCCTGTCCTAGCACCTCTGTGTCGAACCCGAGCATCCCGAACAAGACGGCGCACTTCTGCTCGAAGACGTTTGCCGGATCCGTGTTGACCGGCGCGTACCGATTCACGGCTACCTCTGTACCGGCTGCGACGTCATCCAGATCCGCAACGACCGGCGGGAGGTACGGATTGTCGACGTCGACGAACGCCTCCCTACCGTCGCTTCCGCCGCTGTCGCCCTCAGTCTCACCCTCGGAATCCTCCCACTCCTCGTGCCAGTAGATCGCGTTCGCGACGTCACGGTACTCTACTGGCGACTCCAGCCACTCCGACGCATCCTCGCGCAGCTCGTCCAGCGTCTTGACGAAGCTCTCGTACCGCGTTCCGTATGGTGCGTCCGTGTCGAGCAGTCCCTCGTCTCCGAGGTACTGTTCCGATGTCGGATAGAAGATCGGCCACTTAGTGGGCTGTTGGATATGCCAGAAGTAGCTCAAAAAGAAGATGGTCGACTTGGGGAAGGGATCGGAATCGATGTCGTTGTACTTCAACCGCTGTGTGTATTCGGCGAACGAATCGATCTTCTCGTGGGCTTCATCGACCGACTCGGGTGGCTGGATAGCGTCACGTAGCTGATCGCCGAAGTCACCCTCGTCCGGAGCCGCGTTGAACAGCTTGTTGAAATGCATCTGGCCGATGAATCCGTCAAACCCCCAGAGCTGATTGCGTTTGTTGAGACCGTCGATCCGACTCTTGAACTCGACGACATCGACCTCACCGCTCTGGAAATCGTTGATCAGTGGCTGTAACTTCTCTTCGCCGACCTCGTCTCGCTTCCGATTTTGATTGACGTAGTACGTCTGTGCCTCCTCGCTGGCGGCGAAGTCCTCGAAGATATCCTCCGGCGTAGTCATATTCGGCTGAAGAGATACCCTGATGTCCGTTAAATGTTGACTTGGATTCTGATCGGCTCCCGAAATAAATCCGACAAGTGGAATTAACGGATTATCTCCCGATCGATACAAGGAGGGAAACAGCAACGATCAGCGATACGCCGAGGACGAGGATCGGTTCGATGATTCCAACGTTACCCGACATGGCTTCTTCAATGCCAATCTGAATCGCATCAACGAAGATCAATCCCAATACGAATATCGTGACCGCGGTACTGAGTGTGAGAAGAGGAATAACCCGTCTCATGCGTTGCACGTGTGTGGACACAACATCTGTCCGTCACCATCCGAATCTGTCGGTGAAGATTGAGTACGCGAACGACAACACAAGTAAGGTGGCGATGAGACCCGGGGACGGGGTAACGATAGATCGGAAGACTATATCGAACGCCGCCAACATCTGTACTGTTGATTCCTCGCCTATCCGGCTGATCATCCATAAGAGCGGCCCGGCTGCCAGAAAGATACCGATGATCCCTGCGATTTCGTCCGCCTCCTCCGCGGATACAGTCATTTGATTGAACAAAAGCCGCGAACCGCAAAAGTGTTTAGCAGGGACGCAACGCGTCATCCGGTATCGTAGCCTTTCCAGTGAGCGTCTATCCGTCACCGATGGCATCGACGTCAAATGGTCGATGTCAATCCAATCATCCCGTTGATGGATGCGGTTGACCAAATGATGGACACTCGTCGGGCATACGAGCCGGCGTTGGAAATCATCGCCGACATCCATGATATCGACGTAGACGAGTCACACCACGGTGTGATGAGCGGGAACTGATCGGTGGAAGTGAATGAGTCTCTCAGAGCGTCAAACCGAGGTAATCTCGTTATGCTCCGATCAGTTCCACGCGCGCTGACCACAGTACTTAAGCGATTTACAAACGCTCATCAAGGTAACAGATGGCCAGCGCGGATTCCCTCTCACGAACGATCGCGGACACGGTGACGATAAGCCGTGAACTCCGCGAGGAAGGCGAGATTGACGGCCAAGTCAAACTCTACAACGTCGACGAAGATGATGAGTTCGAGGCGGACGCGTCCACCTTCTTCGACCGGACGTTAATGACGCAGGGGCTGCGGGAGGGATTTGTCGACCTTCGAGATACACTCCGTGGTGACGCGAACTACGGCACGCATATTCTCTACGGGCCGTACGGGAGTGGGAAGTCCCACCAGATGGTTGCGATGTTCCACTGCTTCGCCGATCCCGGGGCCGCCGGCGGGTTCGGCGACCGCCACGTCGATGGCTTCAGCGACGCGTTGCCAGCCGAGGAGAACTCCGAAGCCGTCACCGTCTCGCTCCAGCAGCGCCAGCCAGACTATCTCTGGGAGCCCTTCTTCGATGTTCTCGGCTACGAGCCTTCGGACAGCGATCTCGATCCCTACCCTGATATGAAGACGATTCAGGAAGCGGTCGGTGGGCGTACAGTCGCCTACCTGATGGACGAACTTGAAGACTGGTTCGAGCCGCTGAGTGGCGACCGAAAGAAGCGCAACCGTGGTTTCCTACAAGCTCTCCTCGAGACTGCCGACCTTGACGACAGTGACGTTTTCGCCATTGTCTCGGTTCTCCGAAAGGGCTCGGAGGTTCACAATATCCTCGACCGTGAAAACGCCTCCGAAGTCAATATGAGTAGCAAAGTGAGCAAGCAGGAAGTCATCCGCCACCGTCTCATCGACGACATCGACGAAGCTGTGGTCGACGAGATTGTCACGGGCTACGTGGACGCGTACGCCGACAACGATCACGTCCCTGACACCGACATCCCGAGTGATCTCGCTAACGAGATGCGCGACACGTATCCGTTCCATCCTGTCCTCCTCAACGCGCTTGAGACGCGCTACTACGCCGACGAGGGGAACCAGAATACCCGGGGAATGATCTACCTCTTTTCGAAGATTCTCACTACAGCGGCCGACCCCGAAGCAGATCCAGACGACGATAATGCCAGTCTCCTCATCGAGGAGACCGACCTCGTCACCCACGGCGACATCGACGCCGTTCTGTTCGACGACGAGCTGACCCGGATCAACATCGACCGTCCGGGCGTCTGTGTCGACGACATCCGCAACCGCGTCGATCCCGACGCGATTCCCTACGGCCGGCGCATCCTGAACACGATTCTCCTCTACAGTCTCAAGCCTGACGAGGGCGAGGGCGCTGGCAAGGCCGAGATTGTGATGGGTACCTACCAGACGGGCGACCTCGTCTCGGATATCGTTCTCAACCTCGAACAACTCTACGGCGTCGCGTGGTATCTCCACAAACTCAACGGCAAGTACGCCATCCGCGATCGGCAGAACCCCAACGCACTCATCCAGAACAAGGCCGAGGATGTCGACGAGAAAGTTGCGCTCGGCCAGATCGGTGACACTGTCGAACAAGTCTTTGGTAACGATGCGTATCCGGTCGGGTTCACCGAGGGCGATCTCAAGCAGGTGACCGACAGCCGCGAGGTTAAGATCGTCGTCAAGGCCGACGACTGGACGCAGGATGAGGTCGAGACCGTCATCAAAAACGCCGACGGCAGTCCCGGCCGCGAGTGGCGCAACACCCTCGTGTTCGTCCAACCGAGCGGCGACAAGGCGATCGAGTCTGGCACAGGCTTCATCGAGAAGGCCAGATATATCGAGGGTGCCGAACGCGTCCTCGAAGACAACTCACTCGACGACAAGATTCGCTCATCCGTGCGACGCCAGCGCGAGGACGAGCAACGCGAACTCCGCGATCGTGTCGAACTCGCATACGGCGAGATCATCGACGGCGATGACCTCCTCAACGAGTTTGGACTGGCCGCCGAGATGGATCTCGACGTGTTCGTCTCTGATGGTGAGCCACTCAACTCTGGAGAGATTGCCGACAGCGTCGCTGCCGAGGGAATAGATCTCCAACACCATGTTTGGGAGATCGTCGAAGACCTGCTCGACCGGCGGGGCGAGGCCAGTATCGAAGATGTCTACGAACAATTCCTCCGCCAGCCCACCTACCCGATTCCGGGCAGCCCGGGCGACGTGGTGGATGCTGTCGTTGATGCCCTCGAAAATAAGCCTGTGATCACTCACGGATCGAACGGCTTCTCGGAGTCGCTAGAGGGTAGCTCTCTCGACACGACGATCCTCCACGAGCGTGATGTCCAGCGATGGACTGCTAAGGACGTCGAACAGGAACTCCGCCAGCGGTTCGGCAGCGGAACCAAGGCAGTTGATATTGGGAACTTCGAACTCGAACTTCTCGAAGATACCGAGGTCTGGCTGGAGGGCGATGGTCACGACACGGTGATGACGGCCGCAGGTCGCCTCGCGCAGGACGATCAGTATGTCCTCTACAGCGGCACTGAAATCGTCACGAAAGCCCAGTCCGATGCGACGATCCACGACATCTCAGAGGCTGAACGAATCGGCACCCCAGAGGTGCGCGAGCGCATCAACAAAGTCTTGGAGAGTAGCGGCCGCGCGAATACCCACCGCATCCTCGAAGAGATCCGCCGCGACGAGACCGTCTATCTCCCCGGCGACGAGACTGAACGGGCCTTCGGTGAGGCAGTAACGGACTTCATCGTAGATGACTATATCGTCGATATTGACCGAGAGTACGACGGCGCGCTCGGTGATCGTGACCCGACGGACATCACGCTCGTACCCGTTGTGTCGGGCGATGTTGGCGAGCAGATTCTCGACTACATCGAGGGGCTCGACGGGGGTGATGAGTTCACCGTAGGAAGTGTGGCGGAACGGTTTGATGCGTCGGTCTCCGAGAACGCCGTCCAGACGTTCCTGCTCCAACATCTCGGGCGGGAAGCCGAACCAGAGTACGTGATCGCCTCGGATGGGTCGGGCGACCCAACACGGTGGTCGCCGGGCTACCAGTTTCGGGTACCGAGTGGTGGATGGCGCTTTGTGTTCAACGGCGACGATGTCGCCGGATTGCGCCGGAAATGGCGGCGAGAGGAGGACTCTGGGGAGGTTACATACGGCGAGGTCAGATTCCAGCTGACCAACCGGATGGGGATTCCCGGGCCGCTCCAAGGCACCGCGAGGATCAAGGAGACGATGACTAAGCTCACGATAGAGTCCGGAGAAGACTTCACCAAAGTGCGCGACCTGTTTGAACGAATGCCTGACGAGGCATCGAATATCTCCGTCGAAATCAACTTCGAGTAAGATGGTCGAACACGGCAAACTCCCCGGCGAGTACAACATCGTCGTCAAGGGCGAGTACGATCTCTTCGACCATCAGGTGCCGATTGAGGAGTTCAAGAAGATGCTCCGTGAGACCGATGTCCCGGACGAGGTATGTGTTGTCGGTCTCGGCGACGTGTTTGGAGATGACGATCAGGCGAACGAACTGTCGGCGCTGATGGATCGGAGTGCGAATACACTCGAGAATCGCAGTCCGTTGCCGACCATCCAGTTCGCTGTCGAGGGATCGTTCCAACGCCGCCAGCGAGACTTCGAACTACAGACGGGTGGTGACCTTTACCGACTGAGCCGTATCTTTGGGCCCCAGATCGACCGGCGGAGCGGCGGCTGGCTCACGGCACCATTCTGAGACACGTCATTCAGAGGAGGCGGAAGTCACCCACAATTGATACGTTGGTAGGTGTACCATCCTCGCTACGCGTTACGAAGTACAGGTCGATGCGTTCCTTGTGATTTTCACGCCGGAAAACTGGGACACATGTCGTGTTCTCGGCCGAACGCTCCCGACATTGTGTCTCGATTTGCCGCCGCGTCCACTTGCCGGCCTGTTCGAGGTCGGAGCGCGACCGGTACTGAGTTGACAGGGTATCGGCGGCCGCGTTGACTACGCGCAACGAGAACTCGTGGATATTGCTGAAGTCGAACGACCCATCTGGGTCGGTCAGGTGATCCAGTGCGGACGCGTCGTGCTGGTCGAGACAAAGAGCGGATTCTTCGACGGCCCGGTAGACATCGAGTGCGGGGTATACATCGGAAAGCGCCTCATGTAGGTAGTCCCGAACGCAGGCGTGGTATCCTTCGAGTGAGAAGTGGTCACTGTCAGGGGAGACGACTTGTAGTTCCGCCCCTGTCTGGGCGACCGTACGCGTCCGTGGTTCGCCGAGCGGTGTCAGGAACCCCATCTCGAGTGTGTCAAGCAGGTACGCGTAACTGAACAGACGCGATCGCGATCCTCCGCTCTTGACCGGATCCTTTCCCTCGGCATAGTACTTCGAGTCAAGAACTGCTACCGTCTCGTCGCCCTCCTCGATGGCGTGATCCGGCTGGTGATACACCTGCCCTTCATTCTCGAAGGGCTGGAGCGTCGGTGACCGGACAGCCGAGACGTTCTCCGTCTGGCCGAGGTGGTCGTATCCCTTGATCGTATCAAGTTCGTCTTCGATAGCGACCTGTGAGTACTGCTCGAACAACGACTCCATGTTCAATACGTAGTCGACGACCAGTTCGCGGTCGCCCTCCATCGCTGGCGTCCCCAGTGAGGAGGCGACCACCGCCTTCGCGACCTCAGTGGCTTGCCTATAGTAGTGCCGCTGCTTCGGGAGGTCGTGTAGCGAGAACCGCCGGTATTCGGGGATGCGCCGGCGTCCACTGGTCACATCCAGATCCTCCAAATGGCGCACCTCCTGATGTACCTGCGAAAAGATGTGGTAGTATGCTTGATGCTCGTACTCATCCTCGTACTGCCGGAAGAGTCGCAACAGGTGTGTTCCCGCGTAGTGTAGTAGTGAGTTAGCTGCGTTGTCGTAATTAACTTCCTTCAGCAAGCAGTGCTGCTGGGCGCGGGCCTCAGCCTGATTGACCAGCGACTGCTCAATGTCGATCACGCCACGAGGCTGTTCGAGGTCGGCCCGCCGTGTCTCTAGTTGCCGCACAAATCCGTTGCGGTGGATGGCCTCTAACCCATTGAGGTAATTGATTGCCAGAATCAGAAAGACGTCCTCAAGATCGACGTCCTCGGTACGGAACTCGTCGAGAGGGATGCCGTGATACTCGATCGATCGCTTGCGGCCATGTACCGCCAGCAGCATGTCGAAGATGTAGTCCCAGTCGATCTTCGGTTCGATTCGGAGCTTCGACCGGGGCGTGAGGCTGACGATGCCCACGTTGTCACGGGCCGTCACGTGTAGCACCGGGCCGTCAATTCGCACTTTGACGACTCGATACTGCTTGTCGCGGTCGTCAAGAGACTCCTGCGTCTTCACAAAGACGTTGTCGCTCTCTTGCTCGAAGGAGGCCCGGCGGAGCTGGTCGTCGATCGAGGGCGGACACCCCTCAATACGAATTTCACCCCGCTCAGGCACGCTGAACGTCCCGGGTTGGTAGGTGTACGATGCGTCCGGTTCAGAGACGCTCATTGCTCGTAGGAGCCCATCCGGCGACGCTCGGCCTCAAGTTCCCGGCTAGCGAGCTCGGCCGCTGGCGCGAGGTCGAACATTTCGAAGTCGTTGTCGAGTGCCCGGTAGTGCTCCTCAATCTGTTCGATCTGTGGGAAGGCCGCCGAGTTCAGCAGCCGCGGGACGATGAACGTACGGAATGCCTGTCCGACCGCCTCCTCCGGGTCGTCCATGTATAGCTCCTCATCTTGTAGGGCCTCGCGCAGGAAGATTGTCACGTCGCGGTAGTGCATCGGGCCGAACCGCATAATCGGCCCGCGTGACGCCTGCGCGGAACCGTTGTTGATGCCGTCGTAGTCGGTCTCAAAGAGGTCGAGCAGATCGTCGTTGCCAACGAGCGGAATGTCCCCGAGATTGCCCTTCAGCCACCCATTGAACAGCGCCCGTCGGTCGTCATCCTCGTACTTGTCGAGTTCGACCATTGCGAACCGACGCGTGATGGCATTGTCCAACTCGTTGACCGTTCGGTCGGACATGTTCATTGTGCAAATTATGCTTACGTCCTCATCCAACTCGATTGTCTCACCATCGTCAGTCTCGATGAGCGTCTGGTTGCGGTTTTCGATGGCGGTGTACAGAGGGCCGAAGATCTGTGAGATGTCGGCCCGTGTAATCTCATCGAGAATGACTGCGAAGGGGATGTCGAAGTCGCGAGCACGCTTGACGCCCTCCGAGACGGCCCCGAGTTCAGTCTCATAGTTCAGCGATCGATATCCCGAGGAGCCCGTCAGATTC
>Ga0102942_1000581_pt1 | contig 13818 bp, 13 predicted proteins | sample SalPon2_C_H2O_MG_FD_78171 | JGI IMG/M metagenome (GOLD analysis project Ga0102942, IMG submission 78171) | Salt pond water microbial communities from South San Francisco under conditions of wetland restoration - Salt Pond MetaG R2_C_H2O_MG | ecosystem: Environmental > Aquatic > Non-marine Saline... | reverse complement strand
GGAGCGGTCTTGCGGTCGCAGGAGCGATGAGTCTGGTGACGTGGGCCGGGTTCATCGTCGGCCCGGCAGTACTGCTTCTGGCTGCGGTGGTACCGACGAGATGGATCGAGCCATCGCGAGATCCGGAAAGGTGACATCCTCGCCGCCCTGAAGAGCGACGCCTCCCGAGGTTCCGATGTTACTCCCGTCGATTCGGAAGTTGGGAATCGAAGAGTTGTGGACTGTCGGCCACTGGCGCTGCCACGAAGCCGTTACTCGTACCCGCAAGGGGCTTCGAGTTACCTGAGTGGGGAACGACAGTCGGCGTGGTCGGCTTACGTTTTGCTGCGGCAATCACCGAGTCAACTGCCAGTTTTCCACGCACATCCACTCAACTGACGCGGTGAGATGTGAACCTTCGGCACACAGTGAAAGTAGACGACGGCGGGCCCTGTGTCCCCGCGCTAAAGCGCGAGGTTTTGGCGCCCTGCGCCGCCGTACATAATCCGTTACTCGACTGCGATCGTCGTCCGTTCGTGATCAGCTGTGACGGTATCGAGCACCGTTCCCATCAGGCACCCAGCGAACGGGCCGGTGAGCGCCCAGTACCGCCTGAAGCATCGCCGGGACGATTTGTCGACCGTGGCACTGCGCGCTTCGTGGGTGATAAGGGTCCGATCGGTATCATAGGGACGCACAGAAACGCCAATCGCCAGCTTCGTGTACCCCGGTCGATCGAACGATTCGGACGCATCGGCGTCGACGTCCGCCTCGGGGCACGGACCGTCGACGAGCGGCCAGCGACCTGGCTCATCTGGGGGGCTATCGTCACTGTCGTCCTCGCATTTGGTGCAGCGCATCTACGTGCCCCAGCGGAGATGTTCCAGCTCACGCCCGCGGTCGCCGCACCGAACACGGCGATTCCTTCGCCTCGCAGTATCGTAGCCGGTTGCATAGCACAAGGGTGGTCTCTCAGAATAAATTATCGTACTGACATATGTCATCCGTTCTCTCAGTCCCGGAGTACGATGCCCCACGGACTATTTCACCGAAGGGGCGACCGCGAAAGGAGAGCCACTCGTTCGGTTGAAAAGCCGAGCAGACGGAGGGGTCCGCGCAGACTGGCACGCTCCTTGACGCCGCGTCTGGCGTCGTATACGGGGTCGCTCTACTCGTCGTTCAGTGCTGCGGGATATCTCACGTCAGTATATATTTATATTGATATGAATCGATATACCAGCATGCAATTACCCGGATACCTCTGGAATGCCACGGAAGCTCGACTCCGTGCTCCGGCCCGCCTCGCCGTTGGGTTCTTTCTGATCGGGCTGTTCGCGGTTGTCGGGACGGTGCTCACCGATATTCTCGCCGCCGTGGTGTGGCCGTCGATTCCGTCAGCGTACTACCTCGTCTTGACGACGGTCGGCCTCGCGCTCGGCGCGGTCGTCGGCGTCGCGGTCGTCGCCCGAACTATCGACCGGCGGCCCGTATCGGACTACGGCTTCCGCGGTGGGCGGGTATGGTGGCGTGATCTACTCTTCGGTGCCGCGTTGGCGGTCGCCGTCCAAACCGCCGTCGTAGGTGTCGAACTCGCCGCCGGTTGGGCTGTCGTCGTCGATACGACCGTCGCTGATTCGGGCGGGGTCGTCGCCCTGCTGATCGCCTCGGTGGTCCTGTTCGCGGTTGTCGGCTTCTACGAGGAGCTCGTCGTCCGCGGGGTCGTCCTGAAAAACATCGCCGAGGGGGTGGCCGGACGAGGGCCAGTGGTAGCCGTCGCCGCGGCCGTCCTGGTCTCCAGTCTCCTCTTCGGTGTTATTCACCTGGCAAATACCGGCGCGTCGGCAGTCTCCGTGGCAGTCATCGGGGTCATCGCCCTGACGCTCGCCGCGAGTTACGTCCTGACCGGGCGACTCGGCTTCGCAGTCGGCTTCCACGCCGCCTGGAACATCGCCACGGGCGTGCTGTTCGGCCACCCCGTGAGTGGAATTGCCGTACCCGCGCGCGTCCTCGCACTCGACGTAACCGGCCCGGCGCTTTGGACGGGCGGGGGGTTCGGTCCAGAAGCGGGCTTGCTCGGTGTCGCTGCAGGCGTCCTCGGCTTCCTCGGCGTGCTGTTCTACGCCCGAGTCACCGAGGGCAGCCTCCGGATTCACCCCGATATCCTCGTTCCCACCCGGCGAACCAGGGATCGGGGTGTCGACCCCCAGAGCCACGAGACCGGCGTTGGCGACGGGACAACTCCCGGCCACGAGGCTATCGTTGAGCCGCGGAGGTGACCGCCACAACTGGTTTCTGCGAACACCTCCGGACTCCGCGTCGGCTGCGGGCAACCGCTGAGTTGTCACATACCACCCACTGTGCGATCGGCGCTCCTCGCAGATCTACATTCATCTCGTGCTACATTCGTGCCCAGTGGTTACCACGGCCCCCCGAAACAGAGTACCAGTTGAGAACTGCAACGAGGCCAGTTAGCTCAGGTCGGCCCGGCGGAACCGGAGATACCCGACGAGCAGCGGAACGACTGCCCGGGCGAACAGGGCACTTAGGAGCGCTGCTGGATCGAGGTAGCCGGGCGTTGGGCCACCAATTCTCGCTTCCACGGCAGTTCCGCCGCCGAGCAACAGCCACTGGACGAGCGCATTGTACGCCCCCGTCGGCTGAGACCCTGCGAGGGCAGGAACCACGCAGGCACGACGCCCCCTGGCATCTCACTAGTGAGTAGTGAATAAACCGCAGTGGGAGCCGAACCCCAGAGAAGCGTCAGCCCCAGATATCCAGTGATCGCCAGGGTCATCGCCCGAGGTCGTGCCGCGGGTACGGCGGATCCCCCAATAGCGAGGCCGACGAACGAGACCCCGAGAAGGACCGTCAAAGCCGTCGTCGTGATGAAGGCACTCACCGGTAGTCCGCCGTCCGCCGTAGAGGGCTGCCGTGACTACGCCTGAGACCATGAATCCCAGCACGAGTCCGATAGCAACCACACAACTCCGGCCGAGGGACGTCCCGAGGAGCACTTCGCCTCGCGACGGGGGGAGCCCGTACGCTCACATACGGATCAATAACAGAGTAGTTGTAACGAGTGTATCCTACTGCTGGATCCATCCTCCGTATGCAGCATACCCGCTGAAGCATAGCAGCATTAGAGAATTCAAATTGGGTCGGTTCACAGAAAGCCGCCGGAGTGTCCCCATCTCGCCCATCTGAGCGGAGCGACCACCCCACCCAGCGTGTCGCCAAGGCTCGTCGCACAGAACACATTTAGCGGGCGAGCGACTACAATACGTAATGGATGAGTCGCCGTCGGCACAGACACAGTCTCGCATCTACACGGCGCCACGGACGGACGTCTCACAGAACCAGGGGACGTTCCGAATTCACTTCAACTTCCCCGGTCGGGCCGTTGCCGACCACGACGACCACGGCTACGGGCCGCTCGCAACCGTCGTTGAGTCGTTCATGGACCCCGGGACCCTCATCCGGATGCATCAGCACCGGAACGAGGAGATCATCTCCTGGGTGCCCGATGGCGTGATGCGCCACGACGACCGCCGGGGAAACGAACTCGTCACTGATTCCGACCACCTGCTGGTGATGAACGCAGGCAGCGGCTTCTGGCACGCCGAGGAGACGCTCGCCAACGACCCGCCACTGCGGATGCTCCAGATCTTCGTTCGCCCCCACAGCCTCAACCTCGAACCGGGCATCCAGCACGAGCCGATCCCGGGTCCGGTCGCCGGCGAGTGGCGGCACCTGTTCGGTCCCGAGGGGACTGATGCGCCGCTGTCCGTTCGTAATGACGTCGACTTCTACGACTGCCGACTCGCCGCCGGCACCACGACGACGTTCCCGTCGCGGCCGGGATGGCACACCTACCTGTACGTCTTCGACGGCGCCGTCGAGGTCGGCGAGGAATCCGTCGGATACACCGAAAGCGCACTCGTGACCGGCGACGACGACGTGGCCGTCACTGCAACCGAAGACGCCACCGTCGTCGCGTTCAGCATCAACCTCGGCGCGCCGGTCACGCGCCGAGGGACCATCGGCCGCTGAGACACCGGCGCGCCGACTGCGGGTGGTGTTTCGCCTGAGGGGGTGAGGGCTTCAGCGGAAGTCCTCGCAGTCAGGTGATTCTCGTGAGTCAACGACGGCCACTCAGAGACGTCTCGACCGACGAGATCTCCGTCAATATCGCGAACACGCAGTCCGGCGTGGCAGAAGGAGTTCGACCGGCACGTCCAGGAGGGCGAGTCGGCCGTCTGGATTTGGGCGCCGATCGGCACGACACAGTGCCCGGACTGCGAAAAATCGCCGAGCTACCACCAGGACAGCGGCTGTGGGTACGACGAGACGCCACCCGGGGGCCCGGTCGGATGCAAACCGGCGCCCCGTCTTCGACGTCGACGTCGACGACAACACCGAGCGGTCGAAACGCGAACTCGAGGTCGAAGCCGTCGCGTACGTCGTCGGGCGGTACTGCGAACTCGACACCGGCGGCTCGGCGTTCTACCTCGCGGCCTGGGAGTCGGGCGATGCCGAGATCGTTCGCGAGCGGCCCGGACGGATCACTCGGACGGCAAAGGAACTTATCGACGTGCTCGAAGACCCGCCTGCTCGCTAACTGAATTAACCAACAGATTGCCGGTGTTTTTTCCCTCTTTTGTTGGTTAAGTTTTCTGCGCCCGCCGACGGGCGGAGACGCGTTCTGGCCTCCGCGAACCGTGACTGAGGACTATCTCACGACAGTCCTCCAGAAAGCCTTCGACCGGGCTAGCTGGCAGTTCCAGAGCCCCCCGAGCACGCGCTCGGAGGGATCGTCGCCGAGCGTGCGTGAACACCGACTCCGCTCAGATGATGCCGGCGATGCCGAGTAGTCCGACGACGAGCAGCAGCGTCGCGACCACGCTTCCCCCGGCCAGTAACTTGTTTTCCATCGCCTTCTCGTGGAGCGGCATATCGGCGTACTCCTCGCGAAACGCCTCGAGATTCTGCTCGTCGTAGAAATACTTCGGCTTCAACGCGAACCGTCCGGTCACCGCACACCCCGTACAGATCGGCTGACCTTCCAGTCGCTCCGTCTTCGTATGGCTGGTGCAGGCGATCGCCCCGCAGTTGGGACAGTGGGTGTACGTCTCGTCGACGCCGCTGGTCGCGCAGTGGACGCACCGATTGATGTCGTCTCCGGCAGTCACTCTAGACGGGCCCGCTGCGAAGTACTCGTAGGAGTAGGTGTACTCCTGGATGTGGGTCGTGTGCCGGACCTCAGGGAGGTAAACTGGCTCGATCGACTGGACGGAGATGTCCGAACGGTTCGGCTCGCAGGTCTTGTTGTAGGTGACGTTGTTGTCGCCGGTGTAGGTGACCGTCGTCGTGTGGTGGTCTTGGAGCCGGTTGACGGCCCACTCCTTGTACTCGGTTTGGGTGTGTCCGAACCGACGCGCTTCGATCTCGTCGAACGCCTCGCCGAAGCGGTCGGTGTCCAACTCGACTGTCGCGTGGAGGTTCTCCGTGACCAACGTCGCGACGTCGTCGGCAGCGATCTGCGGCTGCCCCCGCTCGGCGTGGACGACGAACCGTGTCCGCTCGTTGATCCGGTGGATAACGCCGACCGACGTCTCGAAGACCGCGTTCGTGTCGGCAGTGACAGCCACGACCGGTCGGAACCTCGCGTCCGAGCGGGGCGTCGGCAGGTCGGCCGCCTCGATGTTCTCGATGCCGCGGAACGCCTCTTCGACGGGCGCGTCGACCCCGGCTGCGGGGTCGTACGGCCGAAGCGTCTCGTCACAGAGGATCTCGATCCGACCGTTGTAGAGGTCGAGGCCGATCTCGTCGGCGATCTCCCGCAGATCCTCGCCGTCGAGCAACTCGACGGGATGGGGATCGTCGCTCTGCTGGAGGCGTGTCGCGTACTCCTGAGCAGGGGTGGTGAATCGGCCGGTTGTGGCGACCATCCCTCGCTTCGGACCGTCGAAGTCGAACGTCGCGGTCGCCGAGTGGAGCTTTTGGACGACCGGCCGCCCGACGGAATCCGTGTGCTTGCACTCGACGACGATCGCGCGGCGCTGTCCGTCGACGACCTCCTCAACGATGACGTCTCGTCCCTCGTCGGCGGTCCGTTCTGCTTGGCGAACGTTCTCGTAGCCGAGGGTGCGGAACACGTCCTCGATCAGGTCCTCGAACTCGAATCCCGAGAGGTCGTCCAGTATAGCCATCCGAATGTAATTGGACAGTGTCTCGTGACAATCAAATATCTTGCCGGACTCGACGACGAAAGCGACGGAACCGACGTTCGCGTCGGGCTCTCATCGAACTCGGCGAAACAGTACCTGTCTCGAAGGTGGCAGTCCACTCGGAGCACGATACGCGGCGTACACAGTATGCGGTAAGAAGCCGGACCGTCCGACCAATACCGCAGATGCGAGTAGACCGATGCTGCCGTTCAACCCACACGTATTAAGCGCTTTGGCAAAAATAGAGCTGTGAAAAGCAAAGAAAAATTTAGTCTTAGAAAACTATTATTTAGTGATGTAATGGTGGTTGAGACAGCGGAGCTCCGATCGGAACTGGACGAGAAGGGTGAACTGATGCTCGCAGTCTCAGAGTTCGATGAACCGCTGGAGATGCATCTCCACGACTCTGAGATCGAAGACGGGGTGATCAAGATTCAGTTGACGGATGGCGTCCTCACGTTCGATGTGGATGAAGTGGTCGCCGTATGGCATCACACGCACTCACTCGCAGACTTTGGACTTGAGGACTGAACTGCTGGGACGGAAGTCAACCCGCCGGGCGGTCGAGGCGGCGGTCGAACGTCGCAAGCACCGTCTCGGCGTCTTCGAGATACGGTAGTCGGAGGGTGTCGTCGTCTACCTCTATCACGCCGGTCTCAGTCCCGAGTCGGCCGTCGAGCCAGTCGCGTTCGACGCGTAGGCTGCGCTCGTCCCACGGTTCGACTCGCCAGAGCGGTTGTCGAAACAGCCGATCGTGGGCAGCCATCGCGCCGCCGCCGACGCGGTACTCGGCGCCGGCGTACCGAAGCCAATGGTCGGCGGAGCTCGCCCCGAACGGCAGACCCACAGCAGCGGCGGCGAGCGGGACGGCGATAGACCACGCCCGTCCGGCGGCAAACAGCAGCGCGATCGCTCCGGCGAACACGCCGACGACCGCCAGATTCGGATACCGCACGAGGTTCGAGATGCCGCCGAACAACCGACCGAGCCGTGTCGGACGGACACGCTGGGCGTCGTCGGAGACGGTGTCGTCTACCTCGCGATCGGCCGGCAACTCGGACCCGACCCCGAGTGCGACGCCGGTCACCCCATTGGACGCTTCGAGCCGATCGGCGTACTGCTCCGCGAGGTCGAGCATACTTTTCAGTCCGACGACGCCGAGGAGCAGCGGGGCCTCGACCGGACCGGGGCTGCGAACTGCGGCCCCGGCGGTGGCGTTTGCGGGGGCGGTCGCGACGACTACACAGATCCCGACGAGGAACAACGCACCGGCCCGGAAGAGAACTCCTTGGAGCACAGTCTGGGCGCTGTGCTCGCGGTACGCCCCTCGGTAAAAGTAGTCGATCCCAGTCCGACCCACCTCGGCGACAACGATCGTGAGGGTGGCCACTCCGAGGAGCCACTCGGGCTGTTCGGGGTTAGCGACGCCGACCACACCGACGGTCACCCCGCTGACCGCGAGCCACAAGACTGCCAGCAGCGGGATGGCAACGACGAGAATCGGAAGGCTAGAGACTCGAATCCCGACGTCGGTTCGAGGCACGGTCGCGCGTAACGACCGGTGAGCCAACGCACCGAGGATCAGTGAGTCGCTGTCGAACTCGGAGGGGTGTCCGGCGAACGCGGCGCGAACCAGTGCTGCCAGCAGTAGCACGGAGAACGCCACCCAGTACAGAACGATGAGAGTCGTGGGGCGCCAGCCCAGCACTCCCACGCCAACGAGTGGAGCGGCGTTCGCCGCGAGAATACCCGCCACTTCCGACCGAGGCAGCGACTCCGAACTGCCGCTGACGGGCCCGGAGACCATACCGCGAATCCGCGCCGCACGTTTGTGATAGTATACAGATTTTAGTGGCCCGTCAGGAGAGAGACTGTCGTGAGTTCTGCCCTCCGAGAGTGCCACCAACCACTCTCCCGATATGCCGGACAGCGTACGAATCCACCGTCTCGATCCGGTCGCGTTCGCTCGGGTTTCGGAACCGTTCCGCAGCCACGTGCGTTCTTCAGGTGGGTGTCGTCAGAAGATGGGGTGTATGGAGGCCAGCGTCGATGAGCGATGATTCGGGTTTCAACGTCGATGGGCCTGATAGTTTCGCAGGAGCACTGGTGTACGTCGCTATTGGCCTTGCCATCGCCAGTTACGGGGGCTACGACTATATGCAGCAAACCGAGGCGGTTCGTGAGGCGGTACAAGTCGACGCGACAGTCACGGAACTCAGCATCGAGACGGACAGCGGGACGTCCTCAAACCCGGACACAGAGTACGAACCTGTCGTCGAGTTCAGATACGTATACGATGGAACGGAGTACACCGGAACGAAACTGTACCCGGCAGACATACAGCGGAACTACGAGACGCGGTCGGCGGCCGAATCGGCGGTTGAGACGTACGAACCCGGGGCGCAGACGACCGCGTACGTCGAGCCCGGCGAGCCGAGTGATGCGTTTTTGAAGAATGAGACGTCAAACGCCCCGTTGATAGCTCTCGGTATCGGCGGGGTGGTCACTCTTTTCGCGGCAGTATCGGCTGTGAGGAAAATCTGAGACCGCTCGGCTGCAGTCGCGGGCCCTGTTGGTACGTACGTGTCACGCCGACTCGCGTACCGTCACGGACGCGAGTTTGATACCGATATAAACGACAGTTGCCCGTAGGGGCACTGACTGAGGCCGGGGGGAACGCTCGAAACGGCACGGCGTATGGTAATACGAAGCAGAGGACCCAGCCACCGCATCCGGTGTCTAAGACCCCGAAGCGCTCACAGGCCCGCTCGGGGACGAGTGTGCAACACGGCAGGAAATCGGGGCGGGGAGGCTGCGGTGTAGTCGGCGTCGATCCGCTGGGAGCATTTCCACACGAGAAGCGCTCGGTGGTTCCGAAACGCATAGGCGAACAGTGTGACAACTGTTCACCGTGACGTATGCCCTCCACTGATGACGACATCGCCATCCGGGCGGCCGAACTACGGAAGAGCTACCAGTCCGAGGTCGCCGTTGAGCGACTCTCGCTGGCGATCCCGACAGGAACCGTCTATGGGTTTCTCGGCCCGAACGGTGCGGGAAAGACGACCACGATGCGACTCCTCACTGGTCTGACACAGCCCACGAGTGGGTCCGTTCGTGTCCGTGGTGTCGACGTGGCGAATCGGCGTGCGCTCGCTTCACACGTCGGCTATCTCCCCGAAACGCCACCGCTCTACGAGGAGTTCAGCGCGCGTGAACAACTCGAGTACGTCGCGGATCTCCGTGACGTTCCGCTGGACACCGCCCGCGACCGAATCGACGAGTATCTCGATCGGTTCGGGCTGACTGGCGACGCCGACAAACGAATCGAGGCGTACTCCAAGGGGATGCGGCAGAAAACCGCGTTCATCCAGAGCGTCCTACACGATCCGGACGTCTTGTTCCTCGACGAGCCGACATCGGGGCTCGATCCACGCGCGGCCCGCACTATTCGAGGCTCCATCACCGACTTTGCCGACCGGGGGACGACGGTGTTTCTCTCGACGCACATCCTTCCAGTCGTTGACGCCATTGCCGATGAGGTCGGCGTGCTGTTCGACGGGAGACTCGTTGCAGAGGGGACGCCGACGCAGGTACAGGACCGGGCGGAGACGGGTGAGGGCGGCTCGTTGGAAGACGCGTTCCTCGCCGTCACGAGCCAGCACCGAACGGACGCACCCGACGCCGAAGGATGAGTCTGCACCGCGACGTTCGGCACGGACTCCGGATCGGGCGTGCGGAGTTCGTTCGGAGCCTCCGAGGATACCTCGGAAACACGCGTCGGCTTGTCGGACTGGCGATTGCCGTGTTGTTCTTCGGTGGGAGTTTGCTGCTGTCGCTCCCGACCGCGTATCTACTCGGTCGAACTGCACGCTCCGTTACCACGATTCCCTTCTTCGAGGCTGGTGCAAGCGCGTTCCCCGTCGTGCTTGTCCTGGTGGCGATGCTCAGGACGCTGGAACGGATCGGCAGCGTCGAAGCCGAGGATCTCGTCCTGATGACAGTCCACCCGCGTGCGGTGGTCCTGGGACTCATCACCGCGGAGATCGGGCGGCTGGCCCTGTGGTTCGGGCTGCCGATCGGGGCGCTTGCGGTCGCGTTCGCGTTGGGGGTCGGAGCACCGCAACTCGTCCTGACGGGCGGGCTCGTCGCACTGCCGCTCGTCTGCTGTGCGGCCGTCTGGGGGTACGCCAGTGGACTCGGTGCTCTGCGACTCCTGCGGTACCTCCCTGTCGTCCGTCGTGTCCTGAAGCTGGGTGGCATTCTCGCGATGGTCGGGGCCGTGGTGGCCTCGCAGTTCGTCGGGGCGTACATTATCGAGGCGGACCGCTGGATGCGGTGGCTGGGCTCGACGGCGACGGTCGACCCGCTTGTCGGGTACGTTGCGCTCGCCTTCGCCGGAACACCCCTCGCACAGCCGGTGTCAATCGGGTCGATCGCGGTACTCGGTGTGGCGCTCGCGCTGACGCCGATCGGACTCGCGGTCGCAACCAGACAAGCCTCCACGCTTTGGTTTACCGACGCCCCGACCCGAACCACGTCGACACAGACACCCAACTCGACCGGCGGGCTCACCGCGCCGCAGCCGCTTGCGTGGAGCAACGCAGGTCGAATCGCGTGGGGCGTTCTCGTGCGCGCTCGCCGGCACCCACAAGAACTGAGCCATCTGTTGACGATCGTGTTCTTCATCGGCCCGATCGGAACGACCGTCGTTCAGTCGTCCGGTGATACGATCGGCGTTCTCGTTGCGGGCACAGGGGTCGGCCTCGGGACGGTCCTCGCGGGAGCGACTTTCGGGTTGAACCCGCTCGGGGACGACCGTCCACAGTTCCCGCTACTGCTGCTTACCACGACCTCGCCGCGAGCCCTCGTCCGCGGGCGGTTGCTCGCCGGTGCCGCCGTCGGTCTCCCGGTTGCCGTTCTCGCTCCGGTTGCGTCGGTCAGCCTCGGAACGGCAGTGCCGCGAGCCCTGGCCTTTGCAGGAGTCGGAGTTGGGACCTGCCTTGCCGCGGCGATGTTCGCGCTCGGGATCGGTGCAGCCTACCCAGTGTACGAGGAGCGTGAGTTCTGGGGTACCGAAACGGTCGTGCCGTCGACGCTCGTGATGATCGGGTATATGTTCGTCGTCGGTGGCGGCACGGGGCTCGGACTGGTGGTGACGTGGTTTGCGGTCACCGGTAATCTCGTCTTCACGCCCGTCTTCCTCGGTGGCTTCGGAACGTACCTGCTGTTGACCGTGGGGGTATCGTACGGGGCGTATCGCTACGCGATTCGACGGTATCGACGCTACGTGTTCGATTGACCGGCGTGCTGACGACTGCCCGACGTTCCTGACACCGACCGGACGCGTCGGCGCGACCGAACAGAAACCGAAGCAGAAGTGCGCAGAGCCGATTCGACCTGGGGTCGAAGATACGGTTCCGGGATTTGTGTTGTGCGCTACACAACGGCGGTTGTGAAAACGTCATCGAGTGGTCGTCGAAATGGCTCGTTCGGGTTGTTCTCCGTATAATTATGCTTCTCCACTTATTCTGCACGAGTATATAGAATAGAACAGGTCTGTGCCGTATCACCATACGGATATTCTGGGCGATCGTGTTCGTCGGGTGTCAAGTCAAATTCGGCTCTCTCGGTTGATAGTCGGCTGTCGGTCTGTAACGACCTGCTCGCAGATATCCTCAACGCAATAGATATCCTGCCAATCCGGGGCGAGCCTATCGAATTCTTATCGGCGGAATATTAAATCTAGATTGCATGTTACTACGACTGATCGTGATGTCGAAGCTGCACTGGTTATACACTGGGATTCCTGTTTGCAGCCTGTATAAGGTCGTCTCGGCGGCGTTGAGCAGTCTCAGCACGATTGAGTAGTGCCTTCTTCCAGGATGGGTTGACAACACGGAATCAATCGATTCGATATATGCGGATGGCATCGCTCAGAACAATGTAGCCCAAGTTCCGCTTGGGATGAACTGACCTGAATTCTACTGTTTGGCGATTACTGGTCCGGATCGGTGGACTAGATAGTGATGCCACATATTCACAAACGCGTATCCATACGTTAGGTATAGTTTGAAACAAACGAACGAAGAACTGTGAACCGCCTCGGGGTCAAGCCCCGAGGCGCCCGGCCTGTTCCGCCTGTAGAGTCACAGGCGTACAACTGTTATAGGTTTCGTTAATATATGCGAACGTACAACGGGCGGTACGCTGTCGGCCGATTGTGGAACTCCGAACGAAGATTTATGTAAAGTGCTCCGAACTGTGAAGATGGAATGTCCGACGGAATATTAATCGAGTCAGCACGAGAGAACATCAGCAAACGAGGCCAGGAAATGGTCGAACAGGGATTAACCACTGGCGTCGGTGGGAATCTCAGTCAGCGCGGCGGCGATTCGATGATCGCGATCAGCCCATCGGGAATTCCTTACGACAGAATCACACCAGCGATGGTACCGGTGGTCGATCTCGACGGTGACCACGTGGCAGGTGAAGAAGAGCCGTCCACTGAGACGCCAATGCATACCCGCATCTATCGTAACCGGCCGCAGGTAGATGCTATCGTCCATACCCACTCACCCTATGCCACGGCACTCAGTTCGTTAGGAGAACCAATCCCGCCGTCACACTATCTGGTCTCGTTTATCGGCGATGAAGTCCCGGTCGCCGGCTACGCGACACCGGGGTCAGAAGAGTTGGGTCAAAAGGCAGCTGACACACTCGGGGAGTCGTACAACGCGTGCTTGTTACAGAACCACGGGGTGATTTCTGTTGCAGAGAACGTAGAAAACGCCATCGAGACAGCACTAATGGTCGAATTCTGTGCACGCACCCACTACCTAGCTTCGACCCTCGGTGACCCGGTTATGGTGCCTGATGAGTCAATCAGGGACTTACAGAGCGGACTCGACGAGTACCGGAGCATCAAGCAACAAGACTAGCGCAGAGACTCAGTGGACGGAATGGCGCTCGGTGTGACCGTCGGGGCCGTGTTCAACGGTTGTCAGCCAATTCTCGCATCGTTTCTTTTGCAGCACTCCATTGGCGAGTAGACTGAGGCTGATACGTCGAGAGCTCGAACGATGACCTGACGAGGTCTCTCCCGTCTGCAATCGACCGTATCTCATCAGAGGCCCACGCTTGGCTGAGAAGGTTCCCTATGCTCGTCGCTTCCATAGGCCCAGCGACGACCGTAATATCCAACGCAGCAGCCAGCATCCGGCAGAATAGAGCATCCCGACTTCTGCCACCACCGAGGTGAACTGACTTCAGCTATGCAATCAACGAAGTCGGAGCCAAGGCAACGGGTTCAATCCTGTATACGCCCCTGACAGGGTAGTTAGCCAGAAACTATCCGTGCTGTAAATTCATATAACTAAGCGACTATTCAAACAGGGGTTATAACTGGACCCCATTTGCCGCTGCCGTGACAGTGTCCGGAATCTCGTTCCTGAATCTGTCTTCTTCCATCCTGTGTTTCGGGCCTGATACCGCAATTTTTTATCTAATCCGCGCCTAGAAATAATCTCAGAGAGACGAGTCTCAGAGAGGTGTACCAAAGTTGCGGTTCCGCCAGCGATATCATACGGAGTTGTTTGATTTCCAATACTTC
>Ga0102942_1000580_pt1 | contig 13822 bp, 13 predicted proteins | sample SalPon2_C_H2O_MG_FD_78171 | JGI IMG/M metagenome (GOLD analysis project Ga0102942, IMG submission 78171) | Salt pond water microbial communities from South San Francisco under conditions of wetland restoration - Salt Pond MetaG R2_C_H2O_MG | ecosystem: Environmental > Aquatic > Non-marine Saline... | reverse complement strand
GACATCTCGATGTTCTCCGAGGACGCTCGACGCGCCGTCGCGCCCTTCGACGCCGTGTCGAGGGCTACGTCACGCCTCTCTGAGCCTCCTCACTCCATTGCTATTGATAAAGGCCGGACGGCAGGCTGGACCTGCTGGCGGGTGACTCGCCCTCCCGACTCTCCCTGTCGCGGCTCCAGTCTCGAGCGACGACGTCCGCGTTCTCATGACAATCGCCGCCAGAGCCAGCGCCCGATCCGAGATCCGCGGGTATGATCGGGCGACTTCTCATCTTCCTGCACTGATTCGGGGGGTCCGGGTACTTGCTCGGACGCGGTATCGTCCCGAGCCCGGAGAGGCTCCTCCTCGCGATCAAGATCTCCATCTGGTGGTGCGGCTGGTTCCCCTCGCGGCTCGATATCGCGCAAGTCGGGGTCGGTCTCGAACGGCTCGGCCTCTCTGGGCGGAGCCGAGTCATCGGCCTGGAGATCGAGCGCGATTCGGTACCACCGGAGCCGGGTCTCAAGGTCCGCGATCCGCTGCTCGTATGCGTCGAGCTGCTTCTGCTGGCGCTTCACCTTGGTCGCCAGCCGTTGGGCGTCCTCGATCGCGCCCATGTCGATTGACGGCGCCGACGTGTCCGTCGACCCGTTCGGAGAACGACCCTGACCCGTCCCGTGTGTCGGCGAGGATGGACCGGTTCGTTCGCCTGCAGGCTCTGCTGTCGTCCCCAAACCAGATGCCCTTTGAGTAACTGGAAGAGCTGGAACGTCTGGTCGCGAAGCGTTTCGGAGAGGTTGAGTGCGCTCGCCAGCCGGCGCACCTCGCCCAACCCGTGTGCGAGATTCCGTTCCGTTTTGGACCGCCAGCGACCACGGGTCTGCTCACGTCGCATCCGGGCCAGCTGCCGGCGTTTCTGGCCGGAGAGTTCGTCCCCGTGTGCATCGGTTCCGTGGCCGATCTCGGTCGAGAGGCCTCGATCGTGACGGGCTGTAGTCAGTGGTGCGCCTGTTCGCTCGCGCTCGTCCTCATGTATGCTCGCCACTCCGGCCCGTGATCGATACGTTGCTCTTCGATGACGAGGCCACAGTCCTCACAGACCGTTTCCTTGATGTTCGTCGTGACGTGTCCGTCGCACTCGGGACATCGGTTTGCGTTCGACTCCGTTTGGATGTCTTCGTCGAAGCCAGTTTCGTAGATGTCTCTCGTTGCCATTGTTCTCACCGTATTCAGGAACTCGCCAGTACGGCGAATCCCTCACCCATTGAGGGGGCAATAAACGCCAACGAATCCGGATATAGATTCTGCCGAACTGTGGATCAGGGAACGGTTCTTGAGTTACTGTAGTATACCCAATTACAACAGAGTGGGAGTCTCCTCGAAGCTGGAAACAATCAGACGTACTTTTCCGTATTACCAGTACCAGTAGGTTAGTATGGACCTGGAACGAGGTTGTCGGGGTGATGCGTCAGAAGCCTTAGTCGCGGCAGATATCCTTCGAAATGGGTATGGTGTAGCTTACCCACACGGTCATGAGCAGAAATATGATCTAATAACCGACGTTGGGTGGGACCTGTTGCGAGTTCAGGTAAAAACCGCGAGCGACTATGATGAATACCGTTACGAGCTGGAAATCTCTCCAGAAAGGTATCCCGATGGAACCGTCGATATATTTGCTGGTGCCATCCACGAAGAGGGCACGGCGATATACGTGCCTGCTCATGAAATGGGAAAGACGCAACGTGTAAATTTCAATCCTCCTGAGGAAATGCCCAGTGATTGGCATCGTGAACAGGCAAACCTGCCTGGAGAGTTCTCGATAAATGAGGCACTCTCCAAAATTCGAGAAGGAACCGACTCTCAGTAACGCGATTTGCTGGCTGATCTGCTGTTGAGATTGTGGCTGCGCGCGCACCGAAGCGAGCACGGAGCGCTGGGCGGGGCGGTGGGGCCTGTGCTGGTTCGGCACACATCAAATAGGAGGCTACTTCGCCCCTACTCTTTCCACCAGCGGCGATCGTGCTCTGGGAAGAGGATCATACTGTCGTAGGTGATTATGGAGGAATACCGGCCTTGGTACCGTTCCCACGGGGCTCGCAGACCTCACAGACAACGTCAATATATAAATAGGCTCGATAATTTGTCCCGTTAATGGCCTGTGTTATCGATATACTACGGTTTTATTATAATACAAAGGTTGGGACAGTGATAGAAAAGGCGGTGCGGACCGTGTATTTGAATCCTACAATTACAGTGGCAACATTCTCAACAGTCAGCGTTGTTCTGTTGTGGAGATATACCAGCGCACAGCCGATCGTCTTAGTGACGATGTTCTATGCAGGTATTTTGTTATTCAATTCGATTTTCAGAGGCGCAGTTCCGATGCCTGTGATTGATCCAGATGTGAATAATTACGATGAAGACTACTTGGAAAACGCTGATTTTGAAACTTCTGAAGTAGAGGTTGAAGCTGAAAGCACTGGATTCAAAACTACCTTTAAAATACAAAATTTAGGAAGCGGGGTAGTCAGAAAGCCCAAGATTCAATTTCAAGTTTATGACCAAAACAAGTGCTTGATTCAATCTTGGACAACCGTCGGAGGAGAAGATAGAAACGCACTGACGATAGAACCTGGGAAAGAACTGACTGATCTGTACGTACGAGGTGGGCCGCTTGAACAGAATGGAGATGCGTTTTTCTATATTATACTCCGTATCAAACCGGGATTGGGATATTCAATTGTTAGTGACCGAACCAAAGTAAAGGCGGGTGACTAGTCGTAACAAATTAACACCTACAGTATGATAGGCCGCTATGAAGCAGCGGCTTGCGAGCCCCGAGAAACCTTGGGCGGATATCACTCCGCAACACGAGTCTCTTAGAAAATCAGTAGAGGATATTATCCAATCTATCGATGAAGACGAGCCTTCTGAATTTGATCATGATCCACTTGCGGTTGTCGGTCCATATCGAGCTGGAAAAACTCAGTTATTGTACCACTCATTTCATTGTGCTTGGAATAACGGAATTCCCGCATTGTACACGGACGCTCAGTCGATCTTCGACGAATTCAAAACTAGTGACGCAAACACTATTTCTGAATGGCTGTCGGAACGTGTCTCCTCTCAAATTGAGTCGCTTATCGACGGGGACTCGGCCGACTGGCTTCCGAACTGGGATAGTGCGGAACTAGAAGAAGACTTCATATCTGATGTTGGCGAACTCGAATCTGTTGACACCAGCCGTGTTGTTTTACTAGTAGACGAAATTGAGCAAGCATACACTTATTTACGATCAAATGATCTTGTTGACGATGAAAACCCACTAAGAGTTCTCCTAGACGACACCCAGGGTGTATACCAGATTTGGGCGTTTGGCCTGGTTTCAGCATATGAATTCCTTGGTGAAGCTGACTATGCTCGATTTGAGGAAGTGCGATTGCCGTTGCTTACCGTAGATGATGTCCGTCAACGGCTGGATGACCAAGACAAAACTACCGAGATCGCTAATGGGATTTGGTGGCTCGCCCGCGGACGCGTGGGTTGGATTAACAAACTCGTTGAAGAAGCCCCCGCTTCGGAAGAGGGCCTGTCTGATTGGGTCAGTTCATTAGGTACGCTCAATTTTGACGGCCTCACACCCATCAATAAAGAGGTATGGACGGAGTCAACGGTTGATAAAAACAGATGGGATCAGGCCCGACGCGCGAGTCTCTTTTTACAAGGAGAGTATGAAGACTGGCAAGTTCGAGGGCGTTCTGGGGAGTCAATGACAGTAGGTGATGCAGCAGGCCTAAGCTTAGATATTATTTTGAACGAAACCAGTGTGTCTCTTTCCCCGGACAGTAAGGAAATTATTGAACGCAATTTAAAACGACTATGTGACGCACTTTCTCCTATCAATGAGTCCGACTCTGAGAGCCGTTACCTACCTGCGAATCTCATCACAGACCGGGCCCAAGCCAACGGCTATCTAGATTTACTGGAAGATCTGATACTTTCTTTCGAAGCAAGAGGTGAAAGGAGGGCCAGAGCAATCGGAGCTATCGAAGATATTGACAACGATGCCTTTCGGGTTGGATGGACGGACCGATATCATAATTACCTTACAGACTACGACGGGGCTTGGTCAATCAAACCATCTATTATTGCTGAAGCGTACCCAGCCGTCGGGGTTGATCCAACCAACCTATCAGAGTCTACCCGAAAGAGGATCGAAGCAGACATCACATCGGGTATCCAGATCGAAGGTGAGACATCGCGGCTGAATTGCTCTTGTGAGGTCTATTTTTGTCCCAACGAGTCAAGTCTCAACACCGTTATTGATCTAGCAGAATCTTCAAAGAAGCTAACAACAACTTATGTTGTAGTAACCCCTGAGCCACCATCGGATCTGGGCGTAGATCCACAGTCTATCGAAGCAGTAAGTCTCAAACGGCTCACTTTCCACGAGGAGAGTGCAGAACGTCTATGGGATTTTGTAGTTCATCTCTATCATTATGTCACTGTTGAGAATAACATATCCCTGCCGATCACTAATCGGAAGATATCCGAAATTATCGATGATGAGGAAAATAGAGAAAAGCGAAATACCGTACAAAGCCTGTATGAGCAGGTCGAAAACATCGCTAACACCGCCCAGTCGGAAGCTTTCGATGATTTTGTAGATTATTATTCTAGGGATGATAAGAACCATCCAATTTGGGGGGACGATCATCTCGATGACGATTCTCCTCCTGGGATGTATGGGGCCGGAAGTTCCGCCCGCCAGGGGCTCGATTATTCGCTAATTTGCAGTGCGCGTAGCCCATCTGCCGAGGACGAATTCGTGGACCTGCCTGATGTAATGCTTGAAGGAATTGATGAAGGTTACATAGAGGTCGAGGGTCAGAAGTTCGGTTTCGAGAACTTTCTGCAGTATGTGTTTACTGATGGTCTACTCAGTAGCCCTGTCCAGGATGTACGCGAGCTTTATATAGTTGAGTCGGTTGGACGTGACACCGCCGTCGACCATCTTCAAGATTATCTGCTTGAGGTGACCGAAGAAGAGAACCTACTGCAAAGACTCACTGATATGGATAGTGAGGTTGGAGATTTTGACGTATTGAGCGCCACATCTTTTGAAAATCAACTCGCTCCGCAGTTCCTTTGGGGGGTACTCCTTGACGCCGTCGCCCAAGAGTCTGAAGAGCAAGTTGCGGACTATGTTGGAGAAATTATATCACGTGAGCAAAGTTTGATCGATGACCTTGCACAGATATCAAACCGGATTACAAATAGGAATTCGCAGCTCTCATCTCATGATGGGATGGGCCGGGGTGTCGAAATCCGGAGCGGTACACTCTCGGAATATGAAGAGCACATTCAATTGGTTTTAGATCTTACTGAGGGATTGTCGGACCGACTTGATAATGAGCCCAGATTGAGTACGGTTGCTGTCGTTTATCGTACGATTTTGGATTCATATTTGCATGATTTTGATGAAGAAGTAGATTTTATCAAAGGCACGGTATATGACTCCAATTTATTGGAGTTGAAGAAGTTAGAAGGGCAATATAATCGATTTGAATCTAATTTGAATGACCTGTCTGAAAATACAGTGTATTTGCAAAAATCCGAGGATGAAGTTGAGCAGATTTTACGGAAAGTAGGTAATGCTGTATTTGATTTCCAGCGACCTATCGGCGACGAATCCATCGCTCCATCTGATGAGGAGTCTTTTGAAGCTCTAGTTGAGTGGGCCGAGGAAAATTCGTCGAGATTATCAGAGTATAATGATCAAATGGAGAAAATCGAATCTCTTCTGGATGAACGAGCGGGCGAGCAGGAGAACTGTACTGAAGTCTTTAGCGAATTCTATCAAACTGTTATGGCCGGCGGGGGTGATAATTAATGGTAAACACTGATTTCCCAGGTGAAGACCTTGATGAGGTCTTAGATAACGTTGAACGGCAGATTAAGAGTGATATTGATGAATATACAAATTTTCAACTATGGTGCGAGGAGGCGATTGAATCTTGGCAGGAACGAAATCCCGCTGAAAAGGAATCGTTTCGACAGGTCTTAAGAGAATTTGAATACCTACGTGAGGAGAAGGTAGAACCTGATGAAATTAATGATGTTCGCAATAGACTGACTGAGGCATATCGAGAACCGATCGCTGAAACTGTTCGAGAGATAATCAGATCGATCACGGATGAATTACAATTGGGTTTTACTTCTGACCAGATAGACAACTACGTTGAAATAGTTCGCAATCGATCTGATCGGGAGATACAGTCGACAAGGGAAGATTATCAGGATGCAAAGGGAGAGGTGGAGGATCTGCCAAATCCTGCTCAAGCGTATTTGCAAGAAATCATCTCAGATAATGATTCGATTATCCTGAATCCTCGAGATAAGCTCTTGCCTGAAATTGAAACAGCGAGTGAGTCCTATGATAATCTCTCAGAAATCGCGGACACACTCTCGGAGCTCGACTGGGCTCCTGAACAAGACTCCACCCTCGAAGAAAATGTTTCAAACTATCCATTCGTTGATGATGATCTCTCCAAGCACATTCAGAAACTCGAAAGCATCGATACCCTATATTCTGAGATAAAAGACAACTCTCTCGATATCTCTGATGTGATCTCGAATGAAATCAGTGAAAGCGTAGATGAGGGCACAGACGAATTGCTGGAGAATCTAGAAGAATTGCACGAATCCCTGAAACATATAGAGAAAATTTCGCATAAGTACGAGACCGCAACAAGGATCTCAGAGGTCTCACCTCGAGACATTCCTGATGAGGATGGGATGATCACAGAGGGGCCATCCAAATATGTGGAAAATGTAGACTCTGTTGACGATCTAAAAGATTCGATGGGCTACTTTGAACAAAATTACCGAAATTGGGAATCCCATTTAGAACGTCGTTGGAATGACCTTGTAGCCATAATAGATACGTACCATGACCAATTTGATTACGAAATTCCGGATTCAATCTCGACAGAGATTGATATTCTAGACCTATTAAATGAAGGCCCGGAACAAGCAATAAATACGTTTCAAGAGGCGCAAGAGTGGGTTGACAATCGCGGGACGGAACTATCAGATGAACTTGACTCAGAAGCAGTACGGCTAATGAATGAATTAATTCAGGAGGGGGCAATCAGGGCTAAAGATTACGATATTGAAACGATCGCAGAGCTACACGGAAAGGTTCCTCTAGTAATCTCAATCGATGAATAGACGGGAAATCAAACGAAATGTCAAAGATAGGGATCCAATATTCACGATTGACAGGTCCCTTCTATTATCTGATGAGCCCCCCGTTTCGTCAATCATCTGGATTGGTATGGACGGATCTGGGGACCTGGAAGAAATTCTGCCGATTATGTTCTTGCCCAACGACCATGTTGAGGAATTAGACACGATTATTGAAGAATCGAGTCACGGCGTGGTGAACGCGCCAACGTTCCATGACTCACCAGAAATAGAACGAGTAGAAATTAGTGTAATATATGATGTTCGACCAGTACCGATTGAATCTCAAATCGAATCAGATGATCCCTCAGTAACTCACGATAATATACGGAGTATTGCCCAGCGATGGAAAAATGAGTACTCTGAGGACTCTGTAGATACAGAACTTTTAGGCGACGGGGATCCTGTTTTTGATTATTTTTGCTCACTACCTGTCTTATCAAATCATTTTCAGACTGTAATACCCTTCTTTACAGAAGTCCCAGATAGGATGACTATTGAGAACAGCGTGGGCGAGCTGTATATTCCTTGTATCTCAATATATGGGTCAGAGAGTGATGGTGGTATAAAGGATCAAAAAGAGATTGAGACAACAATCACTACTTATATTGTAGAATTGCTTTAAATAAATATACTCTCGACTTCAAAAAAATGGTTCTGTAATTTCGTTAATTGACGCTTCAATATATACCTATAAGAACCGATCTTCGAACCAGGCGGCCATCTGGCTGGCGAACGTTCGGTAATGGACCCGGTCTCCTTCTTGCGGTGCCGGTGGATCGGTGACTAGCTCCGTCCCCTCGACATCGTCGATGAGGTTGGTGTGATCTACTACGACGACACCGGCCCCGTCGAGATTGGCACTGATCTCGCCCTCGCTCCGATTGATCGAGTCGAACATCTCGATGATCTCGCCGACGATGCGCTCGATATGAACGTGGTCGGTGATATCGTCGGGATCACGCAAGGGAGAATCGAACTGCTCGGCGAGGTTCACCAGCAAAATGCCCGCCGTCAGTGCTTTCTCGTGGTGGTGATGCATAATATCCGCAAAGGAGTTGATGTCCCGCTGGCGGTTGCGCCGAGCCTTCTGGTGTTCAGTCATGATCGACTTAGCATCGGCTGCGAGATAGATTTCAGCGGGATCGGCCTGCGCCATCTCGCGGTCACCATCGAGGGATACCTGAACGCTGTCCGCCGGCGGGCCGATCACGAGGTCGGTGTTCCACGAGAGGCCTCCCTCTCCGACCTCGTAATCCTCCTGATATACGAGATCGCCGGCGGCGGCCGCCTCCCGAATCGCATCGCTCTCATAGAGGATATCATCGACAAAATACCGACACTGCGCGCCACCGTGCGAATCGCTGCGGGGATGATAGGGAACGTTCCGCGGATAAGTCCAGTCGCGCTCCTGATTCAGCCAGTCAACAATTCGTTCATCACCATATCGATGCTCCGACATTACCTCGCGGGTTCTTGAGGCTACTATATAAAGGGTAGCACATCGGGACGCTCGTAAGGGCATCCCAAAACGCAGGCCCGCTTTCGAAGCGCTTGCGCCCTATCGCGTCACGTCGACGGTCAGGTTCTCGTAGTTGGTGAGAGTTCCGCGTTCTGCCTGAATCCGCTCTTCCGCGATGTCGACGTATTCGGCTTCGAGTTCGACGTTGATCGAGTTGCGGCCACAGCGACTCGCGGCGACGGCGGTACTCCCGGTGCCGGCGAACGGATCGAGCACCGTATCGCCGGCGAACGAGAACATCCGAATCAGTCGCTCGGCTAGTTCGGCGGGATACGGGGCCGGATGGTCCGTCTGGCGCTCACCTTTGATGTCGTCCCACAGCTGCCGGAACATCTTCTGGTGGGTGTCTGCCTCGATGGTCGAAAGAATTCGCTCGGCGATGTCCGGACTCCGGTAGCCGCCGGGCTTGCGGAACAGCAGGATGTACTCGATGTCGTTTTTGATGACCGCGCCCGGCTCGTAGGGCTTGCCGAGGAATCGGGCGTTGCCACCGGCCTCGAGACTCGCGTTCCCGATCTTGTACCAAATGACGGGCGCGAGGTTGTCGAAGCCGATGTCGGTGGCGTGTTCCTGAATCGTCGCGTGCAACGGAAGCACGCGATGCCGCCCGTGATCGCTCCGAGAGCGGAGGACGTCCCCGACGACCACACAGAGCCGTCCGCCGGGCACGAGCTTCTCGTAGACGTTCTCCCAGACTTCATCGACGAGTTCATTGAACTGCTCATAGTCGTCGATATCCCCGAGCTGGCCCTCCGACCCGCCGCCATTCTCGATGTTGTAATCCTTCAAATTGAAATACGGCGGCGAGGTGACCGCAAGATGCACGGACTCGTCATTGATCATCGAGAGGTCGCGGGCATCACCGTGATAGAGATCGTGGTGACTCGGGAGCGATTTGACCGCCTGTTCGACTTCGCTCATCCGCCCTTTGTCGCGGGCCAGCGCCGGGATTTCTGACTTGAGCTCTTGATCGGACAGCTCGAGTAGGTCACGACAGGAATCGGGAATATGCTCGCGAAGATCCGCTGAATCAACCATCTTGTCTTGGTTTGGTAGCGCCATCGTTTATAGTGTTTGAGTTTGGGAGTGCTCGATTAGCGCTCCGCCATCCGCATCGATTGTGAACAGTCGTGATTCCGAATCCGCTCGGGAAGACCCACCCGCCCACAGAGTGGACACTCGACCAGTGGTGTCGGGGGCAGGGCTCGGCATTCCTGGAGTGCCGCCTCGATGTGACGCCGAACGACTGTTGATTCGGTCCGCGTGAGTGCCTGAGCGAGGTGCATTTCGAGCCGGTCTCGGGCGGTCGTCCCACCGGGAGGTGTGTCGTCGGTCATGGCTGCACCTCATTGAATCCGATAAATCGCTGGCAAAGAGGGACCTAACTGAGAGTGGCGATCTCCATCGACTGGAATCACGGACGAGGGGCGACCGGTTTCACCCGTAGCTCACCAAAGCCGTACTTCGAGTGAGTGCCTACCCGGAAGATCCCACTCTTTGCGGTCTCAACCGGACGGTCGCCCAGATACGCGACCACCTGTCCGTGATCCACAGTCTGAAGTCGATACACGTTGCCCCGCCCCAACAGCTTCTCTTCACGCTTGCGGAGACCACTACGGTCTGCGTCCCACCACCACGGGACGTCCTGCTCGTGGGCGTTCGGATACTCCGATTCCAGTACGAACGGCGTCACGAGTTCCAGAATAAATGCCTCGCCGTCTTCGAGCTGCGAGTAGTCCAAACTCGCTACGTCGACGACTTGCGTGTCCTTCAGGCGCATGCTCCCATAGCCGTAGTTCCGCTTTCCACCGAACTGGATGCCCATCAGGATGTCCTCGTCGAGCGGGAGCACACCGTCCCGATCGGCGTGGAGGTACGCGGTGACGTACCACTTCGTCGTCTGCTGTTGCTTCCGTCTACCCTCGGGCTTCCCCGTGATCGTCTCATGAGCTATCGCCGGATGACCGCTCTGGAGTCGAATATCGTGGGTGTTCAGCGCGTCTCGGGGTCGGGAATCGAGCAGCCACGAGTGCGACGCCTGCCGCATCAGGAACAGGTCGTCGTAGGCCTCGACGTCGGGAAGACTGCTCCCAAGATAGGGACGGACGCCGGTCTGTGAGTGCTCGTCGGAGAACCGCCCGAATTGGCCGGGCACGAACACGCCGTGACTCGCGTTGAGGTGGCAATGAACATCGTGTGAGAGACGTTGGCCGAGCGCGTGCAGGATAGCATTCCCCGAGACGCAGTACGGGTGTCCGATGTAGTCCATCTCAAGTTCCCAGTGGACCTGCTGAATGAGCGTCATCCCTCGTTATCACTCCCACGGCTCGCTCGGAGTGGCGTCCCAGCCTTCGAAGTCCTCGATGTACTGAAGAGCTGTCGACCACGCGCCGATCCGGCGCAGGTTCGCATCAAGCACCATGTCGAATGTCTCGCGATCGGTCTTAAGAGGGTGTGCTGGCAACCGATTCCACACGGAGGCCCACGACTGCCACGGCCGACTCCCGAGGCGGGCTGACGGACAATCATGGTCGTCCGCGTCGATCCGAAGCGCGAACCGGGAACCCTCGAATACCGTGCGACAGGGTACGACCACTCCGCCGGGGTCGACGACGAGCCGACAATCGGCGAAGTCGTGGCCATCGCGGTAGTTGTCCAAGAGGGCCGCTACCAGGAGGGTGTGATACTTCAGGCTCGTGTACGGGTGATACACCGATTCATTGAATAACGCGGCCACGTCCGATGCCAGCCAGCGCTCGTGAGCGGTGGATACGCTCCCGACTGCGAGGAGCTCACGAATCGTCTCCCGGGGCGCCTGCTCCACGTTGGCGACGGGCTCGCCGGTGAGGAGAGATAGCCGGGAGTGGTCGTGATGGGTGGGAACCGTCTGTGTTTGTCTCTGCTGAGGCCGCGAGAGCGCCCCGGCGTCGCTATCGGCACCCATGGGAACTGTCCGGTTCACCGAGACGCCACAGAAGGTCTCTGGGGCGTTGTCGTGACTCTCCCCAGCAAACTTGTGCGCGTCGTGCCGGAAGGCGGCGAGCATCGCCTCGCTCATCTGTCTGCCTCAATGCGCTTTCTGAGTGCCGTCCGAAACTTCGGCAGGCACTCCTCGGCCCACTCCTCGTCTTTTGCCTGCATCACTGTTGTGGCCCTCTTGTTCCGGTCGAAGACACGCCGAAACTCGTGGGTCTCATAGAGTGGGTTTACCAGCGCACAATCGATGATACCGCCACCGAAGTTTCGAGCCCCACCCAGCTGGTGCATGAAGTCGGTTTGGTGTGTGTCCAGATACTCGACGGCCTCGGCGAGTAGGCCGACGAACTCGGGCTTCGTCTCTCGGAACACGAGCTGCCAACAGCCGTCGAGATTTGCGACAGCATCCACTTCGAGGTTCCGAAGCGGCTGGCGGCCGTCCTCCTCGTTACGGGAGACGATGTTCCGATTCAGTCGCCGATAGTGTCCCTCGGCTTGCCCTCGCGTGTAATCTACCCCGGAGCGGACGGGCGAGAACTTGACCGGCCGGCGCATCACCTTGCCGGGACGGTCGTCGAATCCGCCGAATAGATCGAGGATCACACATCCGTTGTCATTGTCGAGGCACGCTCCCTTCTCGTGGTACCCCGCGTCCAGATCGCGAGTGTACACACCTTCCTTTCGGAAATTTGCCTTCGCCCCGCCGGGATGACACGCGGTCGCGCCGTGTTCTTGGACGACCCGTTCCACGCCGTGGCGGAGCCACCCCGAGAGGGAGAACGACGGGATGATGCCACCGATCTGGTTCTGGGGGTCCCTCGGATCGTAGTTCCCGTTCGAGGCGTGATGGCGGTCGGTCAGGATGCTATCGCCGATGACCAGCAGGTCCGAGCGGATACGGACAAAAAAGTCCGTACCAAGGTCCTCATCTAACATCCCGACCCCTCCGGACGGCCAGTAAGTTGGAGACTGCCTCTCGCGGCGAGCACGGAGTCACTGTGCTCGAAATGCGTGCCGTATGAACGCAACGACGTGATACTGGTCAGGGCCGAAACGTCAGCGACTGTCCGAAACGGAAGCCCACGGTCTGAATCTCGCTCGATACGTCTACCTGGGTGTATGTCAGTGGTCATATTTGTGATTGGTAGTTGTACTATTGGATCTGGATTCGGCGAGCGACACGTTCGACTTCATCCACGTGCCGTAGCTCGGCCGCCGACACGGCGCGAGAATCGAGTGAAGAGCCTTCGCTTTTCGGTCACAAGCGGGGAGAGGAGGTTGGTCGACTGAGCACAGCACTCATCGAGCAACAAGAACGTCCGAGCAACGCAGACGGCACCGTACTTTTTGTTGACAATACGATATCTTCAATTGGGTTCTGCTCTTGTGCTCCCCGCAGCCCATTGAGGGTAATAAATTCCCGTGGCGCATATTACGAGATCCACCGTCGGAATCGATCGACAACCCCCTCGGATTGTTCTGCTCTCTCCTCATGCGTCCCAGACTCGGTTGCTGTGCCTTTGGCATCTTCACCGATCTCCCCGCCAGGGGGAGGATCTACCTCATCACGCGGAGGCGATTCAGGAGGAGGATCAGCCGGTGCGACTTCACGCAATTCTTCCGGAGTGAGGTTGTATTGCTCCGTGGAGTGATTCTCGGATTGAGCGCTGACGAATCGTCGATACCACCGTAGCCGGGTTTCGAGTTCTGCGATCCGCTCGCGTTGGTTCTGGAGTTCACGCTGTTGATGTTGCACCTTCGAGGCGAGTCGTTTCGCGTCCTCGATGGCTTGGGTACGAGTTGTGTCTGCTGGCGATGGATCCAATTCCGCCACGAGAGCTGAGTCAGAAGCGGTTCGGGGTGGTTCTGGGTCAGATGGCTCAGATTCCCCGGCTGGGGGTGAATAGTAGTCGTCTAATTTCAGGAGTGCTCGCGCGATACAGACCTTTCCATAGGTCGCCCCGTTGCCGTAGTGGCGTCGGTCCCATTTCTCCCGGTAGAGTCCCGATGCCCGGAACAGCTCGTCTATCCGCTCGGGATCGCCGCCCGTCCAGAAGCCCAGAAAGAAGCACAGCCCCATGTCGGCCTCCGATTGCG
>Ga0102942_1000579_pt1 | contig 13830 bp, 10 predicted proteins | sample SalPon2_C_H2O_MG_FD_78171 | JGI IMG/M metagenome (GOLD analysis project Ga0102942, IMG submission 78171) | Salt pond water microbial communities from South San Francisco under conditions of wetland restoration - Salt Pond MetaG R2_C_H2O_MG | ecosystem: Environmental > Aquatic > Non-marine Saline... | reverse complement strand
GGTGACGCCGCTCGCCGCCGCCGCCGGACTCGCCGCCGTCGCCGTCGCGCTCGGGGTCGCGACGGTCGCGTTCGCCCGGAGCGACCGACGCGTCGGCCCCGCGCTTCGCGATCGGGCCGCCGAGACGCGACTCGCCCGGCCGGTCGACGCCGCGGTTCGGTTCGGTGCCGCGGTTCGGGTCGTCGCCGCCCAACCGCGCCGTCTCGCGGCCGTGTTCGGGTGGAGCCTCCTCGTCTGGGGGGTCGACGTCGCGACCGCCGTCCTCGTGTTGGCCGCGCTGCTCGGCGGGTTCGACGGCGGCGTCGTCGCGCTCCCGGTCTTGCTCGCCGTCTGCACGCTCGCGGTCAGCGCGGGCAACCTCGCGAAGGTGTTACCGCTCTCACAGGGCGGAGTCGGGCTGTACGAGGCCGCGTTCACCGGGCTGGTCGTCGGTACGACCGCGATCCCGGTCGAGACGGCGATCGCGGCCGCCGTCCTCGATCACGCGCTGAAAAACGCCGTCACGCTCGCCGGCGGCGCCGCGGCGGCCGTCGGACTCAACGTCTCGCCGACCCGTTCCGCCGACGAGGCACCCCCGAGCGCGGGCGCGACCGACGAGCACGCCGAATCAGCAGATTTTTAGGTTCACCTAAAAAATGGCGTGTATGGACGAACGCCGCCCACGACGTGACGAGTCCGACATCTGCGTCATCGTGCCGACGATCCGCGAGTACGAGTGCCTCCGCGCGTACGTCGCGAACGCCCGCGAGTACGGGTTCGACGTCTCGCGTCTGCACTTCGTGTTGGTCACCGAGGACTTCTGTGACGTCGGGGAGATGCGGGCGATGCTCGACGACCTGAACGTCTCGGGAGAGGTGTTCGACGGGACCGGACGCGAGGAGTGGTACGAGGACAACGACGTCGCGGAGTACGGGCACGTCGTGCCGGCCGCGAGCCACGCCGAGACGAGCTTCGGACTCCTCTACATGTGGGCGAACCCGTCGTTCGAGTACGGGATCTTCATCGACGACGACACGCTCCCGCACGACGACGCGGACTACTTCGGCCGCCACATGGAGAACCTCGCGTTCGGTGGCGAGATCGAGCGCGTCAGCTCGGACGAGAGCTGGGTGAACGTCCTCTATCAGAACGCCGACGAGCACGGCCTCTACCCGCGCGGGTATCCGTACTCGGCGATGGACGAGACGGTCGAGACCGACTCGGTCGAGGTCGACTCCGGCGAGGTCGTCGCCTCGCAGGGGCTGTGGACGAACGTCCCCGACCTCGACGCGGTCCGGATCCTGATGGACGGCGACTTAGAGGGGCAGGCGCAGACCCGGACGACCGCCGACGACTTCGGCGAGGACTTCGTCGCCGCCCGCGGCAACTACCTCACCGTCTGCTCGATGAACCTCGCGTTCCGCCGCGAGGTTATCCCCGCGTTCTACCAGCTCCCGATGGACGACAACGAGTGGGACGTCGGGCGGTTCGACGACATCTGGTCGGGCCTCTTCCTGAAGCGCGCCGCCGACGAGCTCGGGGTGCGCATCTACAACGGCGGACCGCTGTGCGAGCACAACAAGGCCGCGCGCTCGACGTTCGACGACCTCGCGAACGAGGTGGCGGGGTTAGAGCTGAACGAGCACGTCTGGGAGGTGCTCGACGACGTGGGTGACGACGCGGATACCTTCGAGGCGGTGTTCGCGGAGATGGCCGACGCGCTCGCTGAGGGAGACTTCTCCGAGTGGAACAACGGCGCGTTCCTCAACTACTGTGGCGAACACATGCGCGACTGGCTCGACTGCCTCGACGCGCTCTCCCGGACGCGGGCGCTCGCGGACGACTGAACCGACACGACTAAGTTTATTTAGGTTAGCCTAAAACACATGACGAGACGCGAATCCGATGGACGGAACGGACGTAACGTTCGACGACGGCGGTTCCTCGCGGCGGCCGGCGCGGTCGGAACCGTCGGGATAGCCGGCTGTACGGGCGGCGGAGACGGCGGCGACGGCGAGGACGGTAGCGACGGCGGCGACGGCGGCGACGCGGAGTCGTCGATCGGCCAGATCGGCTCGGGCCGCGAGGGTCGGGGGGCACCCGGCGGGACGCCGATGGCGGAGATGCCGGCGCTGGAGGGCGAGCTCACCGTCTACTCCGGGCGGGGCGAGTTCCTCGTCGGCGAGCTCGTCAGCTACATCGACGACCTCTACGACGACTTAGATCTGACCGTTCGGTACGCCGGATCCACCGACCACGTGAACGCGATCGTCAACGAGGGCGAGGGGTCGCCGGCCGACGTCTTCTACTCGGTCAACGCCGGGGCGCTCGGCGCGCTCGCCGACGCCGGGCGCACGCAGGCGCTCCCGGACGACGTGGCCGAGAAGGTCCGTTCGGAGTTCCGCACCGAGCAGTGGGTGGGCACCTCCGGCCGAGCCCGGACGGTCCCGTACAACACCGACGAGTTCGACGAGAGCGACCTGCCCGACGACATCATGGCGTACCCGGAGGAGTTCCCGGGCGACCTCGGCTGGGCCCCCTCGTACGGCTCCTGTCAGGCGTTCGTGACCGCGATGCGGCTGCTCGAAGGCGAGGAGGCAACCCGCGAGTGGCTCGAAGCGATGGTCGAGTCCGGTGCGACGGCGTACCCGGACGAGTTCCGCACCTGTCAGGAGATCGCGGACGGGGCGATCGACGCGGCGTTCACGAACCACTACTACATCCAGCGCGTCCTCGACGGGAACCCGAACGCGCCGATCGCTACCGCGTTCACCGAGGGGGACGCGGGCGCGATGTTCAACGTCGCCGGTGCCGCGGTCGTCGACACCGCGAGCGACGCCGACCTCGCCGCCAACTTCGTCCGCCACCTGCTGTCGGCGGAGGCGCAGGACTACTTCGCGCGCTCGACGTTCGAATACCCGCTCATCCCCGAGGTGGAGCCCATCGGCGACCTCCCGACGATCGACGAACTCGACGTGCCTGACATCGACTTAGCGGAGCTGTCGAACCTCGAACCGACGATCGACCTCATGCGCGACGCCGGCATCCAGATCTGAGGCCGCACCACCGCTCACCCTTCGTGTCACTTCTCTCACCGTCCGCCCACCCCCGCCGGGTCGCGAGCCGCCTCCGAGAGCGGCTCGCTCGCGCCGATCGGGTGACGCTCGCCGCGGCCGTGGTCTCTCTCGCTGCCGGCCTCCTGACGTTCGCGGTCGCCGCCACGGTCTTCTCACACCACTCCGCGAACCACGACGAGGGGGTCTACCTCACGCAGGCCGCGCTGCTTCTGGGCGGACAACTGGAGTTCCACGCCGGCCCGCTGGCGGACGCCGTCCACCCGTGGTTCTTCATCGAGGACGGCGGCCGGCTCTACCCGAAGTACAACCCGGTCCCGGCGGCGCTTTTCGCCGTCTCGATGGGGCTGTTCGGCGAGCCGCGCGTGACGCTGGCGGCGGTCGCCGCCGGCAACGCCGCCCTGGTGTACCTGCTCGGATCGCTCGCTGTCGGTCGGCGGGCGGGCCTCGCCGCCGCCGTCCTCTTCGCGGCCTCGCCGATGGCGATCGCGACGAGCGCGGCGTTCCTCCCGTACGCGCCGACGACGCTCTTCAACCTGATCTTCGCGGTGGCGTACCTCCGGAGCGTCCGGGACGACTCGCTCCGAGACGCCGGGATCGCGGGGATCGCGGTCGGGATCGCCTTCTTCTCGCGGCCGTACACCGCGGTGTTGTTCGCCTCGCCGTTCATCCTGCATGCGCTGTGGCGGGTGGGATCGGGGCTCAAGGGCTTCTCCGCCGACTCCGCGGCGTCGACGCCGCGCGCACTCGCGGCCGCCGGCCTCCGGGGGCTCCCCGGTCCGGTCCGTCGCCACGGGCTCACGGCGCTTTTCGGCACCTTGTTCGTCGGCGTCACGCTCGCGTACAACGTCCGGATGACCGGTTCCCCCCTCGTCTTCCCCTATCAGGAGTTCGCGCCGATGGACGGCCCCGGGTTCGGCGAGCGCCGCATCCTCGGCCACTCGGTCGAGTACACCCCGGCGCTGGCGCTGGAGTCGAACCGATACGCCGTACTGGAGATCGCGACTCGGTGGCTCGCCGGCGGACCGCTCGGGACCGCGCTGGCCGCGATCGGCGGCGCGGTCGCGGTCTGGAGCTGGCGCGCGAGCGGGGGCCCCGGCGGTATCAGCGCGGTCGACCGCTCGTCGCTCGCCGGCGACGCGCCCGGAACGCCCGGGTTCCGGCGGACTGCAGGGGTTCTCCTCGCCGGCGTCGGGGTCTCGGTCGTCGTCGGTAACCTGTTCTTCTGGGGCACGCACAACGCGCTGGCCGACCTCGCGGACCCGACCGACGGGCTCGCGTCGCTTTTCGGCCCGTTCTACCACTTCGATCTCCTCGTGCCGCTGTCGATATTCGGCGGGGTCGGCGTCGTCGCCGGGTGGCGGGCGCTCCGCCTCGTACGCGATCGGCTCGCGAATCGCGGGGTCTCTCCCGCGGTCACCCGCGTCGCGCTCGCGGTCGCCGTCGCGGGCGCAGTCGTCGTCGCGGGGGTCGCCGCCGTGGACGCGGCCTCGGAGCCGATAGAGCGGAACGCGGAGATCGACGCGAAACACGAGGCGGCGTACGCGCCCTTCGACGAGGCCGAGTTCGAGGACGGGCTGGTGTTCGTGCCGACGCCGTACGGCGAGTGGCAGAACCACCCGTTCCAGTACCTTCGGAACGGACCCGGGCTCGACGGCGACGTGGTGTACGCGCTCGACCGGGATCCGGTGGAGAACTTCGCGGTGCTCGACGCCTATCCGGAGCGGACGCTGTACCGCTACGGCTACCACGGCGTCTGGACCGCGGACCCCGACGCCCACGTCACGCCGAAGCTGGAGCCGCTCGACCGGCGGTCCGGAGACCGGGTCGACGCCGAGACGACGGTGGGCGTTCCTGAGCGCGTCGCCCGAGCGCAGGTGCGGGTCGACCCGCGACGGGGGGGCGCCGGCGGCCCGGACCGAGCCACCTACACCGTGGCCGACCCGAACGGCTCGCTCGCGGTCGACTGGGCGGTGACGCCGGAGGGGGTGCGGCTGTCCGGGGCGGGAGGTGCGACGGCAGACACGGCCGACGGCTCGGCCGAGCCGGTCCCCTTCGATCCCGAGGGCGACGTGGTCGCCGTGACGGTGACGCTCGTCGACCCCGCGGGCGCGACGTACACCTACCGACAGGAGGTGACGGTGCGGGTGACGGAGGGCGGCGAAGCGGGCGTCGGCGACGAGCGCGTCGAGGTCGTCTGGCCGCCCGAACGCTCGACCTGTCGGCTCGTCACGGAGTGCGGCAACGAGGGGACGTACCTCCCAGACGAGCCGCAGACCCACTCCGAGTGGGTCGTCTTCGAGACGGCCGCCGAGGCGAGCGACTAGCATGCTGATGACTCGGGTGCCGCCGTTGTCGGGCTGACGACTTCAACCACCATCTGATCGATGCGACGCCGTTGGCTGTATCGGAACCACGGCTAAAGCCCCGACTCTGGAGTCCCATCCGACCGCGACCGCTCCTCACGCCTCCCCAGCTCGCGGTTCGTGGTTTCACCGCTCTCCGTCCCTAGGAGGCGCACCGATTGCAGGCTCTCGATCATGCTGCAGGGATTTTCCCTGAAAATATCAGTATGTGAAATTTTTTACTGGATGGGTAGTGACGTGGCTTGTATGGCCAGTTCAGATAGGGCGGATTACTCGTTAATCGGGGACGTTCTGTACTGGTTGGGTTATGACCGACTTGAAGACAGGTTTTCGTTTATGCCACACCCAGTGATTTTCTACGGTTTGGTGGTTGTCTTTGCTGGGGTTGTCGCTGTTCAGGGTTCGAGAATGTTGATGGGTTACAAGATAGTTTATTTTACTAATCCGTCAGCACTCATAAATCCCTCATTGAGTTTAGTCACACCTTTCGTGATCGTTTATCTTCATAGGCGTTACCGGCAGGTTTTGGAGCATATCGATGTAGAGTCTCGTACTTCTAAGCCTGAGGCCTTCGACAACTTGGCCCCTAAATGGCTTCAACTTGGGCTATACTCAGCCTTCTTAATAAACGCAATCTATCAGTTCGGAATAAACCAAGGAATAAACAGGGTTCTCCAGACGGGCGGAATGCCTGAACTGTTCGGAGTATTTATACTTCTTCCCTTGGGTCACGGCGTAATCATCTCCGAATTCCTAGCGACCTATGCCGGAATACTTCTGTTCTTCCCACACAAAATCAGAAAAACCGATTTTAAGATCAATTTCCTCGATCCTGAAGGACTAGGCGGTTTAAGGCCTGTAGGAGAGCTGATGAAATCTGCCTACTATTTCTTAATGCTTGGACTGATTGCCTCCGCAATAGCACTGTATGGTCCGAGTATCGTTAGCGGTGTGTCGAGTATTCAGTACGGTATCGGATTCGTACAGCAATTGTTGTTTACTCTTGCCTGGTTGCTGGCTATCGGTTTGGTGGGTTACGGGTTAGCTCAGATTCACTGGTTTATGAAGAGAGAGAAGAGAAAGGAGCTGACCAAACTGGATAGAAAAGCCCGTAAAATGGTCGATAAACCGTTTGAAATACAAAATTTAGAAATAACTGACGAAGAAAAATATGATGAACTTAGGATGAGAATGAACTACATAAACAACACTAGAGAATACCCGACCACCTTCACAATGTGGGCACAGCTCTCGATAGGAGTGATACTTCCAAAAGCGATTCAAATGCTTCTCTCAACGGTCTAAATATTCAGCACGGCTCCAAGAACGTATCACCATTTGAGGATTTCAACGGAGCCGATTATTTATAAATAGACGATCGCTGTCGCTCTCGGTCGTAGAAAACGTCGCCGGCGGCGGTCCACTGTGCCCACAGTGTACGTCCGGACCGCCGTCCGGCGACCGAGTCGGGGGGGCGAAGCGCCCCTAGAACCGCCGGAGCTGCTCTTCGAGACAGACGGTGACGATCGACTTCGCGATGGCCGCGCCGCCGCCGATCGGGTCGAGCTTCGTCTCGCCGAGACGCTCGGCGTAGGCGATCGGTCGCTCGCGCACGTCGTGGCCGCGCATCAGCGGGCGGATGAGAAGCTCGGCGGAGAGCCCGGTGTTCTCCGTCCAGCCGATCTCCTCGATTATCTCGCGGCGGTACGCCCGCATCCCGGTGGTCGTGTCGTGGACGCGCTCGCCCATGAGCAGGCTCGCGACCCCCGCGAACGCGTGGTTTCCGAGACGGTTGAACGCCGGCATCGCCTTCGCGCCGTGGTAGAGCCGGTCGCCGCTCACCACGTCCGCGCCGTCGTTGATCTCGGCGAGGAACTCGGGGAGCGCCTCCATCGGGTAGGTGTCGTCGCAGTCGGTCGTGACGACCACGGGGCGGTCCGGCGTCAAGATCGCCTCGCGGACCGCGACGCCGTACCCCTGCGGCTCCTGCTCGATGACGCGCGCGCCGTGCTCGCGGGCGATCTCCGGCGTCCGGTCGGAAGAGCCGTCGACGCAGACGACCTCCGCGCGTCCGTCCGTGACCTCGTCGATGTCGGAGAGGACCGTCCCGATGGCCTCCTCCTCGTTGTACGTCCCCATCACGACGCTCAGGTCGTCGAAGGTGTAGGCGTCGGCCGCGTCGTCGTCGCGGGCCGCGTTCGCGCCGGCGGCCGCATCGTCGTGCCGGTCGGTCGCCGCGTCCACGGTGATGTCGTCGCTCGCCTCGTCGTCGGTCGATTCCGCGTCCACGGCGCTCGCGGCCCCGTTCGTCGAGTGCACTGAGTCGCTCATTACCCGCACCTCACGTCGCACCCACTTGAATTTTTAGGTTTGCCTAAAGTAGGTGCGACAGCGCGTCACGTAGTAGAGAGTCGCGCGTCGACGTCGTCGGCGACGCGGAGCGCGAGCGCGGCGATGGTGAGCGTGGGGTTCATCGCGCCGCTGGTGGGGAACACGGAACTCGAAGCGATCCAGCAGTTCTCTAGGTCGTGGGTCCGGCAGTCGGGGTCGACGACGCCCCGCTCGGGGTCGGCGCTCATCCGGGTCGTCCCCATGTGGTGGTAAGCGGGGCCGGTCGCGTCGGGGCCGGCGACCCACTCCACGTCCGCGCCGAGTTCCTCTAAGATCTCGACTTGGATCTCGTTCGCGCGCTCGATGGTGTCGAGCGCGCGGTCGCCCACGCTCCACTCGATCTGCGGGACCGGGCTGCCGTGGTCGTCGGTGCGGTCGTCGGCGAGGGTGATCCGGCTGTCGGCGTCGGGGAGCTGCTCGACGAGCCCGCCCATCGCGACGTGGTTCCCGTACCCGTCTCGCAGCCGTTCCAGGAGCGGGTCGCCCCAGTCCTCTCCCGACAGCGCCATCTCGACCGGGGAGGGGCCGGCGTAGTTGAAGAACTCCAGCTTGAACGGGGCGCGCGTCTCGTCGGCCTCGTCGTAGAACTGGTCGCAGGCGCTCGTGTAGAAGCCGACGTGGTTCTGGCGGGTGGGTTCATCGAGCGTGCCGCCCGCGCCCGCGAAGAGGTGGTCCATGAAGAACTCGCCGACGTGGCCGCTCCCGTTCGCGAGCCCGTCGGGATAGCGGTCCGAGGCGGACAGCAGGAGGAGGCGCGGCGTCTCCACGCCGCCGGCGGCGACGACGAACGCGTCGGCCGTCTGTCTGTGCTCCTCGCCCTCGGGCGTCGCGTAGACGGCGGCGGTCACGCGGTCGTCGGCGTCGTGCTCCAGCGACTGCACGCTCGCGCGGTCGATGACCGTTGCACCCCGTTCTTCGGCGCGCTCGACGTGGACGGTCGCGTCGTACTTCGCGCCGCTCGGGCAGACCGGCTGGCAGGTGCCGTAGCCGACGCAGGGCGACCGATCGTCGTACGGCTCGGAGTTGCGCGCGTTCGGCACGGAGTGCATGTCGATCCCCAGCGCCTCGCAGGCCTCGGCGAAAAGCGAGTCGCTGTAGGAGGGTTCGAACGCCGGCATCGGGTGGGGTTCCTCGCGGGGCGGCGCGTAGGGGTTGTCCGACGCGCCCGCGACGCCCAGTTCCCGCTCGGCCTCCGCGTAGTAGGGCCGCAGGTCCGCGTAGTCGATCGGCCAGTCCGGCCCCACCCCCCGCTCGGTCCCGGAGTTGAAGTCGTCCTCGTGGAGGCGCATCACCATCCCCTGCCAGTGGAGCGTCGACCCGCCGACGCCCTTCACGCGGGCGTGGTTCAGCGGGTAGAGCCGGTCGCCGGCGTTCTCGTGGGCGTCGCGTTCGCCGCCGACGTCCCACACGTCCGGGCGATCGTAGAACGGGCGGATCGCCCGCTCCTGTCTCGCGAGCCGGTCCGCGGGGTCGAACCGCGGCCCCGCGTCCAGCACCACGACCTCGTGATCGGAAGCCAGCCTGTCGGCGACGAGCGCGCCCGCCGGTCCCGCGCCGACGACGCAGACGTCCGCGTCCGGGACGGGGGTGCGGTCGACCGCCTCGGCGTCAGCGTGCTCGTCTCCGAGGCTCTCCGCGCCGCTCACGGCGGCCCCCGGGTGTAGCTTTCGGCACCGCCCGCGTACCCCTGCGGGTTCTCGATGCCGACCAGTTCGCCGCCCGTCGGCGAGGAGTACAGCGCCAAGAGCAGTTCGTTGACGACGTAGTACCGGACGCGCTCGGCCGTCGTTCCGTGCGGGTCCTCCTCGGCCGTGTCCACGCCGAGTTCGTGGAGCACCGCCTCCCGGTCCGACGCGGGGAGGTCGGCTATCGAGGCGTCGTACCACGACCGCGCCGCCGACTCGGCGTCGGCGACCGCCGCCCGGATCCCCTCACCGTGTGCCGATCCGTCGAGGCGACCGTCGAGGAAGCCGTCGACGAACGCGTCGACCCCCGACACCGCCTCGGGGTAGACGACGGCGGCGACCGCACGCATCGACTCGCGGACCGCCTCGTCCGGCAGGCCCTCGCCGGCCGCCTCGTCGCTCGGCGCACCGCGTTCGCCCGCTTCGCCGGTCCCCGGCCGACGGACGCCGAGCGCGACCCCGCCGGTCGCGCCGAGCGCGGCCAGCGCGGCCGCCGCGTCGCGTCGCGTCAGTTCCATGGAAGGTTTTAGGTTCCCCTAAACTAATATATCCGTCGGAGCGCGCTCGCGACGGGAATCGGAACTGCTAACGGCGGGCGCGCTCTCGCTCGAATCGAGCGATTCGTTCCCGGACAATGAGCTTGAGACACCGGATCCGCGACGTGTTGACCGACGGCGAGGGGCGGTTGCCCCTCGGGCTGACGCTGCTCTGTGCGGCGATCGCCGCGACGCTCGTCTTCCCCCTGGCGTGGCTCGTCATCGAGGCGACGACCGTCGAGCGCGGTCGGGCGCTGGACCTCCTCTTCAGCGTCGACACCGCGGACATCCTCCTCAACAGCCTGCTGTTGATGGGCGGCGTCACGGCCGCCTCGATCGCGATCGGCGTGCCGCTCGCGTACCTCACCGTCCGGACGGACCTGCCGTTTCGGCGGTTCTGGTCCGTCGCGGCCGCCCTCCCGCTCGTCGTGCCGAGCTACGTCGGTGCCTTCTCGTTCGCCTCCGCGTTCGGGCGACGCGGCGAGTTCCACGACGTGCTCGCGCCGCTCGGGGTCGAGCGAGTGCCGGAGATACACGGTCTTTCCGGGTCGATCCTCGTCATCACGCTGTACACGTACCCGTACGTCTACCTGACGACCCGCGCCGCGCTGCTGTCGTTCGACACGACCCTCCTGGAGGCGGCGCGGACGTTGAACCACGGACGGCTCGCGGCGTTCCGGCGCGTGACGCTTCCGACGATCCGTCCCGCGGTCGCAGCGGGCTCCCTGCTCGCGGCGCTGTACGCCGTCTCCGACTTCGGCACCCCCTCCATCATGCGGCTCCCGGTGTTCACCCAGCAGATCTACGTCGAGTACAGGTCCTTCGGCAGCGACTACGCCGCGCTGCTCTCCATGCAGCTTCTCGTCGTCGTGCTCGTCGTACTCGCGCTGGAGTGGGCGGTCCGGTCCGAGCGGGCGGGCGGCGGCGACGACGCGGGACAGACGACGAACCGGGTGTCGCTCGGGCGGCTGCGCTGGCCGGCGACGCTTCTTCCGGCCGCCGTGTCCGGATTCGCGCTGCTCGTGCCGCTGTGGATCCTCGGGCTCTGGCTGGTCCGCTCGGAGGCCGGCCGGCGGCCGTCGATGGCGTTCGAGCCGGTGCAGGTGCTGAACTCGGTGTCGGTCTCCGCGGCCGCAGCGCTCGCCGCGGCGCTCGCCGCGATCCCCATCGCGTACTTCGCCGCGAACCACGAGTCGCCGCTTGCGACGATCTTCGAGCGAGCGACGTACGTCGGGTTCGCGGTCCCCGGGATCGTGTTGGCGCTCGCGCTCGTCTACTTCGGATCGGGGTACCTGCCGTGGATCTACCAGACGCTTCCGCTCCTCGTGTTCGCGTACGTCGTCCGCTTCCTGCCGCAGGCGGTCGGGTCGAGCCGGACCGCGATCCTGCAGGTCGACCAACGGCTCGTCGAGGCCGGGCGCACCCTCGGCGAGTCGCCGAGCGGGGCGTTCAAGCGCGTGACGCTCCCGCTCACGCGCTCGGGGATCGTCGCCGGTGCCGCGCTCGTGTTCCTCACGACGATGAAGGAGCTGCCCGTCACCCTCGTCCTCCGCCCCACCGGGTTCGAGACGATCGTGACCCAGATCTGGCGGGCGCAGGCGACCGCGCTGTATCAGTACGCGGTCGTCCCCACGCTCATCCTGCTCGTCATCTCCGGCCTCTCGATGATCGTCATCCTCACGCAGGAGGGCGGTAAAGAGGGGCTGTGAGGGGTCGGAAAGCGATCTCCCACGCGCCGGCTGCCAGAGAATCCCCGTTCCGATTCCACACGTACTTATCCGACACCGCCGCACGGACGCCTATGGCCCCGGCCGACTCGAACGTGCTCGTCACGGGCGGCGCGGGGCTCGTCGGGAGCCACCTCGCCGCCAGCCTTCTCGACCGCGGCGCGACCGTCCGCGTCGCCGACGACCTCTCGAAGGGCACCCGCGACCGGGTGCCAGACGGAGCCGACTTCGTCGAGGCCGACATGACCGACGCGGACGACGTCGCCGAGGCGGTCACCGCAGACCTCGACGTCGTCTTCCACTTCGCCGCGTACACGGACACGAACTACGACGACGACCGCGCCCTCTTCGAGGAGAACTCCGAGATGACCTACAACGTCTTGGATCGGATGCGCGAGGTCGGCGTCGACCGGCTCGCGTTCACCTCCTCGTCGACCGTCTACGGCGAGGCACCGCGGCCGACGCCCGAAGACTACGGCCCGCTCGAACCCATCTCCATCTACGGCTCCTCGAAGCTCGCCGACGAGGCGCTCATCTCCACGCACGCGCACTCCTACGGGATCCGGTCGTGGGTGTTCCGCTTCGCGAACATCGTCGGCCCGCGCCAGCGCGGCAACGTGGTCCCCGACTTCATCGAGAAGTTGGACGCGGACCCCACCGAACTGGAGATCCTCGGCGATGGCCGCCAGGAGAAGTCGTACATGCACGTCACGGAGTGCGTCGACGCGATGGAGTTCGTCGTCGAGCACGCCGACGACGACCTCAACATCTACAATCTCGGGACGCGGACCACGACCTCGGTCACGGACATCGCCGACATCGTCAGCGACGAACTCGGCGTCGACCCCGAGTACGGCTACACCGGCGGCGACCGCGGCTGGACCGGGGACGTGCCGAAGATGCGCCTCTCGATCGAGAAGCTGGCCGCCCTCGGCTGGGAGCCGTCCGTCGAGAGCGACGTCGCCGTCCGTCGGAGCGCGCGAGAGCTGATCGACGAAATCGTCGGGTGAGAAGACGCAGACGGCCGGCTTCTCGATCGGCCCGGCTCCTCACTCGAAGCGAACGCCGAGGTCGTGGAGCCCGTCGTTGTTCGAGGCGACGTTGATAAGAAGCGGCGTGAGCCCCTCGATCTCGGGAGCGTTGGCGGTCCCGCCGGCGTCGAGCGCGCGCAGTCCGTCGATCCCCTCGGCGACGTCGATCACCGTCTCTTTCGCGTCGTCGTCGTCGCCGATCACGAGCGTGTCGATCCCGAGGTCGGCGTCGAGGTTCGCGAGCCGCGCGGCCGCGAGGTTGTGAAACGCGCCGACGACGTCGACGCCGTCGGGCGCGGCGTCGGCGACGATCCTCGTCACCGAACCGGCACCGGGCTTGTGGTAGTGGAACCCCTCGTCGTCGCGTTTCATGCCGGTCGCCGGGGAAACGAGCACGTCGCCGGGGTCGAGGGCGTCCGCGATCGCCTCCACGGTGTCACCGACGTGGTACGGCGGCACAGCGAGGACGATCACGCGCGCGTCGGCGGCCGCTGCCGCGTTCTCCGCTCCCGCGACCGCAGCGTCGAGCCCGCGGCTGTCGAGTTCGGTCGTGTACTCCTCCGCTTTCGTCTCGGCTCTCTCCGCCTCGCGCGAGCCGACGGTGACCTTGTGAGACGTGTCGGCCGCGAGCCGGAGCGCGAGCCCCTGCCCGATGTCGCCGGTGCCGCCGAGTATCGCGATGTGCATACCGATCGTGGGGTCGCTCCGTTCTTAGGGGTTCCGTGACCGGCCGTCCTCGCCACGGTCGAACACGAGCGTGGCGAAGAGTGCCGCGAGCGATTCAGGCGGCCGCGTCGATCGCCGACTCCAGCGACGCCCGATCCTGTGCGCCGACGAGGCGTTCGGTCGGTTCGCCGTTCGCGAAGACGAGGAGCGTCGGGATGCTGCGCGCCCCCACCTGTTGGGCGATCTGCGGGTTCGCGTCGACGTCGACCTTCGCCACCGCGGCGTCGCTCTCTCGCGCGAGCGCCTCGATCGTCGGCTCCATCATCTGACACGGCCCGCACCAGTCCGCATAACAGTCGACGAGCACCACGTCGT
>Ga0102942_1000578_pt1 | contig 13830 bp, 15 predicted proteins | sample SalPon2_C_H2O_MG_FD_78171 | JGI IMG/M metagenome (GOLD analysis project Ga0102942, IMG submission 78171) | Salt pond water microbial communities from South San Francisco under conditions of wetland restoration - Salt Pond MetaG R2_C_H2O_MG | ecosystem: Environmental > Aquatic > Non-marine Saline... | reverse complement strand
GAGTTCGGCCAGCTCTTCGGCCGAGAGCGCCTCAGCGACGCGGTCGTCTTCGAGGAGGATTTCCTCGAAGGATCGGTCACTCCCGTACGTCTCCATCGCCGCGTCGTAGACGATGTCGTGGGCGGTGACGCGGCCGACCGAATCGGCAAGCGCCATCATCACGGCCTCGGAGGTCACGAGTCCGCCGTGGATCTCCATGTTTTCCTGCATCGCTTCGGCGTGGACGCCGAGGTCGGCGAGCGTCTCGCGAACGTTGAACAGCGCGCGGTGGAGATAGAGGAACGCCTCCGGAATGATCGCGTACTCGGCGTACCACAGCCCAGCGTCGCGTTCGTCGTAGTTCTCGACGAGCGACCCCATCGAGCTCGCATGGCCTTTCAGGAGCGCCGCCAGCCCGACGGTCCGTTCGCTCTTTACCGGGTTGCGCTTGTGGGGCATCGTCGACGAGCCGACCATTCCCTCGGGGATCGGCTCGGAGAGTTCGCCGATCTCCTCGCGGTTGAGCAGCAGTACCTGGCGGGCGATCCGGCTGAGCGTCCCGCCGATCGTCGCAAAGGTGTTGAGTAGCTCGTAGAACCGATCGCGGGCGGCGAACCACGCCGTGTTCGGGACCGCGAGATCGAGTTCCTCGGCGAAATTCTCTTGAACCTCAAGTCCGATTTCGCCGACCGAAGCGAGCGAGCCGACGGCGCCGAACGACTCGATGACGAGCGTTCGCTCGGCCGTCTGCTCCAGTCGATCGATCCCCCGAGAAAGCTCGTCGAGCCAGTCGGCGGCCTTCAGCCCGAAGGTGATCGGCAGCGCGTGGACCTGGTGTGTCCGGCCCATCATCGGGGTCTCGGCGTGTTCTTCGGCCAGTTCCGCCAGGTAGGTCTGTATGGTCGAAAGCTCCTCTCGGAGCAGCTCGATGCCGTCCCTGACGAGCAGTATCATGGCCGTGTCGGCGATGTCTTGGCTCGTCGCGCCGTAGTGGATGTACTCGCCGCCGTCGCCGATGGCCTCCTTCCAGGTCTCGATGATCGCGACAGTAAAGAGGTCGATCTCAGCGATCTTGCGCTCGACCTCGTCGACGTCGAGATACTCGATCGAGGCCGTCTCGGTGATCTCCTCGGCGGCGTCCTCGGGGATAACACCGAGATCAGCCTGCGCGCGAGCCAGCGCCGCCTCGGCCTGCATGAACCGCTCGACGTACTCCGTCTCGTTGAACACGTCCCGCATCTCGGGCGTGCCGAACGCGTTTCTGAACAGTTGTCCGTTGGCGTGAAACATCGTCCGGTGGGTCTCGCCAGGCGATGATAAAACGTTCGACGCTGGAGGTCTGCGGGCAAGTTGTCCCAGAGACGGACGACAGATCTAACGGCTGTCGGTCCCGCTAGCGCCCATGGACGTAGACGAGGCAAGCGAAGCCTGTCACGCCGTCGTCGACGAGGTCGGCGCGGCGGTCGTCGCGGACCGAACGTTCTTCGATCGCGTACTTCTCGCCGTCCTGGCGCGAGGACACGTTCTGCTCGAGGACGTTCCGGGAACGGGAAAGACCCTGACCGCACGCTCGGTTGCGACCGCGCTGGGACTGGCGTTTTCCCGGGTCCAGTTCACGCCGGATCTACTGCCCGCCGACGTGACCGGCACGAACGTCTTCGACGAGTCAGCCGGCGAGTTCACCTTCTCGCCCGGGCCGATTTTCGCGAACGTCGTCCTTGCCGACGAGATCAACCGGGCCCCGCCGAAGACACAGGCAGCCCTACTGGAAGCCATGGAGGAAGGCCAGGTCACCGTCGACGGCGAAACGTACGATCTGCCGACGCCGTTCGTCGTCATTGCGACTCAAAATCCCGTCGAGAGTGAAGGGGCGTTCCCCCTACCTGAAGCCCAACTCGATCGGTTTCTCGTAAAAACGACGGTCGGCTATCCCGATCGCGACGGCGAACTCGAGTTGCTCTACCGGCGGTCCGGTCGGGTCGAACGGAGCCCGAGCGTCGATCCCGTCCTCGATCGTGAATCGGTGCTCGCGCTCCGGCAGACGCCCGAAACGGTCCGAGTCGAAGACGACCTCTGCGGCTACGTCGTCGATCTCGCTCGCGCCACCCGGACGGATCGACGCGTCGAGGTCGGCGTCTCGCCGCGTGGAACCCAGCGGCTCTTCGAGGCGGTCCGGGCAAAAGCAGTGCTGGCCGGTCGCGAATACGTCACGCCGGACGACATCGTCGACATCGTCGATCCCGTCTTCGCACACCGAATAATTCTCACGCCGGACGCGGCAGTCCGGGACGTCGACACCGCGACGGTCGTCGCGGAGGCGCTCGACTCGATGCCGGTGCCGACGATCGATTGAGACGACCGCCCCGGATCACCGGAGCGCGGCGATCAGCGCGATCGCACCACAGAGCAAAAACGCGAGCGCCGTCGTTGGCTGGCCGCCAGCGATCCCGACAAAAACACCGTAGGCGATCGCGCCCGCGAGGCCGCCAGTGAGGAGGCTGCCGCCGGCGTGGACGAGTTCGTTGCGCCGGGTCCGTGCGTCGCGGCCGATTCCCTGTCCGAGACCGTAGGCGTGATCGGCAACGTCGAAAGCGACGACCGCCGCGAGCGCGGCGACACTGACCGACGCCGGAGCGGCACCGAGGCTACCACCGACGACGACGGCCATTCCGAGTGCGGCCCCGGAGAGTTCGAGCAATGTCCGAACACCGAGTAGCGATCCGGCAATTACGCTGACGACACCGAGTACGCCGATCCCAGCGGCGAGTGGAACGCGAACGACGGAGAGTACGACGGCGGCAGCAGCAGCGACCGCGATTCCGACCGACAGCGGCGGCGGTCGACGGACCGGTCCGGGGCTGGTCACCGCGACCACCGCCCCTCGGCGCGAGCGACAGCGACACCGAGTGGTTCCTCGTCCCACTCGATGACACGGATCCCGGCCGATCGGAGCTCCGAGAGCCTGAGTCGCCGTTCGATCCACGCGAGTCCATGGCCCGGTGTATCTCGGGCGGTCGGATCCGGCGAGACGACGGTTACTGGGTGCCCGCCGGCATCGAACCGACGGGCCGCCCGCGCGACGGCGTCGTCACACAGCGGCGAAAAGAGAATGACCTGTGCGTCCGGCGAGAGTCGTTCGATCGCTCCCCGGGTCCACCGACTCACGTAGGTCGTGCCGTCCGTCCGAACAGGCGTCGGTGCGAAGGCAGAATCGGTCGCGAGTAGCACCCGAGCGCGGGCCCGGTGCTCGGTTCCGGTTCCGGGTGGCAGCCACCGATCGTCGGGACAGAGCCCGGCAAGCCCGACTCGATCGCCGCCGTCCAGGAGCGCAAGAAACGTCCGGCCGGCGGCGTCGACGCTGCGCTCGACGGCGTTTTCGGCGTCTGGATCGCGCGCGAGATACGCCGATTTTCGGCTGTCGACGATGAGCACGACAGTCGCAGCCCGTTCCTCGCGGAGCTGTAGCGTCGTCAGATCGCCCGTCCGGGCGGTCCGATTCCAGTCGACCCGCCGAAGCGGATCGCCGTGTCGGTACTCCCGGAGTGCGTAGAACTCGACGCCTGGGCCGCCGATGTCCGTCGAAACACGGCCAGTGTATCGCGTCGTCAGCCCGCGAAGCGGGAGGTCTGTCGTCGATCCGAGCGGCGGCACGCATTCGAGTACGGACTCGGCCTCGATGCTCATCGCTCGTTCCTCGCTACCGACGAAGTCCCGGGTGACTGCCTCGATGTTCGTCCACTCGTGGCGCCCCCGTGTCGCAGCCACGGTGTAGGTGTACCGGACCGAATCGCCGGCAAAGAGCGCCGTCGCACACCGGGGTGAGCCATCGACTACCTCGAGACCGGGCGGCACGCCGTCGACGAGACGGAGATCGAACAACGCAGCCTCACCCGTGTTCGTGACTTCGACAGTGACGGTAACGTCGTCACCCGCTTCGGGATCGTCCGTGCCGACAGTTCGTTTGATGTCGAGAGCGGGCGTCGGTGCCGAACCTGTTCTCGCGGCAGCCAGGTAACCGACACCGACGGCACCGGCGACGATCAACCCCGGCACCCGGAGGACGATCCCGACACCGGCGACGAACAGCACTGCCCCCACCAGTCCCGCCCACCGGTTTGTCTCCATTCGGCTCACGGCTCCATCACGGCCGCGATGGCCTCAACGGTTCGGCGCGCGCCGACCGTCGGAAGATCGATCCGCCCGAAGAACGACTTGATCCGCAACCGGGGCGGATACTGGCTGTTATCAGCGAGAAAGCTTGCCGCCGCGGGATCCTCAGTCCATTCGCCGCTTTCGACAGCGTCGCGAGCCGCCGCAGGATCGTAGCCTGCGTGGACGACGAGCGCCCGGATTGCAGTCTCGCGGAGCCGTTCCCGAACGCCTCGTCTCGAATCCCAGCGTCGTGGTTGTTTCGAGATCGTCTCGAACTGTTCGTCCAGATCGTCCCCGGGGACGGCGACCCGATAGCGCTGTTCGGGCGCATCGAACGCCGTCGTTTCGCGTGACGCGCTTCGGCGTCGGTTTAGGTAGTAGAGTCCCGCCGTACTGGAGAGAACTCCGACGAGCGTTACGAAGAGGTAATCGAGGTCGAACAGACCAGCGATGCCGCGATCGAGGATCGAAACGACGCCGAGCGCGACCGCAATGAGGCCGGCGACGATGGCTGGCCGCATCAGTGATCCTCCGCGTTTGCGTCCAGGTCCCCGTACTCGTCTTCGATGCGCCGCAGCGCTGACACCGCCTGCCGTTCGCGTTCGTCGCTCGGCGACTGCCCCCCGTAGCGGACCTCCTCGAAGAGCCGTCTGAGCTCCGCAACGTCGTCGGGAGTCATCCCGGCGTCGACCGCCGCCGCCTCGAAGGCTGCCGGCGTGACTGTCTCCGGCGATTCGAGATCGAGCGCGTCCGTCATCGCGGCCCACGCGCGGAAGACTTCGTTGTCGACCGCAGCGTCACCAGCGATCCGGTCGGCAGCCCGACCGGCAGCACGCGCGACTGCCGCGACATCGGGATCAGTCACCGGGGCAGGTTCCGCGGCGTCCGGTCCGACGGTGTCGTCGCCGCGTCCTGCGAACAACACGATCGCGGTGCCCACCAGTGCGATTCCGGCCAAAACGAAGACGACCACGCTCGGAGCCGAGAGCACTGTACCGCTTGCTTCTCCCGTCCCGCCGCCGTTCAGGAAGGGGATCCACGTTTCGTTGGTCGCCGTCGGGGAGATACCCGGTCCCGAATCGACCGCCGCAGGGGTTGGCTGCTGTCCACAGAACGCCAACAGCATCCAGATACCCACGACCGGCATAGCGACGACCCCGCTGACGACGACCGCCGAGAAAGGTTGCTGGAGATAGCGATAGATGAGAGCAAAGCTACCGAGAAACGCGAGGCCCATCACCGATAGCGCCAGTGGCCCCCGGAGTATCGGGAAACAGATCGGGTCGAAGGTGCCGGCGAAGCCACCCGGCGGGAGCGGTCCTGCGCTCGGTCCGCTCCCGGTGCCGTCGTCGACGGAGCCGCTTCCGATCCCGCTTCCGCCCTCGCCGCCGCCGAGGGTGACAGCCGTCTCTAGGGTCGCGGCAGCCGCCCCGAGGGCAACGATCGCCAGAGCGGCGACACAGAGCGTAAAAACCGTATCGCGGTCCACGACAAGTAGTAGCATGAGGTGCCGTATAGTGGTTTCGTCGGTGGGGAAAGACAGCGGCCGTTCGGTGTCGTCTCGGTGTTCCGACACAGTGCAAAGCGGCCGGCTCTCTCGGCCGACAGAGCCCGAGTTGGCCGTCACCCTACGGGTCGTTCGTGCAGAGCTCTGACGTTGCTATATCACCGCTCGCCGGTGTAATCGGCAGCCAATTGAGTCGCGGTTCGGGACGACCCGTCCGGTCGCCGCCAGCGCGAACCGGATCGGGACCGTTCGGCCCGAGAGTGCGCCGAAACGTATTTATTCCGACCTCCGGGATACGGCGACAATGCCGGTACTGATTCCTTACGATGGCTCCGAACAGGCCGACGAGGCTGTCGCATACGCTGCCGCCGAGCACGCGGACGACGAAATCATTCTGCTGTATGTTCTCGATTTCGTCGAGGCGGGCTACGACGCACCCCCGGACGCGGTAGTACCGGGATACTGGGACGAATGGTACGAGGAGGCCGCCGAAAACGGACAGGAGCTACTGGCCGAGACAGCGGCAGCCTTCGACGGCGAGGTCGAAACTGATGTCGTGGTCGGTCGACCGGTGGCTGCGATCCTCGAATACACCGACGAACACGACGTCGACGCGATCGTCATGGGGAGTCACGGCCGGGACGGGCTTTCGCGTGTTCTACTCGGAAGCGTCGCCGAAGCAGTCGTCAGGCGCTCGCCGGTCCCGGTGACGATCGTTCGTTGATCGAACGGCCGTAGTCCGTCGCCGGAGTGCAGCCGATATCGACGATCGAACTCAGGGCGCGTCCGACAGCGCCTCCTGTTGCAGTGTTTCTCCCCGCTCCCTGGCGACCGTCAGATCGGGGACCGATGTCGGCTCGCGATCCTCGTCAATCGCGACGAAAACCATATACGACTCCGTAGTGAGTTCGGTGTCCGATCGCCCGGGGTTCTCTCGATACATCCGCGTTCGGACACTGATACTGCTCTCGCCGGCCCGATAGACATAGGACTCGGCCAGCGCGATATCGCCCACCTGGATCGGCTGTTTGAAGTTCACTTCGTCCATATGCGCCGTCACGCAGGTTTCACCTGAGAAATGCATCGCGCTCATGGCTCCGGCCTCGTCCATCCATTTCATCACGTTTCCACCGTGGGCCGTGTTGAGGTTGTTCGCGTGGTTCGGCTGTACCATCCATCGGTTCTCGATGAGTGTTTCGAGGAGGTCAGTCATCGTACGCCCTCTCGATCGCGGCAGGTGAAAAGTCCACGAGGTGTGTGCGCGCCGTACCGACTGGTAGTTTAACGGCCCGCTCGCCGTTCCAGTCCTCGTATTTTCGCCCGAGTCGGAGGGAGGAATGCCGGCCGAACTCGACTTCGGGGAGCGACGTTCCGGAGCGAACCAGTAGCCGATCCGAGCGCGTCCCGACACACGTAAACCCCTCGCCCGACAGATCCCGACAATGAGTAGCGAGGCCAAGGAGGGTTCTGTCGAGGTCGTCGGGACCGCACACGTCTCCGAGGCTAGCGTCGAGGAAGTCGAGTCAGTCATCGAGGAGAAACGACCGGACATCGTCGCCGTCGAACTCGACGAGGGGCGATACCGTCAGCTCCGTGGCGAGGCACCGGAGGATCTCGACGCTGGCGATCTCCTGAAGGGAAACACGGTCTATCAGTTCCTCGCGTACTGGATGCTCTCGTACGTCCAGGCACGGCTCGGAGACCGGTTCGATATCGAGCCCGGGGCCGATATGAAAACCGCGGTCGACACGGCCGAGAAGTTAGGGATCGGTGTCGCGCTCGTCGATCGGGACATCCAGGTCACGATCCAGCGCTTCTGGGCCAGGCTCTCGTTCCCGGAAAAGCTCAAGCTGGGCGGCAGTCTCGCTGTCGGACTCGGCACTCCCGTGGAGGTCGGGATGGGCGTCGGGCTCTCGATCGCGTTCATCGTCTCGATCCTGGCGGGTGCACTCGCCGGCCCGTTCATCGTGCCGGAGACGCTCGGGTCGGGCTTTCTCGTCGGGGCAGCCGACACGCTCTTGATTGCGCTCGGACTCGGGCTCGTTTTCGGGACGGTGCTCGTCCTCGGGTTGGAACGGCTCGCGCCCGAAGAAGAGGAACTGACGGAGCTCGACATCGAACGGATGACTGACACGGACGTCGTCGGCGCGATGATGGAGGAGTTCCGGCGGTTCTCACCGGGCGGTGCCGAGGCGCTCATCGACGAGCGCGACGCCTACATCGCCCACCAGCTTGTCTCGCTGCGCGAGCAGGGCCACGACGTCGTGGCTGTCGTCGGCGCCGGACACCGGGAAGGAATCGAGCGATACCTCGACACGCCCTCGCTTCTCCCACCGATGGCAGAGCTGACAGGCCGGACATCGAGCAGTCGGGTTTCGTTATACAAGGCGTTCGGTTATCTGTTCACGCTCGGGTTCCTCGTGTTCTTTGCCCTGCTCGCGGTCGCGACCTACACCGGCGTTGAGGGAACATCGGGCGGGTTGCTCTTCCGGCTGTTCGCGGCGTGGTTCCTCGTTAATGGGCTCCTCGCTTTCGGACTCGGTAAACTCGCCGGCGCGCACTGGCGCTCCGCGAGCGTCGGCGGCGGCGTCGCGTGGCTGACGAGCGTGAACCCGCTGTTGGCGCCCGGCTGGTTTACCGGCTACGTCGAGTTGCGGTACCTCGATGTCAACGTCGGTGACATTTCGACGCTCAACGAGATCATGTCCGACGAGGAGACCCCGATGCGACAGCTGTGGCGGGATCTCAGGGCCGTCCCGCTGTTCCGGCTCATTATGATCGTCGCGTTGACGAACGTCGGGAGCTTCATCGGGAGTGTCCTCTTTGCGACTGTCTTGCTCCCGTACCTGTTCGCCGGTTCGGGGATCGAGGGGGCGAGCGGCGTCGCCCGGCTGATGATCGAGGCTGCCCGAAACAGCCTCGAGATCCTCATCGAGGTGACTCGATGAGCGGGCTTCGGATCCGCGGAATCGGGTTTTCGGCCGACGAAATACGGGATCTCGTCATCGCGTGGGGCGCACTCGGTGTCGCGTTCAGCGTGTTCATCCTCGGTGCAACCGGCCGGAGTATCTTTCCGGGGATCGTAACGACAGTCTTCTCGCCGCTTTTTGTTCGGGTGTTCGCGCTCAGCGTCCTGACGGTTGGAATCGGCTTTCTCCTCCACGAACTCGCACACAAGGTCGTCGCAGTGCGGTTCGGTCAGATCGCGTCGTTTAGAGCCGATTACGGGATGCTCGCGCTCTGTATCATCGCGGCGTTCGCTGGGTTTCTGTTCGCCGCGCCGGGGGCCGTGTACCACCGGGGCCGGATCACTCTCCGACAGCGCGGTCTCGTTTCCGTTGCCGGGCCGCTAACGAACGTCGCACTCGTCGTGGTGTTCCTTCCGCTCGTGTTCCTTCCGGGATTTTTCGGCCAGGTCGGCCGGGTCGGCGTTCTCGTCAACGCTTTTCTCGCGGCGTTCAATATGATTCCCTTCGGCCCACTCGACGGCAAGACGGTGCTCACCTGGAGTCGTCTCGTCTTCGCCGTCGTATTCGTCGGATCAGCACTGCTCGCCGCTGGAGCGTTTCTCATTGTCGGCTTTCCGGCCTTCTGAGACGGCGCTCAACCGACGCGTTTTTGCTCCGTTCGGCCACCCGTTCGGGTATGACCGACGATGCGGACTCCAGGGAGGGACTCACGTACTCAGAGGCGGGCGTCGATATCGATGACAGCGAAACCGCCACCGCGGCGCTCGTCGGCGCGATCGGCGAATTCGAGGGCGATTACGCCGGGCTGATCGACATCGGCGACCGCTATCTGGCGCTCGCGACCGACGGAGTCGGCACGAAACTTCTCGTCGCCGAGGCGGTCGACGATTACTCGACGATCGGGATCGACTGTATCGCGATGAACGCAAACGACCTCATCGCGACCGGGGTGACACCGGTCGCGTTCGTCGATTATTTGGCCGTCGAAGCGCCCGACGACGAAACGGCCGAACGGATCGGTGACGGACTCGCAACGGGGGCCGAGCGCGCGGGGTTGACACTGGTCGGCGGCGAGACGGCCGTCATGCCCGAGGTGATACGGGGGCTCGATCTGGCGGGCGCGTGCGCCGGGCTGGCAACCGATGGGGAACTGTTCGACGGTGAAGCGAAGCCAGGGGACCTCCTCGTGGGTGTGCCGTCTTCGGGGATCCATTCGAACGGGCTGACGCTGGCACGCGAGGCAGTTACCCGAAATCATGCGTACACCGATCCCTTCCCGTACGACGAATCGCGGACGATCGGCGAGGTGCTCTTAGAGCCGACCCGGATCTATCGAGAACTGCTCGATCCGCTGCACGCAGCCGAAACCCACGCGGCGGCCCACATCACCGGCGGCGGCTGGACGAACCTCGAGCGGATGGGCGAGTACCGATACGTCGTCGAAGAGCCCTTCGAGGCGGATCCGGTCTTCGAGTTCGTCCAGACCGAGGGGGGCGTCTCGGACGAGGAGATGCACCGGACGTTCAATATGGGCACGGGCTTCGTCGCCGCCTTTTCTGAGGCCGACGCTGAGCGCGTCGCTGGGGAACTCGACGACGGGCGAGTCATCGGCCGCGTCGAACCGGGAGATGGCGTCTCGATTCGCGGCTTGGATCTATAGCGAACAGGCGGGGACACTCCTCGGTCGACTCTCGCCCCGCACTGCCGCCTCGGGAGCCGACCGCCAGTGCTCAGCGCACACTGCCGTTGCTCTCGCCATCGTATTTCAACCTCCGTACGCGATCGATCGGCGGGAAAGACTTTTCGCTGCCGCGAGTCATGCGTTACCATGGTTCGTGCCTTCATTATGCTGAAAACCACGACGGGCCAGACCGAGGCGCTGTCCGAAACGCTCGGTGGCATCGACAACGTCACGGCGGTGAACGTCGTCGCCGGGGACTTCGACGTCATCGTCGAGAGTGAAGCGGAGGAGGTCTACGACATTATCAACTCCGTGTCCGCACAGATCCGGGACCTCGAAGCGATCGTCGACACGAAGACGTACATCTGTCTCGAGTAAGCGCCGGATCCGTTCCGGTCGTAATATCCGTTTGTTTTTACTCTTCACAGATCGGTCAGCCGGGAGACGGTCTCGACGGCCGACTCGACAACTGTCGCCTGCGACTGAGTCGCGTCGATCCGATAAAACCGGTCCGGGTCGGCCTCGATGAGCCGTTCGTAGTTCGCCCGTACCTCCTCCAGATACGTCGCCGTCTCGAACTTGTTCGTCGCGCCGGCTCGCTCGGCGCCGAGTTCGGGCGGCAGATCGAAGTACAGCGTCGCATCGGGCGGTCTGGTGAACGGCTCGTGGACCGATCGGATGTATTCGACCGGATCGTCGAGCGTTTCCGAGAGGGTCGCGCCCTGATACGCGTACCGGGAATCCGAATACCGATCGGAGACGACGAGTTTGCCGGCTGCAAGCGCCGGTCGCACGACCCGAGCGAGATGGTCCGCGTGATCGGCGGTGTACAGGAAAAGCTCCGCCAGTGGGTCGGCTTCGGCGTCCTCGATTGATCGGTAAACAGCGTCGCCGTACCACGAATCGGTCGGCTCGCGGGTGAAGACGGTGCTCTCGTCCGGCAGCCGCTCGCGGAGTGCCTCAAGAACGGTCGTCTTACCACCCCCATCGATCCCTTCGAGCGTGACGAGCATACGCCGACTCTGGCGGCGACTACATATCAGACTGCCGGGTCCCGAAGCCAGCGCCGTCGCTCCGGGGCGAGCAGCCGAGGAATCGCTCGGCGAAACGGTAGTTGCGGGAGTATGAGGAGAAAGCCTCGCGCTTCAGCGCGGGGAGGAAGTCAAGCTTCCTCGTCGACGTCGACGGTCACCGCTTCCTCGGCGGCGACTTCCTCGGGTTTGGCCTCGAGGCGGGTCTTCTGGATCTCGACGCGGCGAAGCGGATAGATCGTCTTCGCTTCGTTGTAGATCGCAGAGGAGAGTCGTCCCTCGACGATACTGTCGATGAGCCCCTCGAAGGTCCGCTCGGCTGCGGCCTCCTCGACGAGGTCGACCATCGTCTTCCGGACGGCTCGCTCTTGGCTGTGGTCCGCCGACTTCGTCGTGTAGGCGACGGGCTGGACCTGTACGCGGTAATCGTCCGTCGTCAGGACGGTAACGAAGGCGTCGACCTTCGAAGTGCCGCGGCGGGTGAGGCTGCGCAGGTAATCACGGGTGAGTTCGTGTTTGATGAAGTCGGTGTAGGCGGTGTCGCTACCGACGTCCGTGATCTGGAAAGTCAGCTTCGTGTTGTTCTCGCTCGGGTCGTTCTGCAGTTCGCCGAGGGTCGTCTCGATCGTCCGATCGTAGACCTGTTCGGGTTCGTCCGCGGGTGTTTCACCGAGTTCGGCCCGGTCGAACATCTCGGGGGCCATCACGGTGTACCATCGCTTCTCCTGTTTCTGCTTGGATACTGAACGTTCGCTCATGATTGTGTTGTCGTGTCGGTTATTCGCTGTGCAACTGTGAGGTTTGCGACGTAATCGTCCGCCGTCGTCCGGAGGCCGCTCGCCGTCTCGCGTTCCATCGTCGTCACGACCGCGTCACCGGTCGAGGCGACACGCGTCGATATCTCGTCGGTGTTGTCGGGCGCTAGCGCGGCGGCGATCAGTTCGGGCCGTTCGTGGCGCGTCCGGATCGTCACGCTGTCCGTCATAGCGCCCCCCTGAACGCCGCGGTGAAATCGTCTGCCGTGCCCTCGAAGACGGCCGTGCCCGCGCCGTCGCGGGCGCTCGATCGCCCGTCGAGGGCGGTCGCCGTTTCCGAGAGTGGCGCTTCGATCGGCGTCTCGCTGACCGTTGCCGCCGCGCCCTCGGTTACCGCGAGCGCGATCGGCTCCGGCGAGCGATACTGGAACGCGAGGCGGGCGACGGTACCGAGCACCGCCGGCGCTGCGTTTTCGATCCGGATCACGTAGAGCCCCTCGTATCGGCCGGTATCGGCCGTCCGAAGGACCGTGTGGGCTCGCTGACCGTGGGTTCGCCAGACGTCGCGGGCGGCGGCTTCGACCTCGTGACCGAGCGCCAGCGCCAGGCCGGTGCCTGGCTGTGCCCGGGCGACGGCCTCGAGCACGTCCGCGAAGCCGCCGAGCGTCCCGAACCGGTCAGTCACGTACGGGCGCAGTGCCCGCTCGACTGCCGGCGCGGCGCGGGGCGGCGCGTTCTCGACGGCCGACAGCGCGACGAACGAGGCGAGTTCGCGCCCCGTCGGGTCTTCGAGCGTCGACAGCGCCGTCTCGGTCGCGTCGAGATCGCCCGAGAAACTGGCATGGACAAGCGTCGAGGCCGCAAGTCCCTCGATCGGATCGTCGGTCGGGATCGCCACGCCGGGGTGTCGCTCAAGACCAGCCCGCTCGAGGAGCCGTCCGGACGGCTCCGCTCCCGCACAGATCGCGCCGGCGAGTGCGAGTTCGGGATCGATCGCGTCCGGTGCCAGCGTCTCGAGGATCGAAGCTGCCTCGGTGGCGACGGGGGCGTTCCGGAGCGTCACGTCGCCGGTCGGACCGCCGACGGCGACGGTGCAGTCGGCGTCGGTCGCCGGTGGCTCGGGCACGGCCGCGAGACTGGCCTGGTACGGAACGCCGACCGCGTCGAGTCCGCGGGCGAGTAGTCCCGCCGCTGCCAGGCTGTCGCCGTTGGCGGTTGCGACCAGCCGAACGAACTCGGCGTCGGTCAGCACCGCAGCGGCGCGGTCGGGCGTGTCTTCCGAGTGACCGGCGGCTGCCATCGGGTTACTCCAGTAGCTCTTTGGCTTCGTCGTACTCGTAGGTGAACTCCGCGTCGAGTTTGTCGCCGCGGTAGTAGTCGACGAGCCGACGGATCTTCGACTCCGTGTTCTGCAGGGCCCGCTTGTTCTGGGCGTCGCCAGGGTTTCGCTCCATGTGATCGCGGAGCCGGACGGCCCGCTCCATCAGGTTCCGGAGATCCTCCGGAAAATCGTCGGTAGCATCGTTTTCTTCGAGGATCTCGGTGACTTTCTTGCCGGTCGCCAGTTTGACGTCCGGCACCGGGACGCCCTGAACGCCCTCGTCACGGAGTTTACGGCCGATCTGGCTGGGGTCGTGCCCCTCCTCGGCCAGCTCGACGATCCGTGATTCGATCGCCTCGTCGTCTACCTCGCTCCACTCCGGTGGTTCCTCGGCCGTGGGGCGGTCCGAACCGGACGACCCGCGACGGCGTGAGT
>Ga0102942_1000576_pt1 | contig 13844 bp, 14 predicted proteins | sample SalPon2_C_H2O_MG_FD_78171 | JGI IMG/M metagenome (GOLD analysis project Ga0102942, IMG submission 78171) | Salt pond water microbial communities from South San Francisco under conditions of wetland restoration - Salt Pond MetaG R2_C_H2O_MG | ecosystem: Environmental > Aquatic > Non-marine Saline... | reverse complement strand
GAGCCGTTTCCAAGGTTTCTCCCGGGACTGCGTGACCTGCTCCGGCCCCGCGAACGTCCCGGAGACTGGGGTGACGACACCGTGCGTCTCGGGAAACCGCACCGCCGGCCCGTTCGAACGCACGGCCTCCGCAGCCACGGCAGCGATATCTTCGGTCGGAACGTGCTCGTCGACGTCGAGGCAATCGTCGTGGTCTGCCAGCGCAGCGACGCCCTCGCGGAACGAGCGTGTGTCGGCCATCAGTTCCGGCCCTCCTGTCCGCCGGCAGTCCCGAAGGCGTCGGCGGATAGTCCGGCGTCGGCGAGTATCTCCCGGGCGCGCTGGCGACGGTCCGGTTCGTCCCGTTCGAAACCGTCCCTCGCAGCGTCGGCCTCCGAGCGGGTGGCGTCGATGTACGTCTTCGCCGTCTTGGCTTTCGACGTTCCCCGCTGGACATCGCCTTTCTCTTCGGGCGTCTGGTAGATGTTGAGGGGCACTTTCGGCATCGTCTCCACGCCGAACTGGTGGAAGTCCTCGTCCGGGTCGGCATACAGCGCCATCGCTTCTAGCACGGCCCGCTGGTCGAACGGGTCCACGTCCGCGTCGACGAAGACGAAGAAGTCCACGTGGAGCATCCCCCACGTGGTGAAGATGAAGTTGGCGAGTTCGTGGAGGTACGCCGGACGGGTCGTCTCCGTCGAGATTACGTAGACCGTGCGTGGCGTGAACGGCCACGGCGCGAGCTTCTCCACGTCGAACCCGACCGCCCGGAGCCCGAGCGTCGCGTCGGGACCGACACAGGCGACTTCCATCGACGATGTCGTGTTGTGGGCGTATCCGACCTCCGACCACTCGACGGTAAAAGGGATGTACGGTCGCTCTCGGTGAGTGATGGCGTCTATTTCGAGGACGGGCATCGACCGGCGCGGCCCGTGCATGTACCCCAAGTAATCTCCGTACGGCCCCTCGTCGAGGCGGCTGTTGGGGAGGATACGGCCTTCGAGAACTATCTCCGCCGACGCCGGGACGAGTAGGTCGTTCGTCTCACACGGGACGAGCTCGACCGGTGCGCGTTTCAGGCCGCCGGCGAACTCCGATTCGGCCCGGCCGGTCGGAATCCACATCATCGAGACGCACTCCACGGCCGGCTCTGCGCCGATAGCGATGGCGACCGGCATCGGCTCGTCGTGTCGCTCGTACTTGTAGTAGTAGATGTTCGGCGTCTGCTCGCCGGCGAGCAACAGGACGCTGGCCCGGGTGTTGTCGTGCAGCATCGCTCGGTGCGAGGACCAGTCCGTCCACTCCGTGTCCCGGTCGTCCGCGATGAGCGTGTGCAGGTTCGAGTAGCGGCCGCCGTCACCGACGTGGAGGAAGGGCCACGGGAACGACAGGAGGTCCATGTCGTCGCCGGTGTGGACGTGTCGCTTACACGGTGCCGCTGGCCGGTCGACGACAGTCGGTGAAATCGGCGAGCGCAGACGGTCGATAATCTCCTCGTAGAAGCGGTCGGTCGTCAGGTCGACGGACAGCCCCAACGCCATCGCGACGCGTTCCCACGGCCGTCGGGGTGGTCCGCGATACGGGTCGCCCACGAGTCGGGCCGCCGACTCGTCGCTTACGTCTTCGAACACCGGTATCTCCGCGTCGCGCTCGTTGGCGCGCATCGTGACGGCACCGACCTCGAGGTTCCACGAGATACGCTGGTCGATGCGGTTGCAAGCGCCGTGGTCCCTCAATCGCTCGATGTAGCCGCGAAAGCTATCGGCCGCCACGGTCACGTCCGCCGTCATCTATTCTCACCGAACGAACTAGAGATTTCCTCGCGGATACGTTCGGCTTTCATATCTAAGTAGGCGTCCAGAAGTTCGGGATAGGCGTCCTGCATGTACTCGTTGACGATGGTGCGAACGGCGTCGGAGACGGAGTCGAACTCGTCGACGGTAACGAGGTACTGTACCATCGCCCGCGCGTCTTCGGACCGGGCGTTGATGACGTTGGACTCGGTCCGACTGTAGTCGATACAGTCGCGCAGTACCGTCTCGTCTATCTCTTCGAGTTCCGGGTTCGGTTCCAGAATCTCGACGTACCACTCCTCCTGTATGTTCTCGTGTGGCCCACGGACGACCGTCAGCGGTTCCGGGTCGTTTAGTTCGGTTTCGGTCCGTGCCACCCGTGCCCGCGTGACAAATATCTCCTTCGTGTCCGTATCCGTCAACTGAAGTTGTACCTCGCCGTTGGGGTCGTCGGGGAGATTCTCCTCTGCAGTACTGTATTCTGTCATGGTGAGATGCTCTGGACCGTGCTATTGAGTCTCACATCGGTGTATACATTGGGGGTATATATAAATACCGCTGCCGTGGCCGCGGGAGGCAACTGGCGGGTCCTTGCCCCCCGCGGGTGGCGTCTGACTTCACTGCTCGACCGACAGCTGTGCAGCGTCCGGGACGGGACGGTCCGTCGTTCGATAGACGACTGGGGCATGGCCGACCCGTTCGACGAACCCCAACTGGGCCGCGTGTGTGAGATGGGCGGCCGCTTCACCGGCACCCATCTTCGCGTGGATGCCGGACATGTCGCCGAAGCGTGCCCGAGCGACGGCCCACGGGGTCGCGGTCCCGGCGGCCCCGACCGCGTCGATGAACGCTACGAGCCGCTTGCGGTGGTGCGCTCGGATGTGTTGGATACGGTCGTCCAGCGAGACGGCTGGACCGTGACCGGGACGTGCCCGTCGCCGCACGTCCCAGCCGAGCATCCGGTCGAGCATCCGTAGATACGTTTCGAGCGGGTTCCCGTCGGCTGTTCGGGTGTCGCTCCCGCCGACGTTCGGCGTATACATCGGGAGCACTGCGTCACCGACGTAGAGCGTGCGTTCGGCCCTGACCGCGACGTGTCCGGACGTGTGCCCCGGCGTGTGCCTCAGTTCGAGCCCGGCGACCATATCGCCGTCTTCGTGACCGGTCACGGGCACGGTTTCGGGCATCGGAGACGGGATGTCGGCTTCCCGAACGTCAGCGACGATTTCCTCCGGCGCACCCCACCTCCGAAGGGTCTCGGCGTCCCGCTCGACTCTTCGTTGCCGTTCGGTGGCGTACTCCCGAACCAACGGCGCGTCCCGCTCGTGCATGTGGAGGGGCGCGTCCGCGGCTGCCGCCAGTCGCGGGCCGAGGCCGGCGTGGTCCGAATGCCAGTGCGTGAGCACGATATCCGTCACGTCGGCCACGTCGACACTGTGTGCGTCCAGTCCAGACCGAAGTGTCTCCCACGGCTGCGCACCCGGCGGGCCGGGGTCTATGACCACACCCAGCGCAGGAAAGACGTAGGTGCTGTTTTCGCCCTCTGGGCTGCCGTGGGTGTGTGCGATTCGAAACGAGTTCATTCGACACCGAACAGTTCTGCGGCGGTGCCGTAGAGCAACCGGTCGAGCGCCTCCGGCGAGAGCGAAAGCGACCTGACCGCCTCGGCGTTCTCACCGATACCGGGCACCATCGGGCCGGGCCAGTCGGTTCCGAAGAGGACCTGCTCTACGACTTCCTCCAGTCGCGGGAAGTGGTCCAGTAAGTTCGACGGTGGAATCGACGAGATATCGAAGTAGACGTTCTCGTGTCGCCGGATGAGGAACCACGCTTCCTCGGTGTACATCGGCCGACCACCGTGGGCCATGATGATGTCGAGGTCTGGAAAGTCCACGGCGACATCGTCCAACGGCATCGGGTCTGCGAGCCGTGAACGAGCGCCGGGGAAGATGCTCGTGCCCGTGTGGACCATGACCGGGATGTCGGCGGCCGCACAGCGCTCGTATAGCTGGCGCAGTCCGTCCAATCCCCGATAGCCGGGGTCCGAGAGGTAGTCGTTCGCCTGTAGGTTCTGGTGTGGCGGATGAATCTTGATACCATCCAGCGCCAAGTCGTCGATAGCGCGGTCGAGTTCCGCGGTCGGGTCGTCCGCCGCAACCGGGTCGAATCCGCCGAACGCGAGGATGCGGTCCGGGGCGGCGTCACGGTACGACGCGGCCCACTCGTTTACGTCGTGTGTGTACCCTAAAATCGGCGTCACGTAGTTGATGATGGCCGCCTTTTCGACCCCCTGCTCGTCGAGGTACGCGACGAACTGCTCCGGGTTGCGTGCCAGTTCCATCTTCGTATCGAACCCGTGTCCGTACTCGCGGAGCAACGAGAGGGAGTCGTCGTCCAGCCGCCAGAACGGATTCATGTGGACGTGAGCGTCGATAATCCGTCCGGTACCGTCGGTGTTCGCTGAGCTATCGGCCATGTGTTACAGCACAGTTGAGGTTCCCTTATAATTGCTGGTACGGCCGATATCGGTCGTCGCCATCCCGGCGGTCGACAGTCGGGACCACGGCTCCGGTAGCGGGTGCTACGACGGTTCGCGTGGATTTTGACCGCGAGGCAGCTGTGTCTCCACGCGTACGCGAGTCACTTACTTACGAGCCACGACGGAGACGGCGACGTCACCGGTTCTGGGGTCGAGGTCGTCGAACTCGACCCGGAGCGGCGTCGCACAGGTCGGGCAGTCGATGGCCACGCGCAGGTTTCCGTCTTCGATGCTGTCGGGGACCTCGTTGCCGTCTTCGAGCGGGTCGCTGCACGCCGGGCACGTGGGGACGTCGTTTATCATGACTCACCCGTACTGGGCAGTCCAGCGGCATAAACGCGGTCACTCGGGCGTCACTCGAACCGTCCGGTCGCCTTGTAATCTCGGCCCAACTCCACGTAGTGTTCGTGGACCATCGCTATCTCTTCGCGCTGGCTCTCGCTCAGCGGCCGCGTCTCAGCCGGGACGCCGTAGGCTAAGTGCCCCTCGGGTATGGTTTGCCCCTGTCTGACGAGGCTGCCAGCCGCGACAAGACAGTTCGACCCCACCGTTGCTCCCCGCAACACGGCGCTGTTCATCCCGACGAGTGAGTGGTCCCCGACGGTCGCGTAGTCGATAACCACGTTGTGACCGACCGACACCTCGTCTCCGAGCGTCGCACCGTGGAGCATGGTGAACTCCTGTACGTTACACTCGGTGCCGACCCGCGTCGGCATCTCGCTCTCGTCACCTCGGAGGCAGACGAACGGCCAGACACTGCTTCGCTCGCCGACCGTGACATCGCCGATGAGATAGGCCATCTTCGAGACGAACGCCGAGTCTGCCACTGCCGGTGTTTCACCGTATATCGACTCTTGCACAGATTTCCCCTATACGGCCAGATACATGGTTCTTCCGTGAGCAGACATCGTCAGGGTCCCCCGAAGACGGCGGGCTGGCAAACGTCGAAACGGCGGAGACGGGACCACCGGAGCAGCGGCGCTATCTCCCGTCGTGCCGGAGATAGTCGGGTGCGGTCGACCGTGGGCGCGTCCATCGATAGCTCGATCTCGGCTTCGGTCCGAGACCGCTCGAACTCGTCGAAGTCGATGGTCCCCCGAGCCCTTTTGCCCAGCCACAGTACGCCAGTTCGTGACGGTCTACAGCGATACCGTCGCCGGTGTGGCGACCGTGTCAAAGAACACCAGCCACAGCGGTAATATCGGTCGAATCGACGTAGAGTCTGTAGAGAGATGTGACACCGCGACCGCTGGTGAAACTGCGGCTGCAATCGTATCCGACGGTACTATCACTTCCAAACATTGTATCATTTATCTATATATTTGGTTTTCAGCGCGCCCGTTCGACGGGTCAGGATTTGGTTCACGAGGCTAAGTTACAGCCCGAAAATTGCCGGGTCCCGGGCCACATTGGGGTCAGCTAAACCGTGATACAACTCGGTACTGAGCAGGGAGAGCGCTGTGTCGAGACACAAACGAACGAGCTACGAAAGCAAGTTATAGAGCTCCATAACCTGATTCTGACACACTGTTACCGTGTCGAGCCAGAAACGCGACGTCGACGACGGTCTGTTTCTCATCGAGAGGGCAACACCGTATCAGGCGGCGTGGCACCGACACGGATTCGATGCAGATGCAAAAACAACACAAGAATTGAACCGAACTTCTATATGTTTTGAAGCTGATAATAAAGTCAACTATCCATTTTTCAGACTGTTCTAGCAACGCCGACGTGCTTTGCGGATGCAGGTGTATTCACAGAGAGCGTAGTTTCTACAGGCGTCCGTTCGGAGTGTTCCACTCCTGCATCTCGTAGACCGCGAGAAAGGATGCGCCACGCCTCGGGCTTTGAGAGAGATAGCTTCGGAAACGATGGTGTGTAATCCGCACTGTTTTTCGCTCTACTCGCTCGTGCGTCGAACGAGAGAAACTCACAATAGTTATATTGCGTGACTCGGACAGCCACTCTCTGTATTCGGCACGGGTCGTTTGAGTGGGGTAGGGAATATTGGCGTCGACCTACACTCCTTCCCCCCAACACCCACTTCTATTACCGTCTTTCATCTGCCATCGCCCACCGCGCCGGAGTGGATTGTCGATGACGATGGGTGCGTCTGCCACCAGTGCGGCGGTCAGTACCAGCGCCTTGCCGGACAGTGGGCCCGCAAGCATTGGTGTATCGCTCGCGGCGCCGAAGACCTGACGCCTCACTGCGTGCCGCAAGCGCCACGGCAGGCCGAAGACGACGACGACCCCTCACCTCCCTACAGATTGGCGGTGGATGCCCACAGGCTTTTGCCCATTCTCTACTCCGGTTTGGGTATGGAACAACGAACGCTCGGAAGTACCGGCATGGCGCTCTCCGCGGTCGGACTCGGAACGTGGAACGTAGGGCCGGTCTGGGACGACGTGTCGGACGAGCAGGCTCGCGACGCCATCCGCACTGCCCTCGGGGAGGGTGCGAACTTCATCGACACGGCCGAAGTGTACGGTGACGGTCGGGCCGAACGCCTCATCGAGGACGTCCTCGCGGAGCGCCCCGCCGACGCGGAGCGAGTATACGTCGCCACGAAAGCCGCTCCCGACGAAGACGAACGCCACTCGGCGTCGGGACTGCGTGAGTCCGTCGCTGGGTCACAAGCCCGCCTCGGTATCGACCAACTCGACCTCGTCCAACTGCACTGTCCCGAGACGGCCGCCTTCTACGAACCCGAGACCTTCGCGGTGCTGGAAGAGCTCGAGGCCGAAGGCGAGATAGCCCACGCCGGCGTCAGCGTCGAGAAGGTCGAGGAGGCGATGAAGACGCTCGACTACGACGTGATCGAGTCGGTCCAAATTATCTTCAATCCGTTCCGTCAGCGCCCCGCAGAACGCTTCTTCGAGCGAGCTGCTGCCGAGGACGTTGGGGTCATCGTCCGTGTCCCCCTCGCGTCGGGGCTGCTTGCCGACGCTTTCGACGGGATTGAGGACTTCGGTCCCGACGACCACCGGCGGACGGCCGCAGAAGGGGGCGTGGCCGCCGGCGTCGGCCGCGAGGGCGGGGAAACGTTCGCCGGCGTGCCGTTCGAGGCCGGCTTGGACGCCGTTGCAGACCTCCGGCGGCTCGTCCCGGAGGACGCCACCATGGCGCAGTTTACCCTCCGGTGGATACTCGATTTCGACGCCGTGACGTCCGTTATCCCCGGCTCGACGACGCCCGACCACGTCGCGGAGAACGTCGCAGCCGCCGACCTGCCACCGCTCTCTCACGAGACCCACGGCGCTGTGCGCGACGTGTACGAAGCGCAGCTTTATGACTCGGTACACCACCGCTGGTGACCGGCTGGGCCGTCTCGCGATGGCGCGGTCGACTATGGCGGAACGGCACGACGACTCTCGTTAGTTTTAATTAACAAAAAGCCGTAACAGGCAGCGGCGCTGGTTAACGCGCAACGACCCACCGATGTCCGACGTGTTGGACGCGGCGGTAACCCATCTGGTCGAGAGCGAGGAGAGACTCGAACAAAGCGCGCGGTGGTCGTCGAAGTAGGTGTGTGCGTCCCGCTCGCGTTCGAACTCCAACACACGCGTCAACGCCGTCGAGACTGGGGGTGTCTCGGCAGCGAGCGTTTCAGCGAGGTCGAGATAGCCGGTAGCTAGGTCCTCGAACGCGGCCCGCCGGGCGTGCTTGGCTTCGGCCACAGCCTGTTGCTCGGCGAGGTCGTCCTCTGCGGCTTCCAAGTCGGCAAGGGCATCGTCAGTCCCGGTGGTTTCGGGGCTCGATGGCGATGGCTCCGTGGTCGCAGACTCGTGTTCGTCTAGCTGGGCTCGCACTGTTGCGAGTTCGTCATCGATGTCGGCCAGCAGCGCCGCAGTTTCTTCTTCGAGCGTTTCGACGTGTCCGTGGAGCAGTCGCGCCTGTGTCTGGCAATAGTCTACCAGTTCTGCAACGGTGACTGTACCGCCAGTATCGCCCATGCCAGCCGCTTCGCTTCCCACAGGGAAGCCAGTTCTTCTCCGGCGGCTCTATCGAACACCGCAGGAAACTGTATATTCTGGCCGGAGGCCATCGATACAGGGACCCACACACCGCCAAACCCATCACTCGAATCATCTGCACCGAGATGGTCGTGCGAGATAGAGAGATGTATTCAGCGAGGTACCGTTCGACATTTCGTCTCAGCGAGTGGGCCACGGCCTGCCGGCGAAGGAGTCGAGTCGGTTCAGCCTCGGAAGACCCGTCGGAGAAAGTCGACGATGATGTGTGCGTCTTGGGTGAAACGATATCCGGTGTAGACGAGCAGACCGACGAGCAGTGCGGCGAACGGTACGTACCACTCGAACCACAGGCTGACTGAGAGGAAGAGTACGCCAGCGACGATTCCACTTTTGCGTGTCGCTTGACGGCGGAGCCAGCGACGGTGTTCGTCGAAACTCCCGTCGGTGAGTAACAGCGGCATCTCGTCGGTCCCACGAAGGACCGTCTCGCCCTGCTCGACGTGGAGTTCGCCGCTGACGCTCACTGACGTCCCCGCCACCAGCGGGCGGGCTTCTAGGAGGTACCGGTCTAGGTCGATGCTATCGTTGTGCCGTTGCACGTGACCCGCGAAGCGCCGAAGAGAGCGGTGCTCCGTGTGGTGTCGGAGATAGGTGTACCACGAGTCCCATGGCGAGATCGAGAACCGGTCCGATTTCATCATTCCGCCGACCGTTACCTGACCGAGCGGTTTCGCCCCAGTCGCCGAACGGAGCCATGCCGGGTCGATACGGACCGTCTGGCCGTCGGTCGTGACGCTGAAACGGCCCCACTCGAAGCCCGAGGCGAAGGTGTGCCACCGCTGGCGCTCCCAGCCCCACTCCTCGATCGTGAGGGAACTGTTGGTGTTGTCTGGGAACCGGGCCCGCCAGAGGTAGGCACCGACGGCCCGGTCGGCCTCTTCGACGGTCGCATCACCCATCGGGGCCGACGCTTCGACGACTAACTCGCCCGTAAGCGCTACTGACTCGCCCTCCACCGGCGAAGAGGGGACGCAACCACCCTCCGTCGGCAGCGCTTGGCGGACCACCGAGGCAGTGAACGCGCGATAGCCAAAAGCGAGTGCGGCCGCCAGCAGGACACCGATTATGAGGAGGATGACAGGTGGGGGCATACGTAAGTGAGGGACGTTCGAGACTTGGTCTCGACGCACATAAATGGCGGAAATCGACCGGGCACACGGCTTCCGACCAACGGTGTCGTCTGGACCGACGCTTCCGGGCTCGACCGATTCACGACGTTACTTGACTACAAGGCTGAAGCCGAAGGAATCCACGTTGGGTCGATATCGGAACGCGATACGTCGGAGAATAGATTAGCTGGAACGGAACGGGCAGGACGGGTGACAGAAACGAGTACGTTCAAGCATCTCCCGACATCACGTGCAGACGGATGAAAGTGTTTGCCTCGCGAGCGGATCGATGGCGTACGCTCCTCCTATTGGTCGCTATCATCGCCGCGTTTGTCGGCCTCTACGTCGGTGCCCGGCAGTATGCCCCCTTCGTGTTCGATGCCCAAGCCCTCCGAGCATGGATCGCAGGGTTCGGCGTCTTCGCACCGCTGGTGTTTATTCTCCTACAGGCCGCCCAAGTCGTCCTCGCACCAATCCCCGGACAGGTCGTTGCCCTCGTCGCTGGCTATCTCTTTGGGCCCGTCTACGGCACGATATACAGCCTAACGGGCGTCCTCATCGGTAGCGCGATCGCTTTCAGCCTTGCCAAGCGGTACGGCCGGTCGTTCGTCGAGCGTGTCATCGACGACGACGTGGTCGACCGCTTCGACGCCTTCGTCGAGCGGGTCGGTGCCCCCGGCCTGTTCGCGTTCGTCATCATTCCCGGATTGCCCGATGACGCGATCTGCTTTCTGAGCGGGCTGACAACCTGGCGGCTCAGAACGTTTCTCGCTGTCATCGCGGTCGGGCGGCTCCCGGCGTACGTCATCACCGTTTACGCGGGCGGGGAGTTCGCCAACGGCCGGTTCATCCAAGGGATAGCGCTTGTCGCGTTCATAATCGCGCTCTCAGCAGTCGGCTATTACAAACAAAACGCTGTGCGTGATATGATAACGCGATTGAAGCCACGGCTACCGTTCTGACCGCTGTGCAGCTACAATCGATGTCCCCGGTTCTCGTCGTACTCATCGCCGCTCACTGTGTCGGCTTCTGACTCTACCTTGACGGTGAACCGTACTCTTCGGCAGTGTACGAGAGGCGCTCGATGAACGCCCAGAACTGGTGGGTCTTTGCGTTCACCTCGGCGAACCAGTGAGTATTCAGACCGTCGATGGGGTCGCCAACCTACACCGTATCCACACCTTCGGCGGAGAGCCGTTCCAGCAGGTCCCGGCCTTCGTAGAGATACTCCTTGCCGGTTGTGGTGAGACAGGCGACGAGATTGTTTGCGCCCACGTCCGGCGCGGCCTCCTCGGAGGCTAGTAGTAAATCCTGCCGAGAACCGGTACGGTGACAGGCTGAAAGGCCCTGAACGTGTCATCTGTCTCGTCGTACTGTCTCTCCAAGCGGCCCTGTTCACCATTCCATTTGTGAGTGCCCCAGACTTCGAGGCGAAGGCGGCCAATGTGGTCGTACTCATCTTTCAGGTCCGACCCGACTGGTGTTGCAACCCGTGACCGCTCACCGGTTTCCAGCGTGTAAAGGTCGTTGCGGATGAACGTGCGTAGCTCACGACCACCATCCTCGTTGCCTCAATAACCGGGTGGCGAAGGGCGTTCATCACGTTCTCCACCAAGCAGTTCAAGCCGATACATGATGTACTCAGATGACAGTGACTGCTTCCACCCTCGACACGGCTCGGGTCCTCGTCGTCGGCTCGACGAAGTGGGTCGAAACGGTTACACGTGTGATAAACAGCCAAACCGGAGCAGCTATCCAGACGGCTACGACAGTAACTGAAGCACTGGATACTGTCAGACAGAGTGCTATTGACTGTGTCGTCACCGAGTATACGCTCGGGGAGCGAACCGGGATTGAGCTAGTGACCCGTCTCAAAGAAACGATGCCATCCACCCCGGTAATTCTCGGCACCACGGCCGGTAGCGAGGCTGTCGCGAGCGAGGCTATCCGGGCTGGTGTCACCGATTACTTCGCAGTAACGGCGGACGACGAGCGGACGATGGAACAACTGGTCGACCGAACAGCGGACGCGGTTCGCTCCGCAAAGCAAACCACCACTCGTCACGAGCGCGCACAGCAGTTCGAGGCTGTGTTTCAGGGCACCCAGACAGCAACGTGGGTACTCAACCCGGACGGCACACTCAAGCGCGTCAATCAACCGGCACGGGAGATGATCGGGCAAGACGGCGACGCGCTCGTCGGTGAGCCGTTCTGGACACTGCCGTGGTGGAACGAAACAGAAACGACCCGGCAGGACGTTCGACAACTCGTCGCGACAGCGCGCGGTGGGCGGTTCAGTACCGCCGTCGTGTTTCAGTCGTTGGCAGCCCCCCCACCGCGTCCTCGACCTCTCGATACGCCCTGTCGAGAACAGCCGTGGCGACCTCGTCTCGATTGTGGTCGAAGGAATCGACGTTACCGACCAAGTCAGACTGCAACGCGATCTCCAAGAATCCGAAGAACTCCACCGGGTCACACTCAAAAACATGACCGATACCGTCCTCATCACCAACGACGACGGGGAATACACCTACGTCTGTCCGAGCGTCCATTTCATCTTCGGCTACACCGCCGAAGAGATCTACGAGCAAGAGACCATAGACGAGTTACTTGGTGAAGATCTCTTCGACCGTGACGACCTAGCTGAGAACAGGGCTCTCAAGAACATCGAGTGCACGGCGACCGATAAGGCTGGCCGCGAACACACGCTCTTGGTCAACGTCAGGGAAGTCGACATCCAAGGAGGGTCGTTGCTCTATAGCTGTCGTGACAGGGTGTCATAGAAGGCTTGCCACACTCAAATGGAATTCGCTCAAGACAGGTGATTCACTGATCGATTAGACAGTTTACCAACACTCCACTAAGGAAACACCAGATGTTTCAATAGCCGATTACTGACGCCAGCGACTCAGTAGTATTGTGGCTAATACTGCGACCATAGCAACGACAACTCCAAATCCGGGGCCGTCAGCACTGGCTGTCGGAGTTGCTTGTTCTGTCTCAGTTGGTATTGGGGATGGTGTTTCCTGCTCTATCAGGGTTACTTCCGTTTCAGTTGCTGTCGGTGTTGGTGTCGGAGTTGCTGTCGGTGTTGGTGTCGGAGTTGCTGTCGGTGTTGCTGTCGGTGTTGGTGTCGGTGTTGGTGTCGGAGTTGCTGTAGTAGCTTCCGGCGCAGGATACCACCGATTTTCGTTATTCTGGCTTACAGTGAATTGCCAATCGAATTCCGGTTCCTGGGGATCATTGGCCGAGATCTGCAAACAGATATTGTCTTCAAAGGAATCATCGTCCAACCTGAATGACGCATTCCGTGAGGGGTCAGATAATGTTAATCTGGGACCGTCCTCTTCGCTCCACTCCATATTCTGTAATTCGGACACGGCAGAATATGAGGAAATATTGAAGAAAATATTGTTATTAGCATTGCCGAGATCGGTGTGGAAAATCGTAACGTAAAATACGTCGCTGTCTGTATCTTGGGTCGCCGTCGTTTCGAGATATACGGCGTCAACGTCTAGGTTTGGTGGTGAGTTTATCGTGCCACTAATACCCGCCGCATCCGCGTCGTACTGCGCTTCCAGTTCCTCAATGTCGGTTGGCTCACCAGTACAGGTGGATTCACGGTCATCACTACTGGCTTGGACAACACCTGGGACTGTACTGGAAAGGAGCAAACCCAAAACAACGAGTGAGAGAGCTATTGGAGTTGTACGCATATTATCGACTGTCGTTCAATTGTATATAAATATCTTTTCACCTTTTAGGAGTCATCAACCCAGATTCTGTTTCAAAGTCGGTCTCACAACTTGGGCAGGTGAAGCACATACCGTATAGTATGTAGTGAGGGTGGCATAGAACTCTTGTCACACCGTGATGATCGTGCTTCCCGGATTGTCTCCGCGTTCATTATTGGTAATCGCAACGACAAGGCGGAGACACAGAGCGAGAAACACTTGGGCCCGCGCATGGACGCGGCCTCGGGCGCGGACGTGCCCGAGGCCACAGTGCTTGACTGCGTCGTTGGTTCGTTCGACTCCAGTCCGGCGGTTGTACGTCTCGTCTAACGTTGCTCGATTTAGCTGCACATCCTTGCTGTGTTCTTCGATGCAGTCTTCGACCCTGTACTTGATGTCTAGTGGATCGTCGGTGTTTCGCGCGTTGTACGGGGCGATTGGCACGACTCCTGCGCTCAGCAGGTAGTCGTGCCAATCGAGTGTCAGTCGATCACATCGGGTTAGAGGAAGCGTCTGCTTGAGGACGATGTGCAACACCCCCAAACAGACAACGAGCTAGAGGAAGAGCACCTGCTTAATTTTGTCGTCAACAGTCTTGAAGCGGAGCTTTCGGTAGATCTCGGAGAAGACGTTGAGGTCTCTACGGAGACACT
>Ga0102942_1000575_pt1 | contig 13847 bp, 12 predicted proteins | sample SalPon2_C_H2O_MG_FD_78171 | JGI IMG/M metagenome (GOLD analysis project Ga0102942, IMG submission 78171) | Salt pond water microbial communities from South San Francisco under conditions of wetland restoration - Salt Pond MetaG R2_C_H2O_MG | ecosystem: Environmental > Aquatic > Non-marine Saline... | reverse complement strand
GGATTCGAGCAGGTCGGAGCACTCCGCGAGGGATGGACGGCCGACGTTGTCGGCATTCGAACCGACACCAGCCGCGGCGTCCCACTCCACGATGTCTACTCGTATCTCGTCTATGCAGCAACTGGGTCCGATGTTGAGTTCAGTATGGTCGACGGTGATGTTGTTGTTGAGGACGGTTCGGTGGGGACTGTCTCCGAATCGGACATCTACAGCCGTGCCCGTGAGGTCTTCGAGGGACGGAATTGGGGTCAGTAAACTGCTTCGGGGTCAAGCCCTGTGGATCCGCCTTCACTTGTGAACGTCACGGTTGCCGCGTATTCGGGGAACCAGAACCTTACGATGGACACGCATTAGTCGTCTGTGAGGGTCGGCTCGGAGTCGAACGTCGACTCTATTGGTGCGACACCGAAGAGACCGACCATGCGGGCTGTCTCCGAGCCGACGTTGCGAACTGAGTGGTCGGCATCGGCAGGAACCACTGTAAGCGTTCCCGCATCCACAGTGGCCGTCTCAGCACCAACGACGGCTTCGATAGTGCCAGCCAGCACGATCAGGAGTTCGTCGACTGCGTCGCGGTGTTGACCGATACGAGCGCCGGGGTCGAGCTCGTTGTAGACCACGGTGTACTCCGTCGACTCCATCGTTGTCTCACCGGGGCGGTTCGGGCTGAATGGGAATCCTGCAAGCCACTGGGAATTCGGGCTGTCCTGTTCGACTTCATCGAGTTCCAACTCCGCAAACCGAATCGTCTCCATGAGCGGTCTGTGTCCAGACAGCTAATACATGCTTTGGTGGTCAATTGATGATAACGTCTACATAGTCACCTGCTTCGACATCTACCAGACCGTTATTGGTCAGCCGGAGGGTCGGGATGACTTCGAGTGCGAGATACGTCAGTTCGAGGACGCCCCCTGGAACTGACAGACCGATATCGGCGGCCGCGTCGACGACGGCTGTAAACGAGCGGACCGTCTCGTCGATCGGTGCATCTGACATGAGGCCAGCGACCGGGAGGGAGAGTGTAGTGAGCGAATCGCTTTCGGGGTCAAATACGGCGATTCCACCGCCGATCTCGCGGAGATGGTTGGCGACAGTTGCCATCGAATCGTGGGACACACCGGTCACGATGCAGTTGTGTGCGTCGTGTGCCACAGTCGTGGCAATCGCACCACGATCGAGACCGAGGTTGTGAACGAACCCACAACCAACGTTTCCGGGGCCGCCATGTCGTTCGATGACCGCCATCGGGAGCACGCCCGCCTCGCGGTTGCTCACGAGGACGCCATCGGTTCCAACAGGAGGATCTTCGGTTTCGACCGGGACGGTTGCGGTCGTCCGTTCGGTTCGGAAGCTCCCGATAGCGGACTCGACGCGGATTTCGATCGGCCCCGGTCCCATGTGTTCGATGGCCAGATCCGATGGGGCAACGGGATCGAAGCTGACGGTGTCAGTGTCGACCGCCGACTGATTCGGTAGGGTCGAATCGGCTGTTGGGTCGACGACACCATCGATGATGACGTGCTCGACGGACCAAGAGTCGAGCTCCGAGAGCAGCACCAAATCGGCGGGTGCGCCGGGTTCGATTCGTCCGAAGGGCAGATCGTAGGCTTCGGCTGTATTCAGCGTCGCCATTTGCACGGCAGTGACTGGGTCGACGCCTAGTTCTATCGCTTTCTCGACGGCCGCATTGATGCCCCCGCCGTCGATGATATCGACCACGCTCCGATCATCGGTACACAACGAGAGCCGGTTGGTGTCGACCTCCTCGACGATATCGACGAGTGCTTCAAGGTTTTTACTCGTTGAGCCCTCGCGCAGGTAGATGCGGAAGCCTGCGTCGGCTTTGGCTCGCGCCTCGTCGAGTGTCACGCTCTCGTGGTCAGTGTCGAGATCCTGAGCAAGGTTCTGCAGCGAGCCGTCACTCACACCGGGGAGATGGCCGTCGACTGTCAGACCGCGGTCGCGTGCGGCCGCGATCTTCGCGTGAATCTCTGTGTCGCCATTGAGCACGGCCGGTATATCCATGACCTCTCCGAGCGCGATGGCTCGATCTGCCGCGAGGAGGTCGTCGACCGCCGCCGCGTCGATCGATCCCCCGGCATCCTGCAGTTCCGTTGCAGGCACCGAAGACGGAACTGTCATCCGCAGTTTCAGCGGCGTACGCTCGGCATCAGCACCAAAGTCGCGTACACCTGCAGCTCCCAGCACGTTCGCTATCTCGTGGGGGTCGTGGACGACGCTCGTTACACCATATGGCACTACTGCGTTGCCGTACTGTGGGATTGTGACCATTGATGCCTCGATGTGGGTGTGGGCGTCGATGAGTCCGGGTGTTATATACGCTGCTTCGAGCACTTTGGATGCCGGACGCTCCCCGTATGCGATGATCTCGCCGTCGTCGATGGCGATTGCTCGATCTTCGAGCCTGCCGGTGTTGACGTTGACAACCTGTCCCTTGACCAGCAGATCCACCGGTTCACTCACCGTAATCAGCCACACTCGGCCGCATTGTGTTGTCGGTTGTTATACACATGTGGCGTGACTGCCACCAGTTGGTGATCAATGGGTGTCTCATTGCTTGTCGAGTGCAGTTTTGATCTTCTCAGCGGTGATCGGCAAGTCGTTGATTCGGACGCCGACAGCGCGTCGTATTGCGTTGCTCAGTGCTGGGGGAACAGCATTCGTCGGAATTTCGGCGATCGATTTCGCACCGAATGGGCCCGTCGGCTCGTGGGTCTCGACCAGAATCGGTGTTAGTGCGGGCTGATCGGATGTCCGCGGCATACCGTAGTGGCGGAATCCGAGCGTCTGCGGCGTGCCGTCGTCGTCGAACGAGAGGTCGGCGCCGGTCGCCAGTTCGTAGCTCATGTGCATCGCCCCAGTCACTTGACCCTCCGCGAGGTCAGGGTTGATCGCTACCCCACAGTCGACGGCGAACACGAGGTCGTGAACTTCGAACTCGCCGGTTCGCTTGTCGACAGTGACGTCGACGAACTGCGCGCCGAACGGCGGTGGGGATTCATCGGTACTATGGCTCGCCTCGCCCATTATCTGTGCACGACGTTCGTCTCCGTAGATCGAAGCATAGCCGATCTCTTCGAGTGTGACCGACTGACCTGTCTCTTTGGAGTGCACCTTCCCGTCGCGTGCGACGAGTGTATCGGTTGCTTCGTCAAGCAAATCCGCGGCGAACTCGAACAGTTGCTCGCGTGCATCCAGTGCGGCTTGCTGTACCGCCTGCCCGGTCACGTATGTCGTCGACGAGGCATAGGCACCATAATCGAACGGTGAGATGTCAGTATCTGATGGCTGGACGATGATATCCTCGGGCGGGGAACCGAGCACCTCGGCAGCGATCTGCGACATCGTTGTATCGGCTCCTGTCCCGATGTCAACAGCCCCCGTCTGGAGGATGAATGAGCCGTCTTCGTTCATTTTAATATGCGCAGCCCCGAGTTCGTCGCCCGGGATGCCGCTGCCCTGCGTCGCTATTGCCATCCCGCAGGCGCGATGGAGATGTTCCGCATCGGGCTGGTCGACCTCGTCCCAGCCGATTGCATCACTACCCCGTTTGATGCACTCATCGAGACCACACGACCGGATTCGGCGGCCGTACTCCCCCTCTTTGAGAATCCCCGAGGCGATGTCGATATCACCCTCTCCGATGCAATTCCGAGCACGGAACTCGATGGGGTCTACGTCCAGTTCGCGGGCAACCTCGTCCATATGTCCTTCAACGGCAAAATGTCCTTGTGGTGCTCCGTAGCCGCGCATCGCACCTGCGATCGGCAAGTTCGTGTGGACTGCATCCATCTCGAAACGGATGTTCGGCGTGTGAGTGTACAGCGGCAGCGGTTTCTTGCCGACGGCCCCGGCCGCAGTCATCCCGTGGGGACCGTAGGCACCGGAGTTAGTCACCACCGACATATCGAGTGCTTTGAGGTCGCCATCGTCGGTCACGACGCTCCGAACCTTGGTGCGAGAAGGTCGACGGAGTCGCATCGCGTGGAACTCCTCGCGCCGTGTCGCCTCCAGTTTGATCGGACGCTCAGCCGCAAGCGACAGTGCGAGCGTGATCGGTTCGATCACCATGGACTGTTTGGAACCGAAGCCGGCTCCAACCTGTGGTTTGGTCACCCGGACATCCCGGATCGGGACATCGAATAGATGTGCCAGTTGGCGGCGAACATGGTACGGAACTTGCGTGCTGGTCACGAGGTGGTACCGGTCGTTTTCATCGAGGTGAGCGATCGTGGTATGTGGTTCGGGGACACAGTGGGACTGGTAGGGTGTCTCCCACTCGGTCTCGACGACGGTCATCTCATCACTTGTGGCTGCCGCCTCGAACGCAGCGTCGACGTCACCGATTTCACCTTCGCCGTGGGCTTCGACGTTCCGTTCGTAGTCTGCTCCTGGCTGGGGGTTTTCGATGTCGTCCCGGTCGTGGAGTTGCGGAGCAGTCTCGTCCATTGCCGCCTCGGTATCGAAGACAGCGTCGTACTCGTCATAGGTAACTGCAACCTGTTGCACAGCAGCCCTCGCGGTGGCAGCGTCCTCGGCAGCAACCGCAGCGATGGGGTCACCAACATACCGAACCCGTTTTCTCAGTACGTGGAGATCCAATGGTGAGGGTTCCGGATACGACTGCCCCGCGGATGTGTACGGTTTGTCGGGTACTGACGGTGAGTCAGGCGTAATAACGGCATAGACACCATCCATCTGCCTTGCGGCACTCGTATCAATATTAGTGACGACGCCGTGTGCGATCTCCGAGCGGACGACAGCTGCTTCCGCGATGTCTTGGAAGGATCCAACGTGATCGGCTGTATATTTCGCTTCGCCGGTGACAATCTTGCGGGCGTCGGCCTTCTCTGCCCGACTCGATACGGACTGACGATTGTCTTTTTGTTTGTTGGTTTCCGAGTTTTCATCCCGGTCGGTATGCGTGATCGTGTCTGTCGACGCCGACCCATCTGGCTGGCTGTCATCGCCTGAGGTGTCTGGCCTACTCATTAGTCATCACCACGGGGGTAGCAGTCACACCCACTACATGACTTGTCGTCGGGTATCCGACCGCCATCGGCTGCTAGATCCGTCTCGCTCGCCATTCGACCCGCGGCGTCAGCAACAGCATCGAGTATCTTTTCGTAGCCAGTACACCGACAGAGGTTCCCTGAGAGCGCGTCTCTGATCTCCTCGTCGTTAGGGTCGGGGTTCGCTTCAAGCAGTCCTTTTGTTCGCATAATCATACCGGGAATACAGAAGCCACACTGGAGGGCGGTATTGTCGACGAAGGCCGCCTGGATGGGGTGGAGGTCATCTTGGTTACCTAAGTTCTCGATAGTCTCTACATCCGAACCATCGATTCTGATAGCTGGCTCGATACACGACTTTATCGGCTTACCGTCGACGATCACCGTGCAGAATCCGCAATCTCCCGTGTTACAGCCGCGTTTTGCGCCAGTATAGCCGGACTGCCGAAGAACGTCGAGCAGCGAATCCGATCGTGCAGCCGGAAGCGTCACCGCCTCGCCGTTCAGTGTGAGGTCGATTTCCATGTCAATCTCCGTGTACGAAAGCCGATGATTTGCTCGCTATCGCACTGCGCCGTGCATACCTCTCTCATGGGTGTCTATCTACTGAGGATTGGTTTCAATCTTTGCATCAATTAAGCTACATCGTTGTGGGTTCGATTATAAAACTAATAGAACGTGGGTTTTTATTTGATTCTACACTAAGTTCCAAGTAGATTGTAGTTAGGAAGTCAAGCTGTAGCAAACCCGTCTGGATATAGCTTACAAGAGTTCTGTCGATAACCCTCGAACCGCTGTGAAATCCGATCGGACGGTGCGGCAACACGTGTGACACACGTGCCACACACGACAAATTCGCTTCTATTTGGGAGTCACACAGCATATCTTTGATCCTCTCCGTTTCACGGGTGATGTTTCATACCGCGGAATACGGAGAGCTGACAGAGTGTGCACAGATTCTGAACAGTTTATATGACGATATTCTAACAGATCCGTTCGATCCACGACCGGTTCGCAGTTATTATTCCGTACCAGCGCAAAATAACACCCTAAGGGTGTAATTTTTATTCACGGCGCAGTGCTTGACTGCCACATCAAAGTATACGCTACGTACACACTGTGTAACAACATATAAGCCGTAGCCGAAGGTTGGGTATGTAATGGCTCTAGAAACCAATTGTAAGATAGATCGTGCAATCAAGCGGTATGGTCTTGAGACGGCTGACCCCATTTACGATTCCATTGATGAGGGACTTCTTGCTCGTTGGACGGGTGCTGGCAAACGAACAGCGATGGGGTATCGGTCACTCACCGAATGGTTCAACAAACGGCTATTGAAGACCGTTTACGACGAACACGGTCGCGAAACACTCGGTGCAAGACTGGACAGCGACTACGAAGTCCTCACAGGGGACGACAACCTCATCAGTGAGGAGATAGCCGAAAGCTTGCGTGCCGACGGGATCGACAGTGATCAACTCAGACGAGATCTAATTTCGTGGGGAACAATGCGAACACACCTACAGGAGTGTCTGGACGGCCACAAGGAATCACAGACGGCGAGTACGAACTGGGAAGAAGAAAGTATTCAGAAAGCAATCGAAGTTGCAGAGGAGAAGACGGAGACAGCACTTTCGGCACTCGCAAATAAAGAAATGCTTGCTGGCGGCGAGACTGCCGGCATTGAGGTGCAAATCCAACTCAGTTGTCAGTCGTGTCCGACACGAGTACCATTCGATGTCGCGCTGGAACGCGGGTACGTCTGTGAAAAGCACAACACACAGCGGGTCTCCCAGGGCTAATCATGGTTTGGACGATCGATATCGAGCGGATCGCGGGGATCCTCCAGGGAAGTGCAACCATCGAACCGGGCCTGAATGCAGTTCAGGCTGCAAACTGGCAGGGCAAATCGAGCTTTGTCGAAGCGGTCAAGACGGCACTCGGGATCTCAACCGAATTGACTGAAGGTGCGGAATCGGGTCGCGTTGACCTGCAAACGCCAGATAGAGATATCACGGTACAACTCGTTCGCAACGGGTCGACCGTCAACCGTGAGGGAACGCCGTATCTCGACGAGGAGTACGATGTCGTTCGAGCGGAACTATTCGCCTGTTTAGACGAACACAACGAAATCAGGGAAGCGGTTCGGCGGGGCGAAAACCTCGAAGACGTGCTCTTGCGGCCGCTAGACTTCCAGAACATCGACAAACAGATTGCCGATCTGAAACGCGAACGCGAACGTGTCGAATCCGAGCTCTCGCAGGCGACTGAAGCGAACAAGCGATTGCCGAGCGTCCAACAGAAAGTCACGAGACTCAACCGAGAGATCGAAGAGTTACGCGAACAACGCGAGGCCATCGAGCTGCGGGACGACGAGAACGAAGAATCGACACAGCAGCAGTTAGATCAGGCTCGCTCTGAGAAGCGCCAAGCACAAAAACGGGTCGAACAGCTCGAACAGAGTATCGAAGACACAAAAAAACGGCTTTCAGAGCACCGTACGGAGCTTGAGTCGATCGACGTTTCTGACCACGAGAACGTCGACGAACAGCTCGAAAATATCCGGGAAGAACTGGATGATGTCAAGCGAGACGCGGAGATACTCCAGTCGTTGTATTCTGCCACCGAGATGGTTCTCGATGAGAACCGGCTCGATTTGATTACGGATGTTCAACGTAACATCGCTAGCGACACGGTCACATGCTGGACTTGCGGGAACGAAACGACCCGAGAGGATATCGAAGCGCAACTCGATGCTCTCGGGACGCAATTGACTGAGCACAGAGCGGCCGCCGAACAGCATCGTAACAAAGTAGAGGAACTTGAGGCTCGCCGTGAGCAGCACCAGCAGTTACAACAGCGGGAGGCAGATCTCGAAGCTGACATAGTCGAACTTGAAGAGCAACTCGCCGACAGACAACAGAGCTTGACCGACGCGAAGGAACGTCTGGACGCCGCGAGCACACGCGTCGACGAACTGTCTGAGACAATCGACGAGACGATGTCGGAGCGTTCCGACATCGACAGCGAAATCAAGTACCGAAAGGCCGAACTCGACGACGCGACGGCAGAACTCGACGAACTCGACGCAAGAGCTGATAAGATCGAGCGACTTGAAACAGAACTGGAGACGATCCGAGACGAGATCGAGGATCTCAGAAGCCGGAAAGATCGTATCAAACGCGAGGCACGGGCTGCGTTCGACGAGGCGATCGACGATATCGTCTCCCAATTCAACACAGGGTTTGAATCCGCCCGACTCACCACCGACTTCGACATTGTCGTCGCTCGTGATGGGCGTGAGGCTAGTCTTACGGCACTCAGTGAGGGTGAACTAGAACTTATCGGGTTCGTGGCGGTGCTGGCCGGTTGGCAGTCGTTTAATGTCGGGGAGTCTGTCCCGCTCATGGTCATCGACAGCGTTGGCGGTCTCGACGACGAGAACCTACATATACTCGTTGAGTATCTTCGAGATAGAACGGAATATCTCGTCTTTACTGCGTATCCGGAGTACAGCGATTTCGATAGTCACCAAATCGACCCGCTTGAGTGGACGGTGGCAAACAAAGGGGCAGTAAAAACGCAATAATACAGAAGCCGTCACAGTGTATCTAGTCAACCGATTCGCGCTACTATCCCAATTTAAAAAACGCCATTTATCGGGACATTGACCGCAAGACAGAGTCGGAGTATGTTAACCTTTCTGTGACGGCCACGTAATACACGCTATTAATGACGGTCGTTGTACAAGCCATGAATATCACTTTTCTCATCCGTACCTGCGTACAATATCTATTGAATTATCATCTCCGGTTTTATCGTATAGAAAAAAACAAACATGGTATATCGTGGAATAACTTTGGACGGTATGGAAAATATTTATATGGTAGCATGTTTGTATACGAACTGACCGGAGAACGCAAATATGGTAGCCAGTGACAGTTTCAAAGAGCTTTCAGAGGTATTCGCGCGTTTAGAATCATCAGGAACCAAGATCAGACATGCCGAAATAGATCAAGACTTATCCGATACGGATAGCGACGTTACAGCCGAACTAACTGTCACTCTACCATTCCTAACAGATGTGGACATGGGAGAAACAGCATCAATAGACGCTGAAGGTGCCGATATCAAAGAGGGAGAGGTATCCGTTGACCTGACGGTCACGGTGTCGGACAGTGACTCTAAACGCACAGGACAGATTAGCAGACGTAGTGACCTTGCCACTACCGATAATGAATCAAGTGAAGAGACAGTTCCTGCGTACAAAAACCCAGATGCGCTAAAGGCTGTATACGAACAGTACAGTTCTTTTCCGGAAATGACGGAAGCACTTGGGGTTGATGTCACATCAGAGACCGTCCGACGTCATATGGTCAAGTACGAAATTCATGATCCCGATGATACCAGACCGAATTCATACATGGACACCGCCACTATTCCTGGTACCGAATCTGAGTCACCAGCAGATTCGGATGTTGAAACTGATGTCGTGGCGGCTGATGACCAGACTGACACCTCCTCAAATCGTGGTGAAGAAGTACCAACGCAAAAGACAACAAGTGCCGTTACTGACGGCGGTAACGAAACAGTAGATGATACTATCAAAGAATCGCATCTCAGTAATACATCGGTCAAAGAGTTGGTTGCCGAAGTATCATCACAGCAAGGTGCCGATCAAGTTGTGAGAACCAATATTGACATCCCAGAAACGCTAACCGTCGCTGAACTCGCAGATGCGATCAACCAATCTCAGACAGTCCGCGATGTAACCCGACACATCGGCGTGAACAGAAGTGCTGCTAAACAGTTTCTCAAAAAGTTTGGTCTCATTGATTTCGTCTCTCATCGCTTGGCTGCAGACCAGATCACAGTCTCACCAGATGAGGTCGTTAGACGAATTAATCGTGCTAACCAGTGAAAAGAGAAAAAAGTTATCCAGATGGTTGACTGCGGGGAAAGAAGTAATAGTAATACAATCTAGAGTCAGCATAATGGCAACAATCCGTATCCGAGAATGGACAAAAAATCAAATTGAGCGGATCAGAGAAGTTGAATCACACTCTTCTAACGATTCCGTTATTAAGTCATTGTTGAAAGATCGAGAACTCGCAAAATTCGCAGGCAAACGTATTGAAACAGCTGATAGACCGTCAGTTACCGAGACCTCTCAGTCGATAGACAAGCGTTTTGATGATTTAACTGTAATAAGTGAATTACTGTTTCCTGATAATGGGGTCGTTTTTCTCTGGTGTCCGAACTGTGCAACAGAAATAGCCCATCTGACTGTTGAAGGCCAGATGAGTGTCTCTGCATTCGAAATGGAGTGTCGACATTGTCTCACCAATCTCGATCACCATGCAATCGTTGCTATCGAAATCGACTATCCAATTGAGCAAAAACTCACTGACGATGACCTCGAAGCGGATCTCAAAGCGTGTGTCATCGACTACTGGGACAGAATTCTAAGAGAGCAGACAGGAAGTGATTCAGACGAGCCAGAAGGACTCGAACGAAAAGTCTGGCAATTTGACCGGTACGCACGAGAGTTCGGTTGGGAGTGGCCAGAAGATGTTCCTGTAGTCGGATTTGAGGCTGGGAAGACCTATCGGAACCCGACCACCAATGAACGGATCGAAGTCATCAAAAAAGTCACCGAAAACAGAAACTCATTTGATTCGTTTGAGATCAAACGGTTCAGTTCTGATAGCGACCCCTCCGATGTCGACACAGAAATCATAGATAGCAGTACCATCGTAGACCTCATTGCGACACGAAGTTTATTGCCGGGGGGCCAGACAAATACAGCGACTGACAGTCAACAGAACAACTGATAGAACGATGTGCGCCTGAGGCAGTCAAGACAGATTCTCCGAAAGAATTTACAAGCTTACACGGCGAATACCACGGTGCTTGACCGCATAAATAAAGTCAACATGAAACTGATACAAACTACAACAATTACGACGTTATAATGCGATTATATATTAACATTAATGAAGTACATGTTCCCTTATTGGGCCTATCCTGAGCGGGTAGGGCTTACCTCGTACGTGGAATACCACATTGATATTCACAACTTTGCCATATCATCTGGAGAGTCAACATCAACAAGGACACCACAGTCGCCGGTTTCGACGAGTACTGCCCCGTCATCGTCACATAAGATTTCGCGACCACCAGTGTCACCGGTTGTCTCTGCCAACGCGTCGAAATGATCACGATCGAATAATACTGGGTTCCCGCGAACCCCGTTGAATGCAGCTGCGAGGGCATCACCCACGCCAGCACGATACGCATCAACTAGCAGGTCAAGACTATCAGCTTCGACCGTCGGCATGTCTCCGAGTGCAAAAATAGCAGCATCTGCTCCGTGATCCCGGGCTGCTTCGATCCCTCGACGCACTGAGGTGGCCTGTCCTGCTGCATACTGATAATTGTATACAACGGTAGCCTCGAAATCACTGACGGCCGTTCGCATACGCTTGGCATCGTCACCGACGACTACTACGATCTCGTCTACAACCGACTCTAACAGTGTTTCCACTACGTGAGACACAAGCGGCGCATCTTCCCACTCTGTGAGCAATTTGTTTGGTTCCCCGAAGCGAGAGCTAGTACCAGCTGCAAGGACGACACCGACGACCGTCAGCTGGTCGTCAACCATATCGTCGTTATATCCATTGTCTGGTGGTTCAACAACCCGGAATTCTTCGATGGTCATTGCACGTTCTTCCGGAGACGTGGAATAATAACCAATTGGTTGGAAGATGTGCCAAATATACCGCACAGTCACATGCAGTCACGACACACGGTTGCCGATGTGGCTGGCGATATTTTAAAAAACGTTGGCTTCGACCGTGTTGGTATGTTACTAACAGACAGAAGTGTCGGTGTGCGATCAGCGGAAACGGGGGTCGTCTATAATGGACGCCGATGAGTTCGAGTATATGCGGGCCAATTCTGTCAAACATGCATTAAAATTGTTGGATAACCATCCTGACGCAACGGTTCTGGCAGGAGGACATACACTATTGCCGAACATGGCAGTCGGCTTGGCTAACCCAGATACAGTCGTCGATATCGGTGGGATCGATGCTATGCAGGGTATCGAATCTGACGGCGATGTGATGCGCATCGGTGCATTGACAACCTACAACGAGATCGTCGAAACGGACGAACTCTGGAATCGAGCAACTGTACTGACAGAAGCGATTCGCGAAATCGGCGACACTCAGGTGCGGAACCGGGCGACTATTGGTGGAAACCTCGTTAGCCCTCAACCGTCATCAGATCTTTCAGCTGCAACCATCGTCAGCGATGCGACGCTTATCGCAACGAGTCACAACGGCGAGCGAAGGATCGCTGCCGACGAATTTTTTCTGCCGGAGCGCATGACTGCTCTCAAAGAGGATGAACTGCTAACCCGAATCGAAATCCCACTTGTGAGCGGAACCGTCGGTGGTGCCTACAGCAAAACTCAAAGTCCATCCGCACGCTACACGCTATTAGGTGTTGCGGCCCGTCTATCGGTGGACGGCGGAACGGTGTCAACCGCTCGCGTTGCCGCTAACGGTGTGACGAATCACGGCATCCGACTCCCCAAGGTCGAAGACGCAGTTGAAGGGCAACAGGTTGACACTGATACGCTCGCGAATGCGGCAGCAAAGGCGGCAGCCGGTATAGACGAGTCACACATTATAGATGATAACCAGGCGTCGGCGACGTTCCGTAGACAACTCCTTGAAGCATATACGCAACAGTCGCTGGTACGAACGGCTGAACGTGCTGGACTGACTGTCCCGGCGTAACCATGTTTGTCTTCGTCAACAGATGGATCGCTATGATACAATCGGCACGCAAGATAGAGCGATTATCTCTGTTTTACCATCCCTACCGAGGACACATGCATGACTAATAGTGATTGGAGTGCCCCCGAAACTGAAGTACTAGATGCCATCGTCTCTGGGATCACCGATCAGCAAGCTGTTCTCGCGACGGTGGTCGCAGTTGACGGGAGTGCCTACCGGCGTCCTGGTGCAAAAATGGTCATTACTGAGGATAGCGGCGGCGTCGGTGCGGTCACCGCTGGCTGTCTGAAGAACCAGATACTCACACTCGTTGAGCAGGTGCTAACCGACGGCAAGCCGCTCATCAAGCGGTTCGATCTTACAGGTAACGACGATGGTTGGGGCCTTGGTGTCGGTTGCAATGGCGTGGTTGACATCCTGCTTGAACCGCTGAATCCGGGGTATCAACCGGTCGCCGAGGCACACGAAAGCGGCGATGACATAGCCATTCTAACTATGCTTGATGGAGGCGAGACGGACATCAAACAGGGCGATCATGCGTTCGCCCGCCCGACCGCAGCAGCCAATTACCGGAACCTTTCGTTCGAAACGACGGCGACTGACTGGCCCGACGAGTTGTTGGCCACACTGATCGAGCCGACAGCCGAGCTGCTGGCAGCAAACACATCCGATAGTATTACAACCAACTGGGAGGGCAAAACAATTGAAGTCTTTGTCGACAGCGTGTGTGCACCGCCCGAACTGGTCGTCTGTGGGAGCGGACACGATATCGACCCAGTTATCGAACTAGCAAAGCGTGTCGGTTTCAAAGTCTCTGTTGTCACGTTTCGGGGGGCAATCGACGACGCGCGGTTCTCCGCAGCTGATCGTGTCCGCACGACTGTGCCGTCGGATATTCGGGGATGCCTTACGTTCGATGCGGATACATATGTTGTTCTAATGACACACAACTTTATTGACGACCGGCTTTCGCTTGATGAATTACTTGCGACACCTGTCGAGT
>Ga0102942_1000574_pt1 | contig 13862 bp, 14 predicted proteins | sample SalPon2_C_H2O_MG_FD_78171 | JGI IMG/M metagenome (GOLD analysis project Ga0102942, IMG submission 78171) | Salt pond water microbial communities from South San Francisco under conditions of wetland restoration - Salt Pond MetaG R2_C_H2O_MG | ecosystem: Environmental > Aquatic > Non-marine Saline... | reverse complement strand
GGGGCCTGCGAGATCGCGAGCAACGTCGAGAAAACCATTATTACGACCACACATCAGCGCCAACGGTTCCCCGAGGAGGTCGACTTCATCACGAGTCCCGGGTTTATCGACGGCGAAGGGGGCCGCGAGAGGCACGGCTTACGAGAAGGCGGCCCCGTGGCCGTTATTACGGATATGGCCGTGATGGGATTTCGGGACGAGGAAATGGTTGTTGAGTCGATCCATCCCGGTGTCGAACGTGAGGACGTACAAGAAGCGACCGGCTGGGACATCGAATTCGCAAACGATGTCAGCGAAACGGAACCACCGACCGAGAACGAACTGCGACTACTTCGCGAGGAGTTAGACCCCGACGGGACCTACCTCTAGTCGTTGCTTGGTCGGAACTTCGCACCGTAGCGGATGACGCCTTCTTGTTCGTAGATGCGCCGGACCGTTGCTTCTACGCGGTCGCCACGACCAAACTCGTGTGGGTCACAATCGGTAAGCATCCCGGGGACGCGCGCGCCCTCGTCGAGTTCGACGAGGACCGCGCCGATACTGCCTTCGGTGTCGATGAGTTTTGAGAACTCTGGAGGTTCTCCTCCTTCGATGACCGTGTGAGCCACTATTTCGCCAGTCCCCTCGGGTTCGACTGGCTCCAACGCGCTACCAGGTGCAGCACAGTTGATACAGGCGCCTTCCGGGGGGAACTTGGTCGTACCGCATTCTCCGCACTCACCTATCCTCAACCGGTAGCGGCTGTCAAGATTCTGCCACCACGTCGGAACGCTGATGTATGCAGCCATTATTTGTCACCCCCGTCGGAAAGGATGTGTCCACGCTTCCGCAGGTACTCCGCATAGGAGATGTCAGTTTCTGACCGGGTTATCTCAACCGGAAGCAACCCCTCAATTGTCACGGCGTCTGCCCCGGCGCCGTCACCAAAACCAACAACGGTCACAGGGCTCGCATTGTCTTCCCATGCCGATACCAGACCGAACAGCGGACTTGCAGCACCCGTATCGCCGAGTTCGTCCGCGTACTGGTACACGGCGGCACCGTCGGCGACGCTCGCGGTACGACTTGGTATACTTCCGTCAGGTGCCGTCGGTGCGATCGCTTCGGGAGATTCCGTCAGTTTCTCGACTGCGCCGCCGATAACGGTCGTGTACGCGTCGCGCTCGTACGCGGTAGCATCGTATTTCTCGGTCGTCTCGGACCCGCGTTGTCGGAACCGCGTACCGGGGTATTCGCTAGCGTATGTTGCTGTCTCAATCACCTCTGCACCGGCGTCACCGACGATTAACGCAACGCTTCCCGCACCCGCTGCGTGGTCGACAGCTCTGTCTGGGTCGCCCAGCGGGCAGTCGGCGGCCACGACGAGTCCGGGCGTGTCCGCGCGGAGCGCAGCCATTAGTGCCCGGGTGCCTGCCCGTGTAGACTGGCTGTGGACCGCCACTTCGGTTGAGCCGTCGAGCCCGAGTATCTCGGCGACTTGGACCCCGATATCGCCCTCCTCGACGGGTGGGGTGGTTGTGCCGAGCACTAATGTCTCGATGTCATCGCGTCCGTGGGAAGACGCGGCAAGCGCGTCTTTGGCCGCTTCGACGGCCATGGTTACCGCGTCCTCGTCGCCGGCAGCGACGCGTTTCTCGTGGACACCACGGGCCTCGAACCCGTTCCATGCCTCGCCGATGGTGTCAGCAGTGATCCGGTATCGGGGGACGTACAGCCCGATGCTTTCAATGGCGCTCATGCCCACCCCTCCTCGTAGATATGAACGGCGACGGCGCCTCCTGACCCACCCACATTGTGCGTGAGACCCAGTTCGAGTCCGTCGACCTGCCGATCACCAGCCTCGCCCCGTAACTGTTTGAACACTTCAGCACATTGCCCCGTCCCTGTCGCACCGATGGGATGTCCCTTGGACTTCAGTCCACCTGAGAGGTTGACCGGGCGTTCACCATCCGGTTCAGTCGCTCCTGATGCAATGTACGGACCGGCCTCGCCCTTCTCGCAGAAACCTAGGTCCTCGTAGGCCATCAGCTCGGCGATGGAGAAGCAGTCGTGAACCTCCGCAAAATCGATATCCTTGGCTTCGACATCTGCTTCCTCGTAGGCCTGCTCTGCCGCTTTTGTCGTAGCGGGGATGCCCGTGATAGTCGGTCGCTGGAACAGACCAACTGTCCCGCTAGCCTGCCCGCTTCCAGTAATTCGGACCGGCGAGTCAGTGAGCTCCTCGGCGGTCTCTCGAGAGGCGAGGATGGCAACGCTCGCGCCGTCTGATGTCGGACAACAATCGTAGAGATTCAGCGGATCGGCTATTGTCGCAGCTTCCATCGCGTCTTCGAGCGAGCAATTGAATCCAAGGTGAGCGTGCGGATTTTTCGAGCCATTACCGTGATTCTTGGCAGCTACTCGGGAGAGATGTTCACGGGTCGTATCGTACTCGTCCATGTGCGCTGATGCCATCTGTGCGTACACCCCAGCGAACGTCGTCCCTGCCATTCGTTCCCACTCCGTTTCTCCGGAAACCCCGAGCCAGTACCGAGTCTGTTCGCCGCTCATGTCGGTCATGATTTCGACACCGCCTGCAACTGCGATGTCGGAAACACCGGCCCGGATCGATGTGACTGCCTGTCGGAGTGCGACACCACTCGCTGCACAAGCGTTTTCGACACGGGTACTGGGCGTTCCGTTGAGTCCGACGTACTCAGTGACCGCCGGGCCAGAGAGTCCGAGTTGACGACCTCCGACGCCCAGTGTTCCGATGAATGCCTCATCAACTTCAGTGCGGTCAAAGTTCTTATCGACGCTTTCGACGGCATTCTCAAACGCCGAACTAAACAACGATCGATAGGATTCGTCAGGAAATGCGCCAAATTCTGATTGGGCAGCCCCGACTACATACACATTCTGCACATGAAAAAGGAAGAAGGCATAGGGTAAATAATTTATTATTAGGGATATCTGGACTTGCCAGAGATCAGGCTCGTGTTTAGTTACTCTGCGGAACACCCTCCACGGGTTGGAAGTATGGGAGCCGTGTTTGGACGAGCATGAGTACTATGGAGACAACAACGACGCCGATACGCGGCAGCATCGTCGGCCAGACCATCGCAAGGGTGCCGAGTAGTACAAACCCGCCCCGGACCCCGTAACTGAACGGCGACGAGATGCCGAACGGCTTCGATGCACAGTTCAGACCGTGAGTGACAGTGATCGCACCAAAGAGGACGACGAGCCCGGATCCGGCAGTCATGAGGCCGAATCCACCGGTCACGATCTCGGGGTTGTAGATAAACGTGAACGGGAGAATGAACAGGGGTAGTCCAAGCTTGAGTGCTTCCAGCGATGTCCGCCAGAAGTCCGCCTCCGCGATCCCAGCGGTCACCACGACCGCGATCGCTATCGGCGGCGTGATCCCCGAGAGGATGGCCGCGTAGAAAACGAAAAAGTGTGCGGCCAGTGTGGGAACGGCGAAGTTACTGACGATGGTCGGCGCGATGAGCAGCGCAACAATCGTGTACGCTGCCACTGTCGGCATGCCCAGGCCCAGTATGAGACAGATGATCATCGCGAGAATAACCGTAAACAACATTACACCGCCTGCGATGCTGACCAGTGCGATCGAAAGTTTGCCGGGCATTCCAGTCGCGTTCAGCAAGTCGACGATGCCGTTTACTGCCGCAATAATGACCGTAATCGGCGCGATCGCTATCGCCCCGAATTTGAACCCAGAGATCATGCTGGTGAGGCCATTGGAGACAGTCTCTCTCGGGCCCATCTCGGCCTGTACGAAGCTGAGAGCGATCGGGAACCCGGCCCCTGTCAGCACCATCGCCACACAGGTGTACAGCGCTGAAGAGATGACCGTCCACTGCGCGATACCGAGCGTGTACAGCAGCACAGCAAACGGAATACCGAAGCGGAGCATTTCTATCGCTGGGTGATACCCGTCGGGAATCTCGGTGATGCGCTTCTTAAGATCGATCCCGTCCTCCGAAAGCTGTTTGACGGCCATATAGTGGACACCGATAGCGACCGAGATATAGAAGACGAGCGCGGGGACGATTCCGGCGATGAGGACATCAACATATCCGACTGAGGGGACGAGTGACGCCATTACGAAGGCTGCGGCCCCCATGACCGGTGGCATAATCTGTCCACCGGACGACGCGACAGCTTCGATACCACCGGAGGTCTCGCCTTTCATACCGCTTTCCTTCATCAGCGGGATAGTGAACGATCCCGTCATGGCAGCGTTCGCCGTCTGCGCGCCGTTGATAGATCCGACGATAAGGCTAGAAAGAACGGCGGATTGGGCAACCCCGGAACGCAGATGTTTCGCCGTTTTGAATGATAGCTTCATAATCAGGTCGAACGCACCGAATCCGCGCATCAGTCCCGCGTACAGTAGGAACAGCGATACCTTGACAGCGACGGTCTGGGTAATCGACCCGAAGAAGCCGTCAAACTCCATTGTCAGTAGATTTATGATCTGGCGCTCTCCGATGCCGCTGTGGCCGAATATTCCGGGAATTGCGTATCCGAAGTACGCGTAGGCGATCGCGCCGATCACGACAGCCACGAAGGCTGTGCCGAACGCCCGATATGTGAGGTAAAGTACGACCACTGAGAACACCGCTCCGAGGGCATACTCGCGCGGGAGTGCGTACCCGATACGCATGGTTTCCAGCACCTGATAGTGCAACCACACATAGGTGGGGCCGATAACGCTTAGTGCCGCGCAGAACCACAGCCAAAGGTGTTCGAGCCGGCTTCCGTCTTCTAAATCACGAAGCTGTTCAAAAATGTAAATGAGCATCCCGCCGCCGAGGAATACAGCGGCGAACTGCGCTCGTGGGACACCCTGATTCCAGGCGTACAAGACGATTCGGGCCCAGAAGAGTAGAGATGCCACTGTGAGCAGATTGTTCATCAGATGCTCGCGCTCGAACCCCAGTGGCGACCAGACGGACTCGTTATCGGTTCTTTGACTCATTATAAACTGTGTAACGTATTCAGCGGAGGTCTAGTCCTGGATATCGCCACGCGTGTAGGCGCTCATATCGACATCCTGATCCTCAAGGAAATCGTACGTACCTGCGTGAATTGGGTGTCCCTCTAGGAAGAGCGACGCCATCGTCTCGACGTCGCTGTGGTCACTGTAGGCGGGCTGTCCGTCCCGGAGAGACTCTGCGTTTTCGTGGCTGATGCGCGCGAGTTCGTAACCGACATCACGTGAGATCGCCGGGCTTAGGAAGAACTGGAAGTCCGCACCGTAGATGTCGATATTGTCTCCGGTGAAGTTCTGGTTCTCCCAGCCGTACGCTTCGATCTCGCTATGACTGGTTCCACGAGTCGAATTCGTACCTTCGATGAACGAGTCGGTCCACTCAACGGGGGTAAGATTCGCGCGGGCGTCCACCTCGGTCGCCCAGCCGGGAAGACTGGCAAACCCAGATCCGTAACACATTATCGCGTCGAGGTCCCCCTCCTCAATTCGTCCGGCAACCTGATCTGTGCCAGCATCGACGATCGAGTTGGTGTCTTGTAGCTCGCTCCAGAGGCCGACGTTCTGGAGCACAACCTCCGCCTGCGAGCGCAGTCCCCACTGAGGCGGAAGCGGCCAGAGATTGTTACCGACGAGGTCATCGGTTGTCTCAATACCGGACCCCTCAACTGCAAGGATTTGCAAGTGGAGGGGTGCGAGAGAGAACATCTGGTGCGGAACCTCTTCCACCGGCTGTTCTGAGAAGGGTGAAGCGTCCTGTAATGCTGACGCGACAACAAAATTTCCGCCAGTCGTCGCCTGTACATTCCCCTGATTATACTGCCGGAGACTTGGCGGGTCACCTCCAGTTTCTTGATTGTTCCACCGAATTTCACCAGCCGGTTCGGTGTCGCCTGAGACCTCTTCAACTACACGCTGGAGAGAGTTACTCGCCGAACCACTCGTGGTAGTGGCACTCGGAATTCCGACGCCGATGGAGGTTGTCCCTCCGTCACCACCGCCGCCACTTCCTGTTCCACTCCCTAGACAGCCAGCCAGTGCGAACGTTGCTAAACCACCTGATGCCTTCAGCACGTCCCGTTTGCTAACAGGATCCATACAGGCTACGTCATGATAATTGGTGATAAAAATTTGGGTTCTAGGTGTCCTGAGGTTGAGTGAGAAGAGTTTCAGTTAGTTAGTACCAGAATTTGACTGCTACGGAGAATATATTACTCATCTGGTACTTGATCCCGACTGATTTGTTCGTCGTACCGCCTACCCAGATATGTGTCGCGCTAGCGTCCAAGTTGGTGGATCACTGTGTTACTCGACGCTATTTTCGTGGAGATATTCGACCATATAACGTCTCGCAATAGTTCCTCCCGTCACGAACTTCCTGAAGAGGCGTTATCCTTTCAGTCGGGACATAGGCCAGCGTAACGACTAAGAAGACCGATGCTTACGCACACGTATGCAGCCATTAGAAGGAATAACCGTCGTTGATGCGACACAGGCCTTGGTCGGACCCTTCGCCACACAAACGCTCGGAGATCTCGGGGCCGAGGTCCTCAAGATTGAACATCCGACCCATGGAGACCTGACGCGCTCGTTTACGCCTCAATACAACGAATTGTCCGCCTACTTCGTCAGTCTCAACCGGAACAAGCAAAGCCTCACGCTTGATCTGACCAGCGAGGAGGGCCAAATGATCCTCCACGATCTGCTCGAAGAGGCGGACGTGTTCATGCAGAATTTCAGTCCGGGGGACGCCGAGAAGTTTAGCGCGGACTACGAGACTGTCAGCGAACTGAACGACAATATCATCTACTGCGACGTGTCCGGCTATGGTGACGACAGCCCTTACAGTGATCAGAAGGCGTTCGACATCGTGTTACAGGGTCGCTCCGGCATCATGAGTGTCACCGGGACTGAAGACGAGCCCGCACGCGTGGGCATTTCAGTGTCGGACATCGCAGGGGCGATGACCGCGATGTACGCGATCACGACCGCCCTCTATCACCGCGAGCGTACTGGAAATGGTGAACACATCCAGTTGGGGATGCTCGATTCGAGCTTCCAGTTTCTACTCTACCACGTCACGACCTTCTTTGCCACCAGAGAGAATCCTCAGCGGATGGGGACCCGCCATCCGAACCTGATGCCGTATCAGGCGTTCGAGACGGCGGATGGGTTCATTGTCGTCGGTGTCATTAGTGAGGGACATTGGGAACCGTTCTGTCGTGCGATCGACCGTGAGGAGTGGCTGAACCGAGAGGAGTACGCCACGTTCACGGACCGCGTCTCGAGCCGCGCTGAACTCGATCACGCGCTCGACAATATCTTTGCTGATCGAACAACTGAAGAGTGGATAGATCGGCTCAATGCCGAGGGCGTCCCGTCGACGCCGCTGAACACCGTTGAAGATATCGTCAACGATCCCCATATCGAGGCCACCGACATGATTACTGAGATGGAGCACCCCGATCTCGGCACCTTTCAGGCGCCCGGCAACCCCGTGAACTTCGGCGATCTAGAAACCGATACGACTCAGCCCCCACCGATGCTGGGTGAGCACACCGACGAAGTGCTCGCGGAACTTGGCTACAGCGACGAGGAAATCGCTCGTTTCCAGAGTGACGAAGTCATCTAAAGAACTGTTCTCTCCAGCTGCTCTTCCCGGGGAAGACAGGTTCTAGTGAATCATTGAACTGTCTCCGGTTCCTCTAATGAATGTCACTGTCCAGGCTGTCATCGTAAGCCAGGCAACCAGCGTAATGTTTATCCGTATACCTCATCCCTCTCGATCCATGCGTGTCACCGTTATTGGCGCCGGGAGTATGGGTCATGGTATCGCACAGGTGTCGGCCGCAGCTGGCCATGACGTGACACTGAACGACGTGGATCAAGAGCGGGTACAGGCTGGACTCGATTCGATCGAGGGCAACCTCACGGAAGGCGTTGAGCGGGGAAAAGTCTCGGAGGACGAGCGTACAGCAACGTTAGAGAACGTCGACGGGTCAGCGGATTTCCAAGCAGCGGTCGAGGGTTCGGATTTCGTTATCGAGGCGGTCCCGGAGGATATCGAACTGAAAAAGGACGTTCTCACGGATGCCGAAGAGTTCATCGACGAAACCGCCGTTATCGGTTCGAACACGTCGTCACTGTCGGTGACGGAACTGGCGAGTGCGCTGAATAGTTCCAACCGCGTCATCGGTGTTCACTTCTTCAATCCGCCGCACATCATGTCGCTCGTCGAGGTTATCGTCGCGGAACAAACTGACGAGAGGACAGAGCAGATCACCGTAGACTACGTTGAGAATATCGGGAAGAATCCCGTTGTCGTCCGCGACACCGCGGGGTTCTCCTCCTCGCGACTCGGCCTCGTCCTCGGACTGGAAGCGATGCGGATGGTCGAGACCGGAGTGGCGAGCGTCACCGACATCGACACGTCGATGCGCGAAGGGTACAACCATCCGATGGGGCCGCTGAAGCTAACTGACGTTATCGGGCTTGACGTTCGGTTGGACATCGCGGAGTACCTGACCGACGAGTTGGGTGAGAGGTTCCGTCCACCGCAGATCCTCCGTCGCAAGGTCAGGGCCGGTAACCTCGGAAAAAAGTCCGGAGAGGGGTTCTATATCTGGGAAGACTGTGAAGCTGTTCGACCTGCCAAGGAGGATCGGTGATGAGCGAGTTTGCCGAGTACGAAACTGTGACCGTTGAGTTCGGAGCGATCGCCGATCGTGTTGCCACACTCACAATCAGCCGCCCGGACTCACGAAATGCGCTGAACGCAACGGTTCGTTCGGAGATCCAAACTGTAATTGATGCGCTGGAAGGCACTGATAAAGACATCCGCGTGCTAGTGATCACAGGGGACGACGAAGGCGGAGCGTTCGTCGCGGGCGCAGATATCAACGAGTTCAGGGAGCGCGATCAGTTCGATCAGCGGAAAGCAAGTGCCCGTCCGCGGATTTACGAACGTATCGCCGATTTCCCGCTCCCCGTTATCGCGGCCATCAACGGTCACGCGCTCGGCGGCGGCTGTGAGCTTTCGCTGGCCTGTGATATCCGAATTGCCAAAGAGGGTGCGAAGCTCGGTCAACCCGAAATTAACCTCGGTCTCATACCGGGTGGCGGTGGTACCCAACGGCTGCCGCAGATGGTTGGAATGGGACAGGCGATGAAGCTTACATTGTCCGGCGACCTCATAGACGCTACAGAAGCGGAAGAGATCGGCCTCGTCGAAGAAGCCCATCCCGACGGCACGTTCGAGGAGCGACTCTCAGAGTTGGCCGGGACTATTGCAGAAAAAAGTCCGAGAGCACTCGAACACGGCAAGCGCGCCCTCTCCGCGAGTGCGGAGATGAACTTGGATGCCGGACTCGATCACGAAATGGAGTTGTTCACCTCCCTGTTTGCTACCGAGGATATGCGGGAAGGTATTGAAGCGTTCTATGAGGACCGGGAGCCCGATTTTACCGGGGAGTAACAGAGTCTGGAAGAGATCGGTGAGACGTTCATTTTGACGGTTAAATTTGAATCCAGTGGACTGGCAAGTACCGAAAACTGGGAGACACTACCGAGAAGACGGGTTGTTGTAACAGATGCGTTGCTTCTCACAGAAGAGTTCAGGTAGACGGGCTAATCTGTCGTTTCCGAATTGGAAACACTCACATACCCGTAGTACGATTATCGAATATGAACGATAGCACACCAGGGCGGTCAGAAGAAGGGGAGATCGATGCACCGATCAAAAGTCTCGGAACGGCGTTTACAGTCGTTAAATCGCTGAAACAGAACGGCAGCAGTGGAGTCACCGAGATCGCCACAGAGACGGGCCTTTCGAAGAGTGCAGTCCACAAGCATCTCACCACCCTCGTCGCCCATGGATACGTCGTCAAGGTGGGTGACCAATACCAGTTAAGCCTCAAGTTTCTGGACCTCGGCGGATACGTTCGAGATCAGTTTCCGAGTACAAACATTATCAAGACGAAAGTACAGGAGTTCGCCGTTGAAACGGGGGAGGTGGCGCAGTGTATGACCGAGCAACGCGGCAAGTCAGTCGTACTTTACCGAGAAGCGGGAACCAACGGGGTCCCCTCACGAACACGGCCAGGCACTCAGATGTACCTTCACCAAACCGCATCGGGGAAGGCAATTCTATCGAAGCTTCCGATTGAGCGTGTGGACCAAATCATTGATTATCACGGGCTCCCCCGCGCAACCGAGGCCACTATCACAGACCGCGATGCGTTGATCGAAGAACTGGAAACGATTCGTGAACGGGGTTTCGCTTACAGTGTTGGGGAAAGTACACGAGGGCTCTACGCCGTCGCTGCACCAATGACTAAGCCCGATGGGACAGTGTTAGGTGCTATTGTCGTTTCGGGTCCAAATCACAGAATGCGAGGGGAACCGATGGATGAGGAGTATCCCGGTCTTCTCTTAAGCCTCGTCAACGAGATTGAGCTCAACATTGCTCATTCCTAGCGAAGCGTCTACAGTAGCTTCTCGATTACCGTCTTAATACCGTTTCCGTATGAGAAATGAGAGAAACATACATTATAATTCGATAGGTGGATATCCATCTATCTAAATAAATATATATCGCCTATAAGTACAGTAAAAGCAGTTAATTCAGATAATATTCAATTTCTAGTACACATACATTGGTTTTCTCATGGAGGCTATCGGTGATGCTATTGTGTCTCTTTACTACTGGATTCTCATTCTGTATCCGTGTATGATTACATTCATGTGACTGTAATCCCGTTGTGCGGTGTGATTACATTAGTACGATTGTAATGGATTACAGGGTCAAATGAGATGGCGCACTCGAATTGTGTTTTGGCTATAGCCGGTAGAAGCCTCATATACTCAGATACGATAGCGATCGAGGCCGATGAAGCAGTGTCGCAGCAAACACTGGCCCGAAGAGATCGTCACATCAGAACTGCGCAAAAGCGCATGACATACCGATAGAACGTCTACCATAGCCGTACTCTATATATTCAGAATTTCACGGTCCATGATAGGGACGGGATCCCATACTGTTCACTAATGAGAAACAATATACACACCAAAGCCAGTGAAATAGATATGCCAATTACAGCACGGTTACACTATGGCGACGGCAGTTCCTGTAACTACTTTCTCACCGTCTTGGTTTGTGACCGTAACGTCGGTTTCAACACGCGTTCCCTCATCCGTCTCTGTAACAGCCGTCACTTCAACGGTGGTAAAGAGGGTATCTCCAGGCCAAACCTGAGAGCTGAACCGGGTCCGGTATTCCTTGAGATTTTGTAGGCCGAGTGCTTCCCGGACAGACTGTGAGGCGATGCCAGCTGTGAACATGCCCTGTCCAAACACAGATTCGTAGCCGGTTTGCTCTGCGTGTGGTTCGTCGTAGTGGATGGGGTTGAAATCTCCACTCGCTCCCGCGTACTTCGCGAAATCCGTGCGACTAATATCTTCAACGGTATGCTTAACCGAATCACCGACCGTGTACTCGCGAGTCATTTCGATCCTCCCCCAATAGCCCGTCCCGTCTCGATGCGGGTGTTAGAGGCCGAAAGGACATGTTCTCCGTCTTCGTCTGTGAAATCTGTACGCAGGACAGCGAACGTCATTGTTCCGCCGTCACTACCCTCACGCTGGTGAACATCTTCCAGTGTCGTATCGCCTACGAGGACATCACCCACGTAAAGTGGACGGGTATACTCGTACTTCTGTTCGCCGTGAACCACGCGAGAGCGATCAAATCCGAGATCGAATCCAAGATCATAATCAATTCCCTCAGGGCGATACCGAGGAAAATACGATGTCCGAGCGAACGTAGGTGGCGCAGGAATCGTCTTGTAGCCAGCCTCTTGTGCGGCTTTCTCGTTGATGTAGATCTTTGCCGGATCGCGGATCGCACGGGCGAACTCTGCTACCTTCCCACGCTCGATCTCAAAGTTTTCTACCGTCCGATTCGTCTTGCCAACAATATGATTCAACTCTTCGATTGATTTTGACGGCATGGCCGTTACTTTCACGTGTTGGAATAAAAACATTCGCGCTTCCAACTGGAATTATACACGGGACCTGTTCACATTCAATTCTGTCCGCTACATGGATCGATAACAGGAGATGGCGGACGGCTGAACGGTTCGGTTCCCGTCCTATTCACCGAACGAAACGGTGACCGGGCACTCCGCCGAAAGAATCACTGACTGCGTCGTACTCCCGAATAATACCTTCCCGGCTGGACTCCGTCGACGTCCGCCCATCACAACAGAATCCGCATCGATCTCGTCAGCGACTTTGAGTACCGTTTCGGCAGTGTCACCGTGCTCACGGCGCTTGGAGACGGAACTGACCCGTGACCTGAGAGCATCTTCGACCGCGATAACGCTCTCAGGGAAATCGGTTTTGTCCCAGATCTCTTCGGAGCTAATCTGGCCTCCTTCGCCCGTGACATCGAACTCCTCGAAGACGTTCAGAATGACGACCTCAACTTCTTCCTCGGCGTTCGGAAGGGTCGCAGGAATCTCTGCCAGTTTCAACGCTCGTTGCTCGTTCTCTCCGATAGGGAGTAGTACTCGGTACACACTCAAACACTCACAGAGATTTTTATAAATATTTCTCTGTCGAGTGAGACACGTTCACAATGTCTAGATACTTGCCGGGTCGTCGCCAAACTCCTCGATAACGAGAAGAATATCGAATAGGTCGCCGACGACGCCGTAGTCAGCGATGTCGAAGATGGGTGCGTCTGGGTCTGTGTTGACGGCAATGATAGTATCTGCGCCTTTCATCCCGGCGACGTGCTGGACGGCCCCAGAGATGCCGATAGCGAGGTAGACGTTAGGCGTGACTTGTTTGCCGGACTGGCTGACCTGCCGGTTCTTCGGTAGCCAGCCGTTATCCACGATGGGTCGCGAAAATGAGAGCGTCGCTCCCGTCACGTCAGCAAGTTCCTCCACGAGTTTGAGGTTTTCCTCCTCCTCGATGCCGCGGCCGATAGAGACGAGGAAGTCAGCTTCGCCGATGTCGATATCCCCACCACCGATTTCCTCAAAACCCTTCACCCTCGATCGGACGGCGTCCGCATCAATGTCGACATCAAATGTCGAGAGGTCGGCGTCGCCGCGACCCTCTGCGGGCGGCCACTCGGAACTCCGAATGGAGATGACGAACGGCCCGTCGTCGACGTCCACTGTCGTCTCAACCTTCGAGCCGCACATCTCTCGAGAAATCTCTAACCCTCCGTCGTGTGCGATGTCGATGGCATCCGAGACGTATGTCCGGCCGGTTCGCATAGCGACGGCCGGCGCGTAGTCCAAGCCGTTCACGCTGTTCGGAACAACGACGAACTCGGCACCGATCTCGTCGGTGAGTGCGGTAAGGGACCGTGTGTAGATATCGTGATTAAACTCCCCTACTTCTGTCGGGACGGCGTGGATGCGGTCAACTCCCTCCAGGTTCAATTCCTCCGCGAACGCCTCCGTGTCGCCCGATATGACGACGGCGTGTAGGTCGGTTCCAGCGGCGTCCGCAAGTTCGCGGCCCGCCGTCAGCAGCTCAAAACTCAGTCGCGCAACTCTCCGCGGCGGTGGTCGGCGACGGCTAGGACAGTCATTCGCTGACCACCCCCCTCTCACGAAGGACAGCAGCAAGTTCTGTTGCCTGTTCATCGGCGTCGCCCCCGAGGTACTGAGCCTCGCTTTCGGTCTTGGGCTCGTACATCGCCGTAATGTCGAGGGAAGATTCGACTGCTGTGTTGACTCGATGGAAACGCTGCTACCCTAGGAGAGCGTGAAACAAGACATGGGGCGCAAGAGACCGACCGCTATTCCGTGCCTCAGAGCACGTCGTGTTGACTGGTCCGTGTGCG